>Ga0070680_100000920_pt1 | contig 20824 bp, 16 predicted proteins | sample KBSC73BmetaG_FD_64672 | JGI IMG/M metagenome (GOLD analysis project Ga0070680, IMG submission 64672) | Corn rhizosphere microbial communities from Kellogg Biological Station, Michigan, USA - KBS C7-3B metaG | ecosystem: Host-associated > Plants > Roots > Rhizosphere | place: USA: Michigan...
TATAAGCGTAGTTCCCCGTCGCTTCCACGTCCGAGATGAGCTCCGCATCTTTGATCCGCTCGGCGAGAGGGGCGCACGATGCGAGTGTCTCGAGAAAGAACTCGCGCAGCGGACGCTTGCGGCTCTTCATGTAGTAGGGCCAGACGACGGCGCCGATGCTGGTCGCGCCATCCGCCAGGGGAATGAGCCACATCCAGCCGTGATCGAACCAGAAGAGCGAGATATTGCCGGCCCGCTTGCAGTCGCTGTCGCGTTGCACCCCCTTGAAGTGGGCGTACATGGCGGAGCTGTTGTGCCTGCGATTGCGTTGCTTGGTGTTGAGTCGATTGCCGAGAAAGGTGTCACGGCCGGAGGCGTCGATGACGAACCGTGTCTCCCACGACTCCGTGCGACCGTCATCATGCTCGGCATGAACGCGCGCGCCTTTTCCGGGAGCGAGCAACTCGACATCCCGTACACGGCAACCTTCGATGACCTGCGCCCCGCAGGCGCCGGCCCGGCGAATGAGAATCTCGTCGAACTGCGAGCGCCGCACGTGGTACGCAAAAGGCAGCGATTTATTCCAGCCTTCCGCAAACTCGAATGTCTGGCTGCGCACGGCGTGCCAGGGGGAGACGAACTCGGCGCCCCATTTCTGCATGCCGATCGCCTTGACCTGGGCCGCGACGCCCAGGCGCTCGAACAACGGCAGGTTGGCCGGCAACAGTGACTCGCCGATGTGGAACCGCGGGTGACGGGCTTTTTCCAGCAAGGTGACGTGATAGCCCCGCGCGGCCAGCTCGATAGCCGCCGTGGACCCGCCTGGGCCGCCCCCGATGATGAGTACGTCGGTCTTGCCCACCTGGCGCCTTGCTATTTCGGATCGTCGGTCTTCTGAGAAGTCACGGTGGCCTTTACCTTCTTGGCGGAGTGTGCGACAGCCGCCCCCACCTTTTTGGAGTCCTGCGCGATAGTGTGACCCGCCTCGCGCGAGCCCTGTGCGATGGCATGGCCGACCTGCTTCGATTTGTCGGCCACTGCATGGCCGACCGCCTTGGAATCGCGGGCTACCGCCTGGCCTACGTGCTTGCTGTCGCGTGCAACGGCATGACCGACCTCCCTGGCGTCCTGTTTGATGGTGGCCTTGGTGTCATCGATTTTGTCCCCCCCGGCCAGGGCGAGGGTCGATACAGCACACAACAGGAGCAGCAGAGGGATGGCTTTCATGGAGCTTAGTTTACGCTTTTTCGTTCCCCGCCGGATGGCCACGCTCGCCTTCGCCGCAGTGCGGGTCAAGGGGGATTCGTTTCGTCGTGGTGGACACAGGCATAATGAGCGGATAGCGAGGTCCGAAGATGAAAGTTGTGATCATCCTGCCGACGTACAACGAGCGCGGCAATATCGTTGCGCTACTGGCGTCGCTGCAAGACGAATTTCAGCGCATCCGCCATGACATGCACTTGCTGGTGGTCGATGATAATTCGCCCGACGGCACGGCGGAATTGGTGCGTGAGGTGATGCAACGGTATGCCAACGTTCACCTCATCACGGGCGCAAAGGCGGGTCTGGGGGCCGCCTACATCCGCGGCATGCAGCACGCGATCGACGAGCTTTACGCGGATGTCGTTTTCGAGATGGACGCTGACTTCTCCCACAAGCCGGCGGACGTACCACGCCTGTTGGCCGCCCTCGAGAGCTCCGCGGACTTCGTGATCGGCAGCCGCCACGTCAAAGGCGGAAGCATTCCGGCCGAATGGAGCATCTGGCGCAAGTTGAACTCCGCCGGTGGCAACTGGGTGGCGCGCTATGTTGCCGGGCTGTATGGAATCCGCGATTGCACCGCCGGCTTCCGCGCGATTCGCGCAACGATTCTGCGGCAAGTGGATTTCTCCGCGTTGCGCGTGAAGGGTTATGCCTTTCAGGTTGCCCTGCTGCACCAGGCGGTCACCCTCGGGGCGGTCGTCAAGGAGGTGCCCGTCGACTTCGTCGATCGCAAATACGGCCAGAGCAAGCTCGGCCTCAGTGACATCACGGAATTCATACTCAATGCGTGGTGGATCAGGCTGCGCGCATTGCGCACGTTCATTCGCTTCGCCGTCGTGGGAGCCTCGGGCACCGTCGTCAATCTCGGCGTGTTCAGCGCCGCATTGCACGCCGGCCTCAATAAATACGTGGCTTCGCCAGTGGCGATCGAAGTGTCCATCATCTGGAACTTTCTGCTCAACAACTACTGGACCTTCAAGGAGCGCCGCACCCGGGACCGGACGCGGATCAAAGGACTGAAGTTCAACCTCGTCTCGCTGGCCTCGCTCGGTGTCAGCTTCACGACGTTCATCGCCATGAGCCTGTTCTTTCCCCGCCTGTCGCCACAAGTCGACCAGCTGGTCGGCGTCATTCCGGCGGTGTTGGTCAACTACTTCCTCAACTCATACTGGACTTTTCGCGCGCATCCAGACCCCGAGCCCGATCCGGGCGGCCTGCTGCCGCAGACGCCGCCTCGGCCGCGGGTGAATCGCTCCGTTTGAACACAACGGTGAAGCGGCTGCCGCGATTGTTGGCGCCACTGGTGACCTCCACCGTCGCCTGGTGAAGGCGCGCGATCTCCGCGACGATCGAAAGCCCCAATCCGCAGCCGTCACCATTGCCGTGCTCGACCCTGTAGAAGCGCTCGAAGATGAGCGTCCGCTCTTCGGGTGCGATGCCCGGGCCATCATCCTGTACTGACATTTTCGGCTGTTGCCCCGCCTCGACTATCAGAGTCACGTGGCCGCCCTTCTGGCCATAGCGCAGGGCGTTGTCGATGAGGTTGGAGAGCACCTCGCTCAGCAGCCGCTCATCCCCTCGCACCAGCACCGGATGATCCGGGACAGCGAGACCGAAATCGACATCCCGCTCGAGTGCGCGTGGAATCCATTCCTCCCCCACCTGTCGCGTCAGTGCGGTGAGATCGACGGTCTTGAGCTCGATTGCCGCTACGGCTTCCGGATCGGTGCGCGCCAGCGCGAGGAGTTGCTGACTCACGCGTGCGGCACGCTCGACGTTGCGGTGCAGGGCTCGCAATGCTTCACGCCCGCTCGATGTATCTGGCGCGCGTTCCGCTCTCTCGGCGTGAAGGAGCACTGCGGCGAGTGGCGTTCGGAGCTGGTGCGCAGCATCCGCGACAAAACGCTTCTGCGCACGCATAGCATTACCCAGCCGTTCCAACAGCTCGTTGATACGCGCCACCAGCACCCGGGCTTCGCGTGGTAAGGCACTCTGGGGGACCGGCGAGAGATTGTTCTGGCCGCGAGCTTCGATCTGGGCGGCGACATCAGTCAGTGGCTTCAGGCCGTGGTTCACCACGATTCGGCCAAGCAGCAGCGCGATACCCAGTAGCGCGATCTGCGGCGCCGCCATGCCGATGAGGATCTCACGCGTCAGCGTCGAGCGCTTGAAGAGAGTTTCCGCCACGGAAACCATCACCGGGTCTGCGGGCACGGGCGATGCGATCAGAGTCGACGCGATGCGGACGGGTTGGCCATGAAGTGAGCTGAACGAAAGGCGCAAGTCTCCGACAGCCCGCAGCCTGGCATCGGGCAGCGACGGGTCGCCGCCTATGAGTCCCTCGCGCGCGGAGGAAACCTTGAAATAGTTCTTGTCGAGCTCGTCGAATTGAAAGATCTCCAGCGCCACCCGGGGCAGGTCGAGCTTGATCCGGCTGCCCTCGACGTGCACAGCCAGCCCGAGGGAGCGGGTCGAATCGACGAGCCAGCGATCGTAGACGAGGTTGGCGAAGTGCAGCGCCGTGAAATAAGAAGCCAGCCCGTCGAGGGTCAGCAGGAGCACCAACACGATCGCCAGCCGCAACAGCAGGCCGGCACGCAGACTGACGGGGCCCTGTTGCTTGACGATGGTGATCACGGGGGTGCCGTCGTTGGGACCCGATCGTCAGGTTGGAGAGCCACTCGAAGTGCGCGGCTCGTCCGATTCCAGCATGTAGCCGAAGCCCCTCAGCGTGCGAACCTTGAGCCCGTAGGGTCCGAGCCGCCGCCGCAGCCGATGCACGCAGATCTCGATCGCAGTGTCGGAAGGGGGATTGCCTCCACGGCTCAGCCGATCGGCGATCGCCTGCTTGCTGACGACCCGGCCCGCACGGACGGCGAGCGTCTCGAGCAGCGCCATCTCACTCGCCGGCAGGTCGAAACTCGTTTCTCCGAGTATGACGCGTGGCTGACCGGCGACCAGCACCAGCGGACCGACCCGGATCTCCTCGTCCCGATCCGCTCGCCGGCGTCGTAACAGGGCGCGTACACGTGCCTCGAGCTCCGGCATTTCGAACGGTTTCACGAGATAGTCATCGGCGCCAGCGTCGAGTCCCGAGACCCGGTCCTCGAGAGCATCGCGCGCGGTGATGATGAGAATGGGCAAACCGACCAGTTGGCGCCGCAAGTTCCTCACCAGGGCGAGGCCATTCATGCCGGGCAGCATGAGGTCCACGATCGCAAGATCGTATTCGCTGCTGAGCAGGCTGTTGAACGCATCCCGGCCATCCGCATGCGAATCGACGTCGTAGCCGGCCTGGCGCAAGAGGGCGCAAAGCGCTTCGCGCAACTCGTGATCATCCTCGACGATCAGAAGACGCATGGCCTAAAAACAGCTCCGCACAGGTCGACTCCTTTGCATTGTAAACCTTAAACCTCCGCACAACGCATCAAAGCGGCATCGGTTGTCATCAGGTCCGCTATTTCACGGTGCCAATCGTCATTCTGTTCGGGCAAACTTCGGCGGATGCGTCTCGACCGTCTCCCCATATCGGTACTGAAGACCCGTTTCATCCCGGGCGGCTGGGACATGCTCGCGTTCATGCTGGTCGTCGCCTTCTTCATTTATGTCGCCGAAGCGGCGCTCGGCCTCACCGGCTCACTCGCGCGACTCGAGGCGACGCCGATCTCACTCGCGCCGTCGGCGCTCGTCGGCTACGCCGCGCGCACCGCATTGCGCATGCTGATCGCGATGCTCGCTTCCTTACTGTTTACTTTCACGTATGCGACGCTCGCAGCGAAGAGTCGCCGCGCCGAGGTTGTCCTGGTGCCGCTGCTCGACATATTGCAGTCGCTGCCGATTCTCGGCTTCTCCATCACCATCCTGTTTTTTCTCTCACTGACGCCGGGAAGAGTCGCGGGCGCGGAAATGGCTGCCGTCTTCCTCATCTTCACCAGCCAGGCGTGGAACATGGCGTTCAGCTTCTATCACTCCCTGCGCAGCATCCCATACGAGCTGGACGAGGCGGCCCGAAGCTTCCGCCTGAGCCCATGGATGCGCTTCTGGCGGCTCGAAGTGCCCTTCGCCATGCCGCCGCTCATCTGGAACATGATGATGTCGATGTCCGGTGGCTGGTTTTTCGTCGTGGCGGCCGAAGCCATCAATGTCGGCAATACCAAGGTCACGCTTCCCGGGGTCGGCTCCTACGTCGCGCTCGCGATCGAGCAGCGCAACCTCGGCGCCATCGGTTGGGCCATTGCCGCGATGTTCATTGTCATTCTCGTTTATGACCAGCTCCTGTTCCGGCCCCTGATCGCGAGCGCCGACTGGTTCCGCCTCGAGCAGGAGGCCGGTCTCACGCCGTCCCGATCGTGGGCGTTGACGATGATGCGGCGGTCGCAGTTCCTGGGCCTGGTGGCGCGCCTGTTCGTCGGTGTTCTCAACATCGTGGGCAAGTCGGGCACACCGGTTGTCATTCGCCCGAAGGGCGAAATTGCCGAGGGGCGCCGGCGGATCGGTGATTTCATCTGGTACGCGGTGATCGCGCTCGTCGGCCTCGTCGCGCTGTTGAAGGCAGTGCGGTTCGTGTTCTCGGAAATCAGCACGGCGGAGGTGGGGCACGTCGTATTGCTCGGGTTCTTCACGTTTTTGCGCGTGGGGATTCTGATCGCCATTGCGAGCCTGATATGGGTGCCTATCGGCATCTACGTCGGAATGCGCCCGCGTGTGGCGAGCATCGTGCAGCCGATCGCGCAGTTCCTCGCCGCCTTCCCTGTGAACCTCATCTATCCCATCGTGGTCTCGAGTATCGTGCTGGGCCGGCTGAACCCCGACATCTGGTTGAGCCCCCTGATGATTCTCGGCACACAGTGGTACATCCTGTTCAACGTCATCGTCGGTGCGTCGGCAATACCGCCGGACATGCGTTATGCGGGGCAGAACTTCCACGTCCGCGGGTGGCTGTGGTGGAAGCGGATCGCCTTGCCCGCGGTGTTTCCGTTCTACGTGACGGGAGCCATCACGGCATCCGGGGGATCGTGGAATGCGAGTGTCGTATCGGAGGTCGCCGAGTGGGGACAGCAACACCTGACAGCGACCGGTCTCGGCTCCTACATCTCGCGAGCCACCGATGCGGGAGACTTCCAGCGTACGGTGGTCGGAATCGTCGTCATGGCGCTTTTCGTGGTCCTGTTGAACCGCGTGTTCTGGAAGCCGTTGTTCGCGCGCGCCGAGCGCAAGTTTCGCATGACGTAGGCGCCTGTCCAAGGGAACCAGCCGATGAACGCCAATGCCCAAGCACTGAACCTCGCGCCACTGCTCGATGTGCAGGGGGTCTGCAAGTCCTTCCGCAAGCCCGACGGGGACGAGCTCGTGGTGCTCGAGAACGTGAATCTGACTCTGCGTCCCGGGGAGATCGTCGGACTTCTCGGACGCTCGGGGTCGGGAAAGTCGACACTGTTGCGCGCCATCGCGGGGCTCGAGTTGCCATCCGGCGGCACGGTCAACTATCTCGGCGAGCCGGTGTTGGGACCGGCCGAGGGAATCGCCATGGTGTTCCAGAGCTTCGCGCTCTTCCCGTGGCTCACGGTTCTGGAGAATGTGAAGCTGGGACTCGAGGCCCTGGGACATCCGGAAGCCGACATGCGCACCCGGTCGCTGAAGGCCATCGATCTCATCGGGCTCGACGGCTTCGAGTCCGCTTATCCGCGCGAGCTCTCCGGCGGAATGCGGCAGCGAGTCGGGTTCGCAAGGGCGCTCGTGGTCCATCCCAACATTCTGCTGATGGACGAGCCGTTCTCGGCGCTCGATATTCTGACCGCCGAAACGCTGCGCAACGATTTCCTCGATCTGTGGGGCGAGGGACAGCTGCCGATCAAATCCGTGCTGCTCGTCACTCACAACATCGAGGAGGCCGTGCAGATGTGCGACCGCCTCCTGATTTTCTCGACACATCCAGGGCGCGTCGTGAGTGAGATCAGCATCGACCTGCCGCATCCACGGCACGCGCTCGATCCGCGCTTCCGCGCGCTCGTGGAGCGCGTGTATGTCGAAATGACCTCGAAACCACGCGGAGACCGTGTCGGACACAAGGCGGAGCGTTTCCCGGGCACCGGCATCGGCACGACTCTCACTCACGTGTCATCCAACCTGTTGTCGGGTTTGCTGGAAGCCGTCAGCGAGCCGCCCTACAACGGGCATGCCGATCTACCGGCGATCGCCGAGGCGCTCGCCATGGATGTCGATGAGTTGTTTCCTGTCGCAGAGGCCCTGCAATTACTACGGTTCGCCGAGATCGAGGGCGGCGACATCAAGCTCACGCGCGAAGGCAGCGAGTTCGCCAAGAGCGAGACGGACGAGCGCAAGCGGCTGTTCGCCCGGCACCTTCTGACCTACGTCCCCCTGGCTGCCCATGTGCGCCGTGTGTTGGACGAGCGCGCCTCGCACTCGGCGCCCAAGAGCCGCTTCTTCGACGAGCTCGAAGACTACATGGCCGAAGACGCCGCGGAGCAGACCCTGCGGACCATCATCAGCTGGGGGCGTTACGCCGAAGCCTTTGCTTACGATGACGCGCGGCAGGCATTCAGCCTGGAAAATCCAGCCTAGGAGATATGGACATGGCGGAATCAACCCTGACTGACAACCGGCCCAGGCTGTTGATCGTCGATGACGATCACGAGCTGTGCTCCATGTTGGCCGAATATCTCGGACCGGAGGGCTTCACCACCGAATCGGTGGGCACGGGTCCCATGGCGTTGGACCGGCTTGCGCCCGGAGCTTCCGTGCGCGGTCCCGTCGATCTCGTCGTGCTGGATGTGATGTTGCCCGAGTTGTCGGGCTTCGAGGTGTTGCGGCGAATCCGGACCACGAGCCGCATGCCGGTGATCATGCTGACGGCGCGCGGTGAGGAAGTAGACCGGGTAGTCGGGCTCGAGATGGGAGCCGACGATTACCTTGCGAAACCGTTCAGCCCGCGGGAGCTCGTTGCGCGCATACGTGCGGTGTTGCGCCGCATCTGCGGCGACGGGCAACCAACGAATGGAATTCTCGCCTGGGGCCCTTTGCGACTCGACCTGAGAGCGCGCAGTGCGGTGGTCAACGACCATGACCTCGAGCTGACGGCGGCCGAGCTGCGGATCCTGGAGTTGCTGGTCCGGGCGGACACGAAGACGGTCACCCGCGACGAGTTGATGACGCAGGCGCTCGGCCGCCGGCTGTTGCCCACCGACCGCAGCCTGGACACCCACGTCAGCAACTTGCGGCGCAAGCTGCAGAAGGCGACGGATCGTGTGACGGTGCAGAGTGTCCGCGGCACAGGTTATGCTCTGGCTCTGGCGTCGGCTCGAATGGCTGTAGAGGAAGAGCGATAAGCAACTTCACCTCCGGTAGAGTGCCTCCCATGCACTCGCTGTATTGGCGAATATTTCTGACGTTCTGGCTGGCGCTGGCGCTGATCCTGGTAGGAACGGTGACAGTTGCGGTGAACGTCGCCGCCCAGCGGCGTGCCGAGAGTCCATGGTGGCAGCGAGGCCAGGTGTATGCGCAGGCGGCGCGAGCTTTTGAGTCCGGCGGACCCGGAGCGCTGAAGAGTTGGCTGGAGGGTGTCGCGCCGGACGACATGTTCAATCGCACGTTCGTCGTGCTGCCTTCCGGAAGGGAAATGTTGGGCCGGCCGCTGCCCCCTTTCCTGCGGGGTCCGAGTGATACCGGCGATCCCAACAGCAGCTCCGCGCTCATCTCGCCTGTTGGCGGCGCGCTCGTACTGGTAGGCGCGAACGGCGACACCTACCACGTCCTCGTGGGACCCATCCGGGCAACACCTCGTCTGTTCGGCGAGCTCGAGCAACCAGGCGTTCCACTTGCGACATTGCTTCTCGCCCTCGTAGTCAGCGCCGCCATCTGCTTCCTCCTTGCGCGGTATCTCGTCGCGCCTGTGGACCGGCTCCGCCATGCCATGCGCCGCATGGCCGCGGGAGATCTCGACGTGCGGGTTTCGCAGAGCATGCGCGGACGGCAGGACGATCTCGGACTTCTGGCGAAGGATCTGGACTCCATGGCGGAGCGCGTCCGCAACCTGCTCGAATCGAAACAGCAGTTGCTGCGGGATGTCTCACACGAGCTGCGCTCGCCGCTGGCGCGGTTGCAACTTGCACTTTCCCTCGCCCGGCGGCAGGACAACCCGGTGGAGCGTCATCTCGCGCGTATTGAATGTGAAGCAGACAGGCTCGAACAGCTCATTGCGCGGACTCTCAAGCTCGCTCGCCTCGAGCGTCCGGCAGGCGGTGTCGAGCGCACTACGGTCGACATAAGCGAGTTGTTGCAGAACATCGCACACGATGTCGGCATCGAGGCGGAAGCGCAGGGGTGCACGGTCGCTCTGCAAGCCGAGAGCGGCCTCGAGGTGTTGGGTGACATCGAGTTGTTGCGCAGCTCTTTCGAGAACGTCATCCGCAACGCCGTGCGCTACAGTCCGGCCGGCGCGCAAGTTGGAATCACGGCCCGCCGCTCGCAGCCTGCGTCAGGTCATGAATGCGTGGAAGTCATCGTTTACGACCAGGGACCAGGGGTTCCCGAGAAAGATCTCGAGCTCATCTTCGAGCCTTTCTATCGCGTCGACGCCGCGCGCGATCGGGCCGGCGGCGGCGAAGGTCTCGGGCTCGCTATCGCCGCACGCGCCGTCGCGTTACATTCCGGTGTGATCGAGGCGCGCAACCGCCAGCCTGGCGGGCTCGTGGTGTCGGTTATGTTGCCCGCGTTGCCGCGGCAGCAGGCGGATGTTGTGAAGTCCGAGGCGGCCTAAAAAAAACCGCCCTCAGCGGGCGGTTTTCCAACGGCGCCCACCGAGCTTTGGCTCGAGGCGGGGGCTGGCGGCGGCATCCAAGTCTCAGGGAGGGAGGAAAACTTCGAGCGCGGCCGCCACACCGGGACAGTTTGGCCTCTTCAGGCACATACGGTGAGACGCGCGGGAGCGCGGAAAGTTGAGTCGATTGACCGTTCTTTTGAATTCTTGAAGGTACCCGCAGCGTCACCTCGGTCGGTTCCATGTCGTCGATTGGCGACGATTGACGGGGCCTTTAACTTCAGTGACTTACGCGGGCTTTCTCGCACCGCCGTACGAAGCTGTCGTCTGGAAACGACATCGGGAGCGTCTCCGCGTTCCACAGTGTCGCTTCCCGACGCCGTAAGTCGCTGATTAGGAACAAAGTTGTTGCCAACGGCATACAGTTTGCACTGGCTACCTCGGCCTGAAAAGCGGGTTTGCTTGTCCCGTCATCAGGAGTTGCGAGGAGTTACACATTTGAGGCTTATCAGAGCCGTCTGGGCAATATTGGCCCTGGTTTCGCTCACCCTTACGGGATGCGGAGGGAGCGACGTCGCCGTCAATTCGCCGGTGACCGCGAACGATACCGCGCCCACCCCTACCGGGACGCCTTCGGGCAGTACCGGATCGACTGCCCCCGTCACGGCCACGGCTTCCATCTCATGGGTAGCTCCCACCGAGAACACCGACGGATCGAAATTGACGGATCTGGCGGGCTACACCATTTATTACGGCACCGAATCGTCAGCCCTGACGCAGACCGTCCAGGTGGCGAATCCGGCGGCGCTCGGTTATGTCGTAACCGGCCTGGCCAAGGGAACGACGTGGTATTTCCAGGTCACGTCCTACTCGAGCGCCGGCGAGGAGAGCGCTCCCTCGGCGATCACGAGCAAGACCACCTGAGCGGGGTCGGGAACAAAACCTCGAGACCCGAGACGGGCTCAAAGTCTTAATCTGCAGCCAATCGGCGGCATAATGGTGACGGCACGTCGCGCCGAGCCTCCTGCATGCCCAAGCTTTCCATCCGGCCCGCAACCCCCGATGACGCTCACGGTTTGAGTGAGCTCATGGTGGAGTGCGGGCTGCAGCCCAACTCCGAGCCCGCGCACCTCGAATGGAAGTACTGGCGGTCGCGGCCCGACTGGCCCGGCCCCCGATCGTTTGTCATGGCGCGCGGTGCGGAAATTCAGGCGCATGCCGCCATCGTGCCCGGCGTGTGCCTGTTCGCGGGACCGGACGAGGTGCAGAGAATCAGGACCGTCCATGTCATCGACTGGGCGGCCCGGCCAAGCGTCGCCGGCGCCGGTGTCATGCTCATGAAATACATCGGGCAGACAGCGGATGCGCTGCTGGCCGTCGGTGGGAGTGAGCAGACGTTGCGGCTGCTGCCGCACCTGGGGTTCCGGGATCTCGGCGCCGCCACGTGTTATGTCAGACCTTTGCACGCGACTCGCATCCTGACTCCGAGTGTGCATTCCGCCTGGCGAGTCCTGCCACGCTTCGCGCGCAGCCTGTTATGGTCACTACAGGCGCCCTCGAATGGCGTGGACGGCTGGAACGTGCGGCGCATCGAGCCGGCGGATCTGGCTCGCCTGTTGCCGGTATTGCCCAGGCCGGCCGGCGATATGGCGCTGTTCGAGCGGGGCGCGGCTTTGTTTCAGTACGCGCTGTCCTGCTCGATCGCATCCATGGAGTTGTACGCGCTGGAACGCAACGGAATGCTGCGCGGCTATTTTCTGCTGGCATTCGCGCTGCGCCAGGCGCGACTGGCCGATTTCTGGATCGACTCGCAGGATCCGGACGACTGGCGTGCGTTGATCCAATGCGCCGTGCTCCAGGCAAAGCAACATTCGAGCGCGGCGGAGCTGGCGGTGTGGGGGAGTGATGCCGCCTGTTCGGAGCGGCTCAGCGAATGCGGATTCCATGCGCGCGGTGACCTGCGAGTGCAAATGCTCGTGCCGCATCATCCGCAGTTATTGTCGGCAAAATTGCGCGTCCAGATGCTCGACAACGACGCCGCTTATCGCCATCCCGGGCGCAACGAGTTCTGGGCGTAATCAACATTGGATTGTGTGTCTGCGTTGGGCGACATCCAGGTCGGGATGTGTCTCCGCTCGGCGACGAGTTGCAATGTGTGATCGCTGCACGTATTCCTAACACCGTTATACGGCTATAACGATTGCGTGCATGAGGCAAACCCACCGCGAGGTGGGGACGCAAAGCCTCCGGTCTCGGGAAGGTCCGTTCGCCTGCGGACTCGAACGAAGATAGCGGGGTTGCCGGCGGTCGCTCACTGCGGTGAGCGCGTGTCGTCATCCGTTGTCCTTCATTCCCGAGTTGGTTTCCTCGAAGAAGTATCCGTGAGCGTTGCTGCTCGCGGGTCGTCAGGGTGGACAGATGGGATACGCACAACGCTGCAATGCGGCGCCGGTCGCGCGTTATTTTTTGTGTGCGCTGGCGGCGGTTCTGATCTCTGCTTGCGGTGCTGACGGATCTTCCACTACCTCCATGCCACCGACGCAGAGCGACACGGCGCCAACGGCGCCCACTGCGCCTGCCGCCGCTGCGCCCTTGATCTCCGGCTCTCCCGAAACAACGGTCGTCGCGGGTACAAAATATTCGTTCCAGCCGGGCGCCTCGGATTCCGACGGCGACGCGCTCACGTTTTCGGTAAAGAACCTGCCCGCGTGGGCCACATTCGATACCTCCTCCGGACTGGTGTCGGGCACGCCTTCCGCGAGCGATGTGGGAAGCTACCCATCCATCACGATCACCGTGGCGGATGGAAATGCGACGGCGCAGCTTGCGCCGTTCAGCATTCAGGTCACGCCGCCGGCAGTAGTGACGCCGACCAATGCACCACCGACCATTTCGGGTGTTGCCGCGACTTCGGTCCAGGCCGGATCGCATTACGCCTTCCAGCCTTCCGCATCCGATCCCGACAAGAACCCATTGGTGTTCTCGGTTTCCGGATTGCCGTCCTGGGCATCATTCAGCACCACGACGGGGCTGCTGAGTGGTACTCCGTCGAGCGCCAACGTCGGAGCCTTCCCGAATATCGTCATAAGTGTGAGCGACGGTCATGCCCAGGTCTTCCTCCAGGCATTTACCCTCACTGTGACGGCTATTCCGCCGGCCCCTCCGAAGAACACTCCACCCAAGATCACGGGCACGCCCGCCACGTCCGTGGCAGCGGGCTCGACTTATTCGTTTCAGCCCGCAGCCTCCGATGCCGATGGCAATAAGCTGACCTTCGCCATCGGCAACAAGCCCGCGTGGGCCAACTTCAGCACGACGACCGGGCACCTCAGCGGTACCCCGGGCACCACCAGTGTCGGCACTTATGCGAATATCCTCATCAGCGTGAGTGACGGCACCAACACGGTATCGCTGCCGGCATTCACCATCCAGGTTAACGTGCCCCCGGCGACCGCCACCCCGCCAACCATCACCGGTACCCCGGCCACAACGGCCCAGGTAGGCACGCCCTACGCATTCACCCCGACGGCGCACGATGCCAGCGGTAAAGCGCTCAGCTTCAGCGTGCAGAACAAGCCGAGTTGGGCCGCTTTCAGCATTGCCACCGGTCAGTTGAGCGGCACCCCGGCCAGCAGCAACGTGGGTACATACGCGAACATCATCATCACGGTGAGCAACGGCACCACGAGTGCGGCCCTGCCTGCTTTTACAATTACCGTGGCCGCGGCCCCTTCACAGAAGGTGGGCACCGCGACGTTGAAGTGGACCGCTCCGACCAAGAATACCGACGGCAGTGCGGTTACCAACCTGTCGGGTTATGTGATCTCGTACGGGAATAGTGCGAACATGCTGTCCCAGACCGTCAGCATCACGAGCCCGTCTACCACCAGCTACACCGTGCAGAACCTCGGACAGGGCACGTGGTATTTCGCGTTGAGTGCCACCGAGAGCGATGGCACCACGAGCGCGCTATCGTCGGTGGTCAGCAAGACCATTCAGTAAAACGAAACGGGGCCGCTTACGCGGCCCCGTTCGCTACTACCTTGGTCTTACTTATTTCCTCTTGCGCCGGCGGGCGACCGCCGCGCCAACCGCGCTCACACCCGCTCCGAGGAGCAGCAAGCTCGCCGGCTCCGGTACTGAAGTCTTCGGTGCAGACTCCACTCCCGTGTGTACGAACTTGTTGTCGCCCCGATTGTTGTTGTTATCCGCCGGGCACCAGGACGGGACGACCTTACAGCTGACTCCCGCCTCCGCGAACGGCGTGCCGCCCGCCATGAGCGCCGCGACCGCCACAAAAGCCCAACCCACTTGCCGCATTGAAGAGTCTCCTTAACGCAATCTCGTAAATTCGAAGTTTGTAACCGTGCCCGTACGAAATGAGTGCAAGTAACGGGCCAATCGCTGCGCCCGGCCCAAATACGCCGCAATCCCCTTGCTTTCGCGGGCCGGCGCTTTCCTGCTGTTGTAAAGACTCTCGACGCCCCCCTGGCGCCGAAGCGTGACGCACGTCACGGATGCGGCTGCGACTTCCGGCTCGCCGGGAACGGAAAAGTCACGTGTTTCAAAGACTTGGTTGTTCAAGCCGGCCGCCCATCCAACGTGTCGGTACCTGTTCATAAACTCGACGTGCAACTCATCACATCTATTGACATGCGTCGCATGACCGAGCGGGTCACATACTATCATCCGCGCTCTCACCTGCAGATGCCTCCTGAAAGAGACATCCTCCGGGACGTCAGGTTTTGTAAAACCGAGAAAAGAAAACGGACCAGCAATGCAACAATCGGACTCGGCGCCACGCAACCTGGTGTTGACTGCCGCACTGCTGGCCCTGGCGGCTTTGACATATTGGCCGAGCTCGCAGGCGCTCTGGGACTTTTGGTCCAACGATAACACCGCCGGCGCGCACGGATTCCTCGTCGCGCCGCTCGCCGCGTGGCTCCTGTACCGCGCCCGCCACCGCCTCGCGGCGGTGGCAGTGCGCCCGTCGCGCGCGGCCTGTGTCATGTTGGTTGTGTTGAGCGTCGCCTGGCTCGTCTTCTGGCGCTCCGGGATCCAGGAGCTGCACGTCCTGTCGCTGCCTGTGCTGATGGGCCTGAGCGTGTGGGCCGCCCTCGGCTGGGAGGCCGCGCGCATCGCCGCCTTCCCGATCGGCTACCTGTATTTCGCCGTGCCGGCCTGGGGAGTCTGCATCGACCCCTTGGAACATCTGACCTCCGGCGTCGTTGGTTTTCTCGCGCCCTACATCGGAGTGCCAGCGCACAGACAAGGCGACCTGATCATCTTCCCCGGGGGGATCATCGAAGTAGCACACGGCTGCAGCGGGCAGGCCTTCCTGACCGTCGGTCTCGCCGTGGCGGCGTTGCTCGGAGAGCTCGAGAACGCCTCGCTGGCACGCCGCGCTCTTCTCGCGGCGGCTCTGGGTGCGGCCGCGATCGCCGCCAACTGGATCCGGGTGCTCGTCATCGTCGACGCCGGTTACACCACTCACATGCGTCATGTGTTGGTTTCGCGTGGTCACTTCGCGTTCGGATGGTTTCTATTCACCGGTGTGATCGTTGCGTGTGTCTGGTTCCTCGCCCGCCGGCCAGGCCCGGCGCCCCTGGCGGGTCCTGCCAGCGGCGGGTCCGGGTCCGTGGCGATGCGGCCCGCCTACCTGTCCGCCGGTTTCGCGCTCATCGCCTTGCCGGTACTCGTTTACAGCTTCGTGCTGCGGATGGATGGCGCGGCGGGACCTGTCGAGTTCCGCGCCCCGCTCGGCCTGAATCCGTGGCGCGGGCCGGTCAATGTCCCAGGCGTCCCCTGGAAGCCCGAGTACGTCGGAGCCCACTCCCAGTGGTACTTCGCATACCAGGGTCCGTCAGGTCAGAATGTCGAGATGGTCGCGATCGGATACCCTATGCAGAGCCAGGGCCGTGAGCTGGTCAACGAGGAAAATCTGCTGTTCGGACCCGACGCTCCAGAGCCGACGGCACAGTCCAAGGTGGCGCTCGGTGACGACACCTACCTGGAAGCCGTCAGCGCCGATGCCCAGGGCCAACGCTACCTCGTATGGTCCGTGTACGACATCGGCGGCCGCCAGTTCGTTACGCCATTGGCCTCTCAACTCTGGTACGGTCTGCGCTCGCTGACGGGCCCTCCTTATTCCATGCAATTTGCATTCAGGACCCCGTGCGAGGGCGACTGTAATGCGGCGCGTGCGACACTGAAGAGCTTTTTGCAGACGATGGGCCGGGAGTGTTTCGCCTCCGTGGGTCGCTTTTCGATATACCCTACGTCGAGGCCGATATGACCTTTTATCCTTTCTTGACCAGACTGCCGCTACGCCAACTGCTCCTTGGTGCAATGCTCTTCTTTGCCGCGTTGGCACATGCTCAGCCTGCCGCCCCGGCGGGGAAGGGGGCCGCCCCGGAGGCGCAGGCTCCTGCAGCGCAAACAGTGGACCCCAACGAGTACGTGATCGGACCCGGGGACACGTTGCAGGTGTTCGTTTGGCGCAACGCGGAGCTGACTGCGACCATACCTGTGCGGCCGGACGGCAAGATCTCCACTCCGCTCAACGAAGACATGGTCGCCGTGGGCAAAACGCCCTCACAGCTGGCGCGGGATATCGAAAAGGTCCTGGCGGAATACGTCCGCTCGCCGACGGTCAATGTCATCGTGACACAGCCTGTGGGGGCCTCCAGCCAGGTGCAGATCATCGGACAGGTCTTGAAGCCGGGCTCCCTGCCTTATCGGGCGGGAATGAAGGTGCTCGATGCGGTGCTGGCGGTGGGCGGCCTCACTCAGTTCGCGGCCGGCAATCGTGCGAAAATCGAACGCTCCGTGGACGGCCACAGGCAGGAGCTGCGTTTGAAGCTGGACCGGCTCGTGAACAAAGGGGATATGACCCAGAATCTCGAGCTGCGTCCGGGTGATGTTCTCGTAGTCCCTGAATCGAGGTTTTGAGAGTCAGATGCAAGACATACTCGACCAGGTCATAGCTATTCTGCGCGGCGTGTGGCGTCGCCGCTGGCTCGCGCTGGGGGTGGCCGCGATGGTCTGCCTCGTGAGCTGGGCTGTGATCCTGACGATGCCGGACAAGTACGAGGCCAGCGCCCGGGTGTTCGTAGACCCCAGCACCGCCTTGAAACCCGTCATCCAGGGGCTTGCGATCGAGCAGGATGTCAACGCCGAGCTCAATCTCGTGAGGCAGACGCTCATGAGCCGCCCTCACTTGCAGAAGATTTTGCGGGACACGGGGCTGGCTCCCCGGATTCCCTCACCGGTGGCTCTCGAGAAGGCCACAGACGCGTTGGCGGATCGGATCGAGATCGTATCCGCGGCGCCGGTCGGCAGCGACGGCCAGCCCTTGCCCAGCAAGGTCTACACGATCAACTATCGTGACTCGAACCGGGATCGCAGCATCAAGGTCGTGAGTATCCTGTTGGATTCCTTCATGGAAGGCACGATCGGCGGCAAGCGCAACAACTCCATGGCGGCGCAGCAATTCGTCGAGCGCCAGATAAAAGATTACGAGGCGCGCCTGCGCGCCGCCGAGGAGAGCCTGGCGGAGTTCAAGAAGCGCAATGTCGGCATGGTCCCGGAGCCGGGTGAGCAGCAGTCGGATTATTTCTCCCGTCTGCAGAACGAGATCGACGCCGTGAAGAAGACTCAGACTTCGCTCGGCATCGCGGAGACGCGGCGCGCGGCGCTCGCCCGCCAGCTGCGCGGGGAGGGACCTCTCGCTGCCGGGCCGACGCCATCCATGACAGGACCCAACGGTACGCTGCAGCCGGGGGGCGATACGCTGTCGCGGATCCAGGAAACGCAGGCGAAGCTCGACGACATGCTGCTGCGATTCACGGACAAACATCCGGACGTGATTGCGTTGCGGCAGACGCTCGCCGACCTGAAGGAGCGCCGTCAGCATGAAATCGAGGCGCTCAGCCGCGGTGAGGCGGGTGCGGCTGCGGCAACGGGCGCCAGCGCCAATCCCATCTACCAGAGTATCCAACTGGCGCTGAACCAGGTGGATGTCGAGATTGCCGGACTCAAGGGCGAGCTGAGCGATCATCAGCAGAAGGTGACCGATTTGCGCCGCATGGTCGACACCATGCCCCAGGTGGAGGCCGAGTATGCGCGCCTCAACCGTGATTACAACGTCAACAAGGCCCAGTACACTGCTCTCGTGGACCGCCTCCAGAAGGCCCGGTTGGGAGAGGAGGCCGAGGCCAAGGGATCGGTCCGCTTCGAGATCATCGATCCTCCAACGGCCGCCTTCCGTCCTGTTTCACCGCAACGCACCATGTTGATCCTGATCGCAATGCTCGTCGCCGTAGCTGCTGGTGGAGGCGTTGCGTACGTGATGACAACCCTGAACCCCGTGTTCGATAGCGCCCGTCAGCTGGCCGAGTTCACCGGGGCTGCGGTGCTGGGGGTCGTGAGCATGAGCCGCGACGCGGGGAGTGCGGGGGCTCACAAACGGCAGTATGTTGTGTATTCACTGGCCTGCTGTGCACTGTTCGCGGCGCTGGTCGCCGCCGTCCTGGTGGGCCGGCTCTACAGCCCGCTGAGTTTCGGACCTCATAGTTAGACCCACAGTCAACCGCATGTTCAACGGGAGAAGACGGTCGTGAGCTTGGTAGAGAAGGCGCTGAGAAAGATGCAGAGTGCGCCGTCGGCCGCGGCCGAGTTGAGCGGCAATCTGCCCCGCCGTGCGCCGGAACCGGTCATCGAGAAGCCCGCGCACCATGTCCCGCCGCCGGTTGTATTACCGGCCCACCGGACCGACAAGGTCGTGGACTTCAATCACGCGACGCTGCGCTCGCTGGGATTACTGCCGACGCAGGCGGAGGAGCGGCGCTTCCATGCCGAATACCGTCAGATCAAGCGGCCCTTGATCGCCGCGGCCAAGGGCCGCGGCATGGACCCGCTGCCCAATGGGCGTGCGATCATGATCGCCAGCGCCCTTCCCAACGAGGGCAAGACGTTCACGAGCCTGAACCTGGCTCTGAGCATGGCGCTGGAGAAGGATACCTCCGTGCTGTTGGTGGACGGGGACATCGCCAAGTCACACGTCAGCCGCACTTTTGGGGTGAAGGAAGAGCCAGGTCTCATGGACCTGCTGCTCGAGGAATCGCGGGATATCGGGTCCGTCATTCTGCCGACGACCGTGCCGGGCCTGTCGCTACTGCCTTCGGGCCGGGACTCCCCGACGGCTACCGAGTCGCTTGCGAGCGCCCGCATGGAGCAGATCGTGTCCGAATTGCTCAGCCGCGATCCGACACGCATCGTCCTGTTCGATTCGCCGCCGCTTCTGTTGACGACCGAGTCGCGCGCCCTTGCCGCGGTAGTCGGACAAACAGTGGTAGTGGTCCGCGCCGAGGCGACGACTCACAAGGCCGTGCAGGAGGCCCTGGCCTGCCTCGGCGAGAGGACTTCGGTCGGACTGGTGTTGAACCAGTGCAAGACGGCCCCGTCGCAGTTCTATTACGGCTACGGTGAGTACGGGCAGTCGTCTGAAGCCGGCGCCGACCGGCAATAACAAAAGCAACGGGGGTAAGTACGATGCTGAGGAGCGCGGCAATCCAAGCGGCGCGACGGAGCCGGGTGCTCGTCGCCGGCGCGACCTTGCTGACCGCCGCCACGGTAGGCCATGGTGCGCAGGCGGGTTACCAGGTCAGCGTGGGTGTCATCGAGTCCGACAACATCCAACGCCTGCCCAGCGGTGGCGACGCCAACACCATCATCGAGGAAGAAATCGGCCTCACCTGGCATCAGCGCGGCTCGCGCCTGGATGCCGATGTCGACGCCGACCTGAGTCATCTCAACTACGTGCCGGCGATTTTCGGCCCCGAGGTGATCGGTAACTTCATCGGGCAAGCCCGCTATTCGATCGTGCCGCAAGTGCTGTTCTGGGATCTCGCCGACAATTTCGGACAGAGCTCCATCGACCCGTTGCAGGCCATCACGCCCGCCAACCGCGAGTTCGTGAATTACGCCATGACCGGCCCGGAGATGCTCCTGCCGATAGGGGGCTCGACCTTGCTGGACGTGGCTGCACGCTATGGCCGGGTCGACTACCAGACCAGTGCTCTGAACAGCAATCGTTACAGTGGCAGACTGGGTGTGATCCACAACCTCTCACCGCTCTCCCACGTATCGCTCAATGTGCGCGACGAACGCGTCAACTATACGAACGACACGGTGAGTCCCGACTATGACAACCAGGAAGCGTTCGTGCGCTTCGATGCGAAGGGATTCCGGACCACTATCGATGCCGATCTCGGCGTCGCCAGGTTGCGCCAGCCGGGGACATCTCCCAGCACAGTTCTGGCGCACCTCGATCTGACGCGACGCATCACGCCATCCAACACCCTGGCTTTGTCGTTTGGTCACGAGTTCTCGGATTCGGCCGCCAGCTTCCGGGTCGAGCAGTCACTCGGCGGCGCGAACCTCAACGCGCAGACGGTCTCATCGAGCGGAACGCCTTTCACCAGTCAGTACGGCTCTCTGGCCTGGAATTTCGCGCGCAATCGCACGAGCTGGGGGCTTACGGCTTCGCTCTACAAGGATCACTATCTGCAGGGTGGCTCGCTCAACGATCAGCGGACCGAGATCGACGCACACCTGTCGCGCCAGATGACCCCGACCGTGCAGCTCAGCCTGTTCGAGGTCTTCCAGAAACAGAAATTCGAGAACGTGGTCGGAAACTCGACACAGACGACGACGGATGTGCGCCTCACCTGGCGCATGGGAAGCCGCGTGTCGATGTTTGTCGACTACGCGCACGCGACGCGCAGCAGTGATCTGCCGGCCAGT
>Ga0070680_100000927_pt1 | contig 20763 bp, 14 predicted proteins | sample KBSC73BmetaG_FD_64672 | JGI IMG/M metagenome (GOLD analysis project Ga0070680, IMG submission 64672) | Corn rhizosphere microbial communities from Kellogg Biological Station, Michigan, USA - KBS C7-3B metaG | ecosystem: Host-associated > Plants > Roots > Rhizosphere | place: USA: Michigan...
GTCTCATATGTCGTGAAGCAACGAACGCACGAGATGGGCGTACGAATCGCACTCGGCGCGCAGGTCGCCGACGTCGTTCGGCTGATCGTCGTCGACGGAGTTCGTGTGATCGTCGCCGGCGTCGCCATCGGCACTGTGGCGTCGCTCCTCGCGGGCCGATGGATCGCGCCGCTCTTGTTCAACGTCTCGCCGAAGGACCCTGTGGTCTTCACGGCCGTCGCGGTCGTGCTCGTTGCAGTTGCGGTGTCGGCGAGCTGGATTCCGGCTCTTCGGGCAGCAAGGGTCGATCCGAGTACCGCGATGCGAGCCGACTGAGGATCCATCACGGATCGACACGGACGCTGACGGATTCGTACGGAGCAGCGGAACCCCCTTTCATTGAAACAGCCGCTCGGGACGCCACGACGTGGCATCCCGAGCGGCCTTTGTAAAGGATCTGCTGTTTCGCATTTCCGTGTCCGTCCGCCTGTGCCCGTGCCGATCCGTGCTAGATGGCCGTGGCGCAACGCCAGCAGCCCCGTTGATCCGGACACAGCACATGGAGCAGATTCCGGGTCCCCGGGACGTGAGCTCCTGAATGCGTAAAATGCCGGCGTTCACCAAGGCGCCGCCGGAAACCGTCGAGCGCTTCCAGGCGGCGACGAGTGGTGTGAGCGCCCTCGAACGTCGCACGATGTTCAGCTACCCGAGTGTGTTCCTCAACGGCAACATGCTCGCGTGCGTTTTTCAGAGCCGCATCATGGTGCGGCTCTCGGACGCAGATCGCTCGGCATTTCTCTCGCTTCCGAATACCAAGCTCTTCGAGCCGTCGCCGGGACGGGCCATGCGCGAGTACGTCGAGGCTCCACCCGCGAGTGAGATGGGCACGGCCGAGCTGCGCCGTTGGATTGAGCGGGGCGCCGCCTACGTCGCGTCGCTTCCGAAGAAATCGAAGGCGAAGAAGGCGACTCCGAAAGCGGTCGCGAAGAAATCGAAGAGTGGAACGGGCGCTCGAGCTGTGAAGAAATCGCCCGCGAAAAGTCGAAAGAACCGCCGCTGATCCTAGGCGACGACCTGAAATACTCCGTGGAGTTTCTCTGATGCTGCTGCTTCCCACCATCGTATTTCTGCTCCAGGCCGCGACAACGCCCGATTCGACTCAGGGTGTTGGCGCTCACAATCCGGCGTACGCGCGCGACGGTCGGCTCGCCGTCAGCGTTCGCGGAGACCTGTGGGTGATATCCAAAGCCGGACAGTGGACGCAGCTCACGTCGGGACCGGCGTGGGATCGTGAGCCGTCATGGAGCGCCGATGGTTCGTCGATCGTGTTCTCCTCCGATCGCTCCGGCAACTTCGATCTCTGGCGTGTCGCTGTTGGTTCGAGCGGTGCGGGCGAGCCCGAGCAGTTGACCACATCGCCGCTGCCGGACGCGCAACCGTCCGTCGGCCGCGACGGCCGCATCATCTTCGTCCGTGGACGACTTGGCGCGGCGGCGCTCTGGGTTCGACTGCCGAATGGCACGGAGTCGCGACTCACGAAGGACCGCGCCGCTGAAGAGTGGCCGGCGATCTCGCCGGACGGATCGCGGCTCGCATACGTCTCGATCGCGGACGGCACGCGAAAGCTGCACGCGCGATATCTCGAGAACGGACGCGACACTGTCGTGCTCACCGACGCGCGCGTCGAACGGCCAGCGTGGTCGCCGAACGGCGATCGTTTGAGCTGGACCGCATCGGGCGCACGCGGCGCGGTGTACGTCACGCCGGTCGATGGTCGTTATGTGAACCTCGTCAGCGCGCATCACGCCGAGTCGGCGTGGAATCCTGAAGGAAAGACGATGGCGTTGGCCGACATCGAACCGGACGCGATTCCGCCTGTCGCCTACAACGGCGATCCGGATCGCACCGGCGACCGCGAGGCTGATCTTCTTTCAAGCAATGCTGGCCGCTTGTGGACGATCGACGCACCGTCGGTTCCCGATCAGCAACTGGCACAGCAGCCGGGTGGCGCCGCCGCGATCGAGCGTGCGCGTTTGAATGCCGACGCGTTCGATCAGCTGTGGAATCGTACTGCGAAGCTGTACTACTCCACGCCCGACGCAGCGGCGCGTCGCACACAGTGGGATGCGCTCAAGGCGAAATATCGACCGCGCGCTGTTGCCGCGAAGACCGACGATGAGCTCAAGTCGGTGCTTCACGATCTGCTGCGCGAGCACCCACCGTATCGTCAGGCAGCAACTGGTCGGGCCGCGGTATCGAGCGCGCATCCAGTCGCAACGGCTGCCGGTGTCGAGATGCTCGCCAAAGGCGGAAACGTCGTCGACGCAGCAGTCGCCGTTTCGTTCGCGCTCGCCGTCGTCGAGCCTGATGCGAGCGGTCCTGGCGGATACGGGCAGATGCTCGTGTATCTCAAAGGAATGGACAAGCCGCAGTTGATCGAGTTCATGTCGCGCGTGCCCGAAGATGCGGGACTGTCGAACACGTCGTTGCTCCAGAATGGACGTCTGCCCGATGGCGGTCCCGCGGTGGTGAACGTGCCGGGCACGGTCGCGGCGATGTATCTCGCGTGGCAGAAGTACGGCAGCAAGAAGCTCGCGTGGTCCGACTTGCTTCAGCCGGCGATTCATGCGGCACGCGATGGCTATGTCGTGAGCGAAGGTCTCGCGACGACGCTCGCGACTGAGCGGGAGCAGTTCCTCAAATACGAGGGCAGCCGCGCGCTCTTCTTCCGCGACGATCAGCCGTTGCATGCCGGCGATACGCTGAAGAATCCGGACCTCGCGTGGACGCTCGAGCAAATCGCAAAGGGCGGAGCGGATGCGTTCTACAAGGGTGAGATCGCGCGCCGCATGGTGACCGATCTGCACTCGAAGGGCAACGCCATGAAGCTGAGCGACATGGCGCGCTATTTCGCCGCCGAGCGCGATCCAGTCGCGGGGACTTATCGCGGATACACGTTCTACTCGAGCGCCCCTCCGGTGTCGGGCGGCGCTGAGCTCGCGGCGAAAATGAATTTGCTCGAGCAATATCCGTCGCCGAAGCCGTACACCGACGACGCCGGCACGCTGCACGCGATGATCAGCGCGTGGCAGCTCGTTCCGTCCACGAGAAATCGAATCGCCGATCCGAGCTTGTGGCCGACCAACACCGAGCCGTTCACGAACAAGGACACGGCGCGCATTCGGTGGGGCTGCTTCGATCCGAACAAGGCCGTCAACCTCGCGGCACTTCGCGGCGACACGCTTACCTGCGCGTCGCCCGACAAGAAAGCGGCGACGAAGCTCGGGCTCACGCGCGACCCCGAGTGCATCGCGCACGGCTACGGCGCCGACCAGTCGCCGACGTGCCGGTCCGCGGGAACTACGGCATTCGCCGTCGCCGATGCCGACGGCAACGTCGTCGCGACGACCCAGACGCTCGGCACATGGGGCGGAAACTTCTATGTCTCGCCGGGTTTAGGGTTCTTGTACAACGACAAGTTGGGATCGTACGGAAGCGATCCGAACGCGTACGGAGCGAGGCTTCCGTTCGCGCGGCATGGCAGCACGATCGCACCCACGATCGTCTTCGAAGGATCCGGCCGCTCGGCGCATCCAACGATGGCGCTCGGCGCAGCTGGAAATGCGTGGATCACGTCGGCTGTGTATCAAACGCTCGAGGGCATGATCGATGATCATCTCGATCCGCAGGCGGCGCTCGAGATGCCGCGCTTTCTCATCGGCGGCGGGTTTGGTGGCGGTGGTCGTGGTGGCGCGCGACCGGTGCCCGCCGGCGCGACGATTCAGATGGAAGACGGCTTCTCGCCCGAGGTCATGAAGCGACTCGAAGCACTCGGCTATCGGACGCAGATCGTCTCGCTGGCCGGCGAGCTTCGCGAGGGCTACGGCGCGGCGGTCAAAATCGAGAAAGGTCGCGTCACGGCGGGGGCAGATCCACGCCGGGCCGGTGCGGCTGGCGCGGTTCCCTAACGAAGCACGGACAAGGCTGCAACGTTGCTGACGGTATACGTCACCTCGTCGTCGACCGCGTTCGCAATCGGATCCGCGACGATCTTGGTCGGATAGCCGAGCGCGGGATCGTACGTCACCTGCAGCACGGCCGCTGGTCGCGCGATTTGCTGATCGATGAAATCGAACAGCTTGTTGATGGTGGGAATCCACGGAGCGTTGAGGAGCTCGCCCGTGGAATCCATCGTCACCTGACGCACCGAATCCGCAACCACGAGCACCCGGACCGGTCCGTTGATGGCGCAGAAGCAGTCCATCCGGAGCGTGAACGTGTAATCTCTGAGTCCGGTGTGCGCCCACTTCTGTCGGCTCGCCTCGAGCGCCGAGCGGTCGCCGGGCGCGGAGATGTCGTGGCATCCAGAGGAGACAAGCGCAGCGGCGAGCAGGCTGGCGAGGAGAAGCGTAGAGTGGCGCATCACGTCGCTCCGAGAGTGCGGGCTGTGTCGCCAAACCCTGCCGACGTGGAGCGCGTCACCGTTCAGAAAGGTGTTCTTGACCTCGCGCCTCGATGCACCCACGATTGAGCGCGCACGGAACCGAATCTTGCGGGCACTGATTGTCAGGGAACGACGATCTCGGAGTGTCTGTACTCGCTGAGCAGTTGCTGTCGATTGACACTCGTCCGGTTTTTCGGACGTCGCCGTCCCACCAAGATGACGCGGTCAGTGATAAACCGCACAGTTTTGGCCTTAATTTCTGGCCCGTGGCGTGCCGGATGCGATGATTGCCAGTCGCGCGCAGAGATGCGCGGCTTTCGACCGAGGGGGGACAAGTGCGTAAGGTCATTCAGTGGACAGTGGTCCCGGTTGCGATCGCTGCGGTCGCCTGCAAAGGCTCGCCGCGTACTCGTACCTCCATGTCCGACGATCTGAAGCGTGATCTGCAGTTGGCGACTGCCACTCAGAACATTCGGATCAGTCCCGATGAAATCTCACCAAAGAGCCACCAAGAGCTCGCGCTCAAGCCGAAGAAGGCCCCGAACGGACCCAAGGTGATCCGTACGGAGCATCCGACGGTGAAGGCGTCTGTCACGCCGGTGAAGGCCGCGGAGATCAAGAGCGATATTCCGCAGGTCACGGTGATGGCGTCGGCTCCGGCTCCGTCCGAGACGCCGAGCACTGATGCGGCTCCGCCGCTCGCGCGGCCCTCGCCGACTCCGACGATCTCGTATCCAGGCGCAGCGCCGATTCCCGGCGACGGGGCTGGCGGTGCCGGCGGCGTGCTGGGCGGAATCTTTGGCGCCGTGATGCGTGGCGGAATCGGCGATGACGACCACTGCGATCCGCGTGGTGCACCGCGTCGGCCGTCTACGGGCGTTCCGATCGGTGGCGGCGCGGCAACTTTCCCGGGCGGCATTATGGTTCCGCGCGGTCCGGGCGGAATGCGCGGTCGGCCTCGCATGTAAGAAATCCCGTCGTGGGGGCGGGATGCGCGGCGTCGTTCGACTTCGGTCGGGCGGCGCCGCGGTGTTTTTAAGTGTCATCCCGAGCGAAGAGTCCTGCACAGCCGCCGCGAAAAAAAGCTGTCCTAAATGGGCCGACATGGCCGCATCGTATGATGTACGGGTTAACGGCGCAAACTGAGATTTTGGTTGCCGTTGACCGACCCACACGTATATATACGCCCCTTGTCGGCACCTACGAGCTCGTAATAAGCAATGGCCTCAGACGGTATCACCGAAGTCGGGAAATACCGCGTCCTCGAGCAGATCGGCGAGGGAGCGATGGGCGTCGTCTATCGCGCGCTCGATCCGATGTTGAATCGGTCGGTGGCCATCAAGGTGATGTCCGACGCGCTCGCCCGCGACGACGAGCTGCGCAGCCGATTCCTGCGCGAAGCGCAGGCCGCCGGATCGCTGCAGCATCCCAACGTCGTCACGGTATACGACTTCGGCGAGGTAGACGGACACCTCTACATCGCCATGGAGTTCGTGAGCGGCGAAGACCTCGAGGCCATCCTCGCCCGACGCGCGCCCATCACGGTCGCGCAGAAGATCGAGATCGTCGTCGATGTCCTGAATGGGCTCGGCTACGCGCACAAACGCGGCATTGTTCATCGCGACATCAAACCCGCGAACATCCGCGTGGACGAAGAGGGACGCGCCCGCATCATGGACTTTGGAATCGCGCACCTGCAGTCGTCCAAGATGACGCGCACCGGTCTGATGGTGGGAACACCGGCGTACATGGCGCCCGAGCAAATCACGAGCGGAACGATCTCGCCGGCAACGGACATCTTCTCCGTCGGCGCGGTGCTCTACGAGCTACTGACCGGTAAGAAGCCGTTCGAGGGCGAGAGTCTACAGAGCGTCTTCTACAAAATCGTCAGCGCGACGCCGCCGGACATCTTCTCCGTGTCTCCGGCAGTTCCCGCCGCGCTCAACACGATCGCGATGCGCGCGCTCGCGAAGGATCCCGCGGCTCGCTTTCCGAGCGCGATCGAGATGGCGAACGCCCTCACCGAAGCGGGCGCGAGCATCGGTCGCGACCCGACGCACCCAAAGTCGGTCTCGCTCCAATCCGTCATCGCCACGCGCCTGTCGACGCGTCCAACGCAGAAGCTTCCGGTCTACCGGCGCAATCCCGGCGTCGTGATCGGCGGCAGCGTTGCGACACTGGTCGTGGCCGGCGTCATTGCCTACTTCGGTATGCGACCGGGTACGAAAGCGAGCGAGCCGCCACCGCAGGTTGCGGCGCCCCAAGTGGCGACTCCGCCGGCGCCCGCGCAGCCGTCGCAGACCGTTCCGAGTGGAGCGCCCGCTCCCGATCCCAAACCAACCCCGACGGCATCACGCGAGGCAGCGCCGCCCACAGCCGTCGCCAGCAAAGCGACGCAGACGAAGTCGCCGCCAAAAGCCACTTCGCCGAGCAGTGACGAGCTGGCGCTATTGCGATCATTGCAGGCAGCCGCCGCGGACCAGCGTCGTCGCGCAAGCGAAGCTGGCGCAACTGTCGATCAGTTGCGCGCTGGAGACGATCACAACTCGGCGGCCATCACCGCAACACAGCAGGGCAAGATCACCGAAGCGGCGGCGCATTTGAATCAAGCCACGGCGGCGTGGACGATCGCCGAGCGCGATGCGCGGGCTCAAGCCGCTGCAGCAGCGAGTGTGGCGGCGGCCAAAACGCACGTGACTGATGTCCCGCCGCCGAAGGCCCCCACGACTCCGCCGGTTTCACAAAGCGCGCCGGTGCAGCCGGTCACGACGCAACCGGTCGTGTCGCAGCCGCCGCCGAAAGTTGTCGTGAATCCGTCGGTCGAGATTTATGCGGTCGTTGCCAACTACGCGCGCGCCATCGAAACGAGAGACATCGCCGAGGTGCGTCGCGCGTATCCGGGTGCAACGCAGCAGCAGCTCGACGGCTTCGGCGAATTCTTCAAGACGCTGCGATCGATCCGCGCGCACTTCACCGTCAGTAGTCTCGATATTCACGGTGAATCGGCGGACGCGAAGCTCACCGGCACCTACGACTACGTTACGACCGGTGGTAAAACCGACCAGCAGTCCGTGAGCTTTCAGGCGAGCTTCCGCCACGACAGTGGTGTGTGGAAGCTGACGTCAGTCCGGTGAACTTTGGAAACAGCTCATCACGGATTGGCACGGACACAGACTGAAGGGCACGGAACGCCGAAGATTTTTGACAAAAGCCGCTCGGGACGCGAAGTCGTGGCGTTCGAGCGGCCGTTTTCAAGAAAAGTGTTTTCGCAGTTCCGTGCCGATCCGTCAGTGCCCGTGTCGATCCGTGATTAAAACGCGAATTCGAAACCGGCCGTATATGTCGCGTTCGCGCGCAAACCACCGCGGTTCAACGGAAAGAGCGCGTTCGTCACGAGCGTGAAGCCCGACGGCAACGCGAACTGAAATCCGAACGAGCCATTCACGACATTGTCGGCAATATCCGGAATCGACGTCGGATCGATCGTGCGCTGAAACGGATAGTCGTAGTGGACCGGCGTCGGAAGCGTGAGCTTCGATTTCCCGACTTGCATTTCGCTCACGAGATCTGCCGCGAGCGTCACGTGTTGCGCGATGAGATCATCGAAGCCGAGCGTTCCGAGGATCGCGTGATTCTGGTCCGGCCCCGCGCGATAGACATATCCGGTGTTGAAGTGCGGCGAGAACGCTCCGAAGGTCGCCGACACGATGGCGAGCCCGCGCGACGAGAAGCTGCCGGCGCCGAGCAGTTGGTCTGCATCGGCTGTGGCGAATCGAGCTTCACCGAGCAACGCGACCGCACTCACCGGCGACTGGTGGATGTTGAGCTTCGCGCGAACCGCCACGTCGCCGAGACCCGTCGAAGTGCCATCGACATTGCGAGTCGCGCCGAGGACCGGATTCGTCGGCGTGCCGGCGAAGAAATGCGCAGCCGTCGGTCCGCCGAACGGAATGATCTGCGCGCTGCTCGCTCCATGCAGCGACGTCGACACGATCGGAACGATGACGCTGACGTCGAAGTTGTCCGTCACGCCGTACGTCGCGTAGATCGGCGTGACGTTGACGCCGATGTCGAGATTCAGCTTGAACTGCATGACGTCGTTCTCGAGCAGCGGCACACCCATCATCTTGCAGCTGAGACCACCTTGCGTGGAGTCGCAGCCGGCGAAGTCGACGTTCTCGTGAGTGAAGAAGCCCTCGATGTCGTTGAGGTTCACACCGCGAAGCGATGACAGGTGCGACGAGGTCCGACTGATGCCGACGATCGTGCGGCCCTTGCCGATCGTTTGACCGCGTTCGCCGAAGATGGGACCGGACGATGTCGATGTTCGGACGGGCACCCCGCCTTCGAAACGAAACGTCTCGCCGCTGCTCGTCGAGCCGATCGGCGCGTTCGCCACGTTGCCGCCAATGGCCGTCGTCAGAAAGGCGATGATGCTGCCGTTCTCCGACACGGCCGACGGGACGAAGTGGCTGCCGTGGACGCGGATGGACGCCGGATTGTTCGGATCCGCCGTTCCCGCCAGAAAGAGCGGGTCCTGGCCCGACGTGAAGATGAAAAGCTCGGCGATCTTCTCGCGAAGCCCTTGGGCGTGGGCCGCGCTCGAAAGCATCATGAGACCAAGGAAGACGGAAACTCGCGCGCGCATGAGGCCGTTGGGTTTAGACGAGGCTCAATCTATGATGGCTGTCCCATCGCACCAGCCTATGGTCGGCCTCCTCAACCATTCTTCGCAGCCGCCTGTCTAAGCCTGGGCGTTTGACCGACCTTCCTTCTCGATCCCGAGCGGCTCATGGACGCGTTGCTCCGCGACATCAAGTACAGCGCACGACGTCTCGCGAAGGCACCTGCCTTTACGATCATCGTTCTCGTGACACTCGCGCTCGGAATCGGCGCGAACACGGCGATCTTCAGCGTCGTGAACACGGTGTTGCTCCGCGCGCTGCCCTACCGCTCGCCGGGCGCACTCGTGTCCATCGAGCACTTCTATCCGTCGCTCAACAACATGGAAGCGCCCGTTTCGGCGCGCGGCTTTCGCGACTATCGCGATAAGACGTCGAGCTTCGAATCGGTCGCGGTCGAGACACCATTCGGCGCCAATCTCACCGGCAGTGGCGATCCAGAGCGCGTGCCGGGCGCCCGAGTTTCCGGCGACTGGTTCCACGTCTTGGGCGTTCAGCCGCTGTACGGACGCACGCTGTCGCGAGACGACGACGAGCCGGGGCACGAGCACGTCGTCGTCCTGAGCAACGGCGTGTGGACGCGGCTCTTCGCGGCCGATCCATCGGCGGTCGGCAAGAAGATCGAGCTCAATGGCGAGTCGTATCAGATCGTCGGCGTCATGCCACAGGGCTTCTACAGCTTCTTCAGACGCAACGCCGACCTTTTTGTCCCGCTCGCGCTCCCCGCTGCGGCCTTCAACAACGGTTACACCAACGAATTCCTGAACTCCGTTGCGCGGCTCAAGCCGGGCGTTCCGGTGGCGCGTGCGCAGGCCGAGATGAAGACGTTCGCCGACAATCTCAAAAAGGCGAACCCGAACAATTTCTCGCCCACGTGGACGCTCAAGCTCCGGACGCTCGACGATCTCTCGAGCGGCAAAATTCGCGGCGTGCTGCTCGTGCTGCTCGGCGCTGTGGGATTCGTGCTGCTCATTGCGTGCGCGAACGTCGCGAATCTGCTGCTCGCGCGCGCCGCGGTTCGCATGAAAGAGATCGCGATTCGCTCCGCGCTCGGCGCCGATCGCAGGTCGCTCGTGCGTCAGTTGTTGACCGAAAGCATCCTGCTCGCACTGGGCGGCGGCATCCTCGGGCTGCTGCTCGCGAAATGGAGCGTATCGTCGCTCGTCGCGCTGAACCCCAGCCTGCCGCGCGCGTCAGAGATCGGGGTCGATCCGAGCGTGATGCTATTCACACTGCTCGTATCGATCATCACCGGCCTGGTCTTTGGCTTGGCTCCCGCGCTTCAGACATCTCGCACGAATCTGCAGGAGACGCTCAAGGATGGCACGCGCAGCGGCGCCGCGGATCTCGCGGGCCGTAATGTGCGTCGCGGCCTTGTCGTTGCCGAGGTCGCGCTGTCGCTCACGCTGCTCATTGGCGCAGGGTTGTTGATCCAGAGCGTGATGCGTCTCGAGGGCGTGAGCCCGGGCTTCGATGCGCACAACGTACTCGTGTTCAACATTGCGCTTCCCGCGGTGAAGTACCCGACCGACACATCGACTGAACTGTTCGCCGAGCAGTTGATGCCGCGGCTGAATGCGCTGCCGGGCGTGCGCGCGGCTGGTACGACATCCGTCATCCCATTCGGCAACGGATGGTCGACCGCGAGCTTCAGCATCGAAGGCTTGATCGTTCCGCCGGGGCAGAACGGTCCGTGGGGAGATCTTCGCGTCGTTACGCCGAAATTCTTCGACGCGATGCGCATTCCGCTCAAGAGAGGCCGCGCGTTCACGGACCAGGATCGCAACGGGGCGCCGCCGGTCGTCATCATCGACGAGCAGTTCGTGAAGAAGTATTTCGCGAACACCGATCCGATCGGCAAGCGGATCACGTTCGGGTCACGGCGCGGAAGCACCGACTCGACGTGGATCACGATTGTCGGCGTCGTTGGGCATGCAGCCCACGAAGCGCTCGATGCGGAGCCGCGCATCCAGTACTACTTCCCATACGCGCAGGGCGGCGGGCAACAGATGGTCGTCGCGATGCGAACCGAGGGGAATCCGACCGCAGTGCTTTCCGCGGCGCGCGACGCCGTTCACAGCATCGATCGCAATCTGCCGATCGCGAACGTTTCGACGATGGAGCAGCTCGTCGACAGCTCGGTCGGTCAGCGAAAGCTGTCGATGATTCTTCTCGGCGTCTTCTCGGGCATTGCGCTGCTGTTGGCATCCATCGGTATCTACGGCGTCATGAGCTACTCGGTCGCGCAACGTACGCGAGAGCTCGGGGTTCGCATGGCGCTCGGTGCGGCGCGATCGCGCGTGCTGGGGCTCGTGGTCAGCCAGGGAATGGCGCTCGCTGGCGCGGGAGTGGTGATCGGTCTTCTCGCCGCGTTCGGCCTGACGCGCTTGCTGAGTACGCAGCTGTACGGCGTGAGCGCGACTGACCCCGTGACGTTCGTGTTGGTGTCCGGATTGTTGGTCGGTGTCGCGCTGCTCGCGACGCTACTGCCTGCAATGCGTGCGACTCGCGTGGACCCGGTGGTTGCGTTGCGCGACGAGTAGCGAATCAATCGCTCGTCTCGACCATCCGACTGATCAGTTCCCGGACGAGCTTCGCCGCAACGATCGACGTCACGCCAGTCGGATCCTCGCTCGGGTTTACCTCGACGACATCGGCGCCGACGATCGGACCGGGAAGCGTCTGCACAATGCCGAGGACGTCGCGCACCGAGAGCCCACCAGGCTCTCGGTGTGAAACGCCCGGTGCAAACGCGGGATCCAACCCGTCGACATCGATCGACGCGTAGATCGGACCGCGCAAAGCCGGGCGGCGTCCCTGCGACCACGATCGCATGTCGATCACATCGACACCGAAGCGCTTGGCCTGCTCGCGCTGATGTCCGGTCATCGTGCGAAGGCCGATCTGCACGAGCCGAATTCCGGGATTCTCCTCGAGAATCCGCGCGAACGGGCATGCGTGGGAAAATCGATCGCCCTCGAACTCGTCGTACAAGTCCGGGTGCGCGTCGACATGGACGAGCGTCAGCTGTGGCGTGACGCGCGCGACCGCACGCAGAATCGGGTATGTCACCGAGTGATCGCCGCCGAGTGAAATTGGCCGGTCACCGCGATCGACGATGTCGGCGATTGCGCGCTCGATCGACGCGCGAGCTACCGGTTCGTCTGATAGATCGACGTCGCCGGCGTCGACGTACTCCCGCCCCGCTCGGATCTCGATGCCTGCTTCACTCCAGTCATTTCCGGCCGGCGACGCGAGCGCGGAGCGGATTTGCGGCGGCGCAGCCGCCGGGCCGCGAAGAAACGACGAGCTGGCGTCGTACGGCAGCCCGATCACTGTCGGCGTTCCGATTGGCATGATGGAACAATAGGCACGCGAGCGAACGATGCGGTCCGTTTTTCGCCGCGCGCGTTTCGATCAACCCGCTCCCATCTCCGCACGCCGCACGCCTTTCCCGCTCCCTCTACACACCACTATCCCAGACCGCCCTCTATACGCACCAACGCGGTATGGCGGGAGAATGCCATACCGCGTTGGAGGCGGTACGCCGAAGAAGCCGTGAGAGGCCTACGGCTTTTTGCCTCCGAGCGCACCTGAAGTGCCTGCCAGCGACGCGACGGCATCATCGGTCGCACCTGAATCGAGCTTCGCGGTGACCTTCGCGAGCGCGCCGTCGATCGGCTCGCCATTCGCCTGAAGCTTGGCAAGCACGTTGAACGCTACGGCAAGCGACCTGCCAGCGGGCGCGTGCTTCACGAGCCCGGACACTTGATCGGCAGTCGCGCCGTGCTCCATCGCCGCTGCTGCTGCCGCGATTTCATTTCCTTCGGGTTGTGTGCGACCGCCTTTCATCAGCGCCGCCTGCGACGCTTCCAATCGCGTCTGCACACCCTGCACGGCCTCGACGACCTGCGCTTCTGTCGCACCCTTTGCCTGGCTTTCGGCAAGACGTTCGCGAAGTGGAGCATCCGGCAGATTCTTGTCCTTCACTGCCTTGAATGCCGCATCGATCTTCGCCTTGTTCTCCGCCGTGTAGGTCGACGGCGTCGCGGCCGCGCCCTGCGCGCTTGCCTTCGCCTGCACCTCGCCGCCGACCTGCGTGGTCACGGGCGGCTTGCTCTGCGGCGGGGTCGGTGGCGTTCCAGCTTGCTGCGCGACGACGATCGCGGGCACGAAGGTGAAGACGGTGGTCAGTATGGCTGCTTTCATGATTGATTCCTCCGTTCGGTCGGGGATGGATTGTGTGCGCGTGGTGGGGATTGCCCGTTCGCACGCGGAGTTGTTCAGTGGGCCACCAACGGTGAGCCACACCGACTTGCCGCCGAATCCGTCATCGACGATTCGGCGCCGACGGGCACCATCCACGTTGTTCCGTCGACACGGAACGCGCAGCGACACTGCCCCGGCGGCATTCGTCCGCGACTGCGGGTGTCGTCAAGACAACACCCGCAGCGCAGATCGAAGAGAACCTGACTGGCACTGAATCTGTGAGCATTTTCTCGTGCCACTATGCGAGCGACGGGCCTGCGAACCGCGAATGGAGAACAATCACAATCGGTTCGTGAGCTAAGCTTGCCCGAGTCCGCTGATCGCCTTTCGAGGCGCACGTCGCGCGATGAACGTCCCTCGAACAGCGGTCCCACTCTTGCCCTCGTCGCTTGCCGGAGGTGCGACAAATGTCCTCATTCCCTGTCGACGATTTGTTTTTCCGTTCTCATTTCGAACGCGTCAATCGCCTCGCCGATCGCTCGTACGAGCAAGTGCGACCCGCGTATCGCCTGGGGCAGGACGCCGCGGATGCCAACTGCAACGACAACCACTGTTTCGAGGAGATCGAGCAAGAGCTCGAGAACGGCTGGCTGAACATTCGCGTTGGCGGCGGCGACTGGGCCTCGGTGCGCGAGTTCGCACGCGCCGGGTTCGATCACGCACGGCAAGGGCGGATCGAGAACGCGCCACCCGCCGGGGACGCCGATCGGCCGCCGTACGCCGACCCGTTAGGCGAGGCCCTCGATCCATCCGCACCGGAGTCCGAGCGACTCTGATCTTCGGCGAGATGTGATGGTTGCGGGATGACGGTGCGAGGGGCAATTCTCTCGGACCGTTTTCCCCGACCATGACCACACGCCGCGATTTTCTCCGCACCTCCACGAGTGCCGCCGCGCTCTTCGCGGGCGCACCGTCGCTTCTCCTGAGCTCACGCGCCGACGTCGACATCGTCGTTCGGAACGGCACCGTGTTCGACGGCCTCGGCGGACCCGGCCGCGAGCTCGACGTCGCGATGGTCAACGGCACCATCTCCGCCGTTGGTAAACGACTCGCCCAGCGTGGAGCAGTCGAGATCGATACGCGCGGACAGGCCGTCGCGCCGGGGTTCATCGACATCCACTCGCACGGCGATGGATCGCTGTGGTCGGATCCGCGAGCGGAGTCGCTCGTTCGACAGGGCATTACGACGATCGTCGTCGGCCAGGACGGCTCGTCGCACGCGCCGCGAGAGGCCGGCGCGAACAGTGAAGGGGAACGTTCCTACGATCGTTTTGCCGATCTCTGGTCCGCGATCGAGACGCTCCGTCCATCGGTCAACGTCGCGTCGATGATCGGACTCGGTACCGTTCGCGCTGTCGTGATCGGCGGAAAAGATCGCCCAGCCACGTCCGCTGAGCTCGCACGTATGACAGCCATGGTTCGCGACGCGATCGCGAACGGCGCGTGCGGCGCGTCGTCGGGATTGGAATACACGCCGGGTGCATTCGCGCCGCTCGACGAGCTGATCGCACTCTGCAAGCCGCTCGCGGCGCGCCGTCTTCCATACGCGACGCACATGCGCAACGAAGACGACCGGCTCATCGAAGCGATCGACGAAGCGATCGCCGTCGCGCGCGGCGCCGGATGCCCATTACAAATCTCTCATCTGAAGACCCAGGGCCCGCGGAACTGGCCAAAGCTCGATACGGCATTCGCTCGCGTGGCCGCGGCGCGCGCCGCCGGTTGCGATGCCGCCTTCGACCGTTACCCGTACGTCGCCTATCAGACGGGACTCTCGAATCTCTTCCCCGTCTGGAGTCGCGACGACAGCACAGGCGCATTCCTGAAACGCCTCGCCGATCCCTCGACCGCCGATCGCATCAAGCGAGAGACGTTGGCCAAGGTCGAGCTCATCGGCGGCTGGGACAACGTCATGATCGCGAATGTCTCGGCCTCCGGGGATCGTGCGGCCGAGGGCGCGAGGATGGGGAAGTATGCGGGAAGCCTCAGCGCGGATCCGTATGCGACGGCTGTCGCGCTACTTCAGCGCAGCCATGGCTCGGTCGGGATGGTGGGATTCGCGATGAGCGAAGACAATCTCGATCGGATTCTCGCGCATCCACAGGGAATGGTCTGCAGCGACGGAGGCGCATTCGCCGTGGATGGGCCAACGCGCCGCGGCCATCCACACCCGCGCGGCCTCGGCACGTTCCCGCGCATTCTCGCGCGCTACGTGCGAGAGAGAAAGGCGCTCGAGCTCCAGCAGGCGATCAACAAGATGACCGCGCTTCCCGCATCGCGAATCCATCTTCGCAACCGCGGTCGCATCGCGACGGGCATGGCCGCAGACATTGTCGTGTTCAATCCGGCCACCGTCGCCGACAAAGCGACATTCGAGGAGCCGTTCCAGTATCCCACCGGCATCGACACCGTGATCGTGAACGGCGTCGTTGCCCTGCGTGACGGTCAACGCTCTGACCGGCACACTGGTCGCGCTCTGCGTGCGTCGACTTAGGTGGATCGGATGTAGGCGCAGCCCGCTTCCTGCGCATGCAGCACGGCATAAACACCGGTCGGCTGCAGAATGAATCCCGGAACCAGGTTCGCCTTGATGTCTTCGTACACGGTTTTCTGGTCGAGCTTGGCGCTGCGCGCGAGCGTGTTGGCGTAGTTCCGCGTCGCGCGATCGCACGCAAGCAGAACGTGTCCGTGCGCCGCAAGCCACGCGAAGTTGCTCTGCGGCTCTGACGAATCCGGTGCGCCGCCGCGGCGACCTGAGGTCCACGGATTCCGGGTTGCCCACTCCTCGCTGCCCGGAGCCTTGATCTTCTTGTCCTTGCCGATCTCGTACTTCTGCCATATGGCGTCGTTGAACGCCATCGGGATCGCGGCGTGCCGAATCACCACGACGGCCTGAACGTCGTGTTCGCCCGCGCCGGCTGCGTCGCGCATGCCACTGATATAGAAGCTCGCGTTCGACAGAACCAAGCCATCCTCGATCTGCGGCGAGTCGAACACCGCCTTGTGCTTCGCTGTGAGGCGCGTGAACCACGAGTCATCCCACTGCACCGACCGGCCGGTCGACGCAGGCCCGCCCGCCGGGGTTGTCGCGGGAGTCGCCGATGTCACCGGCGACGCGCAGCCCGCACCGGCGAGCACCATGGCGGATGCCGCGATCTGCCCAAGGAATTCACGACGGGGTGTAGACTCGGAGGTCATGCGTCTCTCGCGTTGAGTATTTGCTAAGTGCTGACGGGAACTCGCTGAATGTCATCCGATTCGATGATGTGCATACCGGGCTCGGCACGGCGGGCGGCATCGACCAGTGCTGCCGCCACGAGCGTCGCGCGTACCGGTTTGTACTTGCCCGGGACCAGCCAACCCAACCGTGCCCCAATTTGCTCGATCAATCGCGGATTGTCCCGCTCACCGACGAGCAGCGACGGCCGAGCGATCGTGAGCGACCGAAAACCCATCGTCCGCAGCGCGTCTTCGAGCTCGCCCTTCACTCGGTTGTAGAAAACCCGAGATGCCGCGGACGCACCGAGCGCGCTGACCAGCAAGAAATCCTTCACACCCTCCCTGGCGCCCAGCGTTGCCGCTGACAACGGAATGTCGTGATCGATGTGGCGAAAGTTGTCCTGCGATCCGGCCTGCTTGATCGTCGTTCCCAAAGCGCAGAAGATCTGATCGACTGAAAACGCGGGCGCGTGGTCGGAAAGCTTGTCGAAGTCGACCACTTCGTTCCGCAGCTTTCCGTCTCGAGCTCCCTCGATCGGACGACGCGTGAGCGCGGTTACGCTGCTCACCGTGGAGTCGGCGAGCAGCTGACGCACGATCTCTTTGCCCACCAGTCCGGTTGCCCCGATCACCAGAACCGACCGAGCCGAGTCGCTCATATCGTTCAAGATAGCCCGATCGCGATTCCTGGCCCGCGTTCGCTTTTGGGACGACTGGTCCCAGAGTCGAACGAGGGCGGGAACATTGGAGATCGGCGGCGACGTATAACGCATTACTACTCAACGAGATCGGGCAGGTGGAGCAGGGCACGATTGTTCCGTAGCGCTGGCCTGTCTCTCGAACCCGTCGAATGGACATTCTCCGTCAGGACATCCGATACTCGGCGCGAAAGCTCCTGCGCGCGCCTGCTTTCACGGTCATCTCCATTGCGACGCTGGCGCTGGCAATCGGCGCAACGACGTCGGTCTTCAGCATCGTGAACGGTGTTCTACTCAAGCCGCTGCCATATCGAAATCCATCCGAGCTCGTGAAGCTCGGCTCCACGAGCAAGACCGGGAGTCTGGTGCACATGTCGGTGCCCGACTTCATCGATTACCGGAACCAAACGCACAGTTTTGTCGCCGTTGCGCAAATCCAGGATGGCAACAGCGCGAACCTCCGCGTGGCGGGTTCGGATGCCGTGCGACTCCGGTCGTCGCTAGTTGGCGCGCGCTTCTTCGAGCTCCTCGGTGAATCGATGGAGCTTGGTCGCGGGTTCGCGAGCGGCGAGGATGAGAAAGGCGCACGTCCAGTTGTCGTGCTGTCGGACCAGCTCTGGCGACAGCAGTTCGGCGCAGATCAGCGCCTTCTCGGAACGGCGATCTCGCTCAACGGCGTCGACTACACGGTAGTTGGCGTCGCGCAGCCGTCGATGACGTACCCGGATCGGCCTGATCTCTGGATACCGTTCGTGTTCGAGTCGTGGATGACCGAGCCGGACAATCGCGGCGCGCACTTCATTTCGGCGATCGCGCGACTGCGTCCGGGGCTCACCGCCGATGATGCGAAGCGCGACATGGCCACCGTCGGCGCGCGACTCCAGAAGGAGTATCCGCGATCGAATGCGCCGTTCAGCGGCGGCGCCGAAGACCTTCAGAAGTCGATCGTCGGCGACGTCACCGGACTGTTGTACACGATGCTCGGTGCCGTGGGATTTGTACTGCTGATCGCATGCGCCAATGTCGCGAACCTTCTGCTCGTCCGTGCGTCGTCGCGGGAGACCGAAATCGCGGTTCGTACGGCGCTCGGCGCAGGCCGCGGCCGGATCATCAGGCAACTCGTCACGGAAAGCCTGCTGATCTCGGCGGCCGGCGCGTGCATCGGCGGCGCACTTGCCGCGTGGGCAGTCGACGCGATCGTGGCAATCGGCCCGCGGGGATTGCCTCGCCTTCAGGACATCAGCATCGACGGACGGGTGCTCTGGTTCACAGTGGCGGTCGCACTGCTCACCGGTCTCTCGTTCGGTTTGATGCCGGCGTTCCACGCCGCCAAGAGCGAGCTCGGACAGATGCTCAAGGAGAACGTTCGCGGCACGAGCGGCCGTCGCGCGACCCAGCGGACGCGCAGCGCGCTCGTCGTCACCGAGATGGCGCTGGCGGTTGTGCTCTTGATCGGCGCCGGACTGCTCATTCGCAGCTTCATGAAGCTCGTCAAAGTGGATCCGGGATTCCGAACGGAGCACCTCGTCTCGTTCAACGTTTCGCTTCCAGACAAGAAATACTCGCTCGATCGAGACCTCCGTCGCTTCGCCGCCGACGTAAAGGGCGGCCTGGTCACACTACCGGGCACGCAATCAGTCGCGGTCGCGTTCACTCGTCCGCTCGGCAACCAGAGCATGCGTGTTGGATTCGACATCGAAGGACAGCCGGAGGCTCCGGCCGACAAACGCACCACCACGGACGTTCGCCCGGTCTCATCGGACTTCTTTTCGACGATGGGAATGCACCTGATTCGCGGTCGGTTCTTCACACCGGCAGAAGAGAACTTTGGAGTGCCGGCGGTCGTCGTCGTGAGTGAGAGCTTCGTAAAGCGCTATTTCCCCACGACCAATCCGATCGGACAGCGTATCAAGCTCGGCATTTCGCACGACACCGCCGCGGTGAGCTCGAGTGTCACCGCGGGCGGTGAGATCGTCGGTGTCGTGAATGATGTCCATCAGCGTGGCTTGAATGACGATTCCTATCCCGCCGCGTACATCGGTTGGGGAACGCTGCCACTCACCGACATCGCGTTTCTGATCCGCTCGAATGCCGAGACGCAATCCATCGCCGCGGGAATCCGCGAGCGAGTACGGACAGCCGATCCGACGGTTCCGATCTACGACCTGACGACGATGAAGGAGCTCGTGACTCAGTCGGTCGCGCAGCCGCGGTTCTACATGCTTCTGCTCACCGCATTCGCGGGCTTGGCGCTGGTGCTCGCCGCCATCGGCATCTACGGCGTCATCTCGTACTCGGTGAGTCAACGCACCCGTGAGCTCGGCATTCGAATCGCGCTGGGCGCCACAGAGGATCGCGTCGTTCGGCTCGTGCTCAGCCAAGGTGTAGCGCTCACGATGCTCGGCGTCGCGGTAGGACTCGTCGGCGCCTACTGGTTGATGCACTTGCTCGCTGCGCTTCTGTTCGGCGTAGACCCGACCGATCAGATCACGTTCGTCGGCGTCGCGGTCGTACTCGCGGGGGTCGCCGCACTGGCGAGTTATGTTCCGGCGAGGCGAGCGGCAAAGGTCGATCCTGTCATCGCCATGCGCGCGGACTGATTTTCGCTTTCGTTAGCAGCGGGGTTCCGCTTGGCCCCGTTGCTTCGGACGGAGACGTAGCGATCGCTTTGAACGGGACACGACAGACACACTACCGGCTGGATGGTGGCTTTCAGAACCCATGGCCGGGCGATTCGGCGCATCGGTTCCGAGATTTTCTGCGCTGGCGATTTCGCGATCGCGCATCGGCGGCACTCGTGCCAAGTCCGCCTCGCGGTTCACTTCCGCGGCGACACCCAGCGATTGTGTCACCGCGGGCGGCGAAGGGGTATCGCGCCGCAACGTGGGTCGGCCATTCCACGGCTCTCCTGCAACTCGGACCGCTCAACGTGCTGACTGATCCGATCTGGAGCGAGCACGCAGGGCCGTTTGGTCGAATCGGCCCTCGTCGACTCATGCCGCCCGGAGTGGAGTTCGACGCGCTGCCGCCAATCGATCTCGTGCTCGTGTCGCACAACCACTACGACCATCTCGACGCGCCAACGGTGCAGCGACTCTCCGCCACTCACCCCGACGCGCTGTGGCTGTGCCCTCTTCGTCTGGGCCACTTCCTCCGCTCGCTTGGAGCGAAGCGAGTGACGGAGTGCGACTGGTGGCATACCGTCGAGACGCCTGGCTTCTCGTCGATGTGCACGCCGGCGAGACATTACAGCGCTCGCAGCATCCGCGATCGCGGCAACTCACTCTGGAGCGGCTGGACAGTCTGTGCCGACGACGTTCGCGTCTTTTTCGCCGGCGACTCCGCACTGCACCCGGAGTTTGGCGCGATCGCGCGTGCGGCGGGGCCATTCGATCTCGTGATGCTGCCGATTGGTGCATACGAACCGCGCTGGTTCATGCGCGACGTCCACATGAATCCCGAAGACGCGATC
>Ga0070680_100000932_pt1 | contig 20699 bp, 16 predicted proteins | sample KBSC73BmetaG_FD_64672 | JGI IMG/M metagenome (GOLD analysis project Ga0070680, IMG submission 64672) | Corn rhizosphere microbial communities from Kellogg Biological Station, Michigan, USA - KBS C7-3B metaG | ecosystem: Host-associated > Plants > Roots > Rhizosphere | place: USA: Michigan...
TCGCGGAAGTCGCGCTGTCGTTCGTGCTGCTCATCGGATCAGGCCTCATGCTGCGCAGCTTCATGGCGCTCGAGCGAGTCGATCCAGGATTCGATCCGAACGGCATTCTGACATTCACGGCGTTCAACCCACGGCTCCGCGGTCCTGAGCGGCAGGGCTACATGGCTCAGCTGACCAACAAGCTCAAAGCGATTCCCGGCGTCACGGCTGTGACGTCGGCTGGTCCGCTTCCGCTCGACGGACAGGACGCAAATCTCCGTTGGGGTCCACAAGCTGCGGCGACCGATCCGTCGCTCTTTCGTCAGGCGACGCTCCACATCGTCCAGCCGGGGTACTTCGCGGCAATGAAGGGACGGATCATCGCCGGCAGGGATTTCACCGCCGCCGACAACGTACAAGGAACGACGAGCGTCATCATCGACGACATGCTCGCCGCGGACGCATTCCCGGGTGAGAAGCCGCAGTCGATCGTCGGAAAGCAATTCTTCGCGCGAATCAACACGACTGAAGCGCAGCAATACCATATCGTCGGAATCGCGGCGCACGAACGACATCTGACGCTCGCTGCACCTGGTCGCGAAGCGCTGTTCGCACCCGATGCGATGTTTGGTTTCGGTGCTGCCGGCCGATTTGCGGTGCGCACGAATGGCGAGCCCGTACGTCTGATTCCTGAAGTACGTCGCGTCGTTGCGGAAATCGATCCGAGTGTCGCGATCGGCGATCTCAAGCCGATGAGCGCGTACGTCGATCGCGCGATGGCGCCGACGCGCTTTTCGCTCGTGTTGATTGCGATCTTCGGCACCGTGGCCGCGATCCTCGCGGCGATCGGACTCTATGGTGTGTTGTCGACCGCGGTCCGACAGCGTACGGCCGAGATCGGTGTCCGGATGGCGTTCGGTGCGCCTAGCGAGAGCATCTTCCGACTCATCGTGGGCGAAGGACTGACTCTGAGTGCGCTCGGAATCGGGATTGGCTTGTTGGCCGCGCTTGGCCTCACCGGAGTGATGGAAAAAGCGAACATGCTCATCACCGTGAAGCCGACCGATCCGCTCACGTACACGTCGATCGCGGTGCTCTTCCTCGCCATTGCGACCGTGGCGTGTCTCGCACCCGCCGCGCGTGCGGCGGGCGTAGAGCCGACGCAAGCGCTCCGCGAGGAATAGAACCGGAGAGAGAAGGTGACCGGAGAGAGAAGGTGACCGGAGAGAGAAGGGGATTGGAGAGAGAAGAGAACTGAGTGCGGAGGAGGTGAGGAGACAAAGGGGGAGGGTGCGGTGTAACTCCGCTCTCGGCCGCCTCCTCAGCTTCTCAGCCGCCGCCGGTCGCCGGTCGCCCGTCCCCGGCCGTTAGTTCACATCCACGACAACCTGCGATGTAGCGTCGGGAAACCCGCTCGCCGCCGCGTGGATGGTGATGGGATACGATCCCGGAAGCGTTGTGCTTCCGACATTGATCGAGATGGATATCGTCGTCGTGTTTCCCGAAACGCTGGTGCTTCCCACGCTCGCGGTGAGCCCGGTCGGCGCGCTCACCGTGACGATCACGGCGCTTGCTGCTCCGTCCTCCCGTGTGACTTGCGCTGCGACCGTCGTGTGAGTGCCACGCGTCGCAGGGACCTGCGCCGCTGCCAGCGAAATCACGAGATGCGCGGTGGGCGGCGCGACTGTGTTATCTGATGAACACGCGCCCGACGCGGCAATCAACAGCAAAAAACCGAGTACCCGCTTCATCGGCCAAACTCCGAACGTCATCGGTCCGGCTCCCCCCTCAGCCGCCCTACCCCCGCAACGCCTCCTGCAACGCCTGCGCCCGGTCACCGGCTGGGCCAGGCGAGCGCGGCCCTGGAATACCACTCGCTGCGTTCACCCGCAGCCAGACGAACGTCGGACCCGAGGCGGCCAGAACTTGTTCCGCTTCGGCGCGCCACGTTTCGAGATCTTGATACGCGTGCACGGCCGCAAATCCGGCACCTCGAGCGATCGCCGCATAGTCGACCGCATTCGGCGCCGGCGTTGGTTGCGCGCCGGTCACCTCGTAGACGCCGTTGTCGAACACGATCAACGTCATGTTCGCCGGACGCGCGCCAGAGATCGAGACGAGCGATCCAAGGTTCATCAGCATCGATCCGTCGCCGTTGCACACGATGACGCGGCGGTCCGGCTGCGCCAACGCGAGCCCAAGGCCGAGCGACGTGGCATGTCCCATCGCCGATGGGACGAAAATCACGTCGAGCGGCGTTTGCGGCATCAGCATCCAATCGCGCGATGTCGCCATCGTCGTCACCACGACGTCGCGCGGCCCTCGCGCGCTATGCACGACGGCAAGCGCATCGCGTCCCGACATCCGCGCCATGCTCACGCTTTGCCCTCAGCGACGAGAATCGCGCCGGGCTTGTTCGCGCCACGACACGCTGTGTAGTGCGCGCCGATCTCACCGAGCTGCTCGTGTGTCGTGAGCAGCTTGTAGTCGACTTTCCACGTGTCCAGCACAGGCTCGGTGAACACGAGGCACGTATCACCGGGCAGCGTATCCTGGTTCAGATAGCTGCGATACCCGATGATGCTGAAGATCGGCAGCTTCCAGTCGTGTAGAACATTTCGAATCGCGTCGCCGGATTCGAACAGGCCGGTGCACTGGATGAGCACGAGGGGACGGGCGCCGCCCAGGTGAAGCCCGGCGGCAACCTCCCAGGCTTCACCCTCTCGGCACACGCGCACGAGGCGCGTGCGTCCGCGTTGTTCGATTGCTCCTTGCCACTGCCCAATCGTGCTGTCCGGAACCGTGACGACGTGCGTAATGCCCAGCTCGTCGAACACGCCGGCGATCTCTTCTCCGGTGAACAATTAGTGCGCCTTCGGCCCAACGCCGCCCATGACGAGGTTCTCGATGAAGAACTCCATCATGCGCTGCTGATTCAGTCCCGAGTGCCCTTGATCCGGCCCGACTTGTACGTCGAAGCTCTTGCCCGCGCGCTGCAACGCGGCGATGAGCTGCATCATGTTCGTTGGATGGACGTTGTTGTCCATCGTCCCGTAGTAGAGCATCAGACGGCCCTTGAGGTTCTCGACGTACTGCATCGCCGAGCCCTTGTCGTAGCCGTCCTTGTTCTCCTGCGGAATCCACATGTACCGCTCGGTGTAGATCGTATCGTAGTTGCGCCAATCCGTCGGAGGCGATGACGACGATGCCGCCGTGAAGACTTCCGGATGACGCAGGATCTCCATCACCGACGAGTACCCGCCGTACGACGTGCCGAAGATGCCGACGTGCGCCTTGTCGATATATGGGCGATTCCACAGTGCCTTCACGCCCTCGGCCATGTCGTCCATTTCGACTTGACCCAGCTTCAGGTAAATCGCGTCGAGCTGCTTCTTGCCCATGCCCGGCGTCGCGCGTGAATCGAGGTTGAGGACGATGAAGCCGTACTCCGTGAGCGCGTTCGGCGTTTGGAATCGCTCACTCGACGTGTTGCTCGCCGACGCAGGGCCGCCGTACACCGATACGAGCACGGGATAGTGCTTGCTCGGATCGAAATTGGACGGGAAGCTGATCATGCCGTGGAGCTGCGTCTTTCCGTCGGCGGCGAGATACGTGTACATCTCGACCTTCTTGAGGCCGATCTCGGTGAAGCGCGCGAGATCCGTCTTCGCGAGCTCCGACACGACCTTGCCGTTCTCGTCGAGCAGTCGCGTGACCGGCGGCTGATCGTGCGTCTCCGCAACGTCGACGAAATACTTGCCGTCGGGCGAAAGCGAGGTCGTGTGATTGAATGCGGGATCCGTGAGGCGCGTGTCGTTCTTGCCGTCCAGACCGACGCGATGCAGCTGCGTCTTCATGTAGTTGTCGCCGTCGCGCGCCGTGTAGTACACCACGTTCTTCGCTTCGTCCACGCGAACGACCGCCACGGCCTCGAACTGATTCTGCGTGATCGGTTGGGCCGCGGCGCTCTTCAGATCATGCAAATAGTAGTTCTTGAATCCGTTTCGCTCCGACTCCCAGATGAAGCGATGGCCGTCCTTCAGATACTGCATGAACGCGTTTGTCTCGAGCCAGCCGGTCGGCCATGACTCGTGAATCACGTTGCGGCATTTGCCGCTCGTCGGATCGCAGGCGGCGAGATCGTGCGTGTTCTGCCGGCGATTGGAGCGCGTGAACGTGATCTCTTTGCCGTCCGGCGACCACGCGACGCGATAGACGTAGTAGCCGACGACGTCGTTCTCGAACGGCTTTCCGTCGCGCACATCGACGCGCGTCGACTTTTTCGTGTCGACGTCGTAGACGTACAGGTCGACCACCGGATTCGGCGCGCCCGGCTTTGGATACGCTTCGACGTCGAGCGTGTCCTGAATTGCCGTGAGGCTCGGCGTCAGGTAAAAGTCGTGAACCTTGCTCTCGTCGAACCGGTAGTACGCGAGCTTCTTGCCGTCGGGCGACCACCACATGGCCGTGCGCTGGCCGAGCTCTTCGCCGTACACCCAGCTCGCCGTGCCGTATTTGATTCGGGCCTGAACACTTCCGTCGGTCGTGATCTGCGTCGCGTTGGCGCCGCTCGAGTCGCCGACCCAAACATTGCGGTCCTTGTAGATCGCGCGATGATTGCCTGCCGGCGCGACCGCGAAATCGAACTGCCGTCCGCGTGCAGGCTGCGCGCCCCCTCCACCTCGTCCGCCGCGGCCACCGCCGGCCTGACTTACCGCATCAGTCGACTCGGAGACTTTTTTCGTCGCCACGTCGAACGCGTACCGCTTTCCGCCGTTCTCGAACGTGAACGACTTGCCGTCGGCCGACCACGTCGCGCCGCCGCCGCCGCCACGCCCGCCGAACCCTCCGCCCGCACCCGGCAGCGCCGAGCGAATGAGCGGCGCCATGCGCGCGTACTGCTCATATCCGGGCATGGTCTTCAGGCGATCCTGCGCGTGTGCAACGGCGGCCGCCGTCGCGAGAAGTACGAGGCTTCGTTTCATCATAGTGTTTGTCATCCCGAGCGCAGCGAGGGATCTGCACTTCCTGGGGTACAGAATTACGCGAAGTTTTCCCGCGAGTCATTGTACGACCCGCCGGGAACCGCGTAAAGTTACTGTCATTCCCATGACTCAGCAGAAAACCATCGTCATCACCGGCGCGAGCGCCGGCATCGGCGCTGAGCTCGCGCGTCGATTTGCACGCGATCATCACACGCTCGTGCTGGCGGCGCGCCGTTTGTCCGCCCTGCAAACCCTCGCTGCGGAAGCCGAATCGCTCGGAGCGTCGGCCGCATTGCCGATCGTTGCGGATGTCACCAGCCGCGAACAGCTGGCCGCGATCGCGAATGCAGCCATCAAGTCGTTCGGCGGCTTCGATGTCTGGATCAACAACGCCGGTCGCGGCATCGACAAGTCAGTCCTCGATCTCACCGGCGAAGAGTTCGACGACATGATGTCGGTGAACGCCAAGTCGGTGCTGTTCGGCTCTCAGATCGCCGCCGAGCACTTCCTCGAACGTGGTCACGGACATCTGATCAACGTCTCCTCGTTTCTCGGTCGCGTCCCGCTTGCTCTGCATCGTTCGGCGTACAACGCGGCGAAAGCCGCGGTCAACTCGCTCACGGCGAACTTTCGCGTCGAGCTGCGAAAGCGGAACCCGAACATTCACGTGACCCTGCTGATGCCCGGCATTGTCGCGACCGAGTTTCCGATGAACGCGCGGAACGCTCCGGCCGACGCCGCGATCTACTCGGGGCCGTACGTCCAGACGACGGCGCAGGTCGCGGACATCGTCGCGAACGTTCTCGAGAACCCGGTCGCCGAGGTGTACACGAATCCCGCGTCGGCCGACATGGCGCGTGCCTATTTCGAGGATGTCGGCGCGTTCGAGGAAGCCGGCGGGAGTCCGTGGCAGACTCGTCCCCCCACGCGCGGGGGACGATGATCCGGCGCCTCGCGTGCGCCGTCATCGTCGTCGCGGGGCTGCCGTCCCGTATTTTCGCTCAGCAAAATCCCCATGCCGTCCAACCGGAGCGGCCAACTGTGGCGACGCACGCCGGCACGGTCGCGACCGGCTGGTTCGAGATCGAAACGGGAGGGGAACGCGACCAGCTCGGCGGCGAGACGTCGTGGCTTACGCCGACCGTACTCAAGCTCGGCATCGGCTCGCACGCGCAGTTGAGCGTCTTCGGATCGTCGTCCGCTCCGGCCCAGACGTCGGTCGGCATCGGCGACACGGGCGCTGGCGTGAAATGGCGCTTACTGGACGACGTCCCAGTCCTGGGCGATTTCGCGATCCTGCCTTCGGTCAAGCTTCCAACAGGGAACGCCAGTCAGCAGCAGGGGACCGGTACTACCGATGTGGGTTTCCTGCTCATCTCGAGCCACGACCTCGGGCCCGTCGCGATGGACATCAACGCCGGCTACACGCGCCGGAGCGGCAACGGCACTCGAGCTCCGAAGAACGCGACGCTCTGGACGGCCTCCTGTGGTGGATCGGCGGTCGGGAAGCTTGGCTGGGTTGCGGAGATGTACGGGTACCCGCACACGACCGGCCCAGTCGGACAGGCATCGATCGTCGCCGTCCTCGCCGGACCGACCTACACGGCGCGAGACTGGCTGGCCTTTGATACAGGCGTCATCATACCCGTGACCGGACCGCAGCCGCATGCTGTGTACGCCGGTTTGGTCTGGAATGTCGGACGCGTGTGGTAGGAGAGAAGGGAACGGTGTTCGGGGGAGGGGCGAGTTCGCGAGTACGGTGCGGCGACCGTCGTAACGCCGCACGCGACTCTCATTTCCCGCTCCCTCCTCCGCACGCGGCCCTCTTTCTCTCGAGAAATGTCGCGACTCCCCGTCGGCGCAGCGACTTGCCGGACTTCCTCGTTTGTAAGATTGACGATTGCGAACGGCCAAGGTAGGTCGAGGCCGTGACCCCCACTAGGACGGATACAATGGTCCACGCGATTCGACGACTCATTCCCTTTGCCGCGATTCCCGCCCTCGCGACGTCGTTGTTTGCTCAGGCGGCGCCTCGCGAGCGGTTCAACGTCTCGCAAAACCCGATGCTCTCCAGCTTCCGGTTCCGTTCGATCGGTCCGGCGAGCATGGGCGGACGCATCGATGACATCGAGGTGTCGCTCTCCGATCCCAACGTCATCTACGTCGGCTACGCCGTCGGCGGCGTCTTCAAGTCCGAGGACAACGGCGTTTCGTTCCGGCCGATCTTTCAGACCTACGGGACGGCGTCGATCGGCGACATCGCCATTCACCCGACGAATCCGGACATCGTCTACGTCGGCACCGGCGAGCCAAACAACCGCCAGACGGCGTCCTTCGGTGACGGCATCTACAAGTCGACCGACGGCGGAAAGACGTTCACCAACATCGGGCTCAAGGAAACGCAGACGATCGCCCGAATCGTGATCGATAAGAACAATCCGGAAGTTGTCTACGTCGCGTCGCCGGGTCACCTGTTCGGGCCCAACGCCGAGCGCGGGATCTTCAAGACGACCGACGGCGGCAAGACCTGGAACAAGATCAAGTTCATCGACGACAACACGGGCTTCACCGACATCGCGATCGATCCGTCGAACAGCAGCATTCTCTATGCGGCCAGCTATCAGCGGCGTCGCACGAGCTGCTGCTTCAACGGTGGCGGCCCCGGCAGCGGCGTTTGGAAGAGCGACGATGCCGGCCGAACGTGGACGAAGCTCGCCGGCGGACTTCCGAGCGGATCGCTCGGTCGTATCGCGCTCGGCGTCTCGGCGTCGAATCCGAATACCGTGTACGCGCAGGTCGAAGTTGGCCCCAGCGGCACCGATCTTGGCCGCGGTGCTGGCGAGGCGGCAGGTGAAGCACCGGCGGCGGGCGGCGGCGGTGGCGGTGGTGGCCGCGGCGGATTCGATTGGTGCAACAACGGCGCACCCGCGCCAGAAGGCCGCGGTGGCCGAGGTGGTCGCGGCGGCGGTCGCGGTGCGCCAGCGGGGGCCGAAGCAGCGGCGCCCCCGAAGCTCAACCCCGCATCGAGCGGTATCTATCGCTCCGACAACAAGGGCCGCTCATTCACGCTCGTCAGCAACTGCGACGCGCGTCCGATGTATTTCAGCCAGCTGCGCGTCGATCCGCAGAACGTGAATACGATTTACGTCGCCGGCCTTCCGGTCGCGAAGTCGCTCGACGGAGGCAAGACATTCGCCACGCTCGACGACGCAGGCGGCAACGGCGCGCCGGCGCACGTCGACCAGCACGCGATCTGGGTCGACCCGCGCAATGGCAAGCACCTGATGATCGGCAACGACGGCGGCTTGGATATCTCGTACGATCAGGGCAAGACTTGGGATTTCGTCGCCACGATGGCGACGGGCCTCGCCTACGTCGTGACCGCGGACAACGAGCGGCCGTACAACGTCTACACGGGCCTGCAGGACAACAACAGCTGGGGCGGACCGAGCTCGAAGCGCGGCCGCGGCGGCATCACGAACATGGACTGGTTCGGCATCTGCGGCGGCGACGGTTTCTACACCGGCGTCAATGTGCAGCGTCCGAATCTCGTCTACTGCGAATCGCAGGACGGCAACACGAGCCGCTATGACCTGAACACCGGTCAGACGATGAGCATCAAGCCGACCGCGCCTGGCGGCGGCGTTCGCGTGGCCGGGTCGGCGGCATCGTCGTGCGTCGACGGGCGCAATCCGAACGGCGGCCGTGGCGGCGGCGGTGGTGGTGGCGGCCGCGGTGGCCGGCCGAACGTGATCAACGCGGCGGCGGGCGACGCGTACCGGTTCAATTGGAATACGCCGTACATCCTGTCCTCGCACAACCCGAGCATCATCTACTACGGCGGCAACAGGCTGTTCAAGTCGTACGATGGCGGCACGAGCTGGGTCGCGAGTCCCGATCTCACGAAGCAGGTCGACCGATGCCGCGTCACGGTGATGGGCGTCGGCGGCGACAAGACGCAGCTCTCGAAGAACGACGGTCTTTCGCAGTACAGCACGATCATTAGCGTTTCTGAATCACCCGTGATGCCCGGCGTGGTGTGGGCCGGCACGGACGACGGCAACCTGCAGGTGAGCCGCGACGGTGGTCAGACCTTCACCGAAGTCGGCAAGAACATTCAGGGCCTGCCGCAGGGCGCACTCACGAGCGACAATCCGTTCTGGATCTCGCGCGTCGACGCGTCGCACTTCGACGCGGGCACCGCGTACGTCGCGATCGACGGTCACCGCAGCGACGATCTCCACCCGTATCTCTTCGTCACGCGCGACTACGGCCGCACGTTCCAGAGCGTCGCGGGCGATCTGCCGACGTATGGCAACATCCAGGTCGTGAAGGAAGATCTGAAGAACAAGGATCTGCTCTTCGTCGGCACCGAGTTCGGGCTCTACACGTCGCTCGACGCCGGCAAGCACTGGGAGAAGTTCATGAACGATTATCCCACAGTGCGCACCGACGACATCTTCATCCATCCGCGGGAGGGCGATATCATCGTCGCCACGCACGGCCGCAGCATCTTCATCGGCGACGACATCACCCCGCTCGAGGAGTGGCCGTCGGTCGGCTCAGCGGATGTGTTCCTCTTCGCGCCGCGCCCGGCGGTCGCGTGGATCACCGATCTCACGAACAATCCGCACATCGGTGGACAGAAGAACTTCATCGGCGAGAACGCGCCACGCGGCACGGGCATCAACTATTACCTCAAGTCCGCGGCGAACGACGTGAAAGTCTCAATCGCCGATGCCCAGGGTCGCACCCTCTGCACGTCCGAAGGCGACAAGACGCCCGGTATCCATCGCGTCCAATGGACCCTCGTTGCGCCTGAGCTCGCCGGCCAGGGTGGTGGCGGCTTTGGTGGCGGTGGTGGTGGTGGCCGTGGCGGCAACGCCGGTCCGCCGAACTTCAGTTGCTCGCAGGTTGCGGGCGGCCGTGGCGGCGGCGGTGGCGGAGGCAACGCGGCGATCGAACCCGGTGTCTATACGGTGAAGCTCACGGTGAACGGCCAGTCGTACACCAAGCCCGTCGAGGTTCTCGAGGACAAGTGGTTCCGCGCCCGCTGAGGGACGAAACTCCGAGTCCCGGGGGATCGTAGCGATCGAGGGGCAGTGCACGTTTGACCGGACGTGTGCTGCCCCTCTGGTCATCTCCACGAGCGAAGCGAGTGGAGGATCTGCTGGTCAAGCCGATCGCCGGATCCCCCTGTAGCTTTTTTGAATGGACATCCCTCGAATCCCACCCGAAGACGATCCGCGGATCAAGGCGCGCCAGGACCTGGCTGGGCGGTTCGGTTTCATCCTCGGTTGCATCGCCGCGGCGTCCGCGATTGGGATCAACCTCTATCGCGCCGATCGCCCCTGGGATTGGCCCGACATCGCGCTCGCCGTTTTGATGGCAGCGCTCAACATGCCGTTGGGCATCATGCTCGGCCTGCTTGGCGAGAAGCTCACGCGCCCCAAGCGCAATAAGCCTCCGCGCCGCTGACTGTCATTCCGAGCGTAGCATCCTGCCCTGATGCGAGCGGAGGGAGCGGAGAAAGGGATCTGCCCTTCCCGACTCGCCGTTGTTGCGCCTTGGACGCCACGCCATCGTGAAAGCGCAAACGAACAGCCCATTTTCATCAAACCAAAACAATCACATCCAACTGCTTGTCGTCTGGCGAGCGTCGTGGCGCGATGCCACTCTCGCTGCGAACGGTTGGATGAAATTTTTTGGGTTTGATTTTTCTCAAGAATGTGAGTGCTGGTGTCGACGCACGGAGCTCTGCGAATCAGACCTCCTCTGTCAGCCGTTCGCAGTTCCGTTGTCCGTAGTTCCGTTGTTTTGTAGTTCCGTTGTTTGTAGTTCCGTCGGCCGCCGCGGCTCGCCAAGCCGAGCCCTTCTGGGCCGCCCCCGCTTCCCTCTTCCCTCACTCAGCTCTCCGCCCGAAACACCAGACTGAGACAAGTCACTCCGCCCTCCGCCTTCGCGAACTCCGAGACGGCAACGGGAATGACATCCAACCCGCTGACGCCGAGCATGGCGATCGTCGCGGGAAATGCGTCGGACGCAATCACCGTCGAGTCGATCACCAGCACGTCGCCGGCCCAGGGCTCCTGCGACGGCACATCGACGAGTGCGCCAGCGGGGAACGGCGAGACGTCGATCCAATTGCGGTTCACGAGAAACCGGCCGTCCGGAAGTGCGCTGCATCCCGACTTGAGGTGCAGGCAGCCGTGCACTGGCACCGCCGTCACTGAGTAGCCGAACTGCTGCACGACGCTGCGCAATGCATCGATGCCAGCGGCGTTCGTGCGTGGCGACGCGCCGACGTAGAGATCGCGTCCCGCGCGAACGACATCGCCGCCGTCGATGGTCGCCGGCAGCTTCACGTGTTCGATCGGCCGAAAGCGTCGCAACGCCGCCTCGATCGCCGGCGGCTCGCCTCGCCTCGACTCGGCGCCCATCGACATCATCACCGCAAGCTCGTCCAACACGATCGCCGTGTCTTCGACGAACACGCAGTCGGGCATGTCGCGGTTGGTATCCAGCGTGAGCACCGTCGCGCCGCACGCGCGCAGCGCGTTGCGATAGGCCTCGTGCTGGCGAGCCGCGAGCGCCGCGTCGATCGGTGCATGTCCGACGTACGTGCGCTCGCCCCGTTGCATGTTGGGCGACGGCAGGTGGGTGATCGCGGTGACCCGCCCGGTCGTTCCCGTCACGGCGGCGGCAGCGCGCCGTCCAGCGTTTGGCGCAAATACGCTCGTTCGCTGTCCGCGCCGGTGAACAGCGTTTCCGGGTACCGGCGATACTTCAGCATTTCCTCATAGATCGAAGCGTTCTCGTACTCGTTGAGCCCCATGCCGGCGAGGTACTGAAGCCGCAGGTTGGCATCGACGTTGATTTCCGCGTCCGTGAGCCAGGGCGCCAGATCGCTCGCCTGTCCGCCGTACGTCGAAAGTAGCGACAACGCCGACGTGATCCCGACCTCGCTCAGCGATCGCGCAATCCGTCCGTTCGGTTGGTCAGCGATTCGCTTTTGCAGCGAGTCGATGTCGATCGTCTGCGGCGTCGCATGTCCGGCGAGCACCAGATCGTAGCCCTTCCCGTTGATGTCATTGCTCCAGACGGTGCCGTCCGGGAACACCTTGAAGAAGGTGGCGATCTCGCTCTTCACGACGCCGGGATAGCTCTCGTACAGCGGCACCCACTGCGTGACGACGCCGCCTGGTTTGAGATGCTGTTTCACGAGCTCGAAATATTCTTTCGTGTACAGCGTCGCGGCGCCTTTGACCCATGGATGGATCGGGTCCGACGTGATCACGTCGAACTTCTCCTTGCTCGTGAGAATGAAGTGCCGCGCGTCGTCGTAGACGATCTGCACGCGAGGATCGTTCACGACATTGTAATTCTCGCGCGTGAAGTACGTCGCGACCACTTTCGGGATGAGCGGCTCGATCTCGCAGATGACGATTCGCGTGATCCCGGGGTGCAGCACGAACGAGCCAGCGGTCACGCCGGCACCGAATCCGACCACGAGCACGGAGTGCGGATCGCGGTCCAGCAGCGCGGAGATGTGCCCGAGCATGCGCTGAAGCCGCATGTCCTGCGGCTCGCTCGACGCTTCGACCTTGCCTGCGACGTGAAAGTTGCGCACGCCGTTGCTCATCTCCGAAACGGCGATCGACGAATTCATGCCCTCGCCCACGTACAGATACTTCGGTTCCGTCGCGTAGGTGGACAGGAATCGCCCGTACGCCACGAGGCCATCGGGGATCTTGGGGACGGTGGTCGCCAGCACGATCGCTGCGACGAACGAGGCGAGCACGGGCCAGCCGTTCCACGTCGGATCCGCCGGCGGGCGAGCATCGCGCTTCAGCCGGCGATCCTGCGCGACGCTGCGCGAAATCGAGAAGAACAACAGCGCCGCGGAAACAATCGCTGTTGTGATCATCAGTTGTTCGGCGCGCTGCGTGCCGAACGACGGGATGATGAAAACGCTGAACAGCGCCGAGCCGGCGATCGCGCCAAGAGTGTTTGCCGCGTAGACTCGACCGACGAGCCGCCCAGCGTCTTGTCCGGGTCCCACGACAGCCGCGATTGCCAACGGGAAGCTCGCTCCCCACAGGAACGCCGCCGGGAACACCGCGCACAGTGCGCGCAGCAGGTCCACCTGGAAGGTGATCCACGGACTCGGCGAGAGCATCGGGTTGAGCGGCCAGTAGGGAAGTGATCGCGCCATCAACCACGCCGCCCATGCGACGCCGCCCGCAACCATGAGCTGTGTCCAGGCCAGCGCGATGCGCGCACGGCCAGAGCGCGCGGCGAAGGAGCCCGCGCTGCTGCCGAATCCCAGCGCGATCAGAAAGACTGCGAGAATGATCGAGAACGTGTAGACCGACGCGCCGAGCATGAGCGACAGCAATCGCGTCCACACGACTTCGGCCCCGAGCGCCGCGAATCCAGAGAACGCGATCGCGACGTACGCGGCATTGGTGCCTGGAACTGCGTTCTCGCCGCTTCCGTCGCGCTGCTTATGAACCGCAGGCCGGTGCGGCGCGCGCCTCGACAACGCCAGCCCGACGATCGCTACGCCCGCGTTGATCGCGACGGCGACGAGCGTCGTCGTCGACATGTCGTGAACGCGGAGCAGATAGAATCCGGCGAGCAGGCAACCGAACACGGCGCCGGCGATGTTGCTGCCGTAGAAGAATCCGAGCCACGACACGCCAGTCGGCGTTGCCTCCACCCATCGCGCGATGGCCGGAAGCGTCGCGCCCATCAGCAGGGTCGGCGGCAAAAGGCAGACCGCGCAGACGAGCCCACGAAGCACAACCCCGACGAAGCCTTGCGGCGCCGTCGCCGTGTACACGCCGCCAACGAGGGGCACCGCTACGAGCACGACGAGTCCCAGAACGCCGATGCCTGCCTCGAGCAGCGCGTAGACCCTGAGCGGGTGGCGTTCCGGCGAGACAATCTTCGGCAACAGGAGACTGCCCAGGCACATGCCGCCCATGAACGTGCCGAGCAAAACGCCGAGCGACACCGCGGACGAGCCGATCACCAGCTCGATCAGCTGAAACCACACGATCTCGTAGATCAGCGCCGCGCAACCACTTCCGACGAACAGGAGCAGCAACAGCGGCAGAAAGCGATGCGTCGGCGGCAGCGAGAGCGAAATCGAATGCGACGTCACGTGCCGCACGGTTTGCTTCTGCATGACGAATACGTCGAAGTAGCGATGGGCCGGCGAAACGATGAATGATCTACGGCCACCACCCTCGGAGGGTTGGCACTAGTCCCGTTCCGCAGTGTCATCTAGTCTTGCAAGCGGGATCGTCCCGCGGGTCGTCCCCGCTTGCTCAATCGATTACACACGCGCAAGGCCAGGACCACTGATCGTGACTGATGTCGATACGGTTTGTGTCTTTTGCGGCTCGGCTGTCGGAACGCCGGCCAAGTACGTAGATGCTGCGCGCGCCTTCGCACGGGAAGCCGTTTCGCGCCGAATCCGGCTGGTGTATGGCGGCGCCAGCGTCGGCCTCATGGGGGCGATCGCCGACGCGGCACTCGAGGCGGGCGGTGAAGTGGTCGGCGTCATCCCGCAAGCGCTCGTCGACCGGGAGGTCGCTCACCGTGGACTCACCGAGCTGCGCATCGTGCAAACGATGCACGAGCGGAAGGCCACGATGGAGCAGCTTGCGGACGCCTTCGTCGCGCTCCCCGGCGGACTCGGCACGCTCGAGGAGCTATTCGAGGTCTGGACCTGGGGAATGCTCGGCTTGCACGAGAAGCCGTACGGTGTCCTCGATACCGCCGGCTACTACACGCAGCTGATCCGGTTTCTCGACCACGCGCGCGATGAGGGTTTCATTCGCCAGGCGCAGCGCGACGACCTCACCGTGAGCACTTCCCCCGCCGAGCTCTTGACGACGCTGCTCGCGCACAAGCAGCGTCGTCTGCCGTCTAGTCATCCCGAGCGTAGCGAGGGATCTGCACTTCCGCCCGGCTAGTCCTTCGTCAGCGAGAACTGAAACGGCATCTGCACCATCTGCTTCACGCGCTTTCCGTTCAGCTCCGCGGGATTGAACGCCAACCCGGGCAGCGCGTTGCGCACCGTGATCGAGAACAGGTCGTGCGTTGATCTGAGAATTCTAAACGACGCGGTGTCGGCTTTCCCCGTCTCGTCGACGATGAACTGCGTGAGCACCGTGCCTTCGATGTTGGCGTTGCGAAGCACGTCCGGATAGCGCGGCGCCGTGTTACCCGGGCGTGGCGATACGGCCTTTGTGACCTGATACTCGAAATAGACGCCCGGGGGGGCGCTGACCGCGCCGGTGCCGTACGGCGGGGTTGCCATGATCTTGACTCCCGGCGCTTTTGCGACCATCGCCCTCGTCGTGGGCTGCATGAGGCTTGTCACAACGACCGGCTTGGCCATTCCGACGGACGCTTGGGCCGTGCTGAACTCGAACGGCAGCTGGATCAACTGCTTCACCTTTTTGCCACCGACTTGCGCGGCCTCAAACTTCCATTCGGCCAACGCGGTGCGGACCGCGGCAGTGAACAGGTCGTGCGTCGATCTGATGATTTTCAACGTCTGCATATCTGCGCGACCCGTGGTATCGACCACGAATTGCGCGATGACGTCGCCGTCCAATTGCGCGGTCCGAAGCATCTCCGGATACCGCGGCGCCAGATTTCCAGGCAGCGCCTGCGCCTGCTTCTCGACCTGGAATTCAAAGTACGTTGTTGAGTCGTGAACGCGCTGCGGCTGACCCGCCGTCCTCGTCGTGTTTGGTGACCCGGGATTCGTGATCGAATCCGAGCGCAGGCTGCACGCGAACAACAGCGCCACACCGGCCGCCATGCCGCCATAGAGCGTCGCCCGCGCGACGCGCCGAGTAGTCGTGCTCATCGCAATGATCCTCCGCTCGAGTTGAGTCGCCGGCTCCGTGAGCATCGGCGCGAACAGTGTCGGCGCAACTGAGCGCCGCTGCGCAATCGTCATCATCAACAGCCCATATCGTTCCGCGGACGGATGCGCGCGCAACACACGCGCGTCGCAATCGAGCTCGATGGCGAGCCGCAGCCGCCGTGCTTGGAACCACAGCGCGAGGTTCCACGGCATCAACGCAACGAGGACAGCGGCCGCGAACAACAGATACGGATCGCGCGCGCGCCGATGTTCGTCTTCGTGGCGCAGCACCATCGCGCGAAGATGCATGTCGAGCGCGACGATCCACTCCGGCAGCACGATCTCCATCGAGCGAAGCCCGACGACCGCCGGACCTTCGTTCGGCGCGAGGCGCACCGCCATGCCGTCGACCTCATCCTGCCGCCACCCGCCGCGAGCATTCCGCAGCCCCATCACCGCTCGGCCGAGGCGGAAGAGCAGAACCGTACTGGCAATGACCCAGAAGACGATCAGCGCCTGATTGATGATCTCGGCGCGGCTCGGGCCGGAGTTTCCATTGATTACTTGGACGGGCAGCACCGTGATCGCGAACGGCATCACATCCGCCGTCGCTCGTGCTTGCAACAGATACCGTCGCAGCGACTCGGCGATCGGCCACGCGACCGACAGCGCGAGCGCGACGGCCCACGTCGCGCGAACCGGCCATCGGCGGGCCACCGCGATGTGCTCGAATCCGACGGCCGCCAGAGCGACCAGCACGCCCACGAGCGCGGTGTACGCCATCCAGGACGCAATCATCGTTTGCCTCCTTTCTTGGTTTGCGCGGCGAGCAGCGCGCGCAGCCGGTGGAGATCGTCCGCCGAAAGCTTTTCGTCTTCGACGAGCTGTGCGATCAGCTGTTCGGGGGATCCGTGGAACAGCTTGTCGACGATTCTCGAAAGAGCGCTCTGTCGCGCTGCTTTACGCGCGAGGCGCGGCCGATAGCGATGCGCTTTGCCTTCGGCGATGTGATCGACGAGCTCCTTCGCCTCGAGGTTGCGGAGGATGGTGAGCACGGTGGTGTACGCGAGATCGGCGGGGAGCCGTTCGCGCACTTCAGCGACCGTGCCCGAGCCCAGATCCCACAGCACACCCATGACATCCAGCTCGCGGTCGCCCAGTACGAAGTCGTCCATAGGCCTCGTTGAGTTACTATGCTGATAGTAGAATAGGAAGCGTCGCTGAATTTGTCAACTATCACAGTAGTAGATAAGGGGCTGATCCGGCGACCGGCGACGCCTCACCCCGATGACTGATGCCTGATGGCTGCTGGCTGACGTCCGGGACCGACGCCCGACGACCGACGATTGACGACCGACGACGAGAGTGCTGACGCGCCAGGACCCTCGTTATCCGCGAAGGCTCGCGATCACTCGCCAGTGGGCACGACCGCCACTCGATATCGAATGACGAGCGGTCCGTCTTGGCCGGGGCGCGTTTCCGGGAAGAGCCGGATCATCCATTCGCCGGTGACCGGGATGCGCATGCCGCGGCGAGGGAGCTCAGTGAGCAGCTCGCCCTGGCTCGCGAGGCCGCCGTACGGGATTCTCGCGAGGAGATCTCTCACGCCGCGACCGTAGATCACCGGCAGCGAGCTCCGAACGAACTGCTCGAACTTGTCGGCTCGTCGCGTTCGCACCATCGTCAAATCGAACGACACGACCACATCGCTGTCGCCGCGCAGCGCCGTGACGCCATCAGGAAGGTCTGATGAGCCCATCGGCAGCACCGGCGCAATCGGTGCGGTGCCGCGCGTGGCCGTCGCGGTATGCGTAACCGGGGCTGCATTCGCTGGCAAATGCGCGACAGAGCCTGCCGCCTGCTTTCCGGTCGAGGGTGATGGTGCCGGCGACGAGCTGGGCGTGGATGCAGCCTGCTGCGCTGGGTTCGATGACTCTGCCGCCTTCGCCGCACGATTCGCTGCCGCATCGTCGACTTTGGCGCGGATGGCAGTTGCGCCGACCAAGCCAGCCGCGATGAAGGTCACGACGACGACGCCGACGGCGCTTCCCCGGAGGAACAGGCGCTTGAGCCTCAGACGGGCTTCGGCGCGCGCGGCATGACGACACCGCAAGCAGACCGTCGTACCGGGACGGCGCTCGTGTGTACAGACCTGCGACAACTGCTGCGGCGTGCTCGGCAGAACCCGACTCCTCTGCTTCCTGGGGAAAGTGTGACGACTGATTCCCCCCGCCGCAACCCGCGGGCCTACGGCGCGGGCTTCCGGATCGCGTCCAAATGAGCCCGACCGTCGAGCGCCTCAGTCGGGCTCACGTCGGCGATTGCTGCCAGAGTCGGAGCCATATCGGCAACAGTCGATCGCTGACCGTACCGGCCAGGGATGAACCAGGGACCGTAAAAGATCTCCGGCACATGCGAGTCATAGTCGTTCGGCGTACCGTGCGTCGCCATATCGACGCCCCGATAGTAGGCGTACGGGGCCAGCGAGATGACGGCCTCGACACGGGCGTCCGGCGGGAGCATATGCAGCCAACGTCGCGCGACGGCATCGCGCGACGTGTCGGCACGTGCGAGGTCGCGCACACGATCGACCCGAGCGACGCCCGTCACTCGTCGCAGCATGGCAACCACCGCGTTGAGCACCGAGTCGGGCGGAAGGCCGCCCTTCGAGAGCGCCGCGTGATCGAGCGTGAGCATGCCCTCCTCGAGCACGACGGCCGTTGTGTCGACGTGTGCGGCTTTGAGGCGTGCGACGACGCGATCGATTACCGGCCAGAGATCCACGCGTTCCGCCGTCTTGTGTTCGCGCGCGGCGCGGAGCTCCGGGTAGGGTGCGACGCCGTGGTCAGCGGTGAGCGCAATCGCGATATGTGACGAGTCGCGCAGCTTGTATAACGAATCGATGAAGATGCCGAAGTACCGATCGAGTCGCACGATCTGGTCGTGCAGCTCGCGCGAATCCGGACCAAAGCGGTGGCCAACCGCGTCCGTCGTCGAGAACGACACGGCGAGGATATCGGTCTGCGGTCCGGCGCCCAATCGCATGCCATTCACACCGGCCAGCGCCGCCTGCGCGATCAACGAGTCCATTGGCGGAAACTCGCTGAACAACCGAGCCGCCTGCGTCGGATCCGTAGGGAAACCGTGCGGAAGTGCGACTCCGTTGCCGAAGTTCTCCTGAGCGACGGTGTCCGGCTCCGGGTACTGCTTCGCCGGAAGCAGGAGATCCCAAACGTTGCCCGCGTACGTCTGCGGAATCTTCTTCGCGTTGAATTCGTTGAGCCACGTCGGCAGCGTATCAGCGTAGTAGCTGCTCGTCGTGAATCGGCCGTCCATCGCATACCAGAAGACGCTTTGCTTCGAGCGCCCAATCGGGAGGATCGCTCCTCGATCTTTGCGCGATACCGACAGCGCGCGCGATCGCGGATCCTTCGAGCGAATCCAGTCGGTCAACGTCGTGCCGCGGAAACGGAGCGGCGACGCGCCCGGTCCGCCACCACCAATCATCGGCGATTGAGGGTCGCTGACGCCGAATGCGTTCGCCACGATTCCGGTGTGGCCAGGGAAACGCCCAGACATCGTCACCGAGTGACCAGGCGCGGTCTCCGTGATCGCGTGGTCTTGATGTGCATCGATGTACACGGCGCCGCCGCGGTACAAGCGACCAAGCCCGCCCGTGAGCTGCGGCAGAAATCGTTCGAAGTAGTCCGCGCGCATCTGATCCACGGTGACGAATACGATCAACGTGGGAACGGTGAGATTCGATTCACGCTGTTGAGCGGCCGCACGAGGTGCGGCCAAGGCGGCGTACGCAGCCGCGACGATCGTCAGACGAATCATGCGTTGCGTGCGCGCCAGGATTGGCATCAGGTCCCCTTTGCTGTTTTGATAGCTGTCGCCAGCTTGTCGTAGCCGTCTTGCGCGAGCGCGTCGAAGCGTGGTGCCGCGTAGGCGATCTTACCATCCTTGCCGATTACGTACACCGAGCGACGGAAGTATGGCCGGGCGCCGCCCTGCGAGCCGTACTTCGTGGCGAGCTCGCTCTTCGTGTCGGCGATCATCGCAAACGGGAAATGCGCGTCCTTCGCCCAGCTCGCGTGCGAGCCGAGGCTGTCGACCGATGTGGGGAGCACGACGACACCGTCGCCAAAGAAGGTCTTGTACTCGTCTCGGAACTTCGTCAACTCGGCCGTGCAACCCGTGGAACGATCCAACGGATAGAACGCGAGCACGACCACCTTACCGCGCAGCTGCGAAAGCGAGACCGGAATGGCCTTGCCGGTCGAATCGGTTGCGGTAGCGGAGAACTCGGGCGCGGCATCGCCGACGGCCGGTGTCGGCGGTGCTGCCGGGGCGCCTGCAGGCGACTGTGCCGCGGCTGTCGCCGCGCACATCATGGTTGCGATGAAAGAACCGCGAAGAAGGTAAGACATGCGTCCTCGAGCGTGAAAGTGAACCCACGTGAATCGCGCCGCACGTATCCGGCGTACTACTATTCACGTTCCCTGGATGATACCGGTGTCTCGACGACTCGACAATGAACCGTGGACGGCGCTATGCGTCCGGCGCGCGGATCGCGACGATGCCGCGGTGTTGGCCCGTCTGCGTCACGAGTTCCGCGCGCCGCTGGGGGACAATGTCGAAGGCCAAGACAGCTTCCTCGATCGTTGCGAGACATGGATGCGCGCTCGGCTCCATGCTGAGTCTGTTTGGCGGGTGTGGATTGCGGAGCTCGAGCGGCGCGCTCTGGGCTGCGTGTGGCTGCAACTCCTCGAGAAGCTTCCCAATCCCGTCGCTGAACCCGAGTGGCACGGCTACATCAGCAGTTTTTTCGTTCGCGACGA
>Ga0070680_100000933_pt1 | contig 20696 bp, 18 predicted proteins | sample KBSC73BmetaG_FD_64672 | JGI IMG/M metagenome (GOLD analysis project Ga0070680, IMG submission 64672) | Corn rhizosphere microbial communities from Kellogg Biological Station, Michigan, USA - KBS C7-3B metaG | ecosystem: Host-associated > Plants > Roots > Rhizosphere | place: USA: Michigan...
TCGGTCGACGACGCCACGCACGACATCAAGCGCGTGCGCCTGGCCATCGAGTCGGGCGGGCCGTTCGACTTCTCCGCCGGCCAGTTCGCCTCGGTGACTTTCGAAGGCTGCGCACCGCGCGACTATTCGATGGCCAACGTGCCCGGTGACCCGGTGCTGGAGTTCCATATCCGCCGCACGCAAGGCGGCATGACCAGCGCCCACGTGGCCGAGAAGCTCAAGGCGGGCGATCTTGTGCGCGTCGAAGGCCCATTCGGCGCCTCGCACCTGCGCGAGAGCCATCGCGGACCGATCATCGCCGTGGCCGGAGGCTCGGGCATGGCGCCCTTGAAGTCGATCGTCGAACGGGCGCTGGCCAGGGACATGCCGCAGCACATCTATTTCTATTTCGGCGTCCGGGGCGAGCGCGACCTCTACCTGCACGATCATTTCGCCCGACTGGCGAAGACACATCCGACCCTGCATTTCATCCCGGTGCTGAGCGAAGGCGACGGAATGACCCGCCGCTGCGGCCTCGTGCACGAGGCGGTGGCGACCGACTTCGATGAATTCGACGGCTGCAAGGCCTACCTCGCCGGGCCGCCGGTGATGGTCGAGGCGGCGACCAGACTGTTCGAGCAGCGCGGCATGCGGCGCCTCGACATCCATGCCGACGCCTTCTACACGGCGGCCGAGATGGCGAGCGCAGGCAAGAAGACGGGAGCAGACCTATGACGGGAATCTTGGACGGACGTTCGGCCATCGTCACCGGCGCGGGCCGCGGCATCGGCCGTGCCATCGCCGAAGCCCTGGCCGCCCAAGGTGCCAGCGTGATCGTGGCCGATGTCGGCACCTCGATCTCGGGCGACGGCGCCGATCCCGCCGCGGCGCGCGAGGTGGCCGCCGCCATCAACGACGGGGGCGGCGAGAAAGCGATCGCCTTCACCGAGAGCGTGGCCTCACCCGGCGTCGCCAAACAACTCGTCGAGACGGCAGTGAAGAATTTCGGCGGCATCGACATCGTGGTCAACAACGCCGCCATCCTGCGCGACGCCTTCGTGTTCCGCGCCGATCCAGCCGACTGGGACGCGGTGATCCGCAACAACCTCTCGGCGCCGTTCTATCTCATCAACGCCGCGACCGCGGTCATGCGCGAGCAGGGCAAGTCGGGCCGCGGCGGTAAAGAGGGCTACGACTGGGGCCGCATCGTCAACATCGTCTCGTCGGCTGGCCTCTACGGCAACCTGGGCCAGGCCGCCTACGCCAGCGCCAAGGCGGGCCTGTTCGGCCTCACCCGCGTCACCGCGATGGACCTCGCGCGCGCGCAGATCACGGCCAACGCCGTGGCACCGTTCGCGCGGACCCGCGTCACCGACATCATCCAGCCGGTGAACGAGGCGCAGAAGACCTACAAGGAACGCGCGCTCAGGATCGGCGCGCACCATGTGGCCAATCTCGTGACCGCGCTGTGTTCGCCCGCCGCCAGGTCCATCACCGGCCAGTTGCTGGGCGTGCGTGGCCGCGAGGTCTTCCTGTTCGGCCAGCCCCGCCCGGTGGCGAAGCTCGAGGCCGGCAAGCCCGAGACACTCGCGGGCGAACTGACGGCAAAACTCGGGACCAGGTTCACCGACCTGACGACCGATCTCGAAGCCTTCAATACCGAACCCCTCGTCTAAGGAGATCTTCCATGACCGACCTCGTCGTGAAGACCGTCGAAGAGCTGAAGGACGCGCCCGAGGAATACCGCGAAGCCGTCTCCAAGCTGGTGATCAGCCACGCCATCAACGAGCTGTACGGTGCGCAGGTGTTCGACGAACCCGCCATCGCCTATGCGCCGACGCCCTATGCCAAGTGGCTGACCTGCCGCGTGGCGATGGAGGAGTACGGCCATCACGTGCGCTTCAAGGGCCTGGGCACCGAGATCGGCATTCCCGAAGCGCGCATGATGCCGGGCGAGGGCAAGAAGCCGCTGTCGATCTTCGAGTTCCCGCTCAAGACGTGGGAGGAGTTCGTCGCCATCAAGCTGCTGGCCGACCTGGCCGAGATCCTGCAGGTCGAGGACCTGCTGCACTGCACCTTCCATCCGCTGCGCAACCTGGCGCGCGCCACCATGCCGGAGGAGCGCTTCCACGCGCAGTTCGGCGAGGACTTCTCGGCCGAGCTGGTGAAGACGCCGGAGGGCAAGGCGCGTCTGCAGGCGGCGGTGAACGAATACTGGCCCTACCTGCCGAAGTTCTTCGGCGGCTCGAAGTCGAGGAACAACGAGATCTTCCGCAAGTGGAAGATCAAGCAGCGCACCAACGACGAGATGCGCGAGGATTTCGTCAAGCGCGCGACCGAGGTCGCGGCCAAGTACGGCCTCACCCTGCCGGAAGTCCGGCAGGCGGCATGATCCTGCCCGCATGATTTTACTCGGGCCGCTGCGAGCGGCCGTCCGCACCGCCTCGTGGTTCGCCGCGCTGGGTGAGCCGCTGACCGACGGCGACCTGGCCGACGCGCGCATCTATGTCGACGTGCAGGGCGTCGATCGCGTGACCTCGTGGGCCGAGGCCGACGCGTTCCTGAAGTCGCCGACGGCGTCGCTCGACTGGTGGAACCATGAGGAGGCCCAGCGCAAGGAACTGCTGGCCGAGGCCGGGAAGCGCCATCCGGAACGCGCGCTGTGGACGGCGCTCAGCGAGCTCACCAGCGAGACCGGCGACTTTGTCCATGGCAAGGCCGCCACCGCGGCGGCGCGCGCGGGCAACGTCGTGCCGGCATCGGTCCATGTCGCGGCCGGGGCGGCCGCACAGGCCGTCTACCAGCTGGCCGTCGCGCGGCTGGCGGCGCGCGAGGCATCGCCCTTCGAAAGCAAGTTCAGACTCTTTGCCGCCGGCCGCTGGCCGCTCGGCGTCGCGGGTTCTAGGCTCGTCCTCTTTTAGGGAGGACGGCATGCAGCGCAGGATCGGCAAGCTCGAGCGGCCGTTCGGCTCGCTGCACTACGAAGTGACCGGCAGCGGCCCCGCCCTGGTCTTCGCCCACGGGCTGGGCGGCAACCAGATGAGCTGGTGGCAGCAAGTCGCGCACTTCGCGCCGCATTATACGTGCGTGGCCTTCGCCCATCGCGGCTTCGCGCCGTCCGCCAAGGTCCCGGGCGGCCCCGATCCCGCCGACTACGCGGGCGACCTTGCGGCCCTGGTCGACCATCTGGCGTTCGCCGATGTGCGCCTGGTCGGCCAATCGATGGGCGGCTGGACGATGCTGGAGTACGCGCTCGCCCATCCGGCCAAGGTGAAGGCGCTGGTGCTGAGCTCGACCGCGGGCACGATCGACCGGCGCGGCGCGGACCCTTCCGGCGGCAAGGATTACGACGCCTGGCTTGCGCGCACCGGAGCCGCGATCAACGAGGGGCTCGCCAAGGGCATCCACCCCGCGATCGGCCCCAAGGGCGCCGCGCGCGCGCCGGCACTCCATCTTCTCTATCGCAGCATCGACGAGATGGCGGGCACGCTCGACAAGGAGATGCTGCGCGCGGGCCTGCGCCGCACCGCCACGCGCACCCTCGCGGATCTCGCGGGCTTCGCGGTGCCGACGCTCACCATCGCCGGCGCCGACGACATGGTCTTCCCACCGTTCCTGGCCGCCGCGATCGCCGAGGCGATGCCGCACGGCGAGACCACGACGCTGCCCGACTGCGGCCACTCGCCGTACTTCGAGCAAGCCGCATCGTTCAACGGGCTGGTGGAAGCCTTCCTCGCCCGCCATCGCTAGGAGACCGACGTGTCCACTGAAAATGCCCGTGAAAATCCGCGCATCGCCGTCCTCGGCTTCGCCATCGAGTGCAACCGCTTCTCGCCGGTGGCGACGGCACAGGACTTCGAGGACGACGTCGACATCCGCGGCAACCGCATCGTCGTCGAGGGCCGCGCCGCCGCCTCGATCACGCTCCCCGACCTGCCCGGCTTCTTTACCGTGATGGATGCGACGGGCCCGTGGACGCCGGTACCGATCCGCGTGGCCCAGGCCCAGCCCGGCGGGCCGGTCGAGGAGACCTTCTTCAAGAATTTCCTGGCCGAGATCGCCGCCGGTTTGAAATCCGTGCTGCCGCTCGACGGCGTGTTCGTTTCCTGTCATGGCGCGGCCCTGGCGCAAGGCACCGACGATCCCGACGGCGACCTGTTCGAGACCATCCGCGCCGTCGTCGGCCCGGATGTGCCGGTGGTCGCGGTGTTCGACCTGCACGCCAACGTCTCGCGCCGCATGACCGACAACGTCTCGGTCTTCGTGGGCTACCTCGAGAATCCGCACAACGACATCCGCGCGCGCGGCGAGGAAGCCGCGAAGCACCTGCGCGAGTGCCTGGCCGGGGCGCAGACCGCCGTCACCATGGTCAAGGTGCCGATCGTCTCGGCGCCGATCGCGCTGCTCACCGCGCAGGGCCCCTACGCCGACCTCATCAACTACGGCCAGACGCAGGTCGGCGGCGACATCGTCAACGTTTCGGTGATGGCGGGCTTCGCCTATAGCGACTCGCCCAAGAACGGCCTCACCGCCGTCGTCACCGCGCGCAACGGCAAACGCGACGCAGCGGCCGCGCTGTCGCTCGACATCGCCCGGCGCGCCTGGGCCATGCGCGAGCGCTTCAAGAAGGAGATGATGACACTCGACGACGCCGTGCAGTTCGCCGTCACGGTGGGCCGCGATGCCCGCCACAAGCCGATCATCCTGGCCGACGTCGCCGACAATCCCGGCGGTGGCGCGCGCGGCAACACCACCTATCTGTTGCAGGCGCTGAAGCAGGCCGGTGCCCAGGGCGTGGTCTTCGGCGTCTTCAACGATCCCGCCGTCGCCGCCGAAGCACACCGGCTGGGCGAGGGCGCCACCTTCGCTGCCCACTTCAACACGAAGGAGACGCACGAGTTCTCCAAGCCGTTCTCCTGCGAGGCCAAGGTACTGAAACTGACGGACGGCACGTATGTCGGCCGACGCGGTGTGCTGAAGGGCGTCTCGGCCGACATGGGCCCGTCTGCCCTGCTCGACCTGGGGGGAATCGAACTCGTCGTCATCACGCTGCGCTGCCAGTGCATGGATCCCCGGCAGCTCGAAACCTTTGGCATCGACATTGCCCAGGCGCGCACCGTCGTGGTCAAGAGCCGCGGCCATTTCCGCGGCGGCTTCGACGAGTTCTTCGCGCACGAGCAGATCTACGAGGTCGACTGTCCGGGCTTGACGTCGCCGGTGCTGGCGAACTTCACTTGGTCGAAGCTGCCGCGTCCGGTCTATCCGCTCGACGAGCACACGGTCTGGACGCCGCCAACCACGGTCTGAGGGAGGCCAAAATGAAGCGACGCACGTTACTTGCCGTCACACCGCTCGCCGCCACGCCGCTCCTGCTCGCACGCTCGGCGTCGGCCCAGCCCAAGCCCGCGGCACCCAAGACCTTGCGCGCGGTCATGCACTCGGACCTCAAGATCCTCGACCCGGTGTGGACGACGGCCTACATCGTGCGCAACCACGGCTTCATGATCTACGACCAGCTGTTCGCGCTCGACGGCAAGCTGAAGCCGCAGCCGCAGATGGTCGACAACTGGAAGGTGAGCGACGACAAGCTCACCTGGACCTTCACCCTGCGCGAGGGGCTGAAGTGGCACGACGGCACGCCGGTCACCTCGGCCGACGTCATCCCCTCGATCAAGCGCTGGACCGACAAGGACGCGATCGGCGGCCTGCTGGCCAAGTTCACGCGCGAGATGAAGGTGGTCGACGACAGGACCTTCGAGATCGCGCTGAAGGAACCGCTCGGCCTGATGCTGTCGGCGCTCGCCCGCCCCTCGTCGGTGCCATTGTTCATCATGCCGAAGAAGGTGGCCGAGACGCCGATCGCCCAGCAGATCGGCGAGTTCACCGGCTCGGGACCGTTCATCTTCAAGAAGGACGAGTGGAAGCCCGGCGACAAGACGGTCTACGTGCGCAATCCCGACTACGTGGCGCGCAAGGAGCCGCCCTCGGGCCTGGCCGGCGGCAAGGTGGCCAAGCTCGACCGCGTCGAATGGGTGTCGATCCCCGACACGCAGACGGCGATCAACGCGCTGCAGCAGGGCGAGATCGACATGATCGAGCAGCCCGCGCACGACCTGCTGCCCGAGATCTCCAAGGACAAGAACATCGAGATCATCGTCCCCGACGCGCTGGGCGCCACCTTCATCCTGCGCTTCAACTGGAAGCAGCCGCCGTTCGACCAGTTGCCCTACCGCCGCGCCGCGGAGTACGCGCTCAACCAGCCCGACTTCATGAAGGCCGTGATCGGCGACCCGCGCTACTACAAGGCCTGCAAGGCGATGTTCGGCTGCGGCACGCCGTTCGAGAACCACGCCGGCATGGACGGCATCCTCGAATCGAACTTCGCGGAGTCCAAGAAGATCCTGAAGGAAGCGGGCTACGACGGCACGCCGATCGTGCTGCTGCAGTCGACCGACCTCGCCGTGCTCACCAACCTGGCACCGGTCGCCAAGAACCTGCTGGAGCGCGGCGGCTTCAAGGTCGACATGCAGTCGATGGACTGGCAGACGCTGGTCTCGCGCCGCGCCAAGAAGGACCCGATCGGCAAGGGCGGATGGAACATCTGCATGACCGCGGCGGCCGCCGTCCTGCTGCTCGACCCGATCAACAACCACTACACCGAGACCAGCGGCGACCGCGCCCAGTTCGGCTGGCCGCTCGACGAAGAGATCGAGAAGCTGCGCATGGATTTCGTGCGTGAGAGCGATCCCAGGAAGCAGCTCGCGATTGCAGAGGCTGTGCAGAAGCGGGTCATGGACCTCGGCGTTACCGTGCCGCTCGGCCAGTATGTCCAGCCGATGGCGCGGCGCCGCACGGTCAGCGGCAACCTGCCCTCACCCATCACCGTGTTCTGGAACGTCGATAAGAAGTAGCGCCCCGCTCCGCGCAATGCCAACCTCGCGCCAACAACGGACGGTTGTTCAAACCGCCGGCACAATCGAGGGGGACACACCATGACCAAAGCGTACGTTGCGCGCTTCATCGCGTCGGCCGCCGCACTGGCGACCTGCCTGGCCATCACCGCGGGCGCGTCCGCGCAGGTCCGGCACTTCAAGTTCGCCTATGACCAGCCCAAGAACACCGGCTACGGCATCGTCGGCGACGTGTTCGCCGACAAGCTGAAGGAACTCAGCAAGGGCACGATGCTGATCGACCAGTATCCCGGCGCCCAGCTCGGCCAGGAGCCGCAGGTGCTGCAGCTCATCAAGACCGGCGACATCGAGTTCTGCCTGTCGTCGTCGGCCAATGCAGCGACGCTGACGCCGCAGGCCGGCGTGATGTCGCTGCACTTCCTGTTCCGCTCGGAGGACCATCTCAAGAAGGCGATGGCCAGTGCCGAGGTCGCCAAGGCGGTGCGCGACATGGTCGAGGAAACGGTCAAGGGCGCGCACGTGATCGGCCTGGCCACGCTCGGCCTGCGCAACATGTACAGCAAGAAGGAAATCAGGAACCTCGAGGCGATCAAGGGCCTCAAGGTGCGCGTCCAGGCGACGCCGACCGAGGACACGATGTTCCCGGCCTACGGCGCGCAGACCGTGCACATGCCGTTCGGCAACGTCTACACCTCGCTGCAGACCGGCGTCGTCGACGCCGCCGAGAACGGCGTGAACGTCTACCTCGTCAACAAGCACTACGAGGTGGCGCCCATCCTGTCGATGACCGAGCACGAGGCCAACAACAGCCTGGTCTGGATCAGCGACAAGCTGTGGTCGAGCCTGACGCCTGAGCAGAAGGGCTGGGTCCAGGCCGCCGCCGACGAGGTCAACAAGGTCCAGCCGGCCAGGGCGATCGAGCTCGAGCACCAGTCGGCGACCAAGCTCAAGGCGATCGGCGTGAAGATCGTCGACGTCGACAAGTCGGGCTTCATCAAGGTGGCGCAGCCCTACCTCGAGAAGATGGCCAAGGAGCTCGGCCCGCAGGCGGCCAAGATCCAGCAGCTCATCAGCGCGATCCAGTAGGACCGCCGAACCGGGGAGCGCCGCCATGGCCGACGAGCGCTCTCTGGTGCTGCAGCGGCAGCGCCAGCTCAAGTGGAAGTCGCTGGACTGGCTCGAGGCGCTGCTGATGATGCTGTGCGGCTTCACCCTGGCCGCCTTCAGCCTGTCGGTCGTCTGCGACATCGTCACCCGCGAGATCGGCCATCCCTGGCTGTGGCTGCAGGAGGTCACCTCGACCTTCTTCATCTACGGCATCTTCTTCGGCGCAGCCGTGGCGACCCGCCGCAACGACCATCTCTACCTCGCCGCGGTGGGCGATTCGATGACCGGGCGGCCGCGCCTGGCGATCGAGACGGCGATCCGCGTCGTGGTGATCGTCGTCGGCCTGTTCCTCACCTACTACGGCTACATCAATTTCCTGCGCGGCTTCTCGAGCTTCCGCATGCCGTCGATGACGCCGATCGCCTCGCTCTATGCCGCCATCCCGATCAGCGGCGCGCTGATCGCGCTCTTCGCCTTCGAGCAGCTCGTCAACGGCTGGAAGAACGGCTTCGAGCCGCGGCCCGAGGACCTCCTGCCCGAAGAGGGAATTGGCTCGCCATGAGTCCGGCCGCCATCCTCATCGTCATGACGTGCCTGTTCCTGGCATTCGGCTATCTCGGCGTGCCGGTGGCGTTCTCGCTCACCGCCGGCGTGATGATCGGCGCGGCCTTCACCGACGTCACCTTCGCCGCCATCGTCCAGAAGATGTTCGACGGCGTCGACTCCGAGGCGCTGCTCGCCATCCCCTTCTTCCTGCTGGTCGGCGAACTGATGAGCTCGGCCAACGTCGTGCAGCGGGTGATCAACCTGTCGCTGACCCTGGTCGGCCACCTCAAGGGCGGCCTCAGCCAGGTCGTCGCCGTGTTCAGCATGTTCTTCTCGGAGATGTCGGGCTCGACGACCGCCGACGTCGCCGTGATGAGCCGGACGCTCGGCGTCTCGATGCGCAAGGAGGGCTACGACCCGCCCTTCATCGCCGCCATCATCGCCTCGGCCTCGACCATCGCGGCCCTCGTGCCGCCATCGATCACCGCCGTGGTCTATGGCGCCGTCGGCAACGTCTCGATCGCCGGCCTGTTCATGGCGGGCTTCCTGCCGGGCTTCATGATCGGCATCGGCCTGATGGTCTACTGCTACTTCTTCGGCCCCATCGGCATCCGCCGGCCGCGCGCCTCGTTCGGCCAGATCACCGACGCCGCCAAGGCCTCGGCCCTGCCGCTGATGATCCCGGTGATCCTGTTGGGCGGCATCCTGACCGGCTGGTTCACGCCGACCGAAGCGGGCGTCGTCGCCGTCTGCTGGATCCTGTTCGTCATCGTGCCGCTGCTCAATCCGCGGCACGTCTCGAAGCTGCCGCGCGACTTCTGCTATGCCGGCCTGATCTATTCGCTGCCGCTGATCACCATCGCCGCGGCCACCGCCTTCGGCTGGATGCTGGCCTACCTGCGCGGCGCCATCGTCATCTCCGACTGGATCACCTCGCTCGCCGGCAGCGATCCGCACCTGATCATGCTGCTGCTGGTCCTGCTGTTCACCATCGTCGGCGACTTCATCGAGCCGGTGCCGACCATCATCATCTTCATGCCGCTGGTGAACTCGCTCACCGAGGCCGGCAGCATCAACCCGGTGCACATGGGGGTCGTGCTGATCGTGACACTGGCATTCGGCCTGATCACCCCGCCCTACGGGCTGGTGCTGCTGATGGCCTCGAAATTCGTCGGCGTGCCGTTCTCGAAAGCGCTCAAGGCCGCGCTGCCGATCTATGTCGTGTTCCTGGCGACGATCGTGTTCACGATCTTCGCGCCCGGCGCCGTGCTCTGGCTGCCCAAGCAGGTGATGCCGCAGGCCGTCGGCTGCTTCCACAACCCCAGCGGCAGCGGATACATCTGCCCGTCCTGACTTGTGTCGTCGCTCCAGGGGCGGAGTCAGCCGCCGCCGGTCCGATAGCGGACTTGGGCCGCCGCCTCGATCTCCTCGAGCTTGCGCATGTGCTCCTCCTCCGGCGAGGGCACGCTGAGGGCGGTGCGCAGGATCTGGCGCATCTCCGCTTCCATCGAGCGGCCGTTCTCGGCCGCCCGCACGCGCAACGCCCGCTTCAACTTGTCGTCGATTCCACGGATCAGGAGCGAGGCCATGATGTCGAGAGCCTAGCGCCAAGGCGCTCCGATATCAATGATATCATTGTTATCATAGGGGTGGCGGATTCGGAGACAAAGCACCTCAAGTTCAAGCGGGCCAGCGTTTTGGATGTCCCTGGATTTTGGGACGCCGCAACTATCACAATGGAGAGGAGACTATTTGTCGGGCAGCGGGATGAACTCGGCGTCGCCCGGCACCTTGGCGAAGCGGCCTTCCTTCCAGTCGGCTTTCGCCTGCTCGATGCGGTCCTTCGACGACGACACGAAGTTCCACCACATGTGCCGCGGCCCATCCAGCGGGCCGCCGCCCAGCAGCATCAGCTTGGCGCCGTCGGTGCCCGCCACCACGTCGACGGCCAGGCCAGGCGCCAGCACCGCAAGATCGCCGACAACCAGCAGGCGATCGCCGACCATGGCCGTGCCCTCCGCGACGTAGATCGCGCGCTCGGCGTGCTCGGGCGACACCACGATCGCGGCCGCCGCCGGCATCTCGACGGCGACATAGAAGATCGGCGAGAAGTGCGTCGTGGGCGCGCTGCGGCCGGCGTAGGTGCCGACGATCAGGCGCAGCGCCGCGCCGCCGTCCCGCCACCCCGGCAGCTTCTCCGCCGCGACGTGCTCGAACGCCGGCGCGGTCTCCTCGTGTGCCCTGGGCAGCGCCACCCAGGTCTGGACACCGTGCATGGTGAAGCCGGTGCGCTTCATCTCGGCCTCGGTGCGTTCGGAATGGGCGATGCCGCTGCCGGCGGTCATCCAGTTGACGTCGCCGGGACGGATCGCCTGGGCATGGCCCAGGCTGTCGCGATGGAAGATTCCGCCGTCGAACAGGTAGGTCACCGTGGCCAGCCCGATGTGCGGATGGGGCCGCACCTCCATGCCGTCGCCGCCGGGCGGGATCGTCATCGGCCCGAAATGGTCGAGGAAGACGAACGGCCCGACCATGCGCCGCTTCATGCTCGGCAGCACCCGGCGCACCGCGAAGCCCGGCCCGAGATCGTGGGCGCGGCCTTGAATCAGCAGTTCGATCGGATCGGCCACCTTGTTCTCCTTCTCCGCCTGTGCTGCAACGGCGGCGTCCATGAGCACGCCCCGTCACGACCTCACACCGTTCTTCGCGCCCCGCAGCATCGCCGTCGTCGGCGCCGGCGAGCGCGCCACGTCGTCCGGCGGCGCCATCATGCAGATGTTGCGCCTTGCGGGATACGGCGGTCGCGTCGTGCCGGTCAATCCCAAGGGAGGCACCATCTTCGGTTACCCGGCGGTGACGAACATCGCCGCCGTCGATCCGCCGGTCGACTTGGCCGTGATCGTGATCCGGCCCGACGCCATCCTCGATGCCGTAGGCGAGTGCGCCGACCGCGGGATCCGGAACCTGCTGATCCTGCCCGGCGGCTTCGCCGAGGCAGGGCCCGCGGGCGTGGCGCGCAACGAGGCGCTGGTGAAGCTCGCGGCCGAACGCGGCCTCACGATCGCCGGGCCGAACTGCGCCGGCCTTGTCCATCTCGATCCGGCCTGGCGCTTCGCCGCCACCTTCCTGCGCGATCTGCCGCCGGGCGCCGCCCCAGGTGCGTTGCCGGGCGCGCGCAACGGCCTGGCCTTCATCTCGCAGTCCGGCGCGCTGGCCGAGGAATTCATCGACAAGGCCAACGCCCGTGACCTGCCTCTCATCTCGGTCGTCTCGGTCGGCAACGCCGTCCATCTCGGCGTCGAGGACTATCTTGCGTGGCTGGGCGACCGGCCGGAGATCGGCGCGGCGCTTCTCTACGTCGAATCGATCGAGGATCACGAGCGCTTCCGCGCCGTCGCCCGCCGGGTGGCGGCGCGCAAGCCGGTGATCGCCCTGTTCGGCGGCCGCACCGAGGTCGGCGGCCGCGCGGCCGCCGCGCACACCGGCGCGGTGGCCAACGACCATGCCGCGATCGACGCCTTCTGCGCCTCGTGCGGCATCGTGCGGGTCAACAGCCTGCGCCGCCTGCTGCTGGCGGCCAAGGCCTTCGGCCGCTTCCCGCAAGGACTGGGCAAACGCACCCTGGTGCTCTCCAATTCCGGTGGCCCCGGCGTGCTCTGCGCCGATCGCGCCGTGCTCGAAGGCCTCGAGGTCGGCCCGCTGCCGCCGGCGATGGCCAACATCCTGCGCCAGCAGCTCCCGGCCGAGGCCTCTGTCGCCAATCCGATCGACCTGCTGGCAGACGCCCGGGAGGACCGCTTCGGCCTCGCCTTCGAGGCCGCGCTCACCCACGCCGCCCAAGCCTACGACATGGTCCTGATGATCCACGTTGTGCCCTTCATGGTCGACGCCGCCCCGGTGATCGCCCGACTGGCCGATCTCGCACGCGCCGCCGGCCTGCCCCTGATGCACAGCATGATGGGGACGCTGCCCGACAAGGCTGCCTGGTTCGCCACGATGGAGGCCGTGGGGGTGCCAATGTTCAACGACGTTGAAGAAATGGCCGAGGCCGCCGGGCTGCTTGGGCGCTACCAGCCGCTTCGTACCGCAGCGCAACGCGACACTCTGCCCACCGCTTTTTTCCACGATCGGCGTCACACCTAGTCCTAATTATATTTCTATATCAATGCTTTAAGGTGCGTTACGGCACTGTGGCATTTTTGCAACTTTTTGTTGGACTCACGGAACCTCGGTCGGCAGTATCCCCCGCGAGGCAAAAGCCGCAGGGGACGCCGATTGGGGAGTCGGCAAAACGCGGGTGGCCTCGAGCGTCCGAGTATCAGTGAAATGGAGCGGGAGAGGCTACATGGTGTGCACGACGACGCGCGAAGGGCGCGCCGAGCGGTGGCGGTTCATTAACGTCGTTGCTGCGGCTGCCCTGGCACTTTCGACGATTTCGTTCGCAGCCACCACAGAGGCGACCGCCCAGGTCACCACCAAGCCGCATACCGCCAAGAAACCGGTGCACAGCCCGGTCCGCATCGCCAAGCCCGCGCTGCCCGCCGACACCCAGGAAGCCGATCAGCTCAACGCCAAGTGGCTCGCCGACCATAACAAGGCGGTCGAGGCCCAGGCGACCGCCGCCGCTGCCGCCGCCACGGCTCCCGTCGTCGACCAGAGCGCCTCCAACTCACCCAACGTCTCCCCGCGTGCTGCCGCAGCAGCCCCCGCCGCCACGCCGGCCCCGGTAGCCGCCGCCGCGCCTGCGCCTGCCGCGCCGCCCGCCGGACCGGGCGAGGAAGACAAGTTCGCGGTTTCGGGCATGGGCGTGCCGGTCGGCACCGCCGCCCGCGTCGTCATTCCGGGCTCGATGGTCCGCGTGAAGGCCACCAGCACTGCCGCCTTCAGCACCGTGCCCGGCGGCGCGGGCCTCAGCAGCTACAAGGAAGTGGCGCAGGCCTTCTCGGGCTTCGGCCCGAAAGGCGCCAAGATCGAGATGGTCAAGGGCCAGACCGCCGACGGCAACCAGCGCCTGCTGTACGCCAGCATCGGCGAGGGCAAGACCAAGCAATCCTACTGGTGGTTCGCGCCCAGCAACCAGCCCGAGGGCTGGTTCGACGACAACGGCAACCGCCTGGGCGGCACCGTGCTGGCCGAGCCGAAACCGGACTCGCGCATCTCCTCGCCGTTCGGCCGCCGTCGCTACTACGGCCGCATCACCAGCACGGCGTTCCACAACGGCATCGACTTCGAGGGCAAGGTCGGCGAGCCGATCCATGCCGCCGCCGACGGCGTCGTGAACCACGCCAACTGGTATTACAACTACGGCCGCACGGTGAAGATCACCCACGCCGACAATTTCGAGACGCTGTACGCCCACATGTCGCGCATCGCGCCGGGCATTGCCCCGGGCACCGTCGTGCACAAGGGCGACGTGATCGGCTTCGTCGGCTCGACCGGGCGGTCGACCGGGCCGCACCTGCACTTTTCGACCATCGTGAACGGCGAGTTCGTCGATCCCGCGCAGTTCCTGTCCGAGAACGGCAACGGCAATCTCACCGCCGACGCCCTCGTGGCCTTCCGTCACTGGCAGCAGGACATCCGCGCTGCCTCCGAGCCCGTGAAGAAGGCCAGCAGCGGCGCCGCCACTCCCCAGGGCCTGCATGGCGGCGCGGAATGGAGCCACAGCCCGTTCGCCCCGCAGGGTCCGTTCGCACCCAAGGCCGCCGGCCCGACGACCGGCCACCTCTGACCCGTCCCGGCCGCCGGCACCGCCCGCGGCGTTGCGCCGTCGCGTTTCATCGCCTACGAATCGATCTCATGGGCTCGTAGTGGCCGAACCGGCCGCGTGGCCGGATCCCGAGAAATCACCAAAGGGGAAGTACTGAATGTTCAAGAAAACGATCGCCCTCGGCACGGCCGTGGCCGCCCTGCTCGGCGCCGCCGGCACCGCGCACGCAGGCAAGGACCTCGACGCCGTCAAGGCGCGCGGCAACCTGATCTGTGGCGTCAGCACGGGTGTGGCGGGCTTCTCGCTGGCCGACAGCCAGGGCAAGTGGACGGGCCTCGACGTCGACGTCTGCCGCGCGGTCGCCGCGGCGATCTTCGGCGACGCGGAGAAGGTGAAATACGTCCCCCTTACCGCCCAGCAGCGCTTCACCGCCGTCCAGTCGGGCGAGGTCGACCTGCTGTCGCGCAACACGACGTGGACGCTGCAGCGCGACACCGCGCTCGGCCTCGATTTCACCGGCGTGAACTACTATGACGGCCAGGGCTTCATGGTGAACAAGAAGCTCGGCGTGAAGAGCGCCAAGGAGCTCAACGGCGCCACGGTCTGCGTGCAGCCCGGCACCACCACCGAGCTCAACCTCGCCGACTACTTCCGCGCCAACAAGATGACCTTCAAGCCGGTCGTCATCGAGAAGGTCGAGGAAATCCGCGCCGCCTTCTTCGCCGGCCGCTGCGACGTCTATACGACCGACGCCTCGGGCCTCTACTCGACGCGCGCCGCCAACGTGCCGCCACCGGCCAAGCCCGACGACTTCGTCGTGCTGCCGGAGATCATCTCCAAGGAGCCGCTCGGACCGGCCGTGCGCCACGGCGACAACCAATTCGCCGACGTCGTGCGCTGGTCGCTGTTCGCCATGCTCGAGGCCGAGGAGTACGACATCAGCTCCAAGAACGTCGACGAGATGCTGAAGAGCGACAATCCCGCGATCAAGCGCATCCTGGGCGTCACCCCCGGCATGGGCAAGGCTCTCGGGGTCGACGAGAAGTGGGTCTACAACATCGTCAAGCAGGTCGGGAACTACGGCGAGAGCTTCGAGCGCAACGTCGGCATGGGCAGCCCGCTCAAGATCGCGCGCGGCCTGAACGCACTGTGGACCAAGGGCGGCGTGCAGTACGCGCCTCCGATCCGCTGAGCGCGAATACCTGAAACGAGAGCACCGCCGCCCCACGAGGGCGGCGGTTTGCGTTTGGCCACGAGGCAACGATCAAGGGGAGAGAACGATGCGCAAGTTTGCAGCAGCCGCGGCCGCCGGCCTCGCCGCCGTCCTGGCGTCGGGCGCTGCGCACGCGGGCAAGGACCTCGACGCGATCAAGGCGCGCGGCACGATCACGTGCGGCGTGCCCGCGGGCATCGCGGGCTTCGTCGCCGCCGACAACCAGGGCAAGTGGGCCGGGCTCGACGTCGACCTCTGCCGCGCCGTCTCCGCGGCGATCTTCGGCGACTCCGAGAAGGTGAAGTATCTCGTGCTCACCGCCGCCCAGCGCTTCACCGCGATCCAGTCGGGCGAGGTCGACCTGCTGTCGAACAACACGACGGCCACCCTGCAGCGCGACACCGCGCTCGGTCTCGATTTCCCCGCGATCACCTACTACGACGGCCAGGGCTTCCTGGTGAACAAGAAGCTCGGCGTGAAAAGCGCCAGGGAACTGAACGGCGCCACGGTCTGCGTGCAGCCCGGCACCACCACCGAGCTCAACCTCGCCGACTACTTCCGTGCCAACAAGATGACCTTCAAGCCGGTCGTCATCGAGAAGGTCGACGAGCTGCGCGCCGCCTTCTTTTCGGGCCGCTGCGACGTCTACACCAGCGACTCATCGAGCCTCTACGCCGCCCGCGCCGCCAACGTGCCGCCGCCGGCCAGGCCCGAGGATTTCGTCATCCTGCCCGAGATCATTTCCAAGGAACCGCTGGGACCGGTGGTGCGCCATGGCGACAACCAGTTCGCCGACATCGTGCGCTGGTCGCAGTATGCAATGCTGGAGGCCGAGGAGTACGGCATCACCTCGAAGAACGTCGACGAGATGTTGAAGAGCGACAATCCCGCGATCAAGCGCATCCTCGGCGTCACCCCCGGCATGGGCAAAGCCCTCGGAGTCGACGAGAAGTGGGTCTACGCCATCGTCAAGCAGGTCGGGAATTACGGCGAGAGCTTCGAGCGCAATGTCGGGATGGGCAGTCCGCTCAAGATCGCGCGCGGGCTGAACGCGCTGTGGACCCAGGGCGGCCTGCAGTACGCCCCCCCGATCCGCTGACACCGGTCCGCCAGCTCCCGCCCCGGCCTTCCGGCCCTTGCCTCAAAATGCCGCCGTCCCGAGGGGCGGCGGTCCGCATTTGGCCTGTTGCTTGCAAGCGCGGGCGAGGTGACACTCCGGGTTGAGGCAATAAAGGGAGGGAATAAAATGAGCAAATATTCATGGGCGGGAGCCATTGGACTGGTCGCGGCGCTGGCTTCGGGCCAGGCGATGGCCGGCAAGGACCTCGACGCCATCAAGGCGCGCGGGGCGCTGATCTGCGGCGTCGGCACCGGTACGGCGGGCTTCATGCGCGCCGACGACAAGGGCAAATGGACGGGCCTCGACGTCGACGTCTGCCGCGCGGTCGCCGCGGCGCTCTTCGGCGACGCCGAGAAGGTCAAGTACGTGCCGCTGAGCTCCCAGCAGCGCTTCACCGCGCTGCAGTCGGGCGAGGTCGACATCCTGTCGAACAACACGACGGCCACCCTGCAGCGCGATACCGCGCTCGGTCTCGACTTCACCGCCATCACCTACTACGACGGCCAGGGCTTCCTGGTGAACAAGAAGCTCGGCGTGAAGAGCGCCAAGGAACTCAACGGCGCCACCATCTGCGTGGCTCCCGGCACCACCACCGAACTCAACCTCGCCGACTACTTCCGCGCCAACAAGATGACCTTCAAGCCGGTCGTCATCGAGAAGGTCGACGAGGTGCGCGCGGCGTTCTTCTCCGGCCGCTGCGACGTCTACACCAACGATTCGTCGACGCTCTACGCCACGCGCGCCGCCTACGTGCCGCCGCCGGCCAAGCCCGAAGACTTCATCGTGCTGCCGGAGATCATCTCCAAGGAGCCGCTGGCCCCGGCCGTGCGCCACGGCGACAACCAGTTCGCCGACATCGTGCGCTGGTCGCAGTATGCGATGCTTGAGTCGGAGGAATACGGCATCAACTCCAAGAACGTCGACGAGATGCTGAAGAGCGAGAACCCGACGATCAAGCGCATCCTCGGCACCACGCCGGGCATGGGCAAGGCGCTGGGGGTCGACGAGAAGTGGGTCTACAACATCATCAAGCAGGTCGGTAACTACGGCGAGAGCTTCGAGCGCAACGTCGGCAAGGACACGCCGCTCAAGATCGAACGCGGCCTCAACAGGCTGTGGACCCAGGGCGGCCTGCAGTACGCCGAGCCGATCCGCTAGACCGGCCCATGGGGCCAAGGGGTCTGGTGCAAGTGTAGGATTCCCTCCTACACTTGCACCCAAACTTGAGAGGCACGCGGGCCAACCGCGTCATCGGGCATAGGCAGGGGGACTAACGCATGGCAGTCGAGGCACTCGGCTCCCGCTCACGCACCACCAAGGTGGCGCCCTGGAACGATCCGACCATCCGGGGCTGGGTCTTCCAGCTCGTCGTCGTCGGCCTGGTGGCCGCCCTGGCCTGGTTCCTGGTCTCCAACACGCTCGAGAACCTCGCCCGCCAGAAGATCGCCTCGGGCTTCTCCTACCTCAACCGCGAAGCCGGCTTCGAGATCGGCGACACGATGATCGCCTACTCGCCGGCCAACACCTACGCCCGCGCGATCTTCGTCGGCCTGCTCAACACGCTGAAGGTCGCCGTCATCGGCATCTTCCTGTCGACCCTCTTCGGCACGCTGATCGGCGTGGGACGGCTGTCGCCCAACTGGCTGTTGTCGAAGATCTGCGAGTACTACGTCGAGATCTTCCGCAACGTGCCGCTGCTGCTCTGGCTGTTCCTGATCTACAAGCTGATCAGCGAGGCGTTCCCCGGCCCACGCCAGGCGATCAACGTCCTCAACTCGTTCTTCCTGAGCAATCGCGGCCTGTATTTCCCGGTGCCGCTGGCGCATCCCAGCCACGAATGGATGGCCGTCGCTCTCGGGATCGGCATCGTGGCCACCTGGTTCGTCGCGCGCTGGGCCAGGAAGCGCCAGGAAGCGACCGGCCAGCCATTCCACACGATCTACACCGGCATCGGCCTCATGCTCGGCCTGCCGATGCTGGTCTGGCTGGCATTCGGCGCCCCGGTCGGCACGAGCTGGCCCGAGCTCAAGGGCTTCAACTTCGTGGGCGGCACCGTGATCCAGCCCGAGTTCACCTCGCTGCTGGTCGGCCTGGTGCTCTATACCTCGGCGTTCGTGGCCGAAATCGTCCGCTCGGGCATCCTGGCGCTCAACAAGGGCCAGAGCGAGGCCGCCGCCGCCATCGGCCTGTCGCGCGGCCAGGTCATGCGGCTGGTGCTGCTGCCGCAGGCCATGCGCATCATCGTCCCGCCGATGACCAGCCAGTATCTCAACATCACCAAGAACAGCTCTCTGGCGATCGCCATCGGCTATCCCGACCTCGTCGCCTCGGTGAACGTCACCATCAACCAGACCGGTCAGGCGATCGAGAACATCCTGATCATCATGGCCGCCTACCTCACGGTCAGCCTGTCGATCTCGGCCTTCATGAACTGGTACAACAGGCGCATCGCGCTCAGGGAGCGCTGAGCATGACCGACACCGTGCCGACCGGCGAACGCCGGCAGCTCGCGCCGCCGGTCGACGAAACCGGCATCCTCGGCTGGATGCGCCGCAACCTGTTCTCGAGCTGGGGCAACGGCATCACCACGGTCGTGCTGCTCGCGGCGCTGGCCTGGCTGCTGAGCTGGTTCCTGAACTGGGCGGTGTTCACCGCGACCTTCACCGCGCCCAACGGCCAGGCCTGCCGCGGGCACGGCGCCTGCTGGGCGCTGATCCACGAAAAGTACCGCTACATCTTCTTCGGCTCGTTCCCCTATCAGCAGCACTGGCGGCCGCTGCTGGCGGTCGTCGCCATGTTGGCGATGCTGATCTCGAGCGCCGACCGGCGCATGTGGAACGGCCGCCTCGTCGTCATCTGGCTGGTCGGCTCGTTCGTCACCTTCCTGCTGATGTTCGGCGTGCTGTCCTTCTCGATCAGCTTCTTCCTGACGATCGCCCTGATCTGCGGCGGCATCGGCATGTTCGCCCGCACCGCCGTCGGTTCGCCGACGGAGGTCAACGGCTGGCGCGCGCTGGCCGCCGTCGGCGCGGTCGGGCTGATCCTGCGCCTGCTCGGCGTCCTGCCGGCATGGTCGCTCGTCATCGCGCCGTTCGACTATGTCGAGACCGGCCTGTGGGGCGGCCTGCCGGTGACGATCATCCTGGCGACCTACGGGCTGGTCTTCGCCTTTCCCTACGGCATCCTGCTGGCGCTCGGCCGGCGCTCCAAGCTGCCGCTCATCAAGGGCCTGTGCGTGGGCTTCATCGAGCTGATCCGCGGCGTGCCGCTGATCAGCCTGCTGATCATGGCCTCGGTCATGCTGCCGCTGTTCCTGCCCCAGGGCACCACCATCGACAAGTTCCTGCGCGCGCTGGTCGCCGTCGTCCTGTTCGCCGGCGCCTACATCGCCGAGATCATCCGCGGCGGCCTGCAGTCGCTCCCCAAGGGCCAGTTCGAGGCCGCCGACGCGATGGCGCTCAACTATCCGCAGAAGACCATCCTGATCATCCTGCCGCAGGCACTGCGCGTGGTGATCCCGCCGCTGATCAACACCTTCATCGGCTTCTTCAAGGACACCTCGCTGGTGCTGATCATCGGCATCTTCGACTTCCTGAACACCGCCAACCAGGCGCTGGTCGATCCGAACTGGGCCGGCTTCCCGGCCGAGGTCTACCTGTTCGCCGCCTTCGTCTACTTCCTCTTCTGCTTCTCGATGTCGCGATACTCGAAGTATCTCGAGATCGAGCTCAACAAAGGGACGCGCCGCTGATGGCAACCAACTCCGTGATCGAGCTCAAGGGCGTCAACAAGTGGTACGGCCAGTTCCACGTGCTGTCCGACATCAACCTCGACGTCAAGGAAGGCGAGAAGATCGTCGTCTGCGGCCCGTCGGGCTCGGGCAAGTCGACCCTGATCCGCTGCATCAACCGGCTGGAGGAGCACCAGCAGGGCGACATCGTCGTGCACGGCGTGACGCTCACCAATGACGTCAAGAACATCGAGGCGATCCGCCGCGAGGTCGGCATGGTGTTCCAGTCGTTCAATCTCTTCCCGCATCTCACCATCCTCGACAACCTCACCCTGGCGCCGATCTGGGTGAAGAAGATGCCGAAGAAGGACGCCGAGGAG
>Ga0070680_100000938_pt1 | contig 20617 bp, 21 predicted proteins | sample KBSC73BmetaG_FD_64672 | JGI IMG/M metagenome (GOLD analysis project Ga0070680, IMG submission 64672) | Corn rhizosphere microbial communities from Kellogg Biological Station, Michigan, USA - KBS C7-3B metaG | ecosystem: Host-associated > Plants > Roots > Rhizosphere | place: USA: Michigan...
CCACACCGCCCTGCCGGTCTGGATTCACTTCATGCGCGAAGCGCTCAAGGGCGTGCCCGAATATCGCCGGCCGATGCCCGATGGAATCGTGCCGCTGCGCATCTCGCGTGAGACCGGCACGCTGGTGAGCAATGAGAATCCGGACGGCATGACCGAGCTGTTCATGAGCGATCACCTGCCGGCGGCAACCGAGGCCAACTCACCCACACCGGCCGGCGAGGGACAGACGACCGGCGGCTCGGAGACGATCTTCTAAGCGCTGAGGTTCGAATCTCCCGTCGAGCCGTCCCCGCCTCAGGGCTGCAGGGCCTTGTGGGGACGGGATGCCCCCGCGATGCTCGAAGCGACCATGACCAAAAGAAATCCTTCCCGTACCGATAACCTGCGGCGTGCGCTCGCACAGGAAGCCGCCCGCATCATGGCCGAGCACGGCATCCGCGACTTCCGGGTCGCCAAACGCAAGGCGGCCGAGCGACTGGGTGTCGACGACGGCTCCGCCGTGCTGCCGAAGAACGTGGAGATCGAGACGGCCCTCGCGGAGTATCAGCGCCTGTTTGGCGGCGAGACTCACGTGGAGACGCTGCACGCGCAACGCCAGGCAGCGCTGCACGCGATGCGTTACCTGCGCGAGTTCGAGCCACGCCTGGTGGGTGGTGTGCTCAGCGGCACCGCCACCGAACACTCGGAGATCCAGCTTCACCTGTTTGCCGACTATGCCGAGGCGGTGACCATGAAGCTGATGGACGCGGGCATCCCGCACGAAGTCACTGAGAAACGGGTGAAGATGAACTCGGAATGGTTGCTGCCCTGCCCGGGAGTGCGCTTCGAGATCGACGATCTGGCGGTCGAGGCCACTGTGTTCCCGACCGACGGCATCCGCCAGTCACCGGTGAGCCCGGTGGATGGCAAGCCGATGCGGCGGGCCAATGCCTTCGAGGTCGAAGCGCTGCTGGATGCGCAGTAGCGGCCACTGACGGCACTACGCACGGGCGGTCAGGGCGCAACCCAGACCGCGGTTCCTTCGGGCCCGCGAGCCGCCGCTATTTCCGGCTGCGCATCTCCACATAGTCCCGACGCGTCGCGCCGGTATAGAGCTGGCGCGGCCGGCCGATGCGCATGTTCGGGTCGGAGATCATCTCCTGCCAGTGAGCGACCCAGCCGACCGTTCTGGCAATGGCGAACATGACGGTGAACATCGAGCGCGGAATGCCGATCGCGCTGTAGATGATGCCGGAATAGAAATCCACGTTCGGATAGAGCTTGCGCGCGACGAAGTACTCGTCCTTGAGCGCGATCTCCTCCAGGCGCAGCGCCAGCTCGAACAGCGGATTGTCGGCATTGCCGAGCTTCGCGAGCAGCTTGTGGCACATCGCGCGAATGATTTTCGCCCGCGGATCAAAATTCTTGTACACGCGGTGGCCAAAGCCCATCAGCCGGAAGTGGCTGCTCTTGTCCTTCGCCATCGCGAGGTACTTCGGAATGTTCTCCACCGAGCCGATCTGCTCGAGCATCGCGAGGACCGCCTCGTTGGCGCCGCCATGCGCGGGACCCCACAGCGCGGAAACGCCTGCGGAGATCGCTGCATACGGATTGGCACCGGTGCTGCCCGCCAGCCGCACCGTGGAGGTGCTCGCGTTCTGCTCATGATCCGCGTGCAGGATGAACAGCAGATCCAGCGCCTCGGAGGTCGTCTTGTCGATGTTGTACGGCTCGCACGGCACTGCGAAGAACATGTTGAGCATGTTGCTGCAGTAATCGAGGTCGTTGCGCGGGTAGATGAACGGCTGACCCTGCGAGTGCTTGTGGGCCGCCGCCGCGATCGTCGGGATCTTGGCGATGATCCGGTGCGCGAAGATCTCGCGATGGCGCGGATTATGGATGTCCATCGTGTCGTGATAGAAGGCCGACATCGATGCAATCACCGCCGACACCATCGCCATGGGATGCGCGTTGTGGTGGAAGCCGTTGAAGAAGCGCAGCAACGTCTCGTTGATCATCGTGTGATGACGGATGTTGCCGGTGAACTCCTCGAGCTGCTTCGGCGTCGGCAGCTCCCCGTGCAGCAGCAGGTAGGAGACCTCCATGAAGCTGCTCTTCTCCGCGAGCTGCTCCACCGGGTAGCCGCGATACAGCAGCACGCCCTCATCGCCATCGATGTAGGTGATCTTGCTCTCGGTCGCGGCGGTGACGCCGAAGCCGGGATCGTAGGTGAATACGCCCAGATCCTTGGGAAGCTGCGCGATGTCGAGCACCGACGGACCGATGGTCCCGTTGCGCACCGGCACATCGGTCCTGCGATTGCCGGCTCGATCGGAGATCTCGAACTTTTTGTCGCTCATTTCAGGTGAAGCTTTCGGTAGTAAAGAGTGGCGGCGGCCGGACAGGCTGCGCCGACCGGCATGGGCAGCAGCGCAGGTTTACACGGTCCGCCCGCTTCAATCAAGGCACTGGGTTCAGCGGATCGCCATCGCATCACGGTGCGGTGATTGAGTGAGAGCGTTACCCGTGAGTAGGTTCGACGGTGCTGTGCGCTCATCGTCCGAAACTGCACCGCGGACAAGCGGCGCGAACGGGACCACTTGCACTTTCACGCGTGAAAGGCGCGCTTGTGCGCAGGGATTGCACGCTGTGCGCTAGTGCACGGTCTTCTAATCGCCGGGCTTGGGCTCGCGATTCGGGAGCCCGGCCGGTTTGATCCCGCGCGGCCTGCGCAGGCAGGACATGAAGACTCCGTCATCTACGGAGACATCGCGCAGCGGTGTTGGGCAAGGTGACTTGCCCGCAGGCGTGCTCACGGCCGGCACGCCCGGGCTTGCAAGGGCTACCTGCCGGCGGCGGCGGCGTACTTCTTGCGGAACTTGTCGACGCGGCCGGCGGTGTCCACGATCTTCTGCTTACCCGTGTAGAAGGGATGGCAGTTCGAGCACACCTCGATCTGCAGATCGTGCCCCAGGGTCGAGCTCGTCTTGAACGTGTTGCCGCACGTGCAGCTGACGGTGATCTCTTTGTACTCGGGGTGGGTGGAGGCTTTCATGGGGGCGCTCGCTTTGCGGAAACGGAACTTGCGCCTGGAGATGGGGGCGTCCGTCCGGGCCTGCAAGTTAAAGATAAAGGGCGCGGGAGTGTAGTGGCTCAGCGGGCTTCCCTCAAGCGCGGGCTTGTCGGCCCGCCGCCCGCCGGCGCGCTGACCGCCGAGCAGGGGTTTTGGGGGTCAGTCACGAGCTGTTTCCTTATCCACAGAACCTGTGGATAAATCTGTGGACACATTGACCCGCCCGGGTGCGATTTGCCGTCTAGATTGCATATTTGTTACCTTGGTCAAAAAATGACCATGGTATTTCACCCTGTTATTTCAATCACTTATAGCCCTGACATCGAGCAACATGCCCGCTTTGGCGCGTAATGTACTCATTTGACGACCACGGGCCTCGCGCCTGTGTATAAAGCCGTTGGAGCTGCTGTAACGTAGCTGTCAAAGAGCCGTTGACAATCCAAAACTACCGGTCGTTTTCGGGCTTTCCTCAAGAAAGCTGAGCAGCACGTCGTTGAGGAACTGCAACCCTCGAGCGCTGGCGCGGCACATCGTCCCCTGGTTTTCAAGTAGACCGCGTGCCTCGAGGGCCGCGACGCGGCCAGCCACCGCGTCCCATGCAAGGCCAGTGCGCTCGCGAAAGGCACAGCGCTCGAACCCTTCGACCAGGCGCAGCGCGTTCAGCATGAACTCGAACGGCAGTTCCGCGGGCGCCACGGTCCTGCATGCGAGCTGCCCGGTTGGATTGGCGATAAAGCGGCGCGGATCGCGCGTCTGCTGCGTACGCACGACGGTGCCATCGACGGTGAGCTTGCCGTGAGCTCCAGCCCCGATGCCTAGATAGTCGCCGAACTGCCAGTAGTTCAGATTGTGGCGGCACTGCCGCTCCGCAAGCGCATAGGCGGACACTTCGTATTGGGAGAAACCCTCCGCGCTCAGACGGCTCCGGCAGACGGTGAGCATCTCCGCAGCCGTATCGTCCTCCGGAAGCGGCGGAGGATTTCCGGCGAACACCGTTCCCTGCTCGATCGTCAGCTGATAGTGCGACACGTGGGCAGGACGCAGCTCCAGAGCCTGTTCCACGTCGCGCACCGCCGCAGCGACATCCTGGCCGGGCAGCGCATACATGAGGTCGAGGTTGAAATTCTGCAGCCCGGCTTCGTGCAGCTCCTGCGCAGCGCGACGCGTCTCATCGGCAGAATGGATTCGCCCCAAGGCCTGCAGGTGCGGGTCGGCAAAGCTTTGTGCTCCGAGGGACACTCGGGTAATGCCGGCGGCGCGGTATTCGTCGAAGCGACCCCTTTCCACCGTTCCCGGGTTCGCTTCCATCGTCACTTCCACGTTCGCCGGTACGCGCAGGTGGCTATCGACCGCTTTGATGACGCGCCCTATCGCCTCGGGCGAGAACAGGCTCGGCGTCCCTCCCCCCAAAAAAATGCTGATGACGTCCCGCCCCTGCGCGCCACCCGCCTGAGCCTCGAGGTCTCTCTCGAGCGCCTCGACATAGGAGGCCTCCGCCAGATCACCGTGCAGGGTGTAGGAATTGAAGTCGCAATAGGGGCACTTTCGCACACACCAGGGGAAGTGGACGTAGAGCGACAGGGGTGGCAGGGGCAGGGCGGGCATACCGCCTATGGTAGACCTTCGAGTTTCGCCACCAGCGACCTGAGCGCCTTGCCTCGGTGACTGACCGCGTTTTTTTCTGCGGGGGCGAGCTGCGCTGCCGTCCGATCGCTGCCATCGGGCACGAACACGGGGTCGTAGCCGAATCCGCCAGAGCCTTGCGGCCGCAGTCCGATGCGGCCTTCCCACGTGCCTTGGGCGATGATCGGCTTGGCGTCGTTTGCATCGTTTACGAGCACAATGACGCACTGATAGCGGGCTGAGCGTTTCGCCGGCGGAACACTGCGGAGCTCGTCGAGCATCTTCTCGAGATTGTCGCGGTCGCTCGCGCCTTCCCCTGCATAGCGAGCCGAATGGATTCCCGGGCGACCCTGCAAGGCGTCCACTTCGATACCGGAGTCATCGGCCAAGGCGGGGCGGGCCGCGATCCGGGCAGCGTGGCGGGCTTTCAGCAGCGCGTTCGCTACGAACGTGTCGCCCGTCTCCGGAGGAGTCTCGATGCCGAAGGCGCTCTGGGCACTCAGCTCCAGCCCCAGTGGCGCAAGCAAAGCCTCCAGCTCGCGCAGCTTGCCCGCGTTGCCGCTGGCCAGGACGATGGGTTTCACCTGATCACGGTGCCGAGCGCGCGCGGCCTTTCCCCGATGCCGCGCCCGTGGTGCTGGCGGTGGGCGGGGCGGATTCGAGCGCCTGCAGCTGCAGCGTAAACAGTTGCGCCGTTCCGGACGCGGCCAGATTGAGCATGGCGTCCAGCTCATGTCGGCGGAACGCGTGACCCTCCGCGGTTCCCTGAACCTCGACGAACGCGCCTCCGTTGTTCATGACGACGTTCATGTCGGTCTCCGCCTGCGAGTCCTCCACGTAATCCAGGTCGAGCACCGGCATTCCCCCGACGATGCCCACGGAGATGGCGGCCACCTGGCCATGAATCGGGTTCGCTGCGAGTGCGCGGCGCTCCAGGAGCCTTTCGCAGGCGTCGGCCAGGGCCACGTAGCCGCCGGTGATGGACGCCGTCCGCGTTCCTCCGTCGGCCTGCAGCACGTCGCAGTCGATCGTGACCGTCCGCTCGCCGAGTGCTTTCAGATCCACCACCGCGCGCAGCGATCGCCCTATCAGGCGCTGGATCTCCTGCGTGCGACCGCTCTGCTTCCCTTTGGCGGCTTCACGCGCCGAGCGTGTGTGTGTGGCGCGCGGCAACATACCGTACTCGGCCGTCACCCAGCCCTGGCCCTTCCCGCGCAGAAACGCCGGGACGGATTCCTCCACACTGGCTGTACAGAGCACTCGCGTGTCCCCGAACTCGACGAGCACCGAGCCCTCGGCATGTTTGGTGAAGCGACGCGTGAAGGTCACGGGTCGCAGCTCGTGGGGACTGCGACCACTGGGTCTTGTCATAGAGGAGGATCCTCGAGTGATTAGCCGAGCCAGCGGAGTGCGGCTGCGGTGGTGTTGTCGCTCGCGATGCCCGCTCGGGTCACGGCACGCTCCCCGAGCTCGAGCAGTTTCTGCCGCAACGGGAGATCCGACGATGCCAGCTCCGCGGCAATCTCCGAGTCCTTCAGCCCGCCCCACATGCCATCCGTGCACAAGAACACCACGTCCTGCGGCAGCAGGGCGCGCCGGCGGGCCAGGGTCATGTCCGGCAGGATCGGATCGCCCCCGAGGCAGCATTCCACGAAGTTACGCTGCGGGTGCGTCTGCGCCTGCTCGGGCGTGATGAGGCCCTCTCGCAGCAAGAGCTCCACGTGGCTGTGATCCCGCGTGCGCATGAGCATGGAGCCCTGCCGGAAGTGGTAGATGCGGCTGTCGCCGACGTGCGCCCACCACGCCGCTCCCTGCTGTACGAGGCAGAGCGCGCAGGTCGCCCTCGGCCTCTGCTCTATGGGTAGGTGTGCGCCGAGCTTCACTACCTCTTCGTGCGCTTTGCCGAGCGTGAGGTGCAGAAAGCCGAGCGGATCGAACAAGGGGTGGGGCGTGTGCCAGAACGCTTCCAGGACCGCCTGCTGCGACACCTCAGCCGCCTTCGCGCCGTTGGCATGCCCGCCCATCCCGTCGACGACGACGAGCAACGACGCATACTCGGCCGTGGCTACGGTGACCCTATCCTGGTTCTCCTCGCGCCCGCCAAGGAGGCTGATATCGGCGTACTCCACCCGCAAGAAGAAATCCGCGCATCTGTTAGACTTGGCGTGCTTTATATCACCCTGACCACCCTGAGCGTAGTTCCCGCGACGCTTTGCCCACGGCAGTGAAGCCCAATCCGCAGTCTGCGTCACGAAAAACGAGCGAGACCCTCACAGAATGATTGCCAGCATGACCGGTTTTGCGCGGCGCGAGGTAACGGGCGCCTGGGGGTCACTGGTTTGTGAGCTGCGCAGCGTCAATCACCGCTTCCTCGAGCCCGGCTTCCGCCTTCCAGACGATTTGCGCGCGGCCGAGCCCGACTTCCGCCAGCGGCTGACTCGGGAGCTGAAGCGGGGCAAGGTCGACTGCACGATCAGCTACCGCCGCGTACCGGGGGCGGAGACCGCCCTCGAAGTGGACTCGGAGGCACTCGAGCGCCTCCTGCAGCGCGTTCGAGACGTGTCCAAGCACCTTCCCCAGCATGCCGTGAACGTCCTGGACGTCCTGCGGTGGCCGGGGGTTCTGCGCGATGACACCGATGCCGGCGAGGAAGTTGTCGCGGCCGCTCAGTCGCTGTTCGGCACTACGCTCAAGGAGCTTGTCGCTGCGCGCGCCCGGGAGGGCGGGCGACTGCGCGAACTCCTCGAAGCGCGATGCGCCGGGTTGGAAGGGCTCGTCGCAAACGTCCGTGCGCGCCTGCCGGAAGTTCACGCGCGCATTCGTGGCAAGCTGGAGGAGCGGCTCGCAGAGCTGCAGGCGAACGTGGACCACGACCGGCTGGAGCAGGAGCTCGCATTGCTGCTTCAACGCCTGGACGTCGACGAAGAGCTCGACCGCCTCGCCGGTCACATCGTGGAAATCCGTCGGGTCATCAACGGCAGCGAGCCCGCAGGCCGGCGCCTCGATTTCCTCATGCAGGAGCTCAATCGCGAAGCCAACACGCTGTCCTCCAAGTCGCAGGACCTGGAGACCACCCGCAGCGCGGTGGACATGAAGGTCATCATCGAGCAGATGCGCGAGCAGGTGCAGAACGTCGAATAGGTGTTGGGTGTTGTCCTGCGCCGTCCTGTCTCGCCCCTCAGCCATTCCTTTGTTCTTCTTCGTCTTTCGCTGTGCCCTCAGCGAGTGTCCACGCTGCCGCGAACATTTCTCGATGCGTGCACTGTGGCCTTTTGCTCAGCGACACAGCGACTGCTCCTCGAGTCCCTCGTTAGGCATCGACCAGCGAACATAGGGCCTGCGACCGTTGGACCTTCACCCGCCGAGGAGGCGCCGCGACAACAGCGATTGCATGTCACGCCTTCCATCGGCGATCACATAGATGATTACCCGCCGGTCGAGGCAGCGATAGATCACGCGATAGGGCTTGAAGAAGATCTGGCGGTACTCCTGAATTCCGAGCGCGCTGAGCTCGCGAGGATAGACACCGCGATCGGGAGACGTCGCAAGATCGTCGGTTACTTCTACGAGACGATCGAGGACGTAATCGGCCTTCGCGCGCGAGTCATGTTCTGCGATGTAGGTGTAGATGTCTTCGAGGTCGCGCTCCGCATCCTCCGTGAGCAGAACTTCGAAACGCATCAGTCGCCCGCAGTGCGCTCGCGCAGGCGCTTCACCACCTCGGCGACAGGCTTGACCTTCCCCTGTGCGACCTGCCGGCTACCGAGAGCCAGAATCTTCAGCAGTGCCAGCGTCTCCTGAGTCTCCTCGTAGGAGGCGACGTCCTGGATAACAGCCTTGGCCTCACCGTTTTGCGTGATGACCATTGGCTTGCGCTGTTCGGCAAGCTCCTGAAGCACCTCGGCAGCGTTTGCCTTGAGGTAGCTGATGGGCTTGATTTGGGTTGAGTAACGCATGGTCGTACGAGATTGAAACGATCGGACTAAATATAGTCCGATAATGGTCCGATGGCAAGGGTGGTGCGCGGGAATCGTCCCGAACGTGTAATTGCCGGTGGCTGCGTAGCATCCTGCGTGCGCGTATCGAGTTCGAAGCCCGCCAGATCCATTCCGGCGGTATAGCTCGCGGCTCGATCGATGGCATCCAGAATGTGTTGCAGGTACTCCGGGATGCGCTCGGGGTGATTCCGCTTCATACAGGAACTGCTTCGAGCAAAACCCTGTCACGGAATCGTTGAGGAAGGCTATTCGGCGTGAGCACGTCGACGGGCACTCCGAGCAGACACTCGAGCTCGATCTGAATTGCGGCCAGCGTCATCAGCGTCGTCTGGGATGTGGGGTCGATGAGCAGGTCGAGAGCTCTGTCGGGCGTCCTGGTTCACCCCCGGGGTCTGACCGCGCCTCGGTTCACCTTCGCATTCCGCTGATTCCATGAACACCTCCACCGACCGAGAACCGCCGACCGCGTGGTACCTTCGCATCTCATCGCCCCAGCGAGGAGACCCGCTCCATGCGCGCCCAGCCGATGCTCCAGCTGCGTTCATCAGGGGCATCCAGCCCCGGGTTTCCGCTCCTCATCGACGGCCAATGGCGTCCAGCGCAAAGCGGTAGCGTATTTGCCGCGCGCGACCCTTTTATAGAAGAGGACTGGCGCGATCGCCAGCGCTCAGGCGGCGGATGTTGACGCAGCCGTGACCGCCGCAGCGCGTGCGTTCGCGGATGGGCGCTGGTCGGGCCGTCTGGCGGGAGAGCGGGCGCGCGCGCTGTTTCGTCTGGCCGATCTGATCGAACGCGAAGCCGACGCACTGGTCCGGCAGCAGATCTTCGAGAACGGCAAGCTCGTCTCCGAGATGGGGCCCGGAATAGGAGCGGTCGCGGCTGATTGCCGATTCTTCGGCGGTCTCGCCGAGACGATGAATGGCACGACGGTACCGTCTCCGCGGCCGGGGTTCACGACGTTCACGCTGCGCGAGCCGGTGGGCGTCGTCGCAGCCATTACGCCATGGAACACGCCCCTCGGCCTGCTCGGCTGGAAGCTCTTTCCGGCCTTGGCCGCCGGCAACACGGTCGTCATCAAGCCGTCCGAGGTCACTCCCACTTCGACACTGATGCTCGCCGAGCTCACGCGCGAAGCGGGCATTCCCGACGGCGTCGTCAATGTCGTGACCGGCGGGCGTGAGGCGGGCGCAGCCCTGGTCGCGCATCCGGGAGTCGCGAAGATTGCATTCACGGGCTCCACGGCCACAGGTCAGGCAATCGCTTCCGAAGCAGCCCGGCGCAGCGTCCGGGTGACGCTGGAGATGGGCGGCAAGTCTCCCAACATCATTTTCGCCGACGCCGATCTGGATAACGCCGTGAACGGCGTGATGGCGGGCATCTTTGCGGCGACTGGCCAGACCTGCATCGCCGGCTCGCGTGTGCTCGTGCAGGCGCCGGTGTACGAGCGTGTGTGCGAGATGCTCGCGGAGCGCGCCGCCCGCATGATCGCCGGCGACCCCCTCGAGGTGAGCACCCAACTGGGCCCCGTCGCCTCGCAACCGCAGCTGCACAAGGTACTGTCCTATTTCGCGATTGCCCAGGATGAGAGGCTCACGTGCATCGCAGGCGGCAAGCGTCTCGAGCGACAGGGGTACTTTGTTGCGCCCACGGTGTATCGCGATGTGCCGCCCGACAGCCGCATCGCCTGCGAGGAAATATTTGGCCCGGTGGCAGCGATGCTGCGCTTTTCGAGCGAGGATGAGGCGGTGCAGATCGCGAACCACACGCGCTATGGGCTGGCCGCCGGCATCTGGACGGAGAACCTGCGCTGCGCACACCGAATGCTCCAGCGAGTTCGGGCGGGCACGGTGTGGGTCAACAACTACCGCGTGCTCGGCCACACCTTGCCCTTCGGTGGCTTCGGCCAGAGCGGCATCGGGCGCGAGATGGGCTCGGCGGCGCTCGATCCCTACACCGAGCTGAAGAGCGTCTGGATCGACACCGGTAACAAGGTCGACTTCAAGGTCGGGCCGGCAGGGGCACACCGATGAAAGGTGACCCGCTCGTGAAGGACGCGCCGAGGCAAGATGATGCCGGCGCGGTCGTGGCTGAGGGACGCGCCGATGGAACATGACCTCCTCGTGATCGGTTGCGGCGCCGCCGGACTGGCCGCCGCCGTGGCTTATGCCGACGAGGTGGGATCGGACGCCCGAATCGCCGTGCTCGAAAGAGCCCCACATGAAGGCCGCGGGGGTGCCACGCGCTGGACCAGCAGTTGGTTTCGCATCACCGCAGACCGGCAGTTGGACCCCAGCTTCATCGAGACGATGGGTCGCGTTTCCGGAGGCAAGGCCGACCTCGATTACTGCCGCGTGTTGGCGAGCGAGGTGCCTGCGACGTTCGATTTTCTCGACCGCCATGCCGTGCCCTGGATCTACTTCGAGCAGCCGTTTGCCAACCGCAACACCGGCGGAGGGTTAGGCATGCCGGTCCCGGGCGGCGTCGCTCTCGTGAATACGCTGACCAGCGTCATCGACGGCTTGCCGAACGCGAAGATCCACTATCAGACCGAAGCGGTCGCGCTCAGCACCGACGGCAACGGCAAGGTGACTGGTGTGCACGTGCGTGATCCGGCGGGCAAGCGACATCTCGCAGCGCACGCTGTGGTCATCGCATGCGGCGGTTTCGAAGGCGCACCGGATCTGCTGCGCCACCATATCGGCCCGCGGGGAATCGAGCTGCCGTTGATTGCACCCACGCTTGCCAACAACCGTGGCGACGGCATCCGGCTCGCGCAGCCGCTCGGCGCCGATCTCGCCGGTCAGTTCGATATGTTCCACGGCGAGCCGGTCGACCGGCGCTCCTCCAAGCCCGATGCCGTGGTCTATGCCTATCCGTTCGGCATCCTGGTCAACGCGGCCGCGCAGCGTTTCTTCGATGAGGGCGCCGACAGCTTCGATGCGACTTTCGAGCGGCTGGGGTATGAGATCTGGGCGAACCAGCAGCAGCAGGCGTACTTCATCGCCGAGAAAGCCATTCTCGACTGGCCGAATGTCGCCAACATCATTCTCACGGACCAGCCGGCCATCGAAGCCGATACGATCGAAGCACTGGCCGGGAAGCTGGGACTGGATGCGGCGGCGCTCGTGGCCACCGTGACCGGCTACAACGCCGCAATCGGGCCCGGCGAGACCGACCGCAGAATTCGCGACGGCAAGGCGACCGTCGGGCTCATCCCGCCGAAGTCGAATTGGGCCACTCCAATCCATCATGGGCCCTTCATCGCCTATCCATTGACCTGTGCCATCACGTTCACGTTCGGCGGTCTCCGCAGCGACGCTCGGGCGCGAGTCGTGCGGCCCGACGGCACCCCGATCGTCGGCCTGTACGCGGCCGGTGAGGTCACGGGGCTCTACTACAACGCCTATCCGGCGGGTACGTCCGTGCTGCGAGCGCTGACCTTCGGGCGCATTGCCGCGCGAGAGGCTGCCCGCGCGAGGAGTTGACCGATGGACGTCGTTCACGCCGCCGAGATGCCCTGGGGTGAGAGTCTGGTCGCACACCGTGCCGGCGGTGATGTTGCTCACAAGCGCTTGTTCGAGGGAGAGGACGGCAGCCCCGACAACTACATGCTCGTCATGTCGAAGGAGCCCAAGAGCTACTTCTCGCCTCGTCATCGCCACCCCTGGGATCAGATCCGCTTCTGCCTGGAGGGCAGAATTCCGATCGCCAGGGGATTGTTCGTCGAAGGAGGCGAGATCGCGTACTTCCCCGAGAGCGCCCACTACGGCCCGCAGGAGGGAGGCGATGACCGGATCGTCGTGCTGCTGCAGTTCGGGGGTGCCAGCGGCCAGGGGTTCATCGGCGTCGACCGACTCAACCAGGCGCGCCGCGAGTTGGCCAAGCAGGGACACTTCGAGGGAGGCGTCTATACCCGCGAGGTGACCGAAGGGCGTCGAAACTGGGACGCCTATGAAGCCATCTGGCTACACGTGATGGGAGGAGAACTGTCCTACGCACCGCCGGCGTACAAAACACCCATAGTGATGCGTCCGGAAGCGTTACAGTGGACGCCTGCGTCCGAGCCCGGCGTGGCGTTGAAGCGTGTGGGAGTCTTTCCGCATCGGGGGCTGATCATCAACGCGTGGTGTGTGGAGGCCGGAGCCCGGCACGAGATTGCCGGCAGCGGTCAATTGAGGCTGCTGTTCGTCACTGAGGGTCAGGGCAAGGCGGGGAGCGAGGAGCTGAGACGCTGGAGCACGGTGCGACTGCAGCCGGGTGAAAGCGTGGATGTCGTCGCCGGTAGCCGGTTGGAATGGATGGAGCTTTCGGTAGAGCCTGTGGGAAGTTGACGCCACACGACGGCCATTCCCGTAGACGACGTACAGTGAAGCCGACGCCAGGCGGGGGCGCCACCACCAGCGTCACGCATTCTGCCGGCCAACCTGCAGCGGCTGCGGCGACACCGCTGCTATCCGCTCGCGAGCAATCTCCACGTAAGCCGGATTGATTTCGCTGCCGACAAAGCTGCGCCCGCACTCGAGCGCGGCAACGCACTCCGACCCCGACCCGACGAACGGCACCACCACCCGCTCGCCGGGGTTGGAGAAATGCTCGACCAACCTCCGCGCCAGCGCCAACGGCTTCTGCGTCGGATGCTCGGTCCGCTCGGCGGCGAAGCGCCGCCCCGCGAGTGTCGGGAATCGCCACACATCTCCCGCCTGGCGGCCCTCGGGATGGGGAGTCCAGACCTTGCCGTTCTTGATGATGGCGTGCCGCAGTCGAGCCTCGCTCTTGTACGGCTCGCGGATCACATGGAAGGTCGAGGTGTTGCGATGGGCGAACCAGAGGATCGGCTCATAGTGGCAGGCAGGGCCGTTGCGATACCGGGACCAGCCGTTCTCGTAGTGCCAGATGATCTGGCGGCGATACACGAGGTCGATCTCGTAGAGGTAGGTCTGCAGAAAGCACGAGTGGTGGTGGATCGCGTAGACGAACAGGTTGCCCGTCTCCTTCAGGACGCGCTTGGCCTGCAGCAGCCACAGCTTGCACCAGCGAAGCCATTGCTCGCGACTCTCGAAGAAGGCGCCCGCACCGAACTCTCGATCCTTATCCAGGCTGTAGGGCGGATCGGCAATGATGAGATCCGCCGAAGCATCCGGCAGGGAGCACAGAAACGCCAGCGCATCGCCGTGGTGCACGCTGTTGTCGGGGATCATCTGCGCAGAATTACTACTCGCTTCCTCGCAGATCAAGGCCTGAGCTTGAAAGCCATCACCAGCGGCGTCACCGACTCGACGGCCTTGCCCGCCTTTTCGGCCGGCAGGTAGGCGGCCGTCTCGATCCACTTCAGCGCCGCCTCATCGAACTCGTCATAACCGGAGGACGCGGCCACGGCGACCTCTTTCGGACAGCCCGAGCTGTCAACCTTCACCGAGAGGATGACCATGCCCTCGATGCCCAGCCGCTTGAAGCTCGTCGGATAGAAGTCCTCCAGCGAGGTGGTCACCGGCCGCAGCTTCGGCTTGCCTCCACCGGAGGTCGCGGAGGCCGCCGCGGGGCAAGGCGACTGTCGCGGGTGATAGGCCGGCGGGTGTGCGGTGTCGTCTGCGGCCTCGTGTTCCAACCGGGCCAGCTCCTTCCCGTAGGCCTCCTGCAGCGAGCGGGCGCTGGAGACCCACTCCTCGGTGGGCGCGCCGCCTTTGCCCACGAGAGTCGTGAAGCTCGTCTGCGCGGACAACACGGCAGCCTCATGCGCGGTGTCGGCTGGCAAGTGATTGTGAGCCAGGAATGTAGGCCACAGATCGCGCTCCTGGGCGACGCCGAGCGCGATGCCCCAGTAGTCCTGGAGAACATGCACTCGCTCGGCGAGGGTCGCCTGCAATTGCGGCCCGGTTTCCCCAGCCGCCGAGCCGGTCTGATAGGCCTGCTGAGCAGGGGCGATGAGGTAGTCCTCGACGTCCTGGCTGAACACGCGGCCGCGGATGTCCTTGCCCTGCTGGTCGAAGAATTTCGCCGCCTGGCGCACCTGGTCCAGAGAGCTTTCGGCCTGATGCGCGAGCATCGCCGGCGGGGAGGACGGCAGATCCGGGCCCGCCGCCCGCTCCAGAATCGCTGTGCTCTGCACGGCCAGCTGCTCATTCAGCCCGACCTGCGCGGGCGAGGGATGCCCGTCCAGACGCATCGTCAGGGCATAGGCGACAGCGGAGGAGGCTGTTCCTTCGCGCGTGCCTGGCGCCTGCAGTCCCACCGATACGTCGAACGAGTCGCCGGAAGTCGCCACCGGCAGGCCGTCGTAGGGACTGTGGCGTGCGAGCAGATCATCGAAACGCGTGCGCAGCTCCAGTCTGGCCGTCGCCGGCGGCCGCGGCTTGCGTTGCAGCCCGACATAGGCCTTCTCCTGCGCGTCCCGATACCACCACACGCCGCCGGTGTCCCACACCACCTGCGATCCTGCGTACCCGTAGTTCATGCTCATCAGCAGCTCGCTGTGAGCGTCGATCTTCATGAGCTTCGCGGGCATGGCCATCGTGAAGCGATGGGTGCGCAGGGTCCAGCCGGCGTCGTCGGAGTCCAGCTTCACATCCTGCAGCGCCTTGGGCAGCAATCGGCGCCGCAGCAGAAACGTGCGCCACTGCGAGATGCTTCCCTGGTATGTCAGGGTCACCTGATTCGCCAGCAACGCCAACTGTGCCTGGGTCTCCTGCAGCAGCGCCGAAGGGGCATACTCGATCATCCCGACATAACCATCCGGCGTCGGCAACAACTGCGCCACGATGTAGACGTCCAGGAACGGCAGCGGCCAGACCCGCCGTTGCCACACTCTGCCATACACATCCGTCTGGATCGCATCCGCTGAGGCGCTCCCCAGAGACACCACCTTCACGTGATCGGTACCTACGGTGCGCCGCACATTGAGCGCTTTCAGCGCAATGTCCATGAAGGACTTCGAGTCGGCGTAGAAGGCGTCGTCGCTGGCTGCATCGCTACGGTGAAGCGCGAACAGGGCGCCGCCTGCAGTGACCGCGACCCCGATCCTGCCGTCCCCGGCAAGATCGGTGACCTGAAACTCCGGGGTCCTGATCGCCCAGTTCCCATCATCCTGCTGACTCACGAGCGCCGGCTCGCGGTTCGTAGTGTCAGGTCCGTAGAGAATGTCTTCCACGCCGCCGCCCCGCGGGAACAGCGACGACGCGTAGGCGGAGAGAAGCGCTGTACGCGCCTCATCGAGGTGGCGCGTCAGAAGTGCCTGATACGTCTGGACGAATTTCTCCCAGCTCAACGGCAGAGCGAACTCGTCCTTCAGAGTGTACGTCTTCGAGCCCTGCGCAAAGGGCAGCTTGGTGAGCAGGCGCTGATCGAACCGGGCCTGCGACGGCGGAGCCTCCAGCACATTGCCGATCGGCAGGGCGTAATTGAGATTCTCGTTGGGCGACTTGGCGATCACCACCCCGATCAGGTTCCCTGCGGCATCCAGCAGCGGTCCACCGCTGTTGCCGGGCGAGGCGGCCGCCGAGAAGCGGATCCACTTCCAGCGACCGTCCTGCTCTTCCGGGGTCTCCGAAGTGAACAGACCATCGCGGATCACGATGCCCTCGCCAAGCGCATTGCCCACGGCGAGCACGGGGTCATCGACGTGCGGCGTGCGATTCGTCGGCAACGGCACGGGATTCAGCTCATCGGACAGAGTGAACACCACGAAGTCCTCGTACGCCGAAAACTTCTGAATGGTGGCGATGGGATGTACCTTGCCGTCCGCCGCGCGCAGCGCCGGTGCCCCGTACTGGCTATCCACGGCCGCGACCAGCACGTGGGCCGCGGTTACATACGTGTTCTTACCGAGCGCGAACGCGGTGCCGACGGATCGGTAGGCGTCGGTGCGTTCGACATAAGGCAGCAGCTCCAGCGGCAAGGGCTTCTCGTACGTCACCGAGCCTTCCGCCGGTTTCTTCATGACGACCTCGAAGGTCGAGGCCCGCACCTGGCGCTGCAATTCGGGGGTCACCGCCGCGAATGAGGGCGCGGCCGCGAGCAGGGCGATAGCGATCACGAGCGCCCTTGCCAGGGGCTTTTTATCCATGCGGACTCCCTTCGGCCGGCGCAGCGCTATAGCCGCCTGGCCATTTGCCTGATGAGGGTGATGGCGCCGATGGTGCCTGCGACCAGCAGGACGACGACGACATCACGGATCGCCACGCGTTCAAAGAGGTGCATCAGGTCCCGCCACAGAAACACGAGGACTCCGAGCAGAAACAGGATCAGCGGCTCTTTCCACATAGTGAGTCGAGCGTCGTGCGCCCGTTCTTCTTTTTATTGAGGTGACCCCAGTGTACTGCACGGCCGCCGCCCTGCCCAGCTCGGCTGGGGGCGGGCCGAGCGGGCATTCCGTCAAACGACCGGCGATTTCTGCCATGCTACGGTCGCTTCGCTCCCGTGATTGAGGCAAGAGGAGATCCAGACATGGCAGCCCCCCGACGAGTGGTCACCGGTCACGACCAGAACGGCAAGTCGGTCGTCCTGTCGGACGGGACGCCGCCGCAGCGACATCCGATGCAGGGCCGCGAGGTCGGAGCAGACTTCTTCGAGATCTGGAACGACCCGAAGACCGTTCCGGCGCTCGCTTCCGTGGAAGGGCGCGAGCCGAGCGAACGTGAATTCACGATCATGCCCGTGAGCGGTCATCTGATTCGCATCATCGACATGTACCCGCCGAGCGAAGGCGGCAAGCGTACCGTGATGCACCGGACGAAGACGCTCGATTACGCGGTAGTCATCGAGGGCGAGGTGGTGCTCGTGCTCGATGACAGCGAGGTCACACTGAAGCAAGGGGATGTTGTAGTCCAGCGTGGCACCGATCACGCGTGGGAGAATCGCTCCAGCAAGCGCACGCGTATGGCGTTCTTTCACATCGACGCGGAGTTCAGCGAGGAGCTGCGTGACAAGCTCCCGAAGACGCTGAACCTGATGCGCTGAGGAGCGCTCGAATGACGATGCGGAAAAAGCTCTCACTACACACGGCCCCGACAGTCAAAGGCTCGCGCTATCCGGCACCCTACGACCAGCCGTGCCTGGAACGATTCCGGCACTGCCTCGGCGATGCCGCCGGCCTGACGCAATTCGGCGTGAACCTGAACCGCCTGCCACCCGGGTCATGGTCGAGCCAACGGCACTGGCATACGGCAGAGGACGAGTTCATCTTCGTCGTGCAGGGGGAGGTCGTGCTCGTGAGCGACGCGGGCGAGGAGACACTGCGAGCCGGCGATTGCGCCGGATTCAAGGCCGGTGTGGCCGACGGCCATCAGCTGCAGAACCGCTCGAACAGCGATGCCCTCGTCCTCGAGGTCGGATCACGCCGGCCCGAAGACGACGAGGTGTTTTATCCGGACATCGATCTGCGTGTGTTGAAAGGTCGCGCGGACTATGCGCACTCCGATGGACGGCCCTACGTCGGCACCAAACCGCGCAATCCCGCCACGGGCCAATAGATAGCAGCCCACCTGCAATATTCCCTCACGGCCACCTTGCCGCGCAGCACCCCGCTTGCGAGTCCCACGTTGCCGCCCGGCGAGCGTACACGTCCAGTCGGGTCACTTGTAAACCAATCTTCCGGACGGGCGTTCTTCACTCCAACAGGCCAACCATCTCGCGGCCTCACGGGAGAAGTCATGAAGAAGTCGTCCTTGAGCATCGCGCTCGTCGTCGCCGCCCTCATGGGCACCGCCGCCTGGGCCGCGCCTCCCCAGACACAGGAGGTCACGCAGCGCGACCTCAATCAGCAGAATCGTGTCGAGCAGGGGTTGCAGTCCGGTCAGCTGTCGACGCGCGAGGCGGGACAGTTGGAAAAGGACGAGTCGCACATCGACAAGATGGAGGCGCGCGATCTGAAGAACGGCAAGCTATCCCCGCAGGAGACGGCGCGCATCAATGCCGCGCAGAATCGCGTGAGCAACCAGATCTACGCCGACAAGCACAACGGGACGGTCGGCAGTCCCAACTCCGCCTCCTCGCAGCGCATGCAGAAAGACGTACAGCGGGATGCGAATCAGGAATCGCGCATCAAACAGGGTGAGGCCTCAGGCTCGCTCACCAACCGCGAGGCCAGCCACCTGGAGCGCGGTCAGGCGCACACCGATCGTCGCGAGGGCCGGGCGGCGGCCAACGGCCACGTCGGAGCGGCCGAGCAGCGCGGAATCCAGCGCGCACAGAATCGCCAGAGCCGTCATATCTATCGCAAGAAGCACAGCGCCTGACGGATGCGCCAACCCACGGGTTCGCGGGCGGTGTGAATACCGCCCCCCAACCGGCGGATGATTCTGTGTGGGGCCGGCCGCCCCCTGGCGAAAGCGGCACTCCTCAGGCAACAGGGTACGGCCGGCTCAAAGTGAGCCGGCCACACTTTGCGCTCGATGGGTCGCTACGCCTGCCTGCGCCGAGGACTGACGACGCAGCAATGAGATACACGCCAGCGCGGCAATTGCCGCACAGGCCGCACCGATACCAAATGCGAGGCGGTATCCGGAGTTGAGCGCCGGCAGCGCCGCTGCCCCCGTCGCAACCAACTCCTGGGTTCGGCCTGCGGCGGCACTGGCGAGGATGGCAAGTCCGAGCGCACCGCCCATCATGAAAGCCGTGTTGACTACACCGGAAGCGAGTCCGGACTCATCGGGCTCGACGTCACCCATCGCCGCCAGCAACAGAGGATTGAACGCCACGCCGGCGCCGAATCCGATCAGCAGCATCCCGGGCAGCACATCCGCCACAAAGTGACCGTCCACAGGCATGCGTGCGAACAGCGCAAGCCCGAGAGCGGCGGCGACCAGTCCGGCCACGAGGGGCGGCTTCAGTCCGAAGCGCATCACGAGCTTGGCGGACAGACCCACCGAGAAGGCGGCCATGATCAGATTGGCGGGCAGGAATGCCATGCCCACCTGCAGCGCGGAATAGGAGAGCACGCGCTGCAGATACAGCGCCGAGATGAAGAACCACGCGAAGCAAGCGGCGGCCCACAGCACGCACACGGCGTTGGATGTCGCCAGATTGCGCAGCTTGAACAGGCGCAAGGGAACGAGCGGCGCACGCACCCGCGTCTGGATGACCAGAAAGACCGCGAACAGGACCACCGCGGCTCCGAGGAACCCCAGTGTCGTTCCGGACAACCAGCCGGCGTCATTGCCATTGACGATGGCGTACACGGCCAGCATCAGCGCAGCCGTCACTGTCACCGCGCCACCGACATCCAGATGCTTCGTACCCTCCTGCGCAGCCGCGCCGGGGAGCAGGATCAGGCACAAGGCGAACACGGCGATGCCGATTGGAATGTTGACCAGGAAGATCCAGTGCCAGCTCAGCACGCTGGTCAGAAATCCGCCCAGCAGAACCCCTATGCTGCCGCCGCCGGCACACACGAAGCCGAATACGCCCATCGCCTTGGCGCGCTCCGCCTCCTGTGTAAATAGCATCATGATCAGCGAGAGCGCGACGGCGTTCACCACGGCGCCGCCGACACCCTGCACCGCTCTGGCAACGATCAAGTGCTGCTGCGAATTCGCGAGCCCGCACGCCAGAGAGGCGAGCGTGAACAACGTGATGCCGATGAGGAACAGCTTGCGGTGTCCGTAGAGATCCCCCAGCCGGCCGCCAAGCAGCAGGAAGCCTCCGAAAGTCAGCAGGTAGGCATTGACGACCCACACCAGCGAGGTCTCGGAGTAGCCCAGGTCCGCCCGGATCGACGGCAATGCGACGTTCACGATCGTCGAGTCGAGGACGATCATCAGCACGCCCAGACACAGGACGAGCAGCGCAAGCCAGCGACCGCGGCCGCGAATGCCGCCGGACATGATGAGCCTTTGAAGCAGTGGGGAGGCCGTTACCCTACCACGAGCGAGCAGGGACTCGATAGCGCAAATCCTCGCGAGCCCCGTTAGGGCGCCCGCAGGGCGCGGCGTGCGAGCGTCAGGTCAAAAAT
>Ga0070680_100000949_pt1 | contig 20532 bp, 18 predicted proteins | sample KBSC73BmetaG_FD_64672 | JGI IMG/M metagenome (GOLD analysis project Ga0070680, IMG submission 64672) | Corn rhizosphere microbial communities from Kellogg Biological Station, Michigan, USA - KBS C7-3B metaG | ecosystem: Host-associated > Plants > Roots > Rhizosphere | place: USA: Michigan...
CCAGTGCCATGGCGATAGAGCATATCGGCGATCGCAAGATTGGTCGCCAGCGACAACGCGGCATTGTGCTCCTCGGCCGGTGTGACGGGGCTAAACTCCAGCGCAAAGCCGCCGTCGGCGCTCTCGACCACTTCCTGCTGCGGCGGGTCGACGCGCGAGGCGCCGCGCGCCGCCTCCGCCGCTTCGATTCTCCGTGACAGTTCGGCGAAACCGTCAGGAAGTTCATCGGGCCGCACACTCGTGTAGGCGAGCTTTGCGCGGCTCCTGATGATCGCGCGCTCCGCCGAGTCGAGCGTCGAAACACCGTCGGTCGCGACCCTCACCGTGAAGATCACCGCCGGCCGCGGGCCGTCGGGGAGCAAGCTCGCCGCGCCTTCTCCGAGAATGGCGGGGTAGAGGCTTACCTTGCCGTCGGGCAGATAGATGGTCTCGCCCCGCTGCCACGCCTCAACATCGACGGGGCCGCCATCCTCGACGAACCAGCCGACGTCGGCGATCGCATAGCGCAGGATCAGGTCGCTATTCGATTGTTCGATCACGAACGCCTGGTCGAGGTCGGTCGAACTTGCCGGATCGAGCGTGACGAATGGAATGGCGGTGCGGTCGACGTGGTCGGTAAGCGGCCGCGTGGCCGCAGCTGCGGCAGCGGCCTCGACCTCCAAGGGGAACCCGCTCGGCAATTGGAATTGCACGCGAATGGCGGCAAGCCCCTCTCCGAGCGCCCGCGCGGGATCATAGATGGCCTTCATGAATTTCCCTTCGGTGGGTCAAGCCGGATCAGGAACGGCGTCGACGGCCGCCCAGGCTCGAAGAAGCGCTGATCCGTCAGGAAAACCTTGCCGTCCCGTTCGATGATCAGCGGCATGCGCGACCAAGAGAGGAAATTGCACACGTCGCGGTCGGTCCGCGCCGCCTCGGCAAGGCGCGGGTCGGCGAGGTCCAGCGGAACGATCTTCGGTTCGAGCCGGGCGATATCGCCTAAGAGATCGTAGTCGACGGTGCCGGCGACCGTCGAGCCGCGCCACATCACCTGCCGCTTCCAGAACTCCAGCGGAACCTCGCCGGCGACGATCATCGTCGGCTGCTCCACCCGGCTGATCAGCGGCCGGCCGGCAGCGACCGCGTGGACGGAGATTGCGGCGTTGACGCCGATATAGGCGAGCACGGCGCAAAAGGCGTAAGCCGCCGGCCGCTCCCAATTCCGCCCCAGCCGCTCGGCGCGCCACGAGAATTCGAGGCCGAGGATCAGCATGATCCAGATCCACGGATCGACGATGAACAAGGTGTCGCCGTAGTACCAGCGGTGGGAGAAGGGCTCGAGCAGCCGAATTCCGTAGGTGTTGAGAAAGTCGAGCGCGGGGTGGCTGAGCACCCCGAGGAAGCAGGCAAGCAGGAGCCCGGCGCCCCGGATTGGCCCTTCCTTGCCTGGGCGCAACTTTTCCCACACCCAAATGATTGCGAAGGCCAATAGGGGCATGGTGACGAGGCCGCCGATTCCATGGGTGAAGCCGCGGTGGAAGGTGAGTGGCGAGAGGCCGAGCGGACGCGCGATGAAGCTGTCTATGTCGGGCAGGTTCGCCGCGACGATCAGCGCCGGCATCGCCCGCGGGCTGAGCCGCTTGAGGCCCATGCGCCCGAGCACGGCGCCGACGAGGCTGTGCGTAAGATTGTCCACTCAGTGTTCCTCCCTGCGAGCGAAGCTCGTGGGGAGGGGGACCATTGAACGCAGATTCAATGGTGGAGGGGTAAAGGGCGCTGGCGTCAGTTACCCCTCCACCATGCTCCGCATGGTTCCCCTCCCCATCGCGGGGCGATGGGGAGGAACGGCATGATCAAATCTGGTGCGGCTCCTTTTCGACCATCCACGTCTGGCCCTTGGCGACGAGGGCCTGGAGGTCCGGAGTCTTGCCGGACGCGGCGGCCTCGTTCTGCTCGATGACTGCGCTCTCAAAGGTCGGCCGCGGGTCTTCGTAGATCACGCCAAGGGCGATCGGATAGGCTTCGGTGGGCATTAGGATCAGCATCGCGGCGAGCTGGCGGTTGGTCGGGTCGTGGATCAGCACGTCGGGGTCGTCGCCGGGCACGACCTTCAGCGCGAGCCGCTCGCGGTCGAGTGCAATGCCCTTCGCGCCGCCCGCGAACAGCATTTTCTGACCGGCCTCCAGCCAAAGCTGCTTTTCGGCCGCGGCCTGTTTCTCGGTAAAGCTCGCGAAGACGTCGTCATTGTAGACGATGCAGTTCTGGAAGATTTCGACGAAGCTCGCGCCGCGGTGCGCGTGCGCGGCCTTGAGCACGTCGGGCAAATTCTTGTGGACGTCGATCCCGCGAGCGATGAAGCGCGCACCCGAGCCGAGCGCGAAGGCGCAGGGCGTCACCGGGCGATCGACCGAGCCGAAGGGCGTCGACGGCGAGCGCGTGCCGACGCGGCTGGTCGGCGAATATTGCCCTTTGGTCAGGCCGTAGATCTCATTGTTGAACAGCAGGATCTGGCAGTCGAGGTTGCGGCGGAGCACGTGCATCGTGTGGTTGCCGCCGATCGAGAGGGCGTCGCCGTCGCCGGTGATGATCCAGACGTCGAGCTCGGGATTGGCGAGCTTGGCCCCGGTCGCGATCGCGGCGGCGCGTCCGTGGATCGTGTGGAAGCCGTAGCAGGCCATGTAATAAGGAAAGCGGCTCGAGCAGCCGATGCCGCTGATGAACACCGTCTTCTCGCGCGCGACACCGAGGTCCGGCATCGTCCGCTGCACCGCCTTCAGCACCGCATAGTCGCCGCAGCCGGGGCACCAGCGGACTTCCTGGTCGCTCGCCCAGTCCTTGGCGGTGGTGATGGTGGTCATTTCGTTCATCGGTGGGGCCTCACGCGTTTTCACCCGCGGAAGTTGTGAAAGTTGTGCCCTCAACGCGCGCGCGCGAGTCAATTCCCAACTGCGCGTCGATCGCCGCTTCGATTTCAGCAATGCGGAAAGGGTGTCCGGAGACTTTCGTCACCGACTTGGCATCGACCAGGAACTGGTCGCGGAGCACGGTCTTGAGCTGGCCCATGTTCATCTCGGGCACGAGGATATGTTTGAAGCCCTTCAATAGGACAGACATATTTTTGGGCATCGGCCAGATGTGGCGGACGTGGACGTGGGCGACGTCCTGCCCCTTGGCGATCGCGCGCCTCACCGCCTGGTGGATCGGGCCGAACGTCGAGCCCCAGCCGACGACGGCGAGCTCGGCCTCTTCGCGCCCAAGGCACACCTCCTGGTCGGGAATGGAGTTGGCGACGCCGAGCACCTTGCCGACGCGGGTGTTGGTCATCTCCTGGTGGACTTCGGGCCGGTAGTCGATGTTGCCGGTGCCGGGCGCCTTCTCGATGCCGCCGATGCGGTGCTCGAGCCCGGGCGTGCCGGGCCGGATCCACGGCCGCGCAAGGTCCTCGTTGCGCGAATAGGGCATCACGGCTTCGCCTTCGCCCGGCGGCGTGTCGAAGAAGCTCACCGGGAACGGCTGGTAGTTGCTCATGTCCGGCACGCGCCACGGCTCGGCGGCGTTGGCGATATAGCCGTCGGTGAGGAGGATCACCGGCGTCATGTAGCGCGTCGCGATCCGGCACGCCTCGATCGCGCAGTCGAACGCGTCGGCGGGCGAGCGGGCGGCGATCACCGGCACCGGCGAATCTGCGTTGCGGCCGTAGACGGCCTGGTAGAGGTCGGATTGCTCGGTCTTGGTCGGAAGACCGGTCGACGGTCCGCCGCGCTGCGAATTGACGACCACCAGCGGAAGCTCGGTCATGATCGCGAGCCCGACCGCCTCCATCTTGAGCGCGATGCCCGGCCCCGACGACGAAGTGATGCCGAGCTGGCCGGCATAGCTCGCGCCGATTGCAGCGCAGGCCGCGGCGATCTCGTCCTCCGCCTGGAAAGTCGTGATGCCGAACTCCTTGAGCCGGGCGAGGTGGTGAAGCAGCGGGCTTGCCGGCGTGATCGGATAGGAGCCGAAGAACATCTTGAGGCCCGCAAGCTGACAGCCTGCGACCAAGCCGAGCGCGAGCGATTCGGCTCCGGTGACCGTGCGATAGAGCCCCGGCTCTGCGGGCGCGGCGGCGATATGGTGCTGCTTGAACGGCGCCCCCATCTCGGCCGTCTCGCCATAGGCATGACCGGCGTTGAGGGCGGCGATGTTCGCCTCGGCGAGCTCGGGGGCCTTGGCGAACTTCTTTTTGAGCCAGTCGACGATCGGCTCGCGGTCGCGGTCGAACATCCACAGCGCGAGCCCCAGCGTCCACATGTTCTTGCAGCGCAGCGCTTCCTTGTTGCCGAGGCCGAAAGGCTTCACGGCATCGAGGGTCAGCTGTGAGATGTTGAAGTGGACTACCTGCCACTTGGCGAGACTGCCGTCCTCGAGCGGGTTCTGCTCGTAACCGGCCTTGGCGAGGTTGCGCGCCGTGAACTCGCCTTCATCGACGATCAGCAGGCCGCCGTCGCGGACCTCCTTCGCATTCACCTTCAGCGCCGCCGGGTTCATCGCGATCAGCACGTCGGGCTGGTCGCCCGCGGTGTCGATCGCGCAACTGCCGAAGTTGATCTGGAAAGCGCTGACGCCGAAGGTCGTCCCCTGCGGCGCGCGGATCTCGGCGGGGAAATCGGGGAAGGTCGCGAGATCGTTGCCCGCGAGCGCGGTCGAGAGCGTGAACTGCCCGCCGGTCAGCTGCATTCCGTCGCCGCTGTCGCCGGCGAAACGGACGACGACGGCTTCCTGCGGCGGGCGAGCGGTGGCTTCGGTCTGGGTGACGCGGTGCGAGGCTGTAGCCATGGTCCTAGTCTAAGACGCTCAACGCCGCTTCGCCACCTTCTTGTCGGTTCAGCGCTCGACGACTTTGGCGCGCCACACGGATATGAAATCGATCACCCCGCGGCACTCGGTCATTTCCTCGACTGCCGCGAGACGGAACTCAGACCCGTCCCAGACATAATGCTGCGTGCCGCCACAGTCCCCGATCCCGCGGCCCTTCATGCCGGCGTCGAGCCGGTGCGCCTTGGCATCCCAGTAGAGATTGTAGTGAAGGTCGCCGTCTTCCTTCGAATTGTCGTCGTCGAACCTGGCAGGCTGGGGCACGCCTCCGTCGGCTATGACGTAATTGGCGGAGATATAATTGTACGCGCCGCTCTGGCAGACCAGGGTAATGGTCGCGAAGCTGTGGGTTGCGTCGAGGCGATCGACGCTGACCAGGTTCGGGTCCTTTTCATCGGGGCACTCATTGTCCTTGCGGACCTTGGCGACAAAGGCGGGCGAGAGCCTTGCAGGCGGCCTGGATGAGCCGGCGACGGCCGTGCGAACCGGAAGGGCCGGCGGTACCGGAACAGAAGAATCTGGCTTGGCCCCGCGCCGCACAAGCGCCCCGCGCGTGCTCAGGCGGTGCTGCCGGTCATCGATATAGAGCAGCGCTGCAGTGGCGCCGTTGACGAGGATCTTGCCGACCGGCTTGCCGTCGGAGCCCAGCCCCTCGACCGCTCTTGCCGAACGCAACGTGTCGAGGAATTTGAGCGCGTCCGGCGCAGCGACGACAAAGGCGTCGTCTGCATTTTTCGTGAGATGCAGGCCGAGCTTGCGGCCGTCGGCTTTCACATCGGCGATGTCACTGTCGACGCTGCGCAACCACACTTGGGGCGCGGCGCCGGGTTCCGGTCCGCGCCTAACGGTGACAGTAATGCTGGTATCGGTTTCCGGCATCATCGCGGACGCCTGGCAAAGAAGCCCGTTGTCGCAACCGGCGATCCAGTCCTTGAAGGTCTTCAGCTCCGCCGTCGGAATGGTCGCGGCGATGACCAGTACCCCCAGCATGCGGCCAGTGTCTCATTACCGCGAGGCCGGTGCAATCGGCAGTTTGCGCATTGCGTCGCGCGCCCGCCGCTCGCAATGACGGGCAATGACCAGGCCCTTCATCCGCCCGGACGTCCGGCAATTCCTCGACTATCTCGAAAGCCTGGACCGGCCGAAGCCGCGCGAAGCCGGCGCTCAAGCAGCGCGCGAAACGATGCTTGCGTCGCGCCGCGCGTTCGAGCCTCCGCCGCGTGAAATTGCGGTCGTTCGGGACATCGCCGGGCCGGTGCCGCTGCGGCTCTACGACACGCGGACGGAACGTGCGCCCGGGCCGGTGCTGCTGTTCATGCATGGCGGCGGATGGGTGATCGGCGACCTCGACACCCACGAACCCTTCTGCATCGACGTCGCCGCCGAGCTCGACCTGCCGGTCGCCGCAGTCGATTACCGGCTGGCGCCCGAGCACCCGTTCCCGGCCGCCTTCGAGGATTCGCTCGCCGCGGCTCGCTGGGTGGCAGCGGGTCCCGATGAGCTGGGACTGGACCCGACCGGGCTATTCCTTGCCGGAGATAGCGCCGGCGGAAACCTCGCCGCGGCCGTGGCGGTAGCGCTTCGCGACGAACCGGCTGCGGTACCGGTGCGCGGGCAATGGCTCATCTATCCCGCGGCCGATCCGGGCACGCGCTACCCGAGCTTCGACCAGTTTTGCGAGGGTCATTTGCTGACGAGGGACAGCATGGACTGGTTCGAGGAGAGCTATGCCGGGCCGAAGGACGATCAGCGCTACGCGCCGCTGATTGCCGGTGCGGCCGGCCTGCCGCCGACATTCGTCACGACCGCGAGCCTGGACCCGATCCGCGACCAGGGCCGCGCCTATGCCGCGCGCTGCGCCGAAGCGGGCGTCGAGACGATCTATTGGGAAGCGCCGGGGACCATTCACGGCTTCCTGAACCTGCGCAAAGGAATTCCGTCGGGACAGCAGGATTTCGCCGGCTGCATGACGTACCTGAAACCGTGGGTGGAGCGCGCACGATGAGCGAAGATCATCTCTATCGCCGGGGAGTCGGCGTGATGCTGATCAACAGCGAGGGGAAAGTGTGGGTCGGCGCGCGGATCGATAATCCCGCCGACGCATGGCAGATGCCGCAAGGCGGGATCGACGCGGACGAGGAGCCGTGGGCGACCGCGCTCCGCGAGTTGGAAGAGGAAACCGGCATTCCTCCGCACCTGGTCGAAAAGATCGCGGAATGCCGCGAGCGCCTGCGCTACCGGCTGCCGGACGAACTGGTCGGAGTGATCTGGAAGGAGCCATGGGTCGGGCAGGAACAGGACTGGTTCCTGTGCCGGTTTCTGGGACAAGACAGCGACGTGAACATCGCCACTCCGCACCCCGAGTTCCGCGAATGGAAATGGGTCGATCCGTCGCGGCTTCCCGACCTCATCGTGCCGTTCAAGCGCGACCTCTACCGGCACTTGCTCGACGAGTTCGCCGACTATCTCTGACCGCCGGTCGAAAGACCGTTCCGGCTCGGCAACGCTGGGCTACACGGTCGAAATCCACCGGTGATGGAGGTCCGAATGCGCCCGATCATTTTGATGACCATGGCAGCGATTCTCGCGCTGCCGGCTGGCTGCAACAAGGCTCCCGTACCGCAGCAAGGGACCAGCATCCAAAGCGCGGTCAGCGATCCCGCGAGGCCGGCGGCGTTCACCGCCGCGGACAAGTTCCGCAAACCGGCCGAGACGCTGCAATTCTCCGGCGTGAAATCCGGCATGACCGTCGGCGAATTCTATCCGGCCGGCGGCTATTTCACGCGCATGATCAGCGACGTGGTCGGGCCGTCCGGTCATGTCTACGCGATCGAGAACGCCGGGTGGAACGACAGCGTCCAGGACGACCGCAAGATGCTCGCGGAGGGCAAGTGGAAGAACGTTTCGCTCGACGTGCAGCCGTTCGGAACGGTCAAGTTTCCCAAGCCGATCGACCTCGCGTGGGTGACCCAGAATTATCATGACCTGAAGATCCCGAAATACGGCCCCGGTGGGAAGCCGGTCGATACCGTCGCGTTCGACCGCGCCGTTTTTGCGGCGTTGAAGCCGGGGGGAATCTTCTTCATCCTCGATCACCAGGGGCCGCCGAGCCTCACCCCCGCGGACATCGCCAAGATGCACCGGATCAACCGCGACGTCGTCGTCAAGGAGGTGACCTCGGTAGGGTTCAAGCTCGCCGGTGAAGGCGATTTCCTGCGCAACCCCGCCGACGACCATTCGAAGCCGATCTTCGACCCCTCGATCCGCGGGCACACAGACCAATATGCATTGAGGTTCGTCAAGCCGGCGAACTAGCGCGGCAAATCTCCGAACATCTCTAATGGCATAGACTTCGGCCTTGCTGCGGCGCTCTTGCAGCATCACACCGTTCAGCGCACAGTGCTGCCCTCTCGGGGGGAGAATGCGTGGCCCGGATATTCCTCAGCTATGCGCGGGATGATCTCGACGCAGCCAAGCAGCTTGCGAGCTACATTGGCGAAGCGGGCCACGAGGTATGGTGGGACCGGCACCTGCATGGCGGCTCTCGTTTTGCAGCCGAGATCGACCGCGCGCTCAAGGATGCCGAAGCGGTGGTGGTGCTGTGGTCACCGGTGTCGACCGAATCCGCCTGGGTCCAGGACGAAGCCGCCGAAGGTCGTGATTCCGGCCGGCTCGTCCCAGTGTCGCTCGCTTCCGCAAAGCCGCCGCTAGGGTTTCGCCAGTTCCAGACCATCGATCTTGGCAAATGGGACGGCACTGGGCAGCCCGATGCCCTTGGCGATCTCCTTGAAGCGATCGACCGCACCTGCGGTTCACAAGCGCGCGACGCAGCCTCCGCCAAAGCCGAGAAGGCCGCTGAGCCGAGCAAGCGTACATCGGTCTGCGTGCTTCCGTTCATCAACATGAGCGGCGAGGCGGAACAAGAATATTTCTCGGACGGAATCAGCGAAGACATCATCACCGATCTGTCGAAGGTGTCTGCACTCTCCGTGGTCGCGCGGAACACCGCCTTCACCTTCAAGGGCGAATCGGTCGACGTGAAGGATGTCGCGAAGACGCTCGGCGTGACCTACGTTCTTGAAGGGAGCGTCCGCAAAGCGGGCAACCGCGTGCGCATCACAGCGCAGCTGATCGACGGCGCGGCCGGCGATCACGTCTGGGCCGACCGCTACGACCGCGACCTCACCGACATTTTCGCGATCCAGGACGAGATTTCAAAAGCCATCGTCGAGGCGCTGAAGGTGAAACTCCTTCCCGCCGAGAAGAAGGCGATCGAGAACCGCGGCACGTCCAGCGTCGATGCGTACAACCTGTACCTGATGGCCCGCCAGCAATGGACCAGCGGCACATTCGGCGACATCCGCCGCGACGAGGCGATCGTGCGCCTTTGTCGCCAGGCTACATTGCTCGACCCCCAATATGCTGAGGCGTGGGCAATGATGGGGTTCGCCCAGCTCGAGCTCCGGTTCTGGCACGGCAAGGACGAGGATGCGCTTGCCTCGGCCGAGCGGGCGCTCAGCATCAATCCCCGACTGCCCGAGGGAATCTGCATCAAGGCCCGCTATCTCGAAGAGGAGGGACGCGGCGAAGAAGCACTGCGACAGATAAAGGTCGCGCTCGAGCTCAATCCCGAATCGTGGGAAGTGAACCGGGAGGTGGCGCGCATGCTGTTCCGCCATGGGCAGACAGCAGACGCGATTCCGTTCTTCGAAAAAGCGGCGTCGCTGATGGACACCGACTGGCACAATCCGTCGATGTTGATCACCTGTTACAACGCGGCGGGCGACAAGACCGCGGTTCGACGGGTCGCGAAGCTGACGCTGGAGCGGGCCGAGCGCGCAATTGCGAAGGACCCGACGAACGGCCCCGCCCTCGCCGTCGGCGCGGTCGCCTTGTCCATGTTCGGCGATGAACAGCGGGCCCGCGAATGGGTCGGCCGCGCGCTTCTGCTCGACCCGGACAATCTCTCGATGCGCTATAATCTCGCCTGTTCACTAGCTCAGGACCTTAACGATCCGGAGGGCGCGCTGGAGGCGCTGACGCCCTTCTTCGAGAAGGTGAACAGTCCGATGCACATCCGTCATCTCGAGGTCGACCCAGACCTCGATGCGATCCGCAACGGATCGCGCTTCAAGGAGATGCTCGCAGCGACAAAGCAACGGCTGGGGATGAAGACAGCCGCGGAATAGCCGCTTGCCGCCTTCCCGGTGTGGCCTTCCTGAGAGGGCTTGGCTAGAGCCTGAGTCATGGGGGAATTGTCGTCCACCGAACGCGAGGCCGTCGAGCGCGCCGCGGCCGAGCCCATGCTCGACCAGGTGCTCGCCTGGGCGGCGATCAACAGCGGTTCACGCAATCTCACCGGGCTGGAGCGGATGGCGGACCTGCTGGCGGACGCGTTCGCCGCGCTTCCGGGCGCGCTCCGGCTCGAGCATCCGCAGAGTGTCGAGAATGTCGACGCCGGCGGCAAGGCGGTGAAGATCAAGCACGGCCGGCACCTCCACCTCACCGTCCGTCCGACTGCGCCGGTGCAGCTGCTCTTCACCGGTCACATGGACACGGTTTTCGCCGCCGATCATGCGTTCCAGGAGACGCGCTGGATCGAGGACGGCGTGCTGAACGGGCCTGGAGTGGCCGACATGAAGGGCGGGCTCGCGGTGATGCTCGCGGCATTGAAAGCGGTGGAGAAGAGCAAGGGCGCCGACCGCCTCGGCTATGAAATCGTGATCAACAGCGACGAGGAGGTCGGCTCGCTGAGCTCGGCCGCGCTGCTGAACCAGGCCGCGCAGGGCAAGCACGCCGCGCTGACCTACGAGCCGGCAGCGCTTCCCGACGGGACGCTCGCCGGAGCGCGGCCGGGGAGCGGCAATTTCGCCTTCGTGATCAAGGGACGCTCGGCCCACGCGGGCCGCAATCCCGAGGACGGACGGAACGCGATCGTCGCCGCAAGCGAGCTCGCGCTGCGACTGGCAATGTCGAAGACACCCGGCCTGTCGGTCAACCCCGCGAGGATCGACGGGGGCGGGCCGAGCAATGTCGTTCCGGACCTGGCGATCCTGCGCGTGAACATGCGGCCGCGCACCACCGACGATCAGGAAATCGCCGGCCGGCTGATCGCCAAGGCGGTCGACGAAACGGCGAAACAGCACGAGGTCTACATCGAGATTCACGGCGGCTTCGGCCGTCCGCCCAAGCCGCTGACCGAGGAGTTGGAAGCCTTGTTCAAGATCGTCCAGAAAGCAGGCGCGGACCTGGGGCAGGAGATCGCGTGGCAGCCGACCGGCGGCGTCTGCGACGGTAACAATATCGCGGCCTGCGGAGTGCCCGTGATCGACACGATGGGGGTGCGCGGCGGCAAGATCCACAGCGGCGAAGAATATCTGATCGCCGGCAGTCTCGCCGAACGCGCGGCGCTGTCTGCGCTCACCGTCCTGCGGCTTCTGGCGGAGGCCGCATGAGCTATCGCGTTCGGCCGGCGACCGGCGACGATTTCCGAGCAATCTACCAGATGGCCAAGCTGACGGGGGGCGGCTTCACCAACCTGCCGCCCGACCGCCCGACGCTGATCGCCAAGCTCGAGCGGTCTGAAAAAAGCTTTGCGCGCGCCGAGGACAGCCAGACCGGCGACCTCTATGTGTTCGTGCTAGAGGACCCGAAAAGCGGCGCGATCCGCGGCACTTGCCAGGTGTTCGGGCAGGTCGGAGTCTCCCAGCCCTTCTATTCCTACCATCTGAGCACGCTGACCCAGTCGAGCCCGGAGCTCGGCAAGACCTTCCGCAATCAGCTGCTGACGCTGACCACCGACCTCGAGGGATCGTCAGAAGTCGGCGGCCTGTTCCTGCATCCGCAAATGCGCGCCGGCGGCTGGGGCTCGCTGCTCGCGCGGAGCCGGTACCTGTTCATGAAGCTGCACCGCGGCCGTTTCGGCGAGCGTACGCTGGCCGAGCTTCGCGGGGTGATGGATGAGGCCGGCAACGCCCCTTTCTGGGATGCGCTGGCGGGCAAATTCTTCGGCATGAGCTTTCCCGAGGCGGACGAGTTCAATGCCGTCCACGGCACCCAGTTCATCGCCGACCTGATGCCGCAGACGCCGATCTACGTCGCGCTGCTGAGCGAGAGCGCCAAAGCCGTGATCGGCCAGCCGCACCCGAGCGGCCGGGCGGCGATGCGGATGCTCGAGGAGGAAGGCTTCTATTACGACCGCTATATCGACATTTTCGACGGCGGTCCGACGGTCACCGCCGACACGGACGACATCCGGACCGTGCGCGAATCCGTGGCCGAGACGGTTGGCGAGATCGCCGAGGGTGGCAACGTCAAGGCGCTGGTCGGCAAGGGCCGGCTCAAGGAATTCCGCGCTTGCTGCGCGAGTATCCGGAGGCTCCCGAAGAAGGGGATCGCGATCGATCCCGAAGCCGCCGAGCTGATCGAGGTTGAGGTCGGGGACGAGATCCTGGTGGCCGCGCGCTGATGCCGCTGGTCGAGATCAATTTCGACGGGATCATCGGGCCCAGCCACAATTATGCGGGACTGAGCTTCGGCAATGTCGCATCCATGGGCCATGGCGGCGAGGTGTCGGAGCCGCGGGCGGCGGCGCTGCAAGGCGTCGACAAGATGCGGTCCAATCTCGCGCTTGGGCTCGACCAGGGCATTTTCCTGCCGCATCCGCGGCCCGATCGGGCGTGGCTGGAACGGCTCGGGACGACGATCGAAGAGGCCGAGCCACTGCTCGCCGCCAACGCGATGTCGGCATCGCCGATGTGGGCCGCGAACGCGGCGACGGTCTCCCCGGCCCCCGACACCGCCGACGGAAAATGCCATCTGACCGTGGCCAATCTGAGGACGATGCCGCACCGCAGCCACGAATGGCCGGCGACCCTCAAGCAGCTCGAACTTGCTTTCGGAGACAGTTCTTTCGCGGTGCACGGCCCCGTGCCGCCCGCATTCGGCGACGAAGGCGCGGCCAACCATATGCGCCTTGCGGGGGGTCACGATGCGCGGGGCGTCGAGGCGCTGGTCTATGGCGTATCCGGCGGAGCCTTCCCGGCGCGCCAGCACGTCGAGGCGTCGAAGGCGATCGCTCGGCTGCACGGCCTCGACGCGCGCCGAACCATCTTCGTCCAGCAGTCCGAGGAGGCGATCGCGGCCGGCGCCTTCCACAATGACGTGGTGGCCGTCGCCAACGAACGGGTCCTGTTCGCTCACGAGCAGGCATTCGCCGACAAGCAGCCGCTGCTCGACGCGTGCGCCGCGCACGTGCCCGGCTTCGAATATGTCGAGGTCGCGGCGACCGACGTACCGATCGAAGACGCGATCCGGTCCTATCTCTTCAACGCCCAGCTGGTCACTCCGCCGGACGGAGAGACGACGCTGATCGTTCCAACCGAGGCGAGGGAGACCGCATCCGTCTGGCGCTGGCTGGAACGCCATCTCGCGGGCAACGGACCGATCCGGCGCGTCGAGGTGGTCGACGTGCGCCAGTCGATGGCGAACGGCGGCGGACCCGCCTGCCTGCGCCTGCGGGTCGTCGCCGATCCGGCCGCGGTGGATCCCCGGTTCATCGTCGACGAGCTGAAGCTCGACCGGATCGGCGAAATCGTCCAGCGGCACTGGCCCCAGCAGATCCACCACAGCGAGCTGCAGAAGCCGGCGCTCATCGTGGACATCGAGCGCGCGCGCGCGGCCCTGCTCCAAGCGCTGGACCTGTCCGCGCTCGTTTGAGTCCCGATCTGGCACATTTCGCCAGTCCTTACCGGCACTTTAACCCTGTTCATTAGCAGCGGAACGGCGCAAATCCGCCGTCGAAACGTTGAGGCGTTAACGATTCGCCATGCTGAAGAAGATAGGCCGCCTGTTCACCATCAAGACGCGCTTCGAAGCGTGGCTGGTGATCTATGCCATCGCGCTCGGCGCGGTCGAGCGGGGCCGGGTCTACCTTCAGACATATCCGGGCTGGGGTGGCTGGTTGCTTGCCGTTGCGTGCACCGGTGTCGTGTTCGTCGCCGGCGCCAAGCTGCTCGATTCAGTGAGGCCGGCACAGCCGGCGATCGCCGGCGGGCCTTATCGCGCGCCGCTTCGGCGCCGGATGCTCACTGGTCGTAGTCGACCCACGCGCCTGCCGACGCGTCGCGTTTCAGAACCACGGATTTCACGTCGCACAGATTGACTCCGGCCCAGGTGACGGGACCGGACCCGGCGACATTGGCGCGGATATCGAACGCGCAGTCCGGATTGGTGAAATTGACGGGCGCCCGAGCACCGGCAGCAGGCGAGGCGCCGAGAGGTTTCCACTCGTCCGTGCCCGAGCGGGCGATCGACACGTCGGCGATCGCCGCCCCGGTGCCGTTCACCAGGACGAAGTGCGACGCCCCGGCGAATGCCGGCGAGCCGCAGAGCAACAGCAGGATTGCGCAGGCAGCTTTCTTCATGGCCGCGACCATATAACGGCCGCGGCCAATCGGAAATCCGTAACTTTGCTTGGATCAGGCCGCGTTGAGCTCGGCGTAGTTCGGACGGCGCCCGCTCCAGAACACCGGCGTCGCCGCCGGACCCTGGGTTCCCGCTTCCTTGAGCGGCAGCGCAGTCGAGCAGAATGCGCACTCGGCCGACAGGCGGCCGATCAGCCAGTGCGTGCGGCCGCAGCCGGGACAATGGTTGATTTCGCCCTCGTGATAGACGGCATGATATCCGCGCGCACTCGGATTGAAGAAGTTGCGGCGGGACTCAATCGAACTCAGCATGGTGCCTTCCTTCGAAACCATTTGTCCGCTCAACGAGCAGCGACTCGTTAGGTTTCAAAGCTGATCCGCCCGAAACGCCGATGTGTCACTGTGGCGCAATCTGCCTGTTTCAGTGCGGGACATGGCCGTTTCGGACCTGATTCGTTCGCGAAGAGCCGTTCCGCTGTGGATATTAACCATCTCTTAGGTATTCCAGGCAGATGGTCCGTGGGTTCTCTAGCGGAGGGGGACCCGGAGAGTGGAATCGAACGAGCGTTACTACCGTCGCCGGGCGGTCGAGGAACGGATGGCAGCTCAGCGAGCAATGAGCGAAACCGCCCGTATGTGGCACGCCAAACTTGCACAGGATTTCGCCGAGCGGGCCAGCGCCTGCACCAGCAGCATCGCCTGCACCCAGACCGCGGTCGCCGGCTGATCTTGATTTAAATCCTGATTCATCCGACCACGCGGCGGATGGAGGATTGGGAGCAGTTCTTCGTCGAGAAGAGCCGCCGCCGCTTTGAGAAGGAGCGGCTCGTTCGCCGCCGCCGTCGGCGCCAGGCGCTCATTGCCGCGACAGTCATCACCCTCGTCATCGTCGCTGGGCTCATCGGGCTCGCGGTCCGGCGGTAAACCTGCCGGCCGCAGCTGCGTCCATTTGGGACAAGATCCGACGCAATAGCTAACTTACGACAAGGTACCCGGTTACCTTCCGGTAACTACCGTCGTTATCCCGCGTCCGTTTAACAGAAACTTAGCGCGGGCGATTCGCCTCACCCGCCCGGGGGTAAGCTCTTCCTATGCGAGGCGACAGGGGCAACAGCCATGAAACATCGTGCACTCATGAGTGCGACGGCGATCATTTCGTCGATTTTCACTACCACAGCAGCAATCGCGTCTACCTATTCGTACGCGACGCAGCAGCCGGCGCCGGACGGCCTGACGGATACCTCCGGCATGCAGACGCAGTGCGACGCGCTCGCGGCTGCCCATAACATCCAGAACGGCGACATCTGGTCCGCCATCGTGGTCCCGGGATCGGCAACGCTGACGTCCGGCCCGACCGAGACGGGCAACAGGGTCATCGACGTGAACTCGATTGCGCCGCTTGGTACTTATGTGCCTGCGCACCAGGAAATTCGCGGAAATCCGTACAAGAACGGCGGCAGCGTCAACATGTTCGGCGACCAGTGGTCGACCGCGGGTTACTATCCGGACAGCACCTACAATTTCACGGCCGATTTCTCGTCGACCTTCTCTTATGCCTTCAGCTGCAACATCATGGATGCCGTCTACCATCCGGCCTATGATGATCCGGCCGTTCCGGTCCAGGGCTATTACGTTGTCGATCCCGCGGCGCCGGGGAACAGCGAAACCAATCGCCAGAATTGCGACGCCTTCACGGCGTTGGGCGACCAGAACCCTCGTCCGGACTGGTGGGGCACGGATCACGCCTTTTGCGATTTCGTGAAGACCGCCGATGCGATTCCGCCGGTGCATCACAATGCATACAACAGTCCGCCGGCTTTCGTGGACAATGAGGCGGGAACGCCGATCACGCAGCAGGAGACCGATAACCTGAGCGGCTTCGAACCGCACGGCGGCATCCTGCAGGTCACCGGTGAGCATTTCGACGGATCGGTCGTCGTGTGCATCTCGCCAGGCCCGAAGGGCGGTTCTTGGAAGGCGCAGAACGGCTACGGCGGCGGCAGCTTCACCGGCACCGGCAATCCGCCGGCCCCGGGCTGCAACACGCCCTATTTCAAGGTCGCGCCGTTCGGCAGCGGGTCTCAGACCAGCCAGGGCACCTTCATTTCGGTGCCGCACTACAACTACTGAGGCGACGCTCTTCAGAGCAAGCTTCACTAGCGGCCCAGAACCGCGCGTGGACGCCCTGCCCGGCCCAGTGCCGGGCAGGGTAGCGCGGCAAGGAGTTCACGGCCGCAATTTTTCCGGCAGCCTTTTCTGGGGGGGCGGCGAATGCATCATCACCTATCCATTCGCCGGCTGAGCAGGGCCGCGTTCACCGCGCTCCTCGCCGGCGTCGCGACGCCGGCGCTCACCGCCACATCCGCCGGCGCGGGAAGCAATGGGTCCGCGACCGTGGCCAATGCGGCTTCGGGCGAGCAACCCTCCCCGGCTCCGGCGAACCCGAACGACCAGACGATCTACGTGACGGCCACGCCGCTGTTCCACGACATCCGCCCCGAACGCGATCTCGATCGGGACGCTATCGACAGCTACGGCATCAGCACGATCGACGAGCTCGTTGGCGAAATCCAGGCCGAGCTCGGCGACGGCGAGCAGCCGGTGATCTTCGTCAACGGACAGCGCATCAATGACCTGTCCGAGATCGGCGCGCTTCCGGTCGAAGCGCTGCTGCGCCTGGTGGTCCTGCCGCGCGGATCGGCAGTGCGCGCGGGCGGATCGACCGGCCAACGTGTGATGAGCATCACGCTGAAGTCCAAGGTGCGATCCGCGACCCTGACCGCCGCGCACAAGGTCGCAACCGAAGGCCACTGGAATGCCGACCGGGGGGAGGCGATCCTCACCAGGATCGCTGGGCAGACGCGGGCCAATCTCGCGCTGCGAGTCCGCAACGAGGACATGCTGCTCGAAAGCGATCGCAATATCATCCAGCCGCAGCAGTCCCTTCCCTACGCCATAAGCGGCAACGTCGTCGGCTTTCCCGACACCAGCGGCGAGATCGATCCGCTGCTGAGCGCCCTCGCCGGACGCACCGTCACGGTCGCGCCGATCCCGCAATTGGATCATCCGTCGCTCGCCGACTTCGCCTCGAACGCCAACAATCCAGCAGTGACGGACATCGGCCAGTTCCGTTCGCTCAGGCCCAAGCTCAACAATTACGATCTCAACGGAACGTTCGCGACGCGCCTTGCGCCGTGGCTTACCGGCAACGCCACCTTCGAGCTCACGCGAATCCTCAACCGGTACGAACAGGGTCTGCCCGTTGCGACATTCACATTGTCGCCGACCAATCCGGCGTCCCCGTTCTCGCGCAACGTCGAACTCGCTTATTACGGCAAGCAGCCGCTGAGCTTCCGCACGCGCGAAAATTCGGCCGATCTGGACATCACGCTCGATGCCGACTTCGGCGCCTGGACCGGCAACTTCAATGCGCGCCACACGGATGTTCGCGACAGCTCGGTGATCCAGAACCAGACCAGCTTCAGCGTCCCGTCGAGCGACAGCATCAACCCGTTCGCGACCGATATCGCGAGCATGATCGCCATCCGGAGCAATCTCTCGAGCACGCGAACGATCACCAACCTCCTGCACTTGCTCGCAGCGGGACCGATCTTCCGCTTGCCAGCCGGCGATGTTCAAACGAGCTTTGAAGGGGGGCTCGCGTGGAACAATTTCAGCTCCGCCAGCACCTTCTCGCCGCTCGATAATGCGAAGATCCAGCGCAACGAGCAATCGATCCGGGGTCAAATCGTCATCCCCCTGACGAGCATCGACAACCATTTCATGGCCGCAATCGGTGACCTCAGCGCGACGGCTGAGCTTGGCCGCATCCATGACAGCGACGTCGGAACGCTCGACAATCACAGCCTCGGCCTCACCTGGGACCCGCGGCCCGTCCTGCACGTGCAAGGGGAGCTTCGCCAGACGGTGATTCCACCGGCGCTTACTGTGATCGGGCAACCCACCATCGTCGCGCCGAACCTGCGCGTGTTCGATCCTTTGACGGGGCAGACCGTCGACGTCACGGAAATATTCGGCGGCGATCCGAACCTGCGGCCGGAAACCGACAAGATTCGCCGCGTATCGGCGATCCTGCGCCTCGTGCCGCGGCTCAACCTGCGGGCCAACGCCGAATATACCGACATCGACCGGCGCAACTTCATCTCGCCGCCGCCCGCGGCGAGCGCGGCAGTGATGCTTGCTTTCCCCGACCGGTTCATCCGCAATGCGCAGGGCGTCCTGACAACGATCGACGTGCGACCAGCCAATTTCCAGTCGGACCGGGAAAAGCGGCTCCGCTGGGGCCTCAGCATGAACGCGAAGATCGGCGGCGGGCCGGCCCCGGGCACCCCGGGAGCACCCAAGGGTCCGCAACGGCCGTCGACTTACTTCCAGCTTACCGTCGACCATTCGATCGTCTTCTCCGATCGAATCCTGATCAGGCCGGGGCTTCCTGCCGTCGACCTGCTTGGAGGGGGCGCAATCGGCATTGCCAGCGGGCGGCTCCGCCACGAGCTGGACAGCACCGCCGCCCTGACATCGGGAGGGCTCGGTATTCGCGCGGGTGTCTCGTGGCGCGGCAAGAGCAGCCTATTCAGCCGCCTCAACGGCACCGTCGATACGCTGAGCTTTTCGCCGCTGCTGACTTTCAACGTGCGCGCTTTCGCCGACGCCGGGCGGGTGATTCCGCATGCGAGGTGGGCCAAGGGCTTCCGCCTGGCAGTCGAGGTGGTCAACGCGTTCGACCAGCACCAGCGCGTCCGCGACTCTTTCGGCAACACGCCGCTGCAGTTCCAGCCCGGCTATCGCGATCCGATCGGGCGAACCGTCGAAGTCGAGCTGCGGAAGGTATTCTAGCAAGGCTCCGGGCCGATCCACGGCGCCAATGCGCGGTCGTCGTGGCGCCAGGCCGCCGATCGCGGCGTGCTTGTACCAAGGGTTGCGCGTTCGGGCCGGTCCCCCTATGTCGCGCCCCTGCCGTTCCCGGCACCCGCGCGCCCGTAGCTCAGCTGGATAGAGCACCAGACTACGAATCTGGGGGTCAGAGGTTCGAATCCTTTCGGGCGCGCCATTTTTCACAAGCAAAGACAGGGGCTTCGGCGGCTCCTTGGGCGACCGGAGTCGAGCACCCTTTCCTGCTCATAAGCAGACCGTAAGTGCATCGCGGACTTGCGGCGGCTCCCGCATCCGAGTTGCGGAAGCGCAAAGCTCCCTTGCGTAGCTCGGTCGGAGTGGTTCTACTGTTGCTATGTACTTGAAACAGGCAATTGTTGAGAACAGCGGTCCCCTTCGCCGTTTGGATTTGGACCTCGCATTTACCGACAACGGATCCCCGAAACCGCTCGTGCTCGTGGGCATCAACGGGGGTGGTAAGACAAATCTGTTGTCGTTGGTAACGGATGCTCTGTTTGAGGCGGCGGCCACGCATTACGAGAATGTGCTTCCTGCCCGCGGTCTAGGTCGCGCATGGTTTCGCGTAGTGGGCGGCCGAACGACGACCGTGGGCACAGCCGGCGGCTTCAGTTTACTGCGATTTGAGCATGCGGGCGAAAGCTTCACATACGAGGAGAAGGCGGGAACGGTTGACGCAGGGCAAGTAGCTCCCACCTTGCCTCCTGAGCTTCAGGGCACCGCGCAGTGGCCGACGGAGGGATCGGTCAAAGAGTTCCCCATAGGCGAGGACAAGTCTCGCACGATCTTCGAGGAGGGCGTTTACGCGTATTTCCCGTCAAGTCGTTCAGAGATCCCTTACTGGCTAAACCGAGAATCTATCCCCGAGACGGAGTTCGAGGTGTTCGGCGCATTCGCCAAGCGCCTGCGGAAACCCATCTTCGTCGAACGAGGTCTGCATGAGTTTAAGCAATGGGTGATTTCAGTCATTCTCGAAGCACGTGCGCATGTGGGCATCGGGATGGGACCGGGAAACGTGCCTCAGTTGCAAGTCGCAGGAGACGCGACCCAAGCGCTGCAAGGAATGAGCGTTTGGAGCCAATGCAATTTGGTTTTGCAGAATGTGCTCGACGATGACCAAGTCCGCTTTGTCTGGCTTGGTCGCAAGAATCCGGACAAGCTCGCAGTAGCACGCGGAAGCGATGTTTATCTGCCAAACCTGGATGCGCTCTCAGGGGGCCAATCTATCTTGCTAACGCTGTTCGGCACTTTGCTCCGCTATGGCGATCAATCGCAGCCGGGCACCATGCTCGACCTCAGCGCGATTCATGGCATCTGCATCGTCGATGAGATTGATTCGCACATCCATGTGGATCTGCAG
>Ga0070680_100000951_pt1 | contig 20514 bp, 22 predicted proteins | sample KBSC73BmetaG_FD_64672 | JGI IMG/M metagenome (GOLD analysis project Ga0070680, IMG submission 64672) | Corn rhizosphere microbial communities from Kellogg Biological Station, Michigan, USA - KBS C7-3B metaG | ecosystem: Host-associated > Plants > Roots > Rhizosphere | place: USA: Michigan...
CTTCACCCCGTGCGGCATATCGCACGCGGGCAGATTCGTGATCGGCGTCATCGTCGCGGTCTGGACGATGGTGACGACGTTGGTGCGGGGATGATCGCCGTGAAAATCGGAATTCGCGACGAAGGCGAGCGCGCCGTCGGGCGTGAGCGCGATCGTCGTCGGGAACATCTCGACGGGCGCCCGGCCGAGCAGCGAGTCGTTGTCGGGATTCATCTTCCAGAGGGAGCCGTACGGCGTGCCGTGCGCGATCGTCACGTACCAGGCCGAGCCACCCGGCGCGACGGCCACGTTGTGCGGGCCGTCGATGTCGGCCGGCATGAGTCCCACCGGGATGACCTTCGCCACGGCCAGCGCCGTCCCGTTCCAGGACAGCTCGGTGACGATGTCGCCCGACTCACTCGCGACCAGAATGCGGTAATGCGGATGCGGCTGGACCGCGGCGGTCAGCAGGCACAGTGCAGCGATGAGGCGCATCGGCAAAAGATAGCGCCTCTCAGAAGTCAGCGCGCGGCGACGTTCCCTTCTGGCGGGCAGACATCCGCGGCCGCCAGAATTTCCTGGAGCACGTCGAATTCGACCGGCTTGGTCAGGTGATGATTGAAGCCGGCTTCTTCAGAGCGCCGCCGGTGCTGCTCCTGACCCCAGCCGGTGAGCGCCACCAGGATCACGTTCTTGGACCAGGGCTGCTCGCGAATCTGTTTGGCGAGCTCGTAGCCGTTCACTTTCGGAAGGCCGATATCGAGGATCGCGACGTTGGGCTTGAATGCGACGGCCTTCTCGAGCCCGCTCGCGCCATCGCTCGCCGTCTCGACCTCATGGCCCATCATGCGCAGCAACATGGCGAGACTGTCCACGGAGTCGACATTGTCGTCCACGACGAGGACCTTGCACCGGCTCCGAGACGGCGCCAGCGACGCGTCGCGCAGCTCCACCGCCGGCACTTTCTGCGCCGGAGCGAGCGGCAGCTTGATCGTAAACTGACTGCCCTGTCCCGCACCCCCGCTGTAGGCCGCCACCGTGCCGCCATGGAGCAGGACGAGCCGCTCGACCAGCGCGAGCCCCACGCCCAGTCCTCCCTGGGAGCGCTCGACCGGCAATCCGGCCTGCGTGAACATGTCGAAGATCCGGGGCAGCACCTCGGCGGAAATGCCGATGCCGGAATCTTTGACGCGGATGACGGCGCTGTCCCCTTCGCGCTCGGCCGATAGCCAGACTTTGCCGCCGGGATCGGTGTACTTGGCGGCGTTGTCGAGCAGGTTGGCGACGATCTGGGTCAAGCGCGTAACATCGCCCTCCACATACAGCGGCTGTGACGGCGTGGTCACCTTGAGCTGGTGACGATTGCGCTCCATCAGCGCGCTGCTCGCCTCGACGGCGGCCTTGAGCACCGTGGCGAGACTCACGCGCTCGCGACGCAGCTCGATCGTGCCGCGCGTGATGCGCGAGACGTCGAGCAAATCTTCGACCAGCCGCGTCATGTGCTCCGTCTGGCGATCGATGATGCTGGTCGCCCACTGCAATTCATCGGGACTGGGCGCGCGGGCGCGCAGAATCTTCACGGCGTGACGAATCGGGCCGAGGGGATTGCGCAGCTCGTGCGCCAGCAGGGCGAGGAATTCGTTTTTGCGCGCATCGGCCTCGCGCAGCTCCTGTTGGAGCCGCTTCTGGGCCGAGATGTCGCGCGCGACCTTGGACGCCCCCACGACGTCCCCGGTCTCGTCGCGCACCGGAGAGATCGTCACCGAGATGTCGACCAGCCTCCCATCTTTCGCGACGCGCACCGTCTCGTAATGCTCGATCGGCTGACCGCGACGCAGGCGGCTGAGGATCATCTCCTCCTCGTGCTGCCGGTCCGGGGGAATCAGCATCGTGATCGACTTCCCGAGTGCTTCCGCCTCGCTGTAGCCGAAGACGCGCTCCGCGCCCAGGTTCCACGACGTAATGATTCCGTCGAGCGTTTTACTGACGATGGCGTCGTCGGAGGACGCGACGATCGCGGCAAGGAGCGCCTCGCCGCTGGGGGGCTTGAGCGTGGTGACCTGGGGGTCGCGTTCGGTCAAGCAAACCTCATGGCCAAAAAGTACTCACGGGACACCTTCAAGAAGGCGACCCGGTACGACCCCTGTCAATGTTTCTAGCGCGATCCGCGCTTGCGGGGGACCTTCGCCCCTTTTTTGCGCGCCTCAGAGAGCCCGATCGCGATCGCCTGCTTCCGGCTCGTGACGCGGCCCCCGCGGCCGCCCTTCCCGCTGCGCAGCGTTCCACGTTTGCGGCGCCGCATCGCGCTCTCCACGCGCTTGCTGGCCGCCCGTCCGTAGCGTGCCATCAAAACCTCCGCCGTTAACCGTGATCGGCGACCGTCGTGACGCCACTTTCCCGCGCGCAGTGCGCGCAGCAATAGAACGTCCCATCGGCCTCGATGCCGTGCCCGATGATCTTGCAGCCGCAATGATCACAGGCCGGCGCGAGCTTGTGGATCGCGCACTCGAAGCTATCGAAGGTATAAGTGGTACCGTCGCGAACGACGTCGAACGACAGGTGATATTCGTTGCCGCAGACTTCACACTTGGCCATGCCTTGAGGACCCCGGGTTCCGCGCGGAGTTCCTCGACCGTTGGAATTAGCTCGCCCCCTCGGTGGGCGCCGACGGGTGCGCGGCGGGATCGCGCCGCGCGAGATGATTCGGCTTCGGCGCCGCGCCGCCGCGGCGATGCTCGGCGTACACCCGCGTGAATTCCGCGCCCAGCAGGATGACCTGCGCCGAGTAGTAGACCCAGACCAGCAGCACGACGATCGAGCCGGCCGCGCCATAACTCGACGCGACGCCCGACTGGCCGAGATACAACCCGATCAGGAACTTGCCCACGTCGAACAGCAGCGCCGTCACGAAGGCGCCCGTCCAGACGTCGCGCCAGGCGAGCCGAACGTCGGGCAGCACGCGGTAAATCATGCCGAACAGCAGCGTCATTACGGCGAGCGAAACGCCGATGTCCGCGGCCTTGAGCAGCCACGGGCCGATGAGCTCGGCATCGCGCACCCGGGCGCTCAGCGCCGCCAGGGCCGCGCTGACGAGCAGCGACACCATCAGCAGGAACCCGATCGACACCACCAGTCCAAACGAGCGGAGCCGGCTCAGAATCAGCCGCTGCAGCCCAGACTTTTTCGCATCGGTTTTCACGCGGAAGATCGTGTTCAACGCGTGTTGAAGCTCGAGGAAGGCCCCGCTGGCGGCCACGATGAGTGTCACCGTTCCGACGATCACGGCGAGCGTGCCACTGCGGTCGTGATGGGCGCCCTGCAGAATCGCTTGAATCGCTTCGGCCCCCTGGCGGCCGACGAGCCCGTCGATTTGCGAGACCACCTGGCCGCGCACCGCTTCCTCGCCGAAGACGGACCCGGCAATCGCAACAGCAATGACGAGAATCGGCGACACCGCGAACAGCGTGTAATACGCCAGCGATGCCCCAAGCCGCGGCACGTTGTCCTTGGACCATCCCGTGATGGCCATCCAGACCAGCCGCAGGAACAGGGGCGGCCGGATCTTCATGAGGGAATCGAGACCGGCACCGGTCCAGGGACGGCGCGCTGGGCGAGCAGCGCATTGAGCGCGGCGACGTCGACCGGCTTCACCAGATGCGCGTTGAATCCGGCCGCGGCCGAGCGCTGCCGATCTTCGTCCCGGCCGTAGCCCGTCAGGGCGACGAGCAACACGCCGTCCAGATGCAGATCCCCCCGCAGCCGCCGCGCCAGCTCGACGCCGTCCATGCCGGGCATGCCGATATCCAGCAACCCGACCTGCGGCTTGAACGTCCGGGCCGTCTCCAGCGCCGCCGGGCCGTCGTACGCGACGCGCACCTCGTGCCCCAGCAAGCGCAGCAGGGTGGCGAGGCTTTCGCCGGAGTCGTGGTGATCGTCCACGACCAGAATTCGAAATCGCACGAGATCGCTGCGGCGGCGCTCGTTCCCTTCCGGCGCCGGCGCCGGTGTGCCGTCGGTCGGAACTCGTTGATCGGAGAATGCGGGCAGCCGCACGATGAATTCACTACCCTTGCCGCGCCCCTCGCTGCGCGCCTGCACCTCGCCGCCATGCAGCTCGACGAGCCGTTTCACCAGCGTGAGCCCGATGCCGAGCCCCTGACGCGTGCGCTCCAGTGAGGTGTCGACCTGGACGAACATTTCAAAGATTCGGTCGAGCATTTCCGGTGGGATGCCGATGCCGCTGTCGCGCACCGAGATCACGGCCTCCCGCCCGTCGGGGCGCGCGGTGAGCACGACCCTGCCGCCGCGCTCGGAGTACTTCGCGGCGTTGTTCAACAGATTCGAGATCACCTGGATCAAGCGCACGGGATCGGCATGCAGCAGCAGGGGCTGGTCGGGCTGATGCACGATCAGCTCGTGACCGGAAGCCTCGACCAGCGGCGCGCTCGCTTCCAGGGCGCTGCGCAGGATCGACTGCAGCTTGACGCGTTCCTTGCGGAGCTCGATCCGGCCCTCGTTGATGCGCGACAGCTCGAGCAAGTCGTCCACGAGCCGGATCACGTTGGCGGTCTGACGCTCCATCGTGTCGATGACACGCGCGCGCGTCTGCTCGTCCGCGCCCGCGAGCCGCAGGATGTGGAGCGCGTTGCGGATCGGCGCGAGCGGGTTGCGGAGCTCGTGCGACAGGGTTGCGAGGAATTCGTCTTTCTGCTTGTCCGACTGGCGCAGCGCCTCCATGCGGTCGCGCAGCTCGTACTGGCGCAGCCGGGCCTTGATGCCGGTGCGGAGTGCGCTGACCAGCGTCATGACGCGCACGGGGTGCTCGAGCACCGTGACGTTGCCGAGCACGTCCATCGCCCACACCGCGGTGGGGGAGTCGGCGCCCAGCGGGGACAGCAGGACGATCGGGAGATCGGACCAGGCGGGCTGCCGCTGCACCGCCTCCACCAAGGGCTGCGGATCGGAGTCGCTCAGCGCCACATCGGTCACGAGCACGGCCCCGGCCCCCGCGTCGATTTCACGGGCCAGCTCGTCGAAGCTGGTGCAGACGTGCGCGCTGAGCCCCGCTTCGGCGAGAATGCCCATGCTCAGCTCGGCATCCCGCGCCGTCGGCGGGAGCAACAACACCCGCTCCTTCATTTTCCTTCTTCGCGGGGCTGGCTGCGGCGGCCCCACGCCGCGGACGCGATCTGCGGCGTTCCCGACAGCACGCCCACAAAATCCTTGATGGGCTCCCCGATCGTGATGCCACCCTGCTCGAACCGCAGCTCCCGAATCGCGCGCTCGTGCTTGCCCGTGCGCTTCTTGATCACGGACACCGCGATCGAGACCTCGCCACGGGCCTCAAAGAATCGGAGCAGCAACACGGTATCGGCGAGATAGCTGGCGTCGATCGGAGATCCGCCGGTGGCGCCGATCAGACCGTGCTGCGCCATGAGCATGATCGTGGTCACGCCTTTGGCGCCGAGGTAGGTGAGCAGCTCATGGAGATGGAGCACGAGCATCCTCTCGCTCGGCATCGCATTGAGAAAGCCGGTCAGGCTGTCGATGACGATGACGCGGCTGTCGAACTCTTCGACCATGGCGCGGACGTAATAGACGAACTCACCGGGGGAGAGCTCAGCGGGGTCGATCTGGCGCAGCACCAGCTTGCCGGACTCGACCAGCGGCATGACGTCGAACCCGAGCCCGCGCGAGCGCTCCACGAACGTGGCGATCGCTTCGTCGAACAGGAAGATCGCCGCGTGCTCGCCGCGGGCCGCGGCGGCGCACGCGTACTGTGCGGCGAGCGACGACTTGCCGGTACCGGCGGGACCCAGGAACAGCGAGCTCGTGCCGCGGGCCAAGCCGCCGCCCAGCAGCGCATCGAGCGCCGTCACGCCGCTCTTGATCGATTCGCGGGCGTATGAGCTCTTATGCTCGGCGGCGACCAGTCGCGGATAGACTTCGAGCCCGCCGCGCCGAATCCGGAAATCGTGGTAGCCCTCGCGTACGTTGCGCCCGCGCATCTTCAGCACCTGCAGCCGGCGCCGGAATGCCCCGTATTCCGTCGCTTCCCGGTCGAGGGTGATGATCCCGGTCGCGATGCTGGCGATGGCGAGATCCGCGATATCGGCCCGCGGATCGTCGACCATCAGGACCGTGATGCCCTTGGCGGTGAAGTTCTGCTTGAGCGCGATGATTTCCCGGCGGTACCGCAACGATGACTGCGCCAGCATGCGCAGCTCCCCCACCGAATCGAGCACGATGCGGGTCGGCTTGATCCGCTCGACCGCTTCGAGAATCGCGCGGGTCGTCTCGGTGAGCTCGACCTCCGCCGGATGAAACATCGTATAGTGCCGGTCGCGCTCGAGGCTTTTTTCCGGCCCGATCAGCTCGAGCAGCTCGATACTGTCCAGCTCCCAGCCGTGCGATCGCGCCATGATTCGCAGCTCGTGGACCGATTCCGACAGCGTGACGAACAGGCACCGCTCGCCCCGGCTCGCACCGGCGAGCAGAAACTGCAGGCAGAGGGTCGTCTTGCCCGCGCCGGTATCACCTTCGATGCCGTACAGACCGGTCGTGAGACCGCCGTGCAAGATGTCGTCGAGGCCGGCGATGCCGGTCGATAGAACGGCGGCGTTTTCGGCCAGGCTGGTGGTCGTCATAGAGTCGGTCATGTGACAGCGTAAAGGTAACGGGCCCCGGCCGAGGCCGAGGCCCGCGAGACTAGATCGACGGTGATCCGGTGCGACGGCCGGCAAACAGTAGGACGACTCCGGCGAGGAGCGCCACTCCTCCAACCCACGGCGGAACGAAACCGCGGCGCTCGGTCGTAACGGTCGCGACACCCAAATCGACTTTGTCTCGGTCCTTGACGTACGAAATGCCGCCAACGATCAGCACGATGGCGCCAAAGACGATCAGCAGAATGGCGATAAGGCCGGCCGGACGCATGTTGCCTCCCTGATGGATGCTGGATTGGCGGGATGATTCACGCGGCCCCCGCCCCCGGGATGCCGTGGCGGTGTCGCGTGGGTGAAGGGGACTCGGGGTCGAACTTGATGACGCTCAACTGCCCATCCGACTCGATGTAGCTCCGGCGTACGTCCCGCACGTCGTCCACGCCCTGTTCCCGGAGCTGCGAGAGGAGATCTTCCACCGTCAGGAGCTCCGCCCGCAGGTTGCGCCGCAAGATCCGCCCGTCCTTGATCAGCGGCAGGGGCGCGGGATGCAGGATCCGATGGATCGCGCGCGAGCGATACGACAGCCAATCGAGCAGAAAGTCCCACAAGAAGATCGTGCCGATCAGAACGCCGGCCTCGGTCACGGACCGGTACTCCGCGGACATTCCATTCTGCGCGGCGTCCGCGACCAGCACGACGACGAGCAGGTCGGGGAGGCTGAGGCTCCCGGGCTCGCGCCGAAAAATCCGCATCAACAGGAGAATGAAGACGTACATCAACGAGCCGCGCAGCAGCAGCTCGAGGAGGCTGACGCTGGGAACGAAGAGCGATCGCCAATCGATCCCGGCGAGTATCAACGCGGACTCGGGACAAGGAGTGACACAATACCCGTCCCTTTCCCCACCGTTCCTAATTCCTTAGATGGAGTCCCGGTCCGGACGCGCTGGCGGCGGTTGCTCGGGACCGAGCCGGTCGGCACGCACATCGGCGTAGATGAAGTTCTCGGCGGCCACCGGCGCGTCCGCCAGGCGCCGCAACATGGCGAGCTGTCCGACGTGCGTCATCGTATCGGCGAACGGCCCCTGCAGCAGCTGCTCGGTGCTGATCGAGGGCTTTGCGTCACTCGCGAGCAGCGTCCCCACCGCCTCGAGCATCTCGTGAAAGCGCGCGACTTCCTCCCTGAACGTCGGCAGCGGCTCCGGCTTCATGGGAAACTGTCCGCCGACGAAGAACGTCCGCACGTACCCCATCAGCGACGTCATGTGATGAATCAACTCGGTGGGCGTCCGCACACGGTTGCCGGCGCTGAACGTCGGGTAATGATCGGGCGCGTCACGCAACGCCTTCTGAGTGCGATACGCAATCGCGGCGAGAAAATGTTTGAGCAGCTGCCGGTCGCGATCCATGGCTATCGCTTGAACACGAAGAACACCGCAGCGCACATGCAGAGGCCGGCCCAGAGGTAGTTCAGCCGCACCGGTTCCTTCATATAGATGGCGGCGAACGGGACGAAGACGCCCAGGGTGATGACCTCCTGGAGAATCTTGAGCTGGCCGAGCTCGAGCTGCGTATGGCCGATGCGGTTCGCCGGGACCTGGAGCAGGTACTCGAACAGCGCGATCCCCCAGCTGACCAGTGCCGCGATGATCCACGGCTTCTGGCTCAGGTGCCGGAGGTGGGCGTACCAGGCGAACGTCATGAAGACGTTCGAGCAGATGAGCAGGAGGACGGTTTTGGTGACGATCATGCGACCTATTTTAACGATCGCAGCGCTTCCCGCGCGGCCCTCCGGCCGCTCGCCAGCGCACCCGCCACCGTGCCGATTTTGTCGGCAAGCGTCGCTTCACCGGCAAAGAACAACGTCCCGTCCACGGGACGGCCGAGGGTCCGTGGCGCCCCGATCCCGCCGACACCGATGTAGGAGTAGGCGCCTCGCGCGAACGGATCGGCCCGCCAGTCATGCGATGCCCAGGCATCGAGATTGTCGTCGAGCTCGCGGCGCGGGATCGCGAGGATGTCGGACAGCGCGACGAGGCTGCGCTCCAGGCGGCTGGCCGGCTCTTCGGACAGCAGGGTCTCTGCCTTCACACCGCCCACCCAGCCGGTGATCACCGGCCCACGCACCGGCTGCGCAGTCCACCACGTCGGGATCTCGGCTCCGGGCGCGTGCAGAAAGTTCACGCTCTTTCCATCCTGCTCGCTGCTGCGCGGCGGGCGACGCTCTTTCAGAAAGTCCGGCTCTTCCCAGAACGCCCGCCGGAATCGCAGCACGATTTTGAAGATGTGGCCCGTTTCGATCAGCTCGAGCGCGCGCTTCTTGGCGCGGATCTCCGGCTCGAACTTGACCGTGCCGGTCTTCAGCACGGCCGCCGGGAGCGTCACGATCGCCGCCCGCGCCCTGCTGCCCGCAACCCGGACCTCGCCACGCTTCCATTGAATCTCTTCGACCACGGTGCTGAGCTTCAGCTCGACGCGCTCGGGGTCGAGTCCGTGGCGGAGCCATTGCATCAGCGCGTCGCCGCCGTTCACGATCCGGAATTGCTTGTCGAGCTGATCGTCGTCGGTGCCGTCGTCGCTCGCGTCAGCGGCGAGCGCTTTCGCACTCAAGCGCTCGGGGTGCGCGGCATGGAAGCCCTGGATGAAATCGAGCAGCAATTGCCGCCGCGCCGGAGGCACCCCTTTGGAATCGAGGTAGTCGCTGACGGGAAAGTCCTTGCCACGCTGCGCCACCCGGCGCGCGAGGTCCTTGTTCATGCGGTCGATCGCCGTCCAGTAGTCGGCCCGCATCAGGAAACGGCCACCGCTGACGAGCTCGTGCAAATCGGGAAGCTCGACGACCGTGAGTGCCGCGGCCTGGGCCACGCTCAGCGTCTCGGGCGCCTCGCCATGGATGAACTCGGCGCCGAGCTCGAGCGGAACCGGAGCGCGCGCATCGTGGACGGTGAGAATGCGGCCGCCGACCCGCGGGCGCGCCTCGAGAATCGTGACGCGCAGCCCCGCCTGGGACAGGTCGCGCGCCGCCGCGAGCCCCGACGCGCCCGCGCCGATCACGATCACGTCTGTACGTCTGCGATCAGGCATCGTTGGGGAAGCTACACTCCTCACGTCGCGAGCGCGGGCTTAACTCCGATCCCCCCCCAACGACGCATTGAATCTCATCCCGCCTGGCAAGGATACTCCGGGCGGAGGTAATTATGCCAAACCCAGACTTCAGCAACGTGCGAAGCGGCAGCTCCTCGACCGCGCAGGATCAGGGTCAGAGCTCCAAGCAGGACCAGACTTATGTCGTGAAGCCGGGCGACAGCCTGTCGAAGATTGCACAGCAGGTGTACGGCAACATGAACGATTGGCGGAAGATCTACGACGCCAATCGGGACATCATCCAGGACCCCGATCTCATCCACCCAGGGCAGACGCTGCGTCTGCCGTAGTTCCAGGAGACACCCATGCGTACGCGACGCGTTTCGTTGCTTGCATTAGGCTGTGCCTCGCTCGTCATCGCCGCGGCTTGTGGCCGCAAGGCGAGTGGCGGCGAGAACGAAAACCGGGAACCCCGGGGCAGCACCAGTACGATCTCGGTCACCGATATCGACCTGGGCCGCACGATCAACCCCGACCTGACGGTCGGCGACAAGACGACCACGTTCCGGCCGAGCGATGTGATCTACGCTTCCGTCGGGACGGAAGGTGCCGCACCGGCCACGTTGGGGGTTCGTTGGACGTTCAACGACAACCAGGTGGTGGATACCGGTGACCGCGAGATTCATCCGACCGGGAAAACGCGCACCGAGTTCCACATTTCGAAGCCCGACGGCTTTCCCGTGGGGCACTACCGCCTCGAGGTCACGCTGAACGGCGCGAGCGCGGGCACCAAGGAATTCGACGTCAAGAGGTAGCTGAGCAGTTAGCTAGAGTCTTACAAGAGCGCGCGCAGTGTCGATTCCACCTCGGAATTCGGCACGGCGCGCGCTCCCGCATGGCGGGCGGCCCGCAGTGCCTCGACATCGACGTGCGAGCCGAACGCGATCACCGGGATGCCGCGCCGTACGAGATCCCGGATACGCTCGTCGACGCCCGGCTTGCCCAGCTCGAGCACGGCCAGATCGAGCGGGTCCTCACGCGCGATCGCACTGCCCGCCGTTCCCAGCAGCGCCTGGATTTTTCCTTTGAAAAACAGATCGCGGCACTCGACCAGGACGCGCTTCATCTAATCACCCGGCAAGCTTGCGGTTCAGGTATTCCACGAGCTGACTGGTGGCGACGCGGTCCTGCTTGAGCGTGTCGCGATCGCGCACGGTAACAGTCTGATCTTGCGTGGACTGCCCGTCGATGGTGATCCCGAACGGAGTGCCCGCCTCGTCCTGGCGCCGATAGCGACGCCCGATCGAGCCTCCGTCGTCGTAGAACACGTTGAAGTGCCTGCGCAGATCATCGTGAATCTTGTGGGCGAGCTCGGGCATGCCGTCCTTGTTCACGAGTGGGAAGACGGCGGCCTTGAGCGGCGCGATCGACGGCTTGAGTTTCAGGACGACCCGGGTTTCGCCGCCCTCCGCCGCCTCTTCACCGCCCACTTCTTCTTCACGATACGCGTCACACAGCACGACGAGCGTCGTGCGATCGGCGCCGGCCGACGTCTCGACGACGTACGGGAGAAACCGCTCGTTCGTCTTCGGATCGAGGTATTCGAGTTTCTTGCCCGCGTGCTTCTGATGGTTCGTCAGATCGAAGTCGGTGCGGTTGTGGATCCCCTCGAACTCGTTCCAGCCGAATGGGAATTCGTACTGGATGTCGTAGGCGTCTTTGGCGTAATGCGCGAGCTCATCGGGACCGTGCTGATGCCAGCGCAGCTTCTCTTCCCGAATCCCCAGTTCCTTGACCCAATTCAATCGCTCCGCGCGCCAGAACTCGAACCACTCGTTCTCGCTGCCCGGCTTCACGAAGAACTGCATCTCCATCTGCTCGAACTCACGGGTGCGGAAAATGAAATTCCCTGGTGTAATCTCGTTGCGGAACGCCTTGCCGATCTGCGCGATACCGAACGGAATCTTCTGGCGCGACGACTGCAGCACGTTCAGATAGTTGACGTAGATCCCCTGCGCCGTTTCGGGTCGCATGAAGATCACCGCCGCCTGGTCCTCGACCGGTCCCATGAACGTCTTGAACATCAGATTGAACTGCCGCGGCGCGGTGAGCGTCCCCTTGCTGCCGCACACCGGACACTGCGCGTCGGGCTGACCCGGCGTCCCCTTGATCTTGGGATCGTCGGCACGGAAGCGGTTCTTGCACTGTTTGCAGTCGACCAGCGGGTCGGTGAAGCCGGAAACGTGTCCCGACGCTTCCCAGACCTTGGGATGCATGAGGATCGCGGCATCGAGGCCTTCAATGTCGTGACGCTCGTGGACCATCGAGCGCCACCAGCGCTCTTTGATGTTCTTTTTGAGCTCGACGCCCAGCGGCCCGTAATCCCACACGGAGCCGAGGCCGCCGTAGATCTCCGACGATTGGAAGACGAAGCCGCGTCTCTTGGCCAGCGAAACCAGCTTCTCCATGGTCTTATCGGCAGTTGTGGCAGGCGACATAGGGAGCCGGAAGTTAAAGGTGCAGCGCCTCGCGCGCGACCTGTTCCGCCATTTGAGCCAGTGCTCGGGCATCCAGCGGCCCCGTGGAGCCGCGATCCCCGCCCACCGCGTGCACCCCGATCAGGTCTTCGACTCTCCCCGCAACGACTGCCACCTTCTTCTTGGCGGCCTGAGCCCGTCGCACGACCTCGCCAGGCGCCTTCCCCACCAGCGAGGTCTTATCGAATACCCCTTCCGCCGTGATCACGAGGTCGGCCTTGGCCAGCGCGGCGTCGAATCCGGCGCGTTCCAGCACCCACTCGGCGCCGCCCACGAGCTCGGCTTTGGCAAAGAAGACGAGTCCGGCACCTAACCCTCCTGCGGCTCCGCCCCGTGGCAGAGCCCCGAGCTCGGGCCGCCCCGATTGCGCCCACAGATTCGCGAGCTTTTCGAGGCCGGCCGAGAGCTGCGGAATCTCCTCAGGACGGGCGCCCTTCTGGGGGCCGAAGACAGGGGCGGCGCCATGGGGTCCTACGAGGGGCGTCTCCACGTCGGCCAGCGCGACGACACGCGCCGCGAGACCCCAGCCGGGACCAAACGACGCCAGCTCGGTCAGGGAGCCGCCTCCCTCGAACAGAGGCTCGCCAGACGAGTTTTCGAATGTCCAGCCGAGCCCGCGCGCGGCACCGGTGCCGCCGTCGACTGTCGCCGTGCCGCCCAGTCCGACGACGATCGTCCTGGCCCCGCGATCGGCCGCCGTCCAGATCAGCTCGCCAACGCCGCGGCTGGTGGTGCGCATGGGATCGCGATCCTCGGGCTCCACGAGGGCCAGACCGCATGCCGAGGCGCTTTCGATGATCGCGGTCTCGCCGTCGATCCAGCCGATTTCGGCCGCGACCTTGTCGCCGATCGGTCCGGTGACCTCGAGGCGTTCGCGCAGCGACCCGGCGGAAAGCACGACGTCGAGGAGTCCGTTGCCGCCGTCGGCGACCGGACATTCGAGCACCGTCGCATCCGGAGCAGCGCGGCGCACGCCGGCCGCGATGGCTTCGGCCACCTGACGAGGGCCGAGTGTGCCTTTGAGCGCGGCCGGAGCGACGAGGATGACCGGTGGCATGGGCAACTATAACTGACCCCAGACGCCAAGTTGCAAGCTGAGCAAGACATGCGGAAAACGAGAAACCCCCTGAGTTTCCCCAGGGGGTGATCGCCTGCCGCACACCGTGCGCCCTAGAACCCGATGTGAGCTAAGCGAACTCCTTCTCGCAAACGGGCGGCGCAGGTTTTCCTCTGGCAGCCGGGCTGTCTCGTCGCCGAGACCCCTTGGCTTTGCGCCCCGTCGTCGCCGACGGTTTGCCCTTTTCGAGAGTTCCGACGGATTCAGGAGCAAAAAAAGTGCCGAGTTGTAAGCACTGTCACAGCAACTCGGAGTCAGACGACCTAGGGAAAGTCCCTAGAGTTTTATGCAAGATTGATGGCAGTTTGCCTTTGTAGGCCTCACCCTACCTCGATGATCTGATCCCTTCTCGTCCCCACGCTCACGTATCGAATGGGCGCTCCGGCCAGGTCCTGAAGCCTGTCGACATACGCCCGCGCGGCAGCGGGAAGATCCGCGAGCCGTCGCGCGTTCGTCAGCTGTTTCTGCCAGCCAGGAAGCGTCTCGTAGATCGGTTCCACCCTGGCAATTGTCTCCACCTCTGCCGGCATGCTGTCGATGATCTCGCCATCGAGACGATATCCGACCCCGACCGGAATCTCCGCGAACGTGTCGAGCACATCGAGCTTCGTTACAGCGAGACCCGTCAGTCCATTCACGCGCACGGCATAGCGCACCACGACCGCATCGAACCAGCCGCAGCGCCTCGGCCGTCCCGTCGTCGCACCGAATTCCCCGCCCAGCTCCCGAATCCGCTGCGCCACGGCCGGCTCCGCTTCGGTGGGAAGCGGTCCATTCCCGACGCGCGTCGTGTAGGCCTTCACCACGCCGAGCACCGCGTCAATCGCGGTGGGTCCGATTCCGACGCCGACCGCGGCCCCGCCCGCCGTCGTATTGGAGGACGTCACGTACGGGTACGTCCCATGATCGACGTCGAGCAGCGCGCCCTGCGCCCCCTCGAGCAGCACCGATTCTCCCCGCGCCAGCGCGTCCCACACCACGCGCCCCGCATCGACCGCGAGCGGCAGCAATCGAGGCGCAAGTCGCTCCAGCAGCCGCTCGTGCTCATCGGCATTCGCCCACTCCCCACTCCCCACGCCCAACAATTGCAGCATTTGATTCGCCGCGGCGACGCGCGCGCGCACATGCTCCTTGGCGCGCTCGAGATTGCGCAGGTCGCCGACACGAATGCCGCGCCGCCCATACTTGTCCTCGTAGGTCGGCCCGATGCCGCGTCCCGTCGTGCCGATCTTTTCCTGCTTTTCCCGGGCGCGATCGAGCAGCTTGTGATACGGAAGCGTCAGGTGCGCCCGATCGGACACGTGCAGCTTCTGTTCGGTGCGGACGCCGCGCGCTGCCAGCGCATCGAGCTCGGCAAACAGCTGCTCGGGATCGAGCACCACGCCGTTGCCAACGACACACACGGCGCCCTGGAGGATGCCCGAGGGGATCTGGTGCAGCACGAACGACTTCCCCTCGCCCGTGTCGACCGTATGGCCGGCATTCGCGCCGCCCTGGTAGCGCACGACGAGGTCGGCCCGCTCGGCCAGGACGTCGACGACTTTGCCTTTACCTTCGTCGCCCCACTGAGCGCCGACGACTACGACACACTGCGTCTTTGGTCCAAACATGTTGTCCCTCGGACAAGCAAAACGCCCCCACTTCCGCGGGGGCGTTGGAGTATCCTCTGAGAAAAACTATTGGTCTCGCAGTACTCGCGCTAGCCCCGCCGCCACCTGCGCGGCCCCATCAAGCCGGAGCCTCTCCGCCGTGTCGTGCCGCGTATGCACGATCTGCATTGTCTTGATGTTTCCTTTGAGAATCGTGACGCACTCGCGAGCGACGCGCGCCAGCACGATCCCGTCCACGACCACCGGCAACCACCGCCAGCTCGACGCGTCGAGCGCGCGCGCGACCGCAGCGCCGATCGGGCCGCGCCGGTGCGCGAACGCCGTAATCCCGCCGCTGTCATCGATCCCATCGAGATTGATGATTGCCGCGTCCCGGAACAGCTCCGCGCGCTCCGCCACCAGCGCGCGCGATCCGGCGAGTCCGTACTCTTCGGCATCGGGGAATACGATCCCCACCGCGGCATCGCGCGGCACCTGGTCGATCGCCATCAAGACGGTGATGACCGCACTCGCGTTGTCCAATGCGCCCGGAGAATTGTCGTTGACGCGATTCTGCGCGACGATCGCCACCCCGAGAGCGAGCGTCACGACCGCCGCGATCGCGTTGAGCAGGAACAGGAGCGCGCCGAGCGCCAGCAGCGTAAAGCCGGCCAATCGGACCCACATCGAGATCGGTTGACCCTTCGAGTCGTAGTGGGCAACCAGCCAGACAGCCGAACGGCCGGCCCGTCGGCCGATCAAGTTGACTCCGGATACGGTGCGGGGAGTTCCGAGTAGTGCGCGAGCGGGGCGAACCGCAAACGCATGCTCCTCAACCGAGAACCCGCGAGCTTGGAGCTCGCGCGTCAAAATCTCGCGGACCTTGGTGTGATTTGGAGTTCCCACGAGCCGCGGCACCGCCAGCTCGGTCAACAACACGCCGTAGTCAGTCACCGCGGACGAGCGCATTGACGCGCTCGCGATCGGCGGCGGACAGCGGCGCGAGCGGCGGGCGCGGCTGGCCCCCGTGCAAGCCGACCGCGTCCATCGCCGCTTTCACGCCCGCCGGTCCCAGCTTGCCGACGATTTCCTTGTCGAGCGGCGTGATGCGCTCCTGCAGCGCGGCGGCCTTGTCGCGGTGCCCCTGCTCGAATTCGCGGAACAGCTGCACGCACAGCGCCGGCGCATAACACGCGACACCGATGATACCACCCTGGCACCCCAGCTCGAGCGCGTGCAGCAGTAACGACGCGCCGCCGACGAGCACGGCCCACTGCGGCACGGCCGCGCGATAGGCCGCGACACTCTTCGGGTCTCCCGAAGAGTCTTTCACGCCGATGATGCGCTCGTGTTCGGAGAGCCGCTGCAGCAGATCCGGGGGGAGCGCCACATGCGTGTACTTGGGAATGTTGTAGATCAGCACCGGTACGGGGCTCGCGTCGGCGACCGCGAGAAAATGACTCAGCAGCGTCGCCGCTGTCGTGCCTGCCGAGTAATACGACGGCGGCCGCACCAGGACGACGTCGGCCCCTTCCGCACCGGCCGCGCGCGACAACGCGATCGTCTCGCGCGTCGACTCGCCGCCCGTCCCGGCGATGAGCCACGCGCGCTCGACCATCACGTCGCGGGCCTCCGCCACCAGACGGCGCTGTTCGTCGGCGTCGAGCAGTGCCGCCTCGCCGGTCGAGCCGGTGACCACGATGCCGTTCACCCCGGCCGCGAGCAACCGCGTGATGTTCTCGCGCATGCGCACCGCCGAGATGTCTCCGCTCGCAGTCTCGAACGGGGTCGTGACCGGGGGAAAGATGCCGGCCAGCGGGACCGAGCCCGGACGGCCGATCACTGCGGGAGCATGCTCGAGAGATCGTCCGTAAACCCGGCCGGCTTGTCGGCCGCCGGTTGCGCGGGAGTGGGCACCACGCGCGAGCGCCGCCGCAACGTCTTCATCTGGAGCTGGAAGTCCGACGGATTGGACGCCGTCGCCAGCGCCGTCTCGTACGTGACCACGTCGTCGGCGACCAGATCCATCAGATGCTGATCGAACGTCTGCATCCCGTACTGCTCGCGCGACTCCTTGATGTAGTCGTGCAACGACGCCGTCCGCTCCTTGTCGCGGATCATGTCGCGCGCCGTGCCCGTCGCGAGCAGGACTTCGAGCGCCGCGGCGCGGCCGTGGCCGTCGGCGCGCGGCAACAGCCGCTGCGACACCACCGCGTGCAGCGCTTCGGCCAGGCGCAGCCGCGCGATCTCCTGCTCCTCCGCCGGAAACATCGAAATGATCCGGCTCACCGTGGTGACGGCGTCCGGGGTGTGCAGCGTGGAGACCAGCAAATGCCCTGTTTCCGCGGCTTTCATGGCCGTGTCGATCGTCTCGGCATCGCGCATCTCGCCGATCAGCACGACGTCGGGGTCCTGGCGCAGCGCCGCGCGCAACCCGGTGCGGAAATCGTCCGTATCGACGCCGATCTCGCGCTGCGTCACCGAGCAGTTGATGTCGCGATGCAGGAATTCGATCGGGTTTTCGAGCGTGAGGATGTGACGATGCTGGTTCTGATTGATGTGGTTGATGATCGCGGCCATGGTCGAGCTCTTCCCCGACCCCGTGACCCCGGTGACGAGGATCATCCCCCGCTCGGCGCTCGCGACCTCCCCCAGCACGGCCGGCAGCTTCAGGGTCTCGAACGTGGGCACGTCGAACGGGATGACCCGCATCACGATCATGAACGACGAACGCTGCCGCAGGATGTTGACCCGGAACCGGCCGATGCCCGGCATGCCCCACGAGCAGTCATAGTCGCGGAGCTTGTCGATGCGCGCGCGGTCGTCGTCGTTGCTGATGAGGCGCTGCGCGATCGCCTTGGTCTGGTCGGGCGTGAGCCGCTGCTTGGTGAGCGGAACGAGCTTGCCGTCGATCCGCGCGCGGAAGACATCGCCCGCCTTGATGTGCAGGTCGGACGCCCCGCGATCCACCGCGGCCTTGATGATTTTTTCCATTCAGTACCCGGCTTCCAGGTCGACGACGTTCGTGAGGGGCGCGCCTTCAAGATAGCGCTTGATGTTGTCCACGATGAGGGCCGTTTCACGCTCCCAAAACGCCGTCGTGACGGCACTTACATGAGGCGATACGAGCACGCGCGGATGGTGCCAGAAGGGATGCTCGGCCGGGAGCGGCTCGGTCCCGAAGACGTCGAGGGCCGCGCCGCGGAGGCGACCCTGATCGAGCAGCTCGAGCAGTGCGGTCTCGTCGAGCAGCGAGCCTCGGGAGACATTCACGACTATCGCATGCTGTGGCAGCCGCTCCAGGATGTCTCGGGTCACCACACCGGCCGTCTCGGTCGTATGCGGCGCCCCTACCACCAACACGTCGCTTTTCGACGCCAGCTTTGGAAGATCGCCCAGTGGACCTACCCAATCGATGCCTCGCGGGGCGCTCCGTTCCGGACGTCGGCGCACGGCGGCCACCCTCATGCCCAGCGCGATCGCGCGGCGAGCCACGGCCGCACCGATTCCCCCTAATCCCAAAATCCCTAATCCTAGATCCCTGAATTCCCGCATCGGGACGGCGCTGTCGGTGAAGTCCTCCTTGGCCCAGCGACTCTCGCGCTGGGCGGCGACCATGCGATCGATCCCGCGAATGAAAAAGCCGATGGCGGCGATCACCCAATCGGCCATCGGCTCGGCATGCACGCCGGCGGAATTGGTCAGAACGATCTTCGTGCCCGCGAGATGCGGGATGCTGCCGCCTATGCCCGCCGTTCCGCTGTGGACCCAGCGCAGCGTCTCACGTCCCGCTTCGGCGACGCCCTTCGGCAATCCATATCCGACGTAGACCTCGGCGCCTCGCGCCGCCGCGATCGACTCGGGGGATCCGCTGCCGTACGCGCCGTCGCCGTCGGACACAGCCGGTGCGGCAATCTCGGTGAGCTCCCAGCCCGCGCCCAGCGCACCGCGGATCTCGGCGACGCGCGCCTTCGGGATTCGCCACGCCGCGCGCGGTGAGGCGAGATCGATCACAACACGCCTGGTGCTCAATCCTCCTCTTCCCCCTTCCCGCTTCCCCCTTCCCCTACTCTCCGGTGGAGACGGTGCGGACGTGGTTGTGGTGCAGCAGCGTGATCATGAGCTGGTCGTGCAGTCGCTTCGAGCCGCGAATGTCGAAATCGATGACGAAGTCGACATTCTCCTCACGACTCGCGACGCCGGTGACTTCCAGTCCCGCGCGGCGCACCAGCGATTCCAGATCTTCGAGGACAGTTGGGCCCGGGCGGGCGTGCACCGTGACGGTCCGGCGCATCGACTGGCGCTCGACCAGCTTCTCGATCCGGCCCAGCCCCGCGAGGACCGCGAGCACGATCACGGTGGTGCCGACGCCCTCCAGATAGAAGCCGCTCCCCAGCGCCACGCCGATGGCGGCTACGACCCAGATCGTGGCCGCGCTCGTGAGCCCCACAATCGCGCCGCGCGCGTGCAGAATCGTCCCGGCCCCGATGAAGCCGACGCCGGTCACGATCTGTCCCGCGACGCGCGTCGGATCCGATGCGCCGGCGCCCATCAATCGGATCGAAATGTGCGTGTACAGGACGGAGCCGAGGCAGATCAGAATGTTGGTGCGGAGGCCGGCGGGTTTGCCGCCGAGCTCGCGCTCGAGCCCGATCGCACCGCCCAGCAACGTGGCGAGGCCAAGCTGCAGCATCAGCTCGAGTCTGAAGATGTCGATGATGTTTCTAATCACTCTTCAAGAACCCCATGCGCTCGCGGACCTCGGTGATCGTGCGGTGCGCGAGCGCGCGCGCCTTGCCCGCGCCCAGGCGCAGCTTCTGCATCACACCCTGCGGGTCGCGTTTCAGCGCCTCCGCGCGCTCACGCATCGGTTTGAGCGTTGCGATCATGTGGTCGGCGAGCTTCCGCTTGCAATCGAGACACCCCCACCCCGCGGTGCGGCACTTCACGGCGACCTCTTCCACCACCTCGGGAGGAGAAAACCCCTGGTGCAACGTGAAAATGTTGCAGATCTCGGGCGTTCCGGGATCTTTCTTCGTCACCCGCGCGGGATCGGTTGCCGCCGGCCTGAGCTTTTCCCAAATCGCCTCGGGCGATTCGAACAGCCCGATGGTGTTGCCCAGGCTCTTGGACATCTTGGCCTTGCCGTCGAGCCCCAGCACGCGCCGCGTCCTGGTGAGCAGCGGCTGCGGCTCGGGGAAGAAGCCTTCGCCGTAGCGGGCGTTCCAACGCCGGGCGATCTCCCGCATCAGCTCGAGGTGTTGTACCTGATCCTCTCCGACGGGCACGAGGCTAGCTTTATAGAGCAGGACGTCGGCCGCTTGCAAGACCGGATAGGCGAGTATCCCCATGGCGACGCTTTCCTGACGCTGCGATTTGTCCTTGAACTGCGTCTGGCGCTCCAGCTCTCCCAGGGGGGTCACGCTCGTCAGCAGCCAGTTCAGCTCGGTGTGCTCCACGACGTGCGATTGGACGAACACGATGCAACGCTCCGGATCGAGCCCCGCGGCGTAGAGACTCACCGCCATGTCGATCGTGAGCTGCGG
>Ga0070680_100000952_pt1 | contig 20498 bp, 13 predicted proteins | sample KBSC73BmetaG_FD_64672 | JGI IMG/M metagenome (GOLD analysis project Ga0070680, IMG submission 64672) | Corn rhizosphere microbial communities from Kellogg Biological Station, Michigan, USA - KBS C7-3B metaG | ecosystem: Host-associated > Plants > Roots > Rhizosphere | place: USA: Michigan...
TTCCTCGATCTTGGCGACGCTCACGACATGCTCATTTTCCGCGACCCGGAAGATGGTGACCCCCTGCGTGTTGCGGCCCATGACCCGGATGTCGCCCACGGTGGTTCTGATCATCTTGCCCTGATCGGTGACCAGCATCAGCGCCTCGCCCTGGTGAGCGGGGAAGGAGGCGACGACGCAGCCGTTGCGCTCCGACGTGTCGATGTTTGTGATGCCCTGGCCACCGCGGTTGGTGCGGCGATATTCGTAGGCGGATGAGCGCTTGCCGTAGCCGTTCTCCGTGATCGTGAGGATGAACTGCTCCTTCTCCGCGAGCTCGTTCAGCCGATCCGCGGAAATCGGGCAGTCGCCTTCCTTCTCGCCCTTCCACGGGGCGAACCGGAGATAGTCCTCGCGTTCTTCCTGGCTGCGCATTGCGCCGCGGCGGAGGATCGACATGGAGATGACCTGATCGTCACCCAGCAGCCGGATTCCGCGCACGCCGGTCGAGGTTCGCGAGCGGAACTCGCGCACGTCGGTGGCCATGAAGCGGATTGCCTTCCCGTGGCGGGTAGCGAGCAACACGTCGTCTGCTTCGGTGAGCAGCGAGACCCCGATCAGCCGATCGGTCGGATCCGCCTGCTCGTCGCTGTCGTCGTCGCTCTCGACGTCTTCCGCCGCGCCGGTGCCGAAGCGCATCGCGATCTTGCCGTTCGAGGGAATGTTGGTGAACGCGGCCATGCTGTTGCGGCGCACGGTTCCGTGGGCGGTCGCGAACATGATGTGCAGCCCGCCCCATTCGGTCTCGTCCTCCGGCAGCGGAAGCACGGTCGAGATGGTCTCGCCTTCCGCCAGCGGAAGGAGGTTGACCATCGGCCGGCCCTTGGTGTTGGGCCCGCCTTCGGGCAGGCGCCACACCTTCATCCGGTAAACCCGGCCGAGGTTGGAGAAGAACAGCACCGGGTTGTGGGTCGAGGTGATGAAGAGGTTGGTGACCGCATCCTCTTCCTTCGTCTGCATTCCGGCGCGCCCCTTGCCGCCGCGCTTCTGCTCGCGGAAAATGGAGAGCGGGGTGCGCTTGATGTAGCCGGTCATGGTCACGGTCACGACCATGTCCTCGCGTTCGATCAGGTCCTCGTCCTCGATCCCGTCGACCGCCCCGGCAAGCTCACTCACGCGCGGGGTGACGAATTCGGCTTCGACTTCGTCGAACTCCTCGCGCATCACCTCATAGAGGCGGACGCGGTTGGCGAGGATTTCGAGCAGCTCGCCGATGCTCTTGGCCAGACCCTCGAGCTCATTGCCAATCTCGTCGCGGCCGAGCGCCGTCAGGCGGTGGAGGCGAAGCTCGAGGATTGCCTTCACCTGCGCTTCGGACAGCTTGTACTTCTCGCGCTTGGCCTGGGGCTCCACGGCCTCGACCAACGCGATGTACGGACGGATCTGGGCGCCGTCCCACTCACGCGCGAGCAGCTTGTCGCGCGCCTCGGCGGGCGAGGCGGACCCGCGGATGAGCTTCACGACCTCGTCGAGGTTGGTGACCGCGACGACCAGGCCAAGCAGGATGTGGGCCCGTTCGCGCGCCTTCAATAGCTCGAACTTCGAGCGTCGGGTGATGACTTCCTCGCGGAACTTGACGAACGCGTCGATGAAGTCGCGGAGAGTCAGCGTTTCCGGCCGGCCGCCGCGGATCGCGAGCATGTTCGCCGGGAAGCTGGTCTGCGCCGGCGTGTGCCGCCACAGCTGGTTGAGCACAACCTCGGGCGTGGCGTCGCGCTTCAGGTCGATGACGATCCGGACGCCCTCGCGGTTGGATTCGTCGCGGATGTCGGCGACGCCTTCGATGCGCTTGTCCTTGGCCGCCTCGGCGATCTTCTCGACCAGGCCCGACTTGCCGACCTGGTACGGGATTTCGGTGAGCACGATCGAGCGACGGTCGCCGCGGCCTTCTTCGACGTGGGCGCGGCTGCGCATCAGGATCGAGCCGCGGCCGGTCGTGTAGGCGCTGCGGATTCCCGACTGGCCGAGGATCAGCCCTCCGGTCGGAAAGTCCGGGCCCTTCACATGCTCCATCAGCGCTTCGGTGCTGATCGCGGGGTCGTCGATGTAGGCGCGGCAGGCGGCGAGCACTTCGCCGAGGTTGTGCGGCGGGATGTTGGTCGCCATTCCGACCGCGATCCCGCCCGCGCCGTTGACCAGCAGGTTCGGGAAGCGGGCGGGGAGGACCTGCGGCTCGCGCTCGGACGCGTCGTAATTGGGCGTGAAATCGACAGTGTCCCTGTCGATGTCGCCGAGGAGGAAATTGGCGACCTTGGCCAGCCGCGCCTCGGTGTAACGCATGGCCGCCGGCGGGTCAGGGTCCATCGAGCCGAAATTGCCCTGGCCGTCGATCAGAGGGACGCGCATCGACCAGTCCTGGGTCATGCGCGCTAGCGCGTCGTAGATCGCCTGGTCGCCGTGCGGGTGATATTTACCCATGACGTCGCCGACGATGCGGCTCGACTTGCGGTACGGCCGGCCGGCGACGTAGCCCGCCTCCTGGCAGGCGAAGAGGATACGGCGGTGGACGGGCTTGAGGCCGTCGCGCACGTCGGGCAGCGCGCGGCTGACGATCACGCTCATCGCGTAATCGAGGTAGCTGGTCTTCATCTCGTCGACGATCGAGATCGGCGCGATGTCGCGGTCGCCTGGAGGGGGCGGAGGAGGCGGTGTGTCGTCGTTGCGGTCGTCGACCGGCGGCTGAGTGGCCAAGAAACAATCCTGAGTTTAGGGGTGCACAAGGGAGGTTGCGGCAAAGCCGCGCCCCCCGGATAGACTATCTAGTGCATTGTACCCGCATTCGCCACCCCGCGCGTACGCGCGCGCGCGGGGAAAAGGCTCTTTTCGGTCAAATTGTCGAACGGGCTGAGTGGGTTCAAAGCCCATTCAGGAGCTTTGCGCCAAGCGGCTTGGACATCCATTCGCCAGCGGTCTAAGTCGCCGCCGTCATTCGACGCGGTCGGGCGGCCGTCCGCGCACAGGAGAAGCTTCGATGAGACTGATGATCACCACCGCCGCGCTCGCCTTAGTCGCTGTGTCTGCGCCCGCTGCGGCGCAGATGGACAGGAACTACAACGCGCCGCCCGCAATTCCGCCAAACGCCCCGACTCCGCCGGCGCAGAATAACGCCAACGCGGACCAGTCCGCCCAGAAGCAGATCCGGCCCTCGAGCAAGGCTGTGAAGGCGATCGTCGACCTGCAGACCGCGGTCAACAACAACGATGTTGCCAATATCCCTGCGAAGCTGGCCGCTGCACAGGCGGTGGCGAGCACGAAGGAAGATCGCTACCTGATTGGCGAGCTCCAGTTGAAGGCTGCAGTCCGGAGCAAGGACAACAACGCCATGCTGGCCGGCGTGGATGCAATCGCCAACTCCGGCTACGAAACTCCGGCGAAGGTCGCGCGCCTTTATGCGATCGTCGGAAGCAGCTTCAACGACGCGAAGCAGCCTGCGCAGGCAATCGCCGCCTACCAGAAGGCCTTGGCGCTGGATCCGAATAACGCCGAAGTCCTCATCGTCATGGGCGAGGCGCAGTCGGCGGCCGGCCAGGCACCTCAGGCGGTGGCCAGCTTCGAACGCGCGATCCAGATGCAATCCGCGGCCGGACAGAAGCCTCAGGAAGCCCTGTACAAGACGGCTTTGAAGACCGCCTATGACGCGAAGCTGACTTCAGCGCTCGACCTCGCACGGCAGTGGGTGAGCGCGTATCCGACACCGGCCAGCTGGCACGACGCCATCGCGGTCTACCGCAACATGACTCACCCTGACGAGGAAGGCACGCTCGACCTCATGCGGCTGATGCAGGCGAACAATGCGCTGACCACGGCGGGCGATTACGCGCTGTTCGCCGAAGCTTCCGCCGACCAGGCCAATTATAACGAGGCCCAGGCGGTGATCGACGCCGGGATCGCGTCCAAGATGGTCGATCCTGCAAACCCGCAATTCCGCGATCTCATCAGTGCCCTGAAGACCAAGCCAAAGGCGACCGCCGCGGACCTGCAGGCGGCTGTCGGCATGGCGACCAACGCCACCAACCTGCTCCGCATCGGCGATCGCTATTATGCGCTCGGCGACTATTCACATGCGGCCGACATCTATCGGCAAGTGCTGAACAAGCCCGGTGCGGACCGCGACGTCGCCAATCTCCACCTGGGCATGGCGCTTGCGCGCGCAGGCGACAAAGCCGGCGCAACCACCGCGTTCAATGCGGTCGGGGGATCGCGGGCGGACATTGCCAAATTCTGGCTAACCTACCTTCAGCAGCACGCCTGAGCGCGCTTCTGTCCGGAAAAATCGGGGCGTCGGCGCTGCCGGCGCCCCTTTTTCGTACGAAAACGGGAAATCATTGAACTGTCCCGTTTCGGGATAGTTAAGAGCTGACTTCTTAGCGCTGATTGAACAGTCGCTTACACCCCTCCTGGTGCCTCTTTAAGGACATGGGAAACCGGTGCGTTTCGACGATCGCCTGCTGACCGTTTTGAACCAGCCGGCCGGCGACCGCCACGACGTCGCGGTTCGCTGGCGGCAGCTGGTCGACCTCGTCGCGCGCGCCGGGTCCAATGCCGCGAGCCCGACGGTCGCGCAGGCGCTGGAGGCGATCCGTGCCGATGCAGCGGAAGTGGACGAACATTTGCGCGCCGCCGCTGCCCGGGCCGTGGCGGCCTTGCCCTTGCCGCTCGGCCTTCTCGAATTCTTCGCATCGGACCGGCCCAGCGTGTCGGCCCCGGTGCTCGCCGCGGCAACTCTCGACCGCGCCCAATGGCACGCGGTCATGGGTGCGGCCGACGATGAGACGCGCCGCTTCATCGAGACGCTCCATCCCGAGATCCGGGGAGAATTGCCCCAGAGCCCTGCGATCCCACTGGTCGAGGCCGAGCCTGATCCCGAGCAGCCGGCTTCTGCCGCCCCGGCTCCGTCGCTGCACGAAGTCGTGGAGCGAATCGAGCGCCGGCGTCGCAGCCGCTCGGCAAGCAACCACAGTTCCGGACTCGGCTCAGCGGCCGATTCCGCGGCTTTGTTCCGCTGGGAATGCGGCCCGGCTGGCGAGATCGCCTGGGTCGACGGAGCGCCGCGCGGGGCGGTGATCGGACGCTCGATCGCGCGTGCGCAGGACGGAGACCGGCTCGACCCGGAAGTGATCCGCGCATTCATGCTTCGAGCGCCTTTTCGAGACGCCACACTCTCCCTCGCCGGCGACGGGCCGCTTTCCGGCGAATGGAAGATCAGTGGCGTGCCCGCGTTCGAACCCGCCGACGGACGATTTGCCGGCTACCGCGGGATTGCCCTTCGCGAGCAGGACGAAGCGCCCGAGACCGGCGGGCCGATGGGCTTGCTGTCGGACCCGGACTCGGTCCGCGAGCTGGTCCACGAGATCAAGACCCCGCTCAACGCCATCGTCGGCTTTGCCGAGATCATCGAAGGCCAATATCTCGGGCCCGCCGACCAGCGGTACCGCGAGCGCGCGCAGGAGATCGTCCGCCAGGCGCGGCTGCTTCTGACCGCGATCGACGACCTGGACTTCGCCGCGATGATCCACTCCTCCACGTCACGCGAACAGCGGCGCGTCAACCTCGGTGAACTGGTCGAGCGGATCACTCCGGCGCTTCGCGAGCTTGCCCGAAGCCGCGAGGTGGAGGTCGACGGTTCGCGAACCATCCGCGACACCAAGGCCGCGACGGAACCGGATCTCGCCGACCGCCTGATCTTCCGCATGTTCAGCGCGGTGATCGAGCAGGCGCAGCCCCGCGAGCATCTGCGCCTTACCGTGGACCGGACCGGCGATTGGTCGCGCGTGTCGTTGACCAGCCCGGCGGCATTGTGGGACCTTTCCGAAGAGCAGTTGCTGGGCGGCTCGGTGGGGATCGAACGCGGCTTTTCGCTGCGGCTGGTCCGCGGCCTGGCGCGCCTTGCCGGCGCCGATCTGAGGGTTCGCGACGGCTCGATTTCGCTGCTGTTCCCGCGGCCCTGACTTGGCGCGAACCGTGCCGCCGTCTATTCGGCGGGAGCCGGGGAGGGCCTGTAGCTCAACGGTAGAGCCGGCCGCTCATAACGGCTAGGTTGCAGGTTCGAATCCTGCCGGGCCCACCATTTCCACGCAGAGGCAATCCGGGGGATTGCCGAGCATGGAAATCCAAGCGAAGCGAGGGTCCGCGCGAAGTGTCGGGGAGTAGCGCAGTCTGGTAGCGCATCTGCTTTGGGAGCAGAGGGTCGCAGGTTCGAATCCTGTCTCCCCGACCATCCTCGCGCACAGGCAATCCGGGGGATTGCCGAGCATGAGGATCGCAACTTCACCAGCGCCTACTTCGTCTTCTCCGACTTGTTCTCGGTCTTCTCGTTCTTGTTGACCTTCACGCTGACGTCCGTGTTGCCTACCTTATTCTCGATCTTGTCGCCGGTGTTCTTGACGTCGCTGCCGATGTCGTTGGCGATGTTCTGAGCGGTGTTGCCCGCCGCCGCCATGGTGTTCTCGGCGGTGTTCTGGTCGTACTGGACGGTGACGGCATTGCCCTCCTTGCTGACGTTGCAGGCGCCGAGCGCGAGCAGGGCAGGAATGGCGATCAGGATGCGCATGAGTTCCTCCTTTTGGGGCGGACAACGCGGCTCGGCCATTCCGGCTCCGAATTAAATCGCCGCCTAGAGAAGCCGCATCTGGTCGCCTTCGGGCGGTGTGAAGAGGTCTGTGCGGAGCGGGAACTTGGCCTGCCTCAAGCCATATTTCTTCGCCGCGATGTCGAAGCGGGTCCTCAGCAGCTCGGCCCAGGGGCCTTGGCCGCGCATCCGGCTGAAGAAGTCGGGATCGTTGTCGCGGCCGCCGCGAATCGAGCGGATCGTCGCCATGACCTTGGCGGCGCGGTCCGGATAATGTTCGTCGAGCCACGCCCGGAACAAGGGCGCGACCTCATGCGGCAGGCGCACCGGAAGATAGAATCCGCCGGGCGCTCCGGCCTCGACCGCCGCCTCGACGATATGCTCGAGCTCGTGGTCGGTGATCTGCGGGACGACGGGGGCGATGGCGACGTAGCAGGGGACACCGGCTTCATTCAGCGCCTTCATCGCCGCGAGCCGCTTGCGCGGCTGGGGAGCGCGCGGTTCGAGCGTTCGCGCGATCTTCGGGTCTAGCGAGGTGACGGAAATGGCCACGGAAGCGATGCGCAGATCGGCGGCGGGCTTCAAGAGGTCGAGATCGCGCAGAACCCGGTCCGACTTGGTGGTGATGGTGAATGGATGGCGGGTCTCGAGCAGCAGTTCGATGACCGATCGGGTGATCCGCCAGCGCTCCTCGATCGGCTGGTAGGGATCGGTGTTGGTTCCCATGGCAATCGGGCGGCATTCGTAGCCGGGGCGCGACAGCGCCGCGTGGAGCAGCTGGGCGGCGGCGGGTTTCACGAACAGGCGCGATTCGAAGTCCACGCCCGGCGAGAGGTCGTGATAGGCGTGGGTCGGCCGGGCGAAGCAGTAGATGCAGCCGTGCTCGCAGCCGCGAAAGGCGTTTACCGAACGGTCGAATCCGATGTCCGGCGAGCTGTTGCGGGTCAGGATCGACTTCGGACGCTCGATCGTGACGGTGGTGCGGCGCCGGGGGATGCCGTCGAGCGCTTCAACCTGGTCGAGCCATTCGCCATCCGCGACCCGTTCCTTGAGGTTGAAGCGCGTCGGCGTCGGATTGCGGGTGGCCCCGCGTCCATGGCTCGACTCGACCGGCATGGCACGAGTTTAGCGCCCCGATGAGAACATAACAAGAACGGGCCGGTGGAAGATCCGTCCCGCCAGGCTATTCGCCGAGGCGGGTCATCTCTGTCGGGAACGACGGCCAGTGGTGCTCCGCCATGGCCTTCAGGGTCGGAGTCTTCTCATCGTCGAGGCCCTGATAGACCCACATGTTCCGGAGCACGGCGGGGACGTAATAGCGCGTCTCCCAATAAGGGATGGATTCGATCCACAGCAGCGGATCGCCCTTGTCGTTGATGCTTGCCCACCGCGCGACAGGCAGCGGCCCAGCATTATAGGACGCGATCACCCGCGGAAGCTGCCCCGCGGTCGCGGAGTCGGTGCGCATCTTCTCAATGAAGCTTTGGCCGAAGGCGAGATTGTAGCGCGGATCGGTAAGGTTGGCGCGCGTGTAGGGCACACCGGTGCTCTGCGACATTTGCTGCGCAGTGATCGGAAGGACCTGCATCAGGCCCACTGCACCGGCTGTGCTGACGGCGCTGCGCCGGAAAGCGGATTCCTGCACGATATGGCCGAAGGCGAGAGCCGGATCGACGCGCCAGCCGTTGACCGGGCTCCAGCGCGGGTTGGGGTAACGGTCTGCGGCGTCGGCTTGCGCTCCATATTGCCCGTATTTGGCGAGCCAGAGCTGGGCGGCGGGAAGATCGAGGCGCTTGGCGAGATCGATCAGGGCGTGGTGCTCGGAGGGGTTGCCGATCCTCGCCTGATGCAGAAGCATCTGCTCGGCCAGCGCCGCCTCACCGATCTTCGCGAGCTCGATGGCGCGCTGCACGTTCGGATATTGGCTGATCTGCGGGTCGTAATTGCTGAACGGGTCGGCGGGGATGCTGGTTGGCATTCCGAGGGTCTCGCGGGCGAGCAGACCGTAGAAGCTCTCCGACGCTTCGTAAGGCGTTGCGGCGGCCTTCAGCAGCCGCTCGACCGATGCCGGCCGGCCCGCCGCCTGCTCGGCGCGCGCGGCCCAGTAAAAGGCGCCGGCGCGAAGCTCGCGCTGATCGGCGAGCTGCGCGGCCTGCTGGAACTCGGCCGAGGCGGCGTTGTAATCCCCCAGCCGCCAGGAGGCGAGGCCGGAGACCCATGCGGCCTGGCTGGCCCATTCGCCGATTGCGCCCTGGCGCCAGGTATCGGCGACCCGCCGCGCATCCATGTCGAGGCCTAGGACGTAATAGATGAAGGCAACGCGAGTGCCGGCCTCGGCGCGCGCTTCGGCCGACAGGTTCGGCGCCTGGGTGGTGAGCAGGGCTTCGCCGCCGCTCGCATTGTCGGCCTTGACCATCGCATCGAGCGCCGGCCGGAGCTGGTCGGCGGCGGGTTCGTGTATTGGGTGCGCGCGGTAACGGACGGGTGCAGAACCGAGAACGTAAACCGGCTTTTCGGGCACGATCAGCGGCGGAGTCGTCGCCCCCCGCTTCTGCGCCATCGCCGCGAGTTGGTTCGCCTCCGGCAGCTCGGGCGCCTGGGCGAGCAGGGCCTGAAGCGACGCGAGGTCGATCACGGGCGAGCCTTTCGCGGTATAGAGCTCGGCCTTGGCGACGGGTGTCAGGACGCTCGGCGGAAGCGCCGCGATACCGGCCTGGGCCGATGGCCAATCGCCCGCGTCGATCGCGTCGAACACCGAACGCCAGTCCCTCGGCACCGATGCCGCCGGAACGGCGGGCGCCGCTTGCTGTTGGGCTAGAACGGTCGTCGCCTGTTGCGTGACGGGCGCCGGAGTCGGCAGCGGTGCGAGCGGGTCGCGCGAGGGCTGCGCAAGCACCGGCGCGGCGCAAATCAGGGTTCCGAACGCAAGCAGCCCCGCCCTCAAGACTCGTCCTCCATCAAAAGCAGGAGATCCTGCCATGCCAATGATTTATCTAACGGCCGGTTAACCAAATGCCGGGGGTGAAAGGTCGCGACCGTGCGCACGCCTTCGACCTTGTGGACGTGGCCGCGCGCCTCGATCAGCCGTTTTCCGAGCAGCGCAAGCGACGGCCCGTCGCCGAACAGGATCAGCCGCTTGGGAGCCGCCAGCCGGATGTGCCGCCGGGCGATGTCGGCCGAGGAATCGCGCTCGGCAGCGCTCATCCGGGCGCCGGGCGCATGAAAGTAGGAAAGGGCGGCCGAATAGGCTTGTTCTACGGGAATATGGATTGCCGCGAGCATCCGCTTCGCAAGCTCCCATGCGTCGCCGCCAAGAGGCCCGCTCGAGTCCTCCGGCGCGTCGGCCATCAGCATGATGGCGGGGTGCTCGGGTCCTTGCGGGAGCACGCGTCGGGCCGAACGGCTCGCCATGGGAAGATGGTCGGTGGTCGCGAGCCAGTCCCGGAATTCCTCGAGCGTGCCATGGACCGGTGGCTCGGCGGCAGGCTCGGGCGAGGGGATTGTCTCGATTACGGGGACAGCAGCGGGCTTCAGCCAGTTGCGCGGATCTTCCTGGACCGCCGTGTCGACGCCGGCCTGGAGCCACCACGCCAAAGCGCTGCGGACCTCGGCATTACCGAGCGAATCCACTTCCCCTCCCATGCTGCTTTCCTCGCCTGCCATTGACGGAGGCGTCAAGGAATTGGCAGGGCGGATGAGTCGAATTGTGTGGAGGACGCGACGAGAGGATGAGCGAACGCGAATCCATGCAATATGACGTGGTGATCGTCGGCGCCGGGCCCGCGGGGCTGAGCGCCGCGATCCGTCTGAAGCAGCTGGCCAGCTCGGCCGGCCGCGAGCTTTCCGTCTGCATCCTCGAGAAAGGGAGCGAGGTCGGCGCGCATATCCTTTCGGGCGCGGTGATCGACCCGATCGCGCTCAACGAGCTGATCCCCGACTGGAAGGACAAGGGCTCGCCGCTCACCGTCCCAGTGACCGAAAACCATCACTGGGTGTTGAGCAGTGGCGGCAAGTGGGAGTTCCCGCACTTCCTGATGCCACCGTTCATGAACAACCGCGGCACCTATACGCTGAGCCTCGGCAATTTCTGCCGCTGGCTCGCGGGGCAGGCGGAGGAGCTCGGTGTCGAGATATTCCCCGGCTTCCCGGCGGCCGAGATTCTGTTCAACGATGACGGCTCGGTGAAGGGCGTCGCGACCGGCGACGTCGGGATCGCCCGCGACGGATCGCGTCGTCCGGATTACCAGCCGGGGATGGAGCTCCACGCGCGCTACACCTTCTTCGCGGAGGGTGCGCGGGGCCATCTGACCAAGCGGCTGACCGAGTTGTTCGGCCTCCGCGACGAAAGCGGTCCGCAGGTTTATGGCCTTGGAATCAAGGAATTATGGGACATTCCTGCCGAGAAGCACAGGCCTGGGCGAGTAATCCACACGCAGGGCTGGCCGCTCAAGGACGCATGGGGCGGGGGTTTCCTGTACCACCAGGAGAACAACCAGGTCGCGCTCGGCTTCGTTGTCTCGCTCGATTACGCCAACCCCTATCTTTCCCCGTTCGAAGAGATGCAGCGGTGGAAGACTCATCCAGCGATCCGGGCCGAGATCGAGGGGGGCCGGCGCGTGTCCTACGGCGCGCGCGCGATCAACGAGGGGGGCTACCAGGCGATTCCGAAGCTGGTGTTCCCTGGGGGCGCGCTGATCGGCTGCTCGGCCGGGTTCGTGAACGTGCCCCGGATCAAGGGCACGCACACCGCGATGAAGTCCGCGATGCTCGCCGCCGAGGCCGCGTTCGAGGCGATCGGAGAAGGCCGCGCCGGCGACGTGCTGGCAAGCTACACGCCGGCGCTCCACAAGAGCTGGGTCAGCCGAGAGCTCCACAAGGTCCGCAACGCGCAGCCGGCAGTCGCGCATTGGGGCGGGACCGCAGGAACGCTTTATGCCGGGCTCGATCTGTGGCTCAATCAATTGGGGATCGGCATCCCGTGGACTTTGAAGCTTCGGCCTGACAATACGACTCTGAGGCAGAAGGATCAGGTCCGACCGATCGATTACCCTAAGCCCGACGGCGTGCTGACTTTCGACAGATTGTCATCGGTGTTCGTGTCCAACACCAATCACGAGGAAGACCAGCCGGTTCATCTGACGCTCAAGGATGCAGACATACCCACAGCCATCAACCTGCCGGTCTATGCGGGGCCCGAGCAGCGCTACTGCCCGGCAGGAGTCTATGAATTTGTCGATGGCGGGAACGATGAACCCAGGCTCCAGATCAACGCCCAGAACTGCGTCCACTGCAAGACCTGCGACATCAAGGACCCGACGCAGAACATCAACTGGGTCACTCCCGAAGGCGGCGGAGGCCCCAATTATCCGAACATGTAAGCTTCTCGCCGGCGCCGCGCTCGCGGCACTCATCTATCTTCCCGTGCCGGCCGCCGCGGCGCGGCTCTCGACCGGCGATCCGGCGCTTACCTACGTCGAGGCGCGTGCCGCGGCGATGAACGGCGAGCACGCGCGCGCCGCGGAGCTGCTCGCGACGCTTGCCGACGCCGAACCCGACGAGGTGCAATTTGCGCAGCAGGCGCTGAGCGAAGCGATCGGCGCCGGCCAGATGGACCTGGCGCTCAGCCTCGCCCCGAAGATCCCGGCGGCGAAGCTGACGACGGACGCCCGGCTGTTGTTTGCTGCAGCCGCGGTCAAGCAGCACCATCTCGAGCAGGCGGTGCCGTGGCTTGCGCCGACCGGCGATAATGGTGACCTCGCCTTCCTCGCGCCACTACTGACCGCCTGGGACGCGGCCGAACGCGGTGATCAGGCGCGAGCGCTTGCAAGCCTCGACGAGATCCCCGCGAACAGCCTGCTCGCGCCACTCCACGACGAGGAACAGGCGTTCATCCTCCTCAAGTTCCGCCGCACTGCCGACGCCGAGCCGTTCGCGCGCCGGGCGATTTCCGCGGCCGGTCCGCGTGAAGCCCGGGTCAGGCTTGCGCTCGCCGACGGTTTCCTCGCCGCCGGCGACCGAACGCGCGCGCTGGCGATGGTCGATGGGATGGGCAGCGATTCGGCCGCGGCGCGTCAGCAAATCATGTCCGGCAAGCGGAACGGAGAAGCGATCGACACCGGAGCCAAGGCGTTGAGCTCGGTCCTCACTGCATTCGGCGCCGAGATCGCGCGCGTGCAACGATCCGCGCCGCCGATCGGGCTGGTGCAGGTGGCGCGCTATGCCGATCCGCAGAATACCAGCGCAACGGCGCTGCTCGGCCTGCTGATGGATTCGGCCGGCCGCGGCGACGAAGCCCTCGCACTGCTCGGCACGGTGCCGCAGAACGACCCGTTGATTTCGCAGGTGCGCGACGTGCAGGTGCATGTCCTGACCGGTGAGAAACGGCTCAACGAGGCGTATGCGCTCGCCTCCGCTGCGGCGAACGACCGCTCCGCAACCAGCGCCGATTTCTCGCGGCTGGGCGATGTGCTCGAGGCGATGGACCGGCACGATGCCGCTGCCGACGCGTTCGGGCGGGCGTTCGCGCTGGTCGGCGCGCAAGGCGGCGACAAGAGCGAGCTGTGGTCACTGCTGCTGCTCCAGGCCAATGCGCTGGAGGAAGCAAACCGCTGGCCGGAAGCCAAGGCCGCGCTGCAGAAAGGGCTCACGCTCGCGCCCGACCAGCCGCTGCTCTTGAACTTCCTCGGCTATGCGATGCTCGAGCGGGGCGAGAACATGGACGCGGCCGAAGCGATGATCCGCAAGGCGAGCCAGCTGGCGCCCGACGATGCCTCGATAACCGATTCGCTCGGCTGGGCGCAATTCAAGCGCGGCAGGATCGACGATGCGATCGACACGCTTCAGAAGGCAGCCGAGAAAGACCCGGTCCAGGCCGAGATCCAGGAGCATCTCGGCGACGCGCTCTACACGTCGGGGCGGCGCTTCGAGGCGCGTTTCGCCTGGCACGCCGCACTCGTGACCGCCGAGGACAAGCTCGCCGATCGGGTCAAGGCGAAGCTCGCGTCCGGGCTCAACCCGGCTGACGCCGCGCCTTGATGCAAAGCGTCGAGATTGCGCCGGCGAAGCTCAATCTCGCGCTTCATGTGAGAGGCCGCCTGCCCGACGGGCGCCATTCGATCGAAACCATTTTCGCCTTTTGCACCGATGGCGATCGGTTGAGCGGCGATCGAGCAGAAAGACTCTCGCTGGACCTCTCCGGCCCATTCGCCGGCGAGCTTGCGGGTGAAACGGACAATCTCGTCCTCAAGGCTGCGCGCGCGCTCGCCGAAGCGGCGGGCGTGAGCGAGGGCGCCGCGCTGACGCTCGACAAGCGCTTGCCGGTCGCGTCGGGGATCGGCGGCGGATCGGCCGACGCCGCCGCAACGCTCCGGCTGTTGACGTCATTGTGGCGGATCGACCCGCGCCACGCGGAGGAGGTCGCGCCCGCAATCGGGAGCGACGTCCCAGCCTGCCTCCTCAGCCTGCCCGCCCGGGGCGAAGGCGCAGGGGATCGGCTGACGAGCCTCGCGATCCCCGATCTTTCCGGAGCGCCGGTGCTCCTGGTGAACCCGCGAGTCCAGCTCTCGACGGCGCAGGTCTTTGCCCGGTGGGACGGTGAGGATCGGGGACCGCTCGAAGACTGGCGAACCGGCCGCAACGATCTCGAAGCAGCCGCCATCGCGCTCGCCCCGCAGGTTGAAACCGTGCTTGCCTGGCTGTCGGCGCAGCGCGGAGCAACGTCCGTGCGCATGTCGGGATCGGGTGCGACCTGCTTTGCCCTGTTCGACAGCGAAAAGGATTGCGACGACGCCGCGGAGCTAGTGCCGCGCGAATGGTGGCGTCTACCGACCAGTTTGCGTTAGACGGAGCGGCCATGAGCGGGCGGCCGATCCTCACTGCCGAGCATATGCGCGCAGCCGAGCAGGCGGCGATCGACCGGGGTGCCAGCGTCGAGCAGCTGATGGAGCAGGCCGGCGCGGCGCTGGCCGAAGCGACCTACCGCTTCGCCGGGCCGACACCAGCGCTGGTGCTGTGCGGGCCCGGGAACAACGGCGGGGACGGCTATGTCGCGGCGCGCCGGCTCGCCGAGCGCGGCGTGAAGGTCCGGATCGCGGCGCTGAGCGAGCCGAAGAGCGAGGCGGCCAGGCAGGCGCGCGCGCTGTGGCAGGGCGAGGTCGAAGCGCTCACCGACGAGACAGCGCCGGCGCCGCTTCTGATCGACGCGCTGTTCGGAACTGGTCTGAAACGTGGCTTGGAAACAGCTATCGCAGAACAGTTATCCCGCCTGTGCAGTTTGGCGATGGTGAAGATCGCCTGCGATCTTCCGAGCGGGGTCGAAAGCGACTGCGGCGCCGAGCTAAGCCCGGTCCCCGCCTTCGACATGACGGTAACGTTCGGCGCGCTGAAGCCGGCGCATCGTCTCTATCCGGCGATGCACAGATGTGGGCGTGTCGTCCTCGGCGACATCGGAATCGAAGCGGAGACGAGTTGGCACGAGATCGCTCCGCCGAACGTGCCACCGCTCGATCCCGGCGGTCACAAGTATGATCGCGGGCTCGTTCATGCCCTGGCGGGACAGATGCCCGGCGCGATCGCTCTCGCGGCCACCGCAGCAGCGAAAGCAGGCGCCGGATACGTGCGGGTGAGCACTTCGAAAACGATCGATGGCCTGCCCGCGGCGATAGTTCAGACCGACACCGCGCCGGTCAACGATGAGCGGATCGGATGCCTGCTCGTCGGACCCGGCATGGGAGATATCCCGCAGGTTCTGACGCTCGCTCTGACCTCGCGGGCGCCCAAGGTCCTCGACGCGGACGCGATCTCGCATCTGGGCGAACCCGAGCGGCTAAAGGGCCAGGACGCGATCGTCACGCCGCACGACGGCGAATTCCGGCGGCTGTTCGGCGAGATCGAGGGCACCAAGCCCGAACGCGCGCTCGAAGCGGCGAAGAGATCGGGCGCGGTCGTGGTCTACAAGGGCGCGGACACGATCGTCGCTTCGCCCGACGGGCGCCTCGGCTTCCGCCCACCGGCGCCGGCGTGGCTCGCAAGCGCGGGCACCGGGGACGTTCTCGCTGGAACCATCGCCGCGATGCGCGCGCGCGGTCTCCCGGCGTTTGAAGCGGCCTGCGCTGGAGTCTGGCTCCAGGGCCGGGCGGCGGAGATTGCCGGGCCGGCGATGATCGCGGACGATCTCGCTGAGGCCGTGGGCGAAGCATTGTCGTCCCTTGGCTAGCCGCTTGCCCTTGCCCGGGCGCCTCGCCATGCTGGTAACTTCAGACAGGAGGGTTTCCGGATGAATCGCAGTTTCTTGCTGCCGCTCCTCGCGGGCGCGGTGCTGGTGCCGTCCTCGGCGCTGGCCGGCGAGGGGATGTGGACCTTCGACAATTTCCCGATCGCGAAGGTGAACGCCGAATATGGGACGCACATCGACCAGGCCTGGCTCGACCATGTGCGCGGCGCGTCGGCGCGCCTCTCGACGGGATGCTCGTCGTCGGTCGTTACTTCGACGGGGGTGCTGCTGACCAACAACCACTGCGTCGCGGGCTGCACGCAGGACCTGTCGACCAAGGTCAACGATTACTACACGCACGGCTATATCGCCCACGGCCGCCAGGAAGAGCGCAAATGCGCCGGGATGCAGGCGGAGATCCTGGCCGCGATCAGCGACGTCACGCCGCAGATGCAGGCGGCGGGGCGGGGGCTTACCGGCGAAGCGCTGGTGAAGGCGCGGACTGCGGCGTCTTCGACGATCGAAAAGCAAGGCTGCGGCGACGATCCCAAGTTCCGCTGCCAGGTCGTCGATCTCTATCACGGCGGCCAGTTCAAGCTGTACAAGTACCGCAAATATTCGGACGTTCGGCTGGTCTTCTCGCCCGGCGTCCAGACCGCCTTCTTTGGCGGCGACCCCGACAATTTCAATTTCCCGCGCTACGACCTCGATAGCGCCTTCGTGCGCCTCTACGAGAATGGCGCGCCGGTCGCGACGCCCGATCATCTCAAATGGAACGTCAGCGCTCCGACGGCGGGCGAGCCGGTGTTCGTTTCCGGCAATCCGGGGGGCACCGACCGCCAGCTGACCGTTCCGCAGCTGGAGACCCAGCGCGACCTGCAGATCCCGATGACTCTCGTCCAGTTCGCCGAACTTCGCGGCCGGCTAATCCGCTTCAGCGAGGAATCGGCGGAGAACAAGCGGATCGCACAGGACCTGCTGTTCGGCCTCGAGAATTCGTACAAGGTCTATTTCGGTCGGCTGTTCGCGCTGAACAGCGGCGACCTCATGGCCCAGAAACAGGCGCAAGAGGCGGCGCTTCGGGCGAAGGTGCCGCAGCTCAACCTCGGGCCGGGATTCGGCGATCCGTGGGCGACGATCGCCGGGGCGCAGAAGGACCTGGCCGCGCTCTATCTCCCGTATCGCTTCGTCGAGGGCGGACCGATGGGATCGGACCTGTTCCGCTATGCCCGCAGCCTGGTGCGCGCAGCGGCGGAGCGGCAGAAGCCTTCGGCCGAGCGCCTGCCCGGCTATTCGGATTCGCAGCTCCCGTTGCTCCAGAAGCAGGTGCTCGACGTGGTGCCGGTCTATCCGGCGCTCGAGCAGCAGGTGCTCGAATTCTGGCTGTCGAAATCGCGGGAGTATCTGACCGCGGACAATCCCTACACGCATCTGCTGCTCGGTCGCGACAGCCCCGAGGACCTGTCGGCGAAGCTCGCCCAGTCGAAGCTCGGCGACGCGGCCGTCCGCAAGCAATTGTGGGACGGCGGCTGGGCGGCGATCCAGGCGTCGAAGGACCCGATGATCCAATATGTGCTTCGGATCGACCCGGAGGCGCGCGCGCTCAGGACCGAATATGACAATCGGGTGACCGGCCCGATCAGCGCCGCGTCCGAGAAGATCGCAAAGGCGCGTTTCGCCGCGTACGGCGACACCATCTATCCCGACGCGACCTTCACGCTGCGCTTGTCCTACGGAAAGATCGAGGGCTGGACGCACAATGGCACGACCGTTCCGCCCTTCACCTACTTCAAGGGGCTGTACGAGCGGGCGACGGGCAAGCCGCCGTTCGAACTCGACCCGCGCTGGATCGCGGCGAAGGGCAGCCTCAACCCCGACACCGTGTTCGACATTTCGAGCAGCAACGACATCATTGGCGGCAATTCGGGTTCGCCGCTCATCAATGCGCGGGGCGAGGTCATCGGCGCGATCTTCGACGGCAATATCTACAGCTTGGGCGGCGATTACGGCTACGATCCGGTGCTGAACCGTGCCGTCTCGGTCTCTACCGCGGCGGTGAGCGAGGCGCTGCGCAAGGTCTATCACGCCGACGCGCTTGCCGACGAGCTTGCGGGGAGCTGAGCGGTATCGGAATCGCCTCCAGCGCATGAGCTGATCGTCCGGATTGCCGCGCGCGGTGACGGCGTGACGTCGAGCGGGCGGCACGTGCCGTTCGGAGTGCCGGGTGACGCGCTGCTCGACGACGGGGCGCTCGCGCCGGGCCCGCACCACCAGGAGCCGCCGTGCCGGCACTTCCCGGAATGCGGCGGTTGCCAGCTGCAGCATGCGGACGACGAGGCTTATTGCGGGTATCTGGTGTCGCGTCTGGAGACGGCACTAGCGCAGCATGGACTCGCGACTGAGGTCCGCGAGCCGCATCTGTCGCCGCCTTGTTCGCGAAGGCGGGCTACGCTGCGCGTGCTGAGGGCGGGACAGTCTGCGATTGTGGGCTTCAATGCCGAGAAGTCGCACCGGATCGTCGACATGCACGAATGCCATATCCTTCGGCCGGAGCTGTTCGCGCTGGTCGCGCCGCTGCGGTCACTATTCGCCCAGCTGCTGCAGCCGAAGCGCGCGGCCGAAGTGCAGCTGACGCTGATCGACGGCGGCGTCGATGTGCTCCTCAAGGGCGTGGACGCGGACGGGCTTGCCGCCATGGAAGCGCTGACGTCATTCGCGTCCGGCTACCGCCTGGCGAGGCTCAGCCTCGACCGTGGCCTTGGACCGGAGACGCTCTACGAACCCGAGCCGGCGACGGTGACTCTGTCAGGAACCGCAGTCGGCTTTCCTGTCGGCGGCTTCCTGCAGGCGACCGAGGACGGCGAAGCGGCGTTGGTCGGCCGCGTCCGCGAAGGCGTGGACGGCGCTCGAGCGATCGCCGACCTGTTCGCCGGACTGGGCACCTTCGCGCTGGCCACGGACGCTTTCTATGCAGGCGAGGCTTCACGCGACGCTGCGACAGCGCTCAAGCGGGCCGCGCCTTCGATCAGCGTCGAGCATCGTGACCTTTATCGCCGGCCGCTCGACGCCGCCGAGCTCAAGCGTTTCGATGCCGTGATCCTCGACCCTCCGCGCGCAGGAGCGGAAGAGCAGGCGAGGGCGCTCGCGGGCTCAGCAGTCCAGCGGATCGCCTATGTCAGCTGCAATCCCGCGACATTCGCCCGTGATGCGAGGATGCTCGTCGACGGCGGCTATGCGCTCCAATGGGCGCGGCCGGTCGGGCAGTTCCGCTGGTCGACGCACGTCGAGCTCGCCGCCTGCTTCACCCGTGGTGGAATAGGAAAATCGCCGCATGGATCGTGAGCGCGATCAGGCAGAGCGTGCTCAATAGGAAAAGAAGGAAGCGCACCGGAACGACGTTGATCGTCGCTTGCCAGATGCTGTGAAGGATTCGGAAACCCACATAACCCCAGGCGAGATAGACGTTGATCGCCGTGTCGAACCCCATGAGGATCAGAGCGAAGACGATCGCGTAAAAGATCGTCGGCTGCTCCATCAGGTGCTGGTAGTTGTGCGCGGGCCAGTTCGCTTGCCCGGGCTGCTCGCGCTCGAGGTCGGCACCGCGAGTCCCTTCGGGGATCTTGCGCCCCTTGAGCTGCGGCGCGCGGGCAATAGCCAGCCAGAAGAACATCACGATCGACCATGAGACGAGCGCGACCACGGGGCCGAGCAGCGGACTGATATGCATTGAGGTTCTCCCGACGTTTGAGCCGACGCTGCGACGAAAATTGGCGCCGCTCAACCGCTTTCGTTACAGCTTCGTTGCAAAGCGGAGGGGCGGGCTGGATGGAAGCGAGTGCGGCTACAGCGGCGCGTCCGCCGCTCACCGGCGCCCAGATCGCCTCGGTTGCCGCAGGCAACGCGCTCGAATTCTACGATTTCATCACCTACAGTTTCTTCGCGGTGCAGATCGGCCGGGCGCTGTTCCCAGGCGACGCCGCTCATTCGCTGGCGTGGTCGCTGGCGACCTTCGGAGTCGGGTTCATCAGCCGTCCGGTCGGCGGGCTGGTGATCGGCCGCTGGGCCGACCGGCGAGGCCGAAAGCCGGCCATGATCCTGTCGTTCAGCCTGATGGGCATCGCGCTGACCGGCCTGGCGCTGACGCCATCCTATGCAGCCATCGGCATGGGGGCGCCGGTGCTCGCCATCCTGTTCCGGCTGCTCCAGGGCTTCGCCCTCGGCGGAGAGGTCGGGCCGAATGTCGCTTACTTGCTCGAAGCCGCTCCGCCGAACCGGCGAGGGCTCTATGTCTCGTTCAACTTTGCCACGGCGGACCTGGCGTCGCTTGCGGCCGGGCTGATCGGCTTCGGCCTGTCGTCGCTGCTGAGCAACGCCCAGCTCGAATCGTGGGGCTGGAGGATTGCCTTCCTGCTCGGCGCGGCGATCGTTCCGTTCGGGCTCCGGTTGCGCCGGACTTTGACCGAAACGCTTCCGCCGGAAGAGGCCGAAGCGGCACCGAGGACGAGCATTCGCCCATTCTTCCTCGTCGCCTTCGCCGGGATGCTGATCCTCGGCGCCGGGACGGTCAGCAATTACACGCTCGATTATCTGACGACCTATGCCCAGACCACGCTCCACATGCCCGTCCCCGCGGCGTTCGGAGCGGCGGTCGTGATCGGCCTGATCAGCGTCGTTTGCGAC
>Ga0070680_100000953_pt1 | contig 20481 bp, 16 predicted proteins | sample KBSC73BmetaG_FD_64672 | JGI IMG/M metagenome (GOLD analysis project Ga0070680, IMG submission 64672) | Corn rhizosphere microbial communities from Kellogg Biological Station, Michigan, USA - KBS C7-3B metaG | ecosystem: Host-associated > Plants > Roots > Rhizosphere | place: USA: Michigan...
GCGGCCGCGCGGTCCGGCTCCACGATCGTCCGCGTATCCGCGCGCCGCACCCCCACCATCACGTCATTGATAATCTGCAGCGGATCTTCCGAACGCGGATTGTCGCTCGTCACAATCACCAGATCGCTCAGCTCCGCCGCCACCTGCCCCATAATCGGCCGCTTGGTACGGTCGCGATCGCCGCCGCACCCGAACACCGTGATCACGCGTTTCGGATTCAGATTGCGCGCCACTGAAATCGCATTCTTCAACGCGTCATCGGTGTGCGAGTAGTCCACCACTACGGCGAACGGCTGCCCTTCATCCACGCGCTCGAATCTGCCCGGCACCCCTGTACACGCCGCAATTCCGCGCGAGATCACTTCCGGCGGCAACTGATACGTCATCCCGGCGCCGCACGCCGCAAGAATGTTATAGACGTTGATCTTCCCAATTAGCGGCGAACGAATCTCGAACCGGATCTTGTCATGCACAATCTCAAACCGCAGCCCGTTGAAGCTCGAGTGAATATGTCGCGGCTTGAGTCGCGCATCGGCCGAAAACCCGTACCACAGCACTTCGGATTGGCCCTGCGCCCCGGCCGGCAGTTTACGCCCCCATTCGTCATCCCGGTTCACCACGGCGTAGCGCGGCGGTGGCCCGCCCGAACCCGTAAACAAGAGGCGCTTGGCCGCGAAATAATCCTCCATCGTGCCGTGAAAATCCAGATGGTCTCGCGTCAGATTGGTGAAGACCGCCGTATGAAACTGCAGTCCGTAAATCCGGCCGAGCGCCAGCGCATGCGATGAAATCTCCATCGTCGCGTGCGTTCCGCCGATCTGGTCCAGCCGCGAAAGCAGCCGCTGCACATCGAGCGATTCCGGAGTCGTGTTCGGCGCCGGAAGAATCTCCGGCCCAAGGCGATATTCAATCGTCCCCACCAGCCCCGTCGTTTTCCCCGCCGCTCGCAGAATCGAGTCGATCAGAAAACTCGTGGTCGTCTTGCCGTTCGTTCCGGTAATTCCGGTTAGCGCGATCTTCTCGTCCAGATTGCCGTAGAATTTCCGCGCAGCCAGCGCCAGCGTCTGGCGCCCGTGCTCCACCCGAATCCAGGGCCTGTCAAACCCCTCCGGTTGCGGCAACTCGCTAACCACGGCAATCGCGCCGTTCGCAATCGCCTGCGCCGCAAATTCGCGCCCGTCCACTCGCGCGCCCGGAAAGGCGAAAAACACGCATCCCGGCTCAACCCTGCGTGAATCGTATTCGAGGCCGCGGACGTCCGCATCGGCGATGCTCTCCGGAGGCGAAACCGGCGTCGCCCCGGCCAGCAGTTCGCGCAGCGTCACCTGATGTGAACTCCAGTCCGCTTCTCCATATCAGCGCGCAAACACGATCCTCACTCGCGCTCCCTGGCGCATCGGAGTCCCGGGCAGAGGCATCTGAGCCCGTGCAATGCCGCTCCCCTCAAGCATCACCTGGATTCCCTCGGCCGCCGCGCGCTCCGCCACCGCCTGCATCGCAAGACCGCGAAAATCGGGCACAACCGGCCCTTTGGCCTTTGGCGCGGGGGGCGGCGCAACGGGCGCGGCAGGCTCAACCTTCGCCACGTCCGTTTTCGTCGCATCGCCGCCCTTCGCCGCGGGAATCTCATCACTCTCCGTCGGTTTCGGAGCCATCTGTTGCGCCAGCAGTTGCCGCGCACTCGGCTCCTCTTCCATAATGCTCGGCGCCCCCAGATCCGCGATCGAAACGTCATCTTCCACCTTCGGCTCCGGGGTCTTCTTCTTTTTCTTGTTGTTCTTAGCCTCGAGTTCCTCCGGAATATCGCGCGGCACGTCCAGCATGCGCAGTGCTTCGGTCATGATCGCCTTGAACACCGGCGCCGCCGCGTCCGCCCCCTGCCCCTGCTCGCCAGACGTATGGTGAATCGTCACTACCACCACCAGCGCCGGATTCGTTACCGGTGCGAACCCCATAAAAGACGCATTGTAAAAGTGCGAGTAATGGTGGATCGCTCTGTCGTAAATCTGCGCCGTTCCCGTCTTCCCCGCTGACGTGTATCCCGAAAGCCGCGCATGCAACCGTCCGGTGCCGCGCAGAACCACGCCCTCCATCATCTCCCGCATCGTGATCGCGGTCTCCGGCCGGATAATCCGCACCGGCGCCTCCATCGGTTCCTGCTTGTTGCCCCGCCGGATCACCAGCCGTGGCTTTACCAGCAGCCCCCCGTTCGCGATCACCGAACACGCGCGCGCCATTTGCACGGAGGTCACGCTCACCTCCTGGCCCATTGAAATCGAGGCCAGCGACGTCGTGCCCCAGCGCTTCAACGGCCGCAGCAGCCCGGGCGATTCCGCCGGCAGCGGCAGCCCCGTGCGTTGCCCGAACCCGAAACGCCGCGCATAGTCGTACATGTTCTGCGGCCCCACCCTCATGCCGATCAGAATCGCGCCGATGTTCGATGATTTCTCGAGCACCTGCTCCATCGTGATCGTCCCCAGCCCGCGATGCGATTCGTGAATCGTCCGCCCCGGCAGCCGCAGGACGCCGTTGCCGGTCGGAATCAGCGAATCCGGCCGCAGATGCGTTGTTTCGAGCGCCGCGGTCAACGTAACCACTTTGAACATCGACCCCGGCTCGAACGGAACGGACGCCCCAAGGTCCAGACGCGCAATCGGATCTTCCTTCGCGGTCGGCGGTACATTGGGGTCGTAATCGGGATAATTCGCCAGCGCCAGGATCTCGCCGGTATACGGGTTCATCACGATCGCCGTTCCGCTGCGTGCGTGCTTCGCCTCCACTCCGGCCTTCAGCGCCACCTGCGCCACATACTGCATCCTCTCGTCGATCGAAAGCGCCAGCGATTCCCCGGCCTGCGGTGCGGCGTCCAGATGCGAATCGAGCCCTCGGCGCTTCACATCCATCACCAGACGTTCCGCGCCGTCGCGTCCCTTCAGTTCTTTATCCAGCGCGCGCTCCACGCCCGCTGCGCCTTCTTCATCCTTATATACGCCGCCGATGATGTGCGCAGCCGTGTCGCCCTTGGGGTAATGCCGCTGGCTTTCCACATGGAAGGTCACCCAGTCCAGATGAAATGACTTCAGCCGCTCAATTTGAAATGGATCGATGCGCCGCTTCACCCACATGAACCCCTTGTGGTTGTGGCGAGCCCATTCCAGTCGGCGATAAAGCACCTGCTGATCGAGATTGAGAGTATTGCCGAGAACTTCCGTGGCGAGTTTCAGATCCGCGATCTGCTGCGGATTTACTGATACCGAATCCGTTGGAACGCTGATCGCGAGCGGCTGCCCGTTGCGGTCCAGAATCGTTCCGCGTGGCGCCGGGATGTCGATTTCATGTTCCTGCTGCGAGCGCGCCAGCGCGGCGTATCTCGCATGCTGCACCACCTGCAGCGAAAACAGACGGCCGGCGATCGCGAGCGCCCAGAGAAGCAGAAACGCGGCCAGGCATGTCAGGCGATTGACCGCCGCCGAGCGCCCCCAGACTTCCACCGCTCCCCCTTACCGGCTGCGAACCGTGTTTGTATTGAGGGTTGCCGCCGGAGCCTGGTTTCGCGCATAGGCCCCATCGGTCGAGATGTTGTCGAGATGAATCACCTGCTCGGAAGACGGGCTGGTCAGGTCCCGCGCCTTCGCGAGATCGCTCAGCCGCCCGGGGCTCAGCAGCGCCGCCTCGCGCACGTCAAGCTCGCGCTTCTGGTCGACCAGCGCCTGGCGCTCCTGCTTCAGCGTTTCGAGCTTGTACCCCGAGAGAACCGATGCCACATGCGGCGCGATGATGCTCGCCCCCAGCATCAGGAGCACGCCGGCCGCCCCCACGGCCGACCAGCACTCCCCCTTTGCCCCTGGGTCCGCCTGCCGGACCACGCGCGAGTTATCGATGCGCTTCGAATAGAAATAAACGTCGTCGTTCGGAAGCGCGCGCAACGCATAGGGATCCACCTGCGCACGCACATGGGCGCGTTTGTCAGCGCGCACCGCAATCGCATCGCTTCTTCTGAAAAATGTAGCCAGCGTGGCCATGGCTTTACTGTTCGTCCTCGCTCTTGCCTGTTCTTGGTTTCCCTTGGTGGCTTCTACCCGCTGTTTCCACCGCCTGCTGCGCGTCCTGCGCCATAACAATCGCGCGCAATTTCGCGCTGCGTGACGGCGGGTTCTCCCGGACCTCCTGCTCCGCCGGCGTTACGGGCTTCTTCGTCAACAGCACGGCGTTGCCCGTGCGCGCCAGCTCCCGGAAACTTTCTTTCACCTTGCGGTCCTCAAGCGACATGAAAGAGATCATCACGATGCGTCCGCCCGGCTTCACCATCCGTGGCGCGCGCTCCAGCAGCGCATCCAGCTCGTCCTGTTCGCGATTGACCACCATTCTCAGCGCCATGAAGGTTCGAGTCGCGGGGTGCAAAGGTCCCGTCCGAGGGACGGCCCGTTCCACCACATCCGCCAGATGTAGTGTGCTCCGAACGGGCCGCGCTCGAACGATTGCTCTGGCTATCTTCCGCGCTCTCCTTTCTTCGCCCAACTGGTAGATCCAGTCAGCGATTGCCTTCTCGGCACTGTGATTAACCAGATCGGCCGCCGTCGTGCCCGTGGTTTGATCCATGCGCATATCGAGCGGTCCCTCTGATTGAAATGAAAACCCTCGCTCCGGATCCGTGAGCTGATACCGGCTCACCCCCAGATCCGCCACAAGACCGTCAAGTCCGGCCTCGTTCAACTCCGAAAACTTTCCGTGTCGGTATTCAATACGGTCGGCAAACTCCGCCGTGTTGCGCCGCGCCACATCGAGCGACTGCGCATCGCGATCGTTCGCGATCACCACTCCGCCTGCCGTCAATCTCTCCGCGATCGCTCGCGTGTGCCCGCCTAATCCCGCCGTACAGTCCAGATAGCGCCCGTCGGGCCGCACTGCCAGATACTGCAGCGTCTCGGCGAGCATGACAGGAAAGTGCTGAGCCATATCCCGTCACCGCAGGCCCTCCATCTCGAGCACGTCGAGGTTTTCCGCCGCCGCCTGGCTTGCGCGCCGCTTCCGCTCCTGATAAATCGCTTCGGTCAGCACCTGCACCCGGCCTTTGAACGCAAACAGGTGCAACTCCTGCCCTTCCAGATCCAGTTCGCGCCGCAGCTCCGGGTTAAACGTGATCCGTCCCTGCCCGTCCATGTCGGCGTCCGCCCCCAGGTCCGCCGCGTTGAATGCAATATTCTGCGCCGCCCCCGGATTCGCCCGGTAAGTCTCGAAAAACTTCTCGTTCTCCCGCCACACGGCCATTGGGTATATTTGTGCAATACGGCGATCGAGGCTCGTGACAAACAACTTACGCTCCGGAAGACTGTTAAAAAACTGTTGGAAAGCTGTGGGAAGCTTCAGCCGGCCTTTGTCGTCGAGACGCGCCGGGTACATACCGCGCGGCGGCTCGACCGGAGGATTCGCTGCTGATTTCCCTTCTTCTTCCACCTGAAACCACTTTCAGACCACTTTTATTCCAAATCCATCCACTAGGGATTGTGGCACGACCCAGATCGCGTTGCAAGTCCTTTGTTGACGGAAGTTTCTGGAAAAAGAGGAGTTATTCCTGTACTACGAAATGCGTAGCATTTTCGTAAAGCCACAATAGGTTCGAATATCGGCGAAAGCATGGCGAAAGTGGCAACCAGGGACACCCCCACGCCGGGGTGGACTCTGTTCTGGAGTGGCACAGAGAAAACTGACCGGGAAACCCGTTCAGTGGTACTTCACATGTAACGCGGTGTCTTTATGGGTCTCTTCACTGCGGCGCTCCTCGCCACCACCGCCCAAAATGGAGCCAGGCCTACAGCCATCGGCCCCAACGTAGTTATCGAGGCCGTCGAGCGTCAGATCCACGGTCTGCTGACGCTGCTTCCGAACTTCGTCCTGTGCAGCGTGTTCCTGCTCTTCGTCTGGGGCTTCGCCTTCGGCGTCAAGCGCTTCGTCCTGTCCGGCGGTCACAAATCCCACATGAACCCGCCGCTCGTGCGCGCGCTCGCGCGGCTCAGCTCAATCATTGTGTGGGTGCTCGGGCTCTTTACGGCCGCCACCATCGTGGTGCCGTCCTTTAACCCGGGCAGCATGATCGCGGGCTTGGGCATCAGTTCCATCGCAATCGGCTTCGCCTTCAAGGACATCTTCCAGAATTTCCTCGCCGGCCTGCTTCTGCTCTGGAGCCAGCCGTTCCACGTTGGCGATGAGATCAAGTCGGGCGAGTTCGAAGGCGCAGTCGAAGATATCGACATCCGCGCCACGCTCATCCGCATGTATAGCGGCGAGCGCGCGATCGTCCCCAATAGTGCTGTCTACACCAATGCGATCGTGGTCAAAACCGCCTTCCCGGCGCGCCGCGGAAAGATCGTGATCGCGGTCGATGACCCCCGGCCCGCTCCCGAAGTCCGCGATCTCATCGCGAAGATCATCGAGAAAATCCCGGGTGTCTTGTCCGAGCCCGCTCCCAGCATCGCGATCTCAAATATCAAAGGAAGCTCCATGCGCTTCACCGCCTATCTCTGGAGCCCTCAGCCCACCGCTGCCGCTGACCGCGCCCTCACGGCCGTCCGCGATGCCTTCGAAGCAGGCAAAGCCGAAATCAGCGCCGCGTGATTTATTGACTCCCGTCGGTGGCGCGGAAGATCACTGTGGTCGCCACCAATCCGGCTTCTTCGATGCTTCGTCAGTCAAAAGCGCCTCGCGCCGGTCAGTTCCCCTTGATCAATGAGATCACTTTTCCCATCGTCACCGAATCGTCGTCGAAGCCGCCGTGCGTAGTGCTGCGCGACTCCTGCCCCGGCGCGGGAAACGCACTGACGCTCTTTAAGCCGAGAGGCGCCACATCGCTCTGGAAGTACTTCTCCATCCCCAGAATCTTTGTCACCACGCCTTTCTCGAACGATTGCGACACCAGGTACAGCAGAGACCGGCTGTACCCCAGAATCGGTTCGCACGTCGGATCCTTCTGCTCCACATCGTCCGACATGTGGAACTGGTTATATCGCTTCACCTGTCCGCTGCGAATCGCCGGAATCACTTGCGTCTCGAAGGTGTCCAGCCGCACGGCGGGAGCCAGGAAGTTAACCGTCTCGAACGTCCAGCCCTTCAGGCGCTCAATGATGGCGCTGTGCACGATCGACCCCGCGGAATGCCCGATCAGATGCAATTTCACCTTCGACATATCCGCGAAAAGAGGAGACTTCCTGGATTCCTCGTACAGAATGATTCCGCCTGCGTCCTGATTCGCCGAAATCGCGTCGGCGTTCTTCTTCATCTCGCCCCAGACGGCCGTGCCCGGAACGGCCAGCATCTTTTCAAGCCGCTGATTCCACCAACTCGCCACGTGCCCCGGCATCGCGGCAGTCGTACGCTGCTTCGCCACGAAGTCTTCGCCGATGTTCTTCAGCGTCGACCACAAATCCGTCTCCCACATCAGAAATATTGGGAAAATCCGGTTATCATACAGGGCCTTCACCCACTTCGCTGCCGTATCCGCCGCCCCGTTCTCGGAGGTCAGCCCGCCGTGCGCGTACACCGCGATATCCACCACATCGGAATCCTTGAGCCCCCACGACTTCCGCGCATCCGCAAGCCGCTGCGTCACCAGCGTCGTCACGTCCGCTGCCTGTGTGCGGAACTCGCCCGTGTTGCTAAGTCGCCCGTTGTTCTCCATATCGATGATGTACGGATCGATTTGATGGCTTCTCAGCTCGCGATTTGCCGCCAGTTGCACCCGGTCGCCGGTCTTGCTTAGCGTCTTGGTTCCCGCTATCTCGAGATGCAGATCCGTCACGACGCCGAGTTGCGCTACCCAGCAGTCCATCGCATGTTCGAGCCAGTCCTCGTAAGTCAGTACTGCCTGGCCATTGGTTCCCCAGTTGGTGTCCCAGGAGTTGTGAACGATAAAGCCTTCGCGCGTATAGCCGACAATCGCGAATGCATGCGCCCCGTCGCCTGGCTTCACGTCAGCCTTCGGGATGACTCGCCATGCCCCTTTCGCGACCTCAGCCTTATCCTGGAGCAACCATCCGTCGTGCGTTACCGCGCTCGCATAGAGCGCTCCCATTTCGTTCAGCGCGACGTGCATGTCGGTAATGGACTTTGCATTCACGCGATAATACGCGCCCAGCGGGCGTTTTATACCATCAGCCCACCAGTCCAGCTTCGGGTCCTTCGGCTCCGGCGGCATCTCGAATTTCGGCCAGAGATTCGAAGCGCACGCGCCGTGCTTGTACCAGCCCTTCATTGCTCCGCGGAGACTTGACCCGGTGTCCGCACTCGAATCTCCCGGAAACTCATCGTACCGGCGCGCCATTGAATACAACATGAACGGCGACACGGGACATTCCGCCGACTTCCGTTTCGCGCGCCGCTGCAGATGATAAATAACGCTCGCCAGCGCGAACCCTGTGCACGCGCTCGTGTCTCGCTGATTCAACACGGGAATATCGATGTCCGGCGCCAGCATTTCTGCAGGAATTACGGTCACCGACGGCATGTACGGCCGGTCGCGGAGATCGATGCTGTCTGGAACCACATTGCGGAGCCGTTTCACCACGGCGTCTTCCCGCCCCCGTTCAGTCTGAGGCTTCTTCGAAGGCCTTCGTATCGCTTTCGCCATATGCGTTCCGCCTATCTTATCCTCGCGGGGACCTGTCTGTGTTCATCTGTGGCCCGTTCATGAAGTTGGAATCGCGTCTTTTCCATTCCCCCGGGTTTCTCCCCTCCCTCACCCGTCGTAATACACCGTACTGTTTTGAAACATCGCCCTAATTTGCGCGTTCCATTCCGCCGATAGACGCCCAAATGGCCAGTTCCTGCTATGAAACTGACCGGCATTGCCGCCGGGTGGCCTCCCTCGCGAGGTCCGTCGCTGAGCATATGGGCGTCGATCGCGTAATCTGCGATTCGCTCGAATCCGCCGCGCTCGAACACCAGAATTTCCGTCTCTCGCGCCTGAGAAAGAACGATTTCGTCCTCCCCGGGACCGCGGGCATGATCCTTCACCGGTTTGCCGGCGGAACGAACGAGTTCGGCCGCTCCATCGAATCGGCCGCCGCGATACTCCGCGCGTGTGACGCGCTCGATGAATCGGCCGAATTCGCTGCCTATGAGGCGCGGCCGCTCGCGGGTGCCATTCAGGATTTCATGGCGGACGCCGGCCAGTGGCCATGCGAAGTCGGATCCGGGTTGCTCCGCCTCATACGGCCCGGCGCCCCGATCGAGCCGGGAGAAAGACTCCCGGTACTACCTTCGGCCGCCGCGGCGCTGCTGCGTCTGCAATCTGAAACGGTCTCGGCAGCTGAACTCGCCGGCGTTGCCGAAAGGGATCCTGTCTTCGCGAAGCGCCTTCTCGGCCTCGCAAACTCCGCCACCTTCGGCCCACCCATCGAAATTCGAAGCATCTGCGACGCGGTTCTCAGAATCGGCGTTCCACTCGCCCACAAGGCTCTGGTCGCCGCTTCCATCGGCCCGCTCTTCGCGTCGGCAAAACTGTGCGCCATCTGGCGTCACTCTCAGGAAATCGCCGCCATCGCGCACGAGCTTGCGCCTCAATGCGGCTGTCATCCTCATGAAGGCTGGCTCGCGGGCCTTCTGCACGATATCGGCCTGCTCATCTTCGCTTCACAGCCCGCGGCGGATTGCTCGCGGGAGGAGGCATGGCGGCACGCCGGTTTTCCGCGCGCCTATACGGAAACCATCGTCTGGGGCATGGACCACGCAACCGCCGGAGCGGACTTGCTCGCGCAATGGAACGTCCCTCCGGATCTGGTGGAAGCCGTCCGCCATCACGCCGCGCCTGAGCTCTCCGATTCCCCCCTCGCCGCTCTCCTCTATATCGCGAACGCTATCGACCGGGAGGTTACGGACGCAGCGGAAGCTGGCGAACCAGAGCCTCTCGCTTCACGGTTCCGTCTCGCCACAGCTCTCTCCGTAACGCATCTGCCCGCGTCTCTGGTTGAGTCGTTCTCGCGCGAAAGCCAGATCTTCGCAATCGCCTGCTGAGCAGACCTTATTGCGCTTCGATCCGGTGATGCCCGCGCGGCAGCAGGACCGCGCAGTCTCCGGTTCCGTCGCATCGCGCAGCGAACGGCTCCCCATCCACGGTCATCCGCGCAGGCTTGCGATCGAATCTTGCCACAGCGCGGCTGTCGCTCTCATATTCCACCGCGATTCTTCCGCCGTTCATCCCTGCGTCGATCAAACGCGCATTCAGATCCAGCACGCGAAGCGAATGCTTCTCCTGCACTGGCTCTAAAACATGCCGGCCGCCCGGCAGCCGGATATACCCGCCCGATTCGAGCGGCCACGCCTTGCCGTCCACCAGCGCCGCCCCGTTCCACGCGATCTCCACGTCCGCGCTCGCCTCCACCGTCGTTCTCGGTCCTTCTTTTACGATCGATTTCACGGGCGCCGAAGCCGCCGCCAGCAGCGGCAGGTCGGGACGCAGAATGCTGTTTTCAAAATAGAGCGCCACATGCGGAAACGCCGCTGAAGCCAGATGCACCAGTTCGAAAAGCTCTACGCCGGTCTGTTGCTTCGTCGGGTAAACATCCTGATACCGCTCGATGATATTGATGTCGATCGCCAGCTTCTCGGGATGGGACGTCAACGCCCGGTACCGCTTCGCGATCTCCGCATATCGGCGCGGCCCCAGATTCCACACCGTCGCCGGATCCTCGATCAGAAACGAAAAGGAATGCGAATCGAGCAGCGGCAGCACGCGCGCCGCATCCGCGCCGATCGAATCTGTTATCCCCGTGTCGAATCGATCGTCCACATGCGTCAGCGCCACATCCAATTCCGGACGAAAGGAGCGGAAGCTTTCCACCACGCCCAGCCATTCTTCCTGCATCCTGCGCGCCAGATCGGCGCGAAAATCGAGAAACCGTCGCACCGATTGCGCATCCTTGCGTTCGCGCCAGATCTCGATCGGGTCCCACCCGCTTTCCGCTTTGAATCGCTCGCGCACATCTGGGTTCATAGGCGTGAATCGCGCCTGGTTGCCGGTTCCCTCGAGCGATTCGAAATAAAGCTCCGCCAGATTCACGCCGTCCCAGTCGAAGCGCTCGATCTCCCTCCGCAAACCCGCTCGCACTGCCTCCGCGCAAGCCGGATTCTGCAGATTCATCAGCTTGCGCCAGTCGAGTTGCGCATCCTGCAGCACGCCCGTTTTCTCTCGCCATTCGGGGTGGTCGTCCCAGAACTTCTCGCTCACATGCGGCAGTTCCACCCACGCGTAAACCACGATTCCGCGGCGATGGCAGGCTTCGATCAATCGCGCCAGATACTCGTCCCGCTCGCGGTCCGGCTCGAAAAAATGCCACGCCGCCACATGCAGCGCGCTGATGCCCGCCTCCCGCCAGCGCTTCGCCAGATAATCCACATCGGCGCGCAGCCGGTACGACGAATCGAAAAAAGCCCAGAGCCTTGCCGCGCGAACGCCTGGTTGCACCCCCAGGTCCACCAGCGCCTGCATCAGATACGGAAATCGCTCGTATCCGTTCGGGCCCGGATCCGTCGCCACCCACAGCACCGCGCCTTCCCCTGCGCGATAACCCACGACTAGCGGCGTCCCCGTCCAGCGATCCTTCGCAAACACACGCGCCGCACTCGGAACATCGAAGCGTGCCAGCTCCACCGGCGCGCTCCAGATGATGGGTAACGTCGGGTTGTGCTCATCCACAACATGAATCACCGACACCGTCTCGCTGCGCGCCTTGAATCCAAAGCTTTCCGCCAGCGGTGATGATGATTCCAGAATCAGCGCCCCGCCCGCTTCCACTTTCCGCTGCAACTCCACCGAAGCCGCCGCTCCCGAACGCCCCACCAGAATGTCCGCGGAACTCACCGAGCCGGCCACATGCCCGACCGACGAAAGCACCTCCGGCCACGCTCCGCCCTGAGTCCCGAGCACCGCGAAACTGCCGCCAAAACACTGCATCGCCAGAAACAGCCCCGCCGCCAATGAAGCGCGGACTTTAGTGCGTAAACGCAAACCACACCCCTACTCGAAAATCATTGAAGCTGGGGCCCTGAGGATTCCCCTCGTTCATCAGATACATCCCGTGCACCGGATTCACCTGCACCCACAGCGCTTTCGGCGCTCCCGGCGGATGGAACCGGATACCTGGCCCGGTCTCGAAGAAATTCGCCCAGGACTGCCGCTTCACGTCAAACGTCACATTGTTCGCCCAGAACGCCTGCACCTTGAACCCTGCGATCGTCGACGTGTATCCCGTCCTGTTCTGCGCGTAGTTGATGAAATCGTTATCGAAGCGGCTGATAAAAACCGCGTCCGCCGTGGTCTCGTTGAACCAGCCGCCCGATTCCGCCGCCATGGATTTCCCGAAATTCCGCGAAAAAGATACCCCGCCCCGCAGATCGCGTGAAGGAACCCCCGTCAGATAACTGATCGTCGATCCGGCTTCGAACCATCCCATCGCGCCGTGCCACTGCCGGCTCGCGACTCCCGCCGCCGCGATGAACGAACTTTCCGAGAGATTCTGCGGCTCTACCCCGCCCGTATTCCGCCGCGCATCGCCCACGAATCGCACCGACGCGTAAGGACGAAACGGCAGCTTCCCGATCCGCACCTCCGCCTTCACCTGACCGTAGCCGAAAAGATCGCTCCAGCGCGATGAATAGAGCGGATAGGCCCACACCGTCGTCCGCACGCGTTCGAGACTCGGTCGCAGATTGTCGTATGCCAGGCTCGCCTGCGCGGCAATCCCGGCATCGTCGCCCTGCCGCGCTATAGCGAACCAGTGGTAAGCGCTCATATCGTCATGCAGCATGTTGTAAGTCCACGCCAGCTTCAACGCGATTGACTGATCGTTCGGGTGTTCTTCATGAAGCTGCAGGTAGTACCGCAGCGCGTCTTTCAGGAAACCGAGCTGATAGCTCTTGTCTGCTAGGGCTCGGATGTCGGGGCTCGGCGCCGGCTCCTCGCGCTTTGCGCGCACAGCGGGCTCATGCAACGCTGCCCGCGCCCGGTTCGCGATCGCCGGTTCCGCGTGCGCAATCACCCGTTCCAGAATCGGCCGCGCAAGATCTTCGTGCTTGTCCCCCACATACAAAAGCCCAAGCTGCATCGCCGCGAGGTAATCGTCCGGCGCCGCATCCACGAGCGCGCGAAATTCCCGCTCGGCGTCTTCCCGCGAAGCCTGCCCTTTTTCCGACATGCTGAGTAGTAGATAAGCGAGCTCTCGATGTAGCGTGCTGTTCTTCGGATCGAGTTCGAGCGCATTTCGGAACTCATAGACGTAGGGGTACCGCTCCGGCAGGCGCTCGCGCGCCAGTTCGGCCGTTCGCGGTTCGCCACCCCGCGACGCGGCGATCAGCGCAGCCGTCGCGGCTTCCGGCTTCTCCACCCGCGCCAGATCAAGCAGCACATATCTCCGCTGTGGCTGAAGCCGGAAAGCGGCCCGATAACTCTCCGCCGCAAGCCCGCGCTCGTCCCGCTGCTCCGCAAGCGTGCCCAGTTCGTATTCGGCGCTGAACGTTGGAGCAGCAGCCGTCAGCGCCTGTTTCCAGCGCTCAATCCCGGCTCTGAGCGGCGCATCGATATTCTCGAAAGCGGCCGCCGCGGTTTTTCGCGATTCCGCGTCGCCCGTATCCCGAATCCGCGCAAAGATCCGCCGCGCTTCCGCCTTACGCGAATTCGGCTGGTCTTTCGCTTCAAAACAGAGGAACGCATATTCGAGGGCGACATGAAAATCCCCCGGGTCGATCCGCATCGCTTCGCCAAACTCGACTCGCGCGGCCTCGTTCTCACCAATTTTCAGGAGGGTATAAGCCAGGTTTTTCCGGATATCCGCGCGCTGGGGCTCCATTGCCGCGGCCTGCCGGAACAACTCGACGGCGGCATCGTACTCGTGTACCCGAAGCGCATCGAACGCCTTTGCGAGCGTCGCATAACTCTGCGCCTGCGCTATTTGCATCGAGGCGAGCAGACACACGAATACCAGCCGAATACGCCTTCTCCTGCTGGATTAGTGCGCCGGCCGCAAAAACCTCTCGCCTCAATTCTCGGTTGGAGTCTTCTCCACGTGATCGATCACCAGCAGCACCACGGGTCCTCTCTTAGCCTCCAGTTTCAGGCCGAGCTGTTCCTCGAGCGCGTTGAAGATGCTGGGCGGCTGGTCCGCGTCCGGGGCAATGCGGTCCGATGGGTCGCCGCCGGTCGGCCCGGGGCCAGGACCCTTCATCATGGCGCCAGGCATCGGGCCGCCGCGTCCTCCCGGCATGCTCGACGGGTCGTAGCGCAACTTAACGTCGTACTTGCCCTTCAGGCCGGTCTGGTCGATGACGCGGCGGTCAAACTGGTTGGAAAGCTGGTTAGCCAGTGCTTCCATCGTCTGACCGGTGGCGATCATGCAGGCGCCATTTGGCGTGATAATCATGAAATTGCCGGCGCGGCCGGCAGGCATAGGCGGCGTTTCGGGACAGCCATCGGCCCCCATTTTCAGACCGTTCTTTCCGGGAGCCGGCGGCGGAGGCGGCGCCTCCCGGGGCGGCGTATCCGTCGCGGTCGAAGCTTTCAGTCTGGAACCTTTGCCGGCCACCATCAGCGCGTACATCGGCAGCTCTTTGGTTTCCCGGTGCAGGTTCAGCTTGAAACGCTCCGCCAGCAGGTTTTGCAGCATGACTTTGACTTGTTCCTTCGTAGCGTCCTCGGGAACTTTGGCCATAATGTCGAATCGTTCCGAATCCAGCCAGTTCGGCCCGCCCGTGATCTGGTAACGATGTACTCCATACGCGATCACCATCAGATCGCGGATCGTGCTCAAGGTGTAGCTGACGCGGCCGGGGTCGCCGCTGCCGGGACCGCCCTGCGGACCCATCCGGATCATGCCGCGGCCGCCGGGCATCACTGAGGGTTTTATCGAAGCCACCTCGAATTCCAGCTTTTTCTCGGACTTCGCGTCCGCGGCGGACTGGGCGTGCGCCAGCGAACAAAGCCACACGGCCAGAACCGTTCCCGCAATCGCACGATTCATCTTTCAAGACTCCTTTCGGGGTTGTTTGTACGGACGCATGGCCACGGGAATAGTTTGCGCTTCTTCGCGATTACGATGGTTCGGCCATATCGCGGATGAGGCCATCCGCCGCGGGAGTACCTCAGCGAATCTCGAAATCTACCGGGCAGCCGACGCAACGCCTGTGTTCATGATTTCCGCGCCACGGCAAAGCGCCCGCCCCCCGGCAGGGCTTTGACGCTCATCTTATATGTCCCTCGCGGCAGGTCCCGAAATTCGTAAGTGCCATCTTCGGCGGTCTGCGCCCGGTATTCCTGAGTGGAGGGTCGCGCCGTTACAACGAGCCCGGAAACGGGCTGAACCTGCTCATCGGCGATAGCCGAGCACACGGTCACCACGAGATTTCCCTCCAAAAGATCGGAGACCCTCAGCATCGCCCTTTCGCCCCAGTGCTTCGCCAGTGGCGTATCAACGCCCTGCTCCAACTCAATCGAAACAACCGTGGCGAGAACAATCGTGTCCGCCATTGGCGTCCCGCAATCGTGTATCGGTCCGCCACCGCAGGAAGAGGCCGGAGCGACGGAGATGGAGGCGCCGGGCACGAGAGCGATAGTCCCGAGCCGCTGCCGCATATGCGTGAATATAAGGTATTCTGACTCCCTCGACTTCTGGCTCCTGACTCCCGCGAGATGAAGGTGATTCACTTCGATTTCCCCCTCGGCGGAAACCTCGATCGGGCGCTCGAGCGCGAATGGCTTGAAACCAACGGCATCGGCGGTTTCGCCTCCTCCACTCTTGCCTGCACCAACACGCGCCGCTACCACGGTCTCCTCACGGCCGCACTCGACCAGCCCCCCGGCCGCTACCTTCTTCTCTCGAAACTGGAACCCACTCTCATCGTCGCGGAGGACCGGTTTCCGCTCTGCGCCAATCTCTATCCGAATGCAATCTATCCCGCCGGCTTCCAATTCCTGCGCAGCTTCCGGCTGGATCCATTTCCCGTCTTCACGTTTGAAGCCGCAGGCCGCGTGATTGAAAAACGCGTCACCATGGCGCAGGGCGAGAACACCACCGTAGTCGAATATCGTCTGGTGTCGGGCGATGCGTGTGCGCTCGAAATTCGCCCTCTCATCGCGTTTCGCGGTTATCACGAAACCACTCACGAAAATCCCGCGCTATCACCTGCTCTCGAGCAAAGCGATGAACAGAGCGTCTCCATCCAGCCCTATCCATCTCTGCCCCGGCTCTACTTTTGTTTCTCCCGTGCTGAGCTGACCGCCGCAGGCGAGTGGTATCGGAACTTCGTCTATCCACGCGAACGCGAACGCGGGCTCGACTATCTCGAAGACCTCTTCTGCCCTTTCGCACTTCGGTTCGATTTCAATTCCGCCACGCCGGTCCGCATTGTCGCGTCTACGATGTCGCATCGAACCGCCGCCGAAGCCGGGTCCATCTTCGAAACCGAAACCAGACGGAGACCGGCCGCGGATGGCCTCAGCGCCGCCCTGTCCGAAGCCGCCAGCGCATTTCTTATCCGCCGTTCCACGGGAGATCCCACGATCATTGCCGGCTATCACTGGTTCACGGACTGGGGCCGCGACACCATGATTTCCCTTCCCGGTCTCACGCTCGTCACCGGCCGCTTCGACCTTGCAAAGCAACTCCTCCAGACCTGGACGGCGGCGCTCGATCGCGGCATGCTCCCCAACCGTTTCCCGGATGGCGGCTCCGCCCCCGAATACAATTCCGCCGATGCATCGCTCTGGCTGTTCGAAGCGGTTCGCAAGTACCTCGACTACACCCGCGATTTCGCGTTCGTTCGCTCTTCGCTTTACCGGCCGCTCCTCAGCGTGATCGACTGGTACTCTCGCGGGACCCGCTTCGGCATTCGCTGCGATTCCGACGGCCTGGTCATCGCCGGCGGCGAAGGCACGCAGCTCACGTGGATGGACGCGATGGTCGCCGGCCGCCCCGCCACTCCGCGCCACGGAAAACCCGTCGAGATTCAGGCGCTCTGGTACAACGCGCTTCGGGTAGCCGAGGGGCTCGCGCGTGAGTTCAACGACCCCGATTCCGCAACGCATCTCGCCGCCCTCGCCACGCAAACAGAAGAGAGCTTCGCCACGCGCTTCTGGAACAACGACGCCGGATGCCTTTTCGACGTGATCGACCAGCCAGCCACCAGCGCAGCCATCCGCCCCAACCAGGTATTCGCCCTCTCGCTCGGTTTTCCGCTGCTTTCCGGCGAAAAAGCCCTTGCGATTCTCTCCGTGATCGAACGCGATCTGCTCACGCCCTTCGGCCTGCGCAGCCTCGCGCCATCAGATCCGCAATATCGCGGCATCTACGGCGGCGGCGTCGACCAGCGCGACGCCGGTTATCACCAGGGCCCAGTATGGCCCTGGCTGGTCGGCCATTTCATCTCGGCCTACCTTCGGGTTCACGGCCGCAACAGCGACTCCGTCGCGCGCGCCAGTTCCTGGCTCGCCGCCTTTGAAGCGCATCTGAGGGAGGCCGGCCTCGGCTTCATCTCCGAGATCTTCGATGGCGACCCTCCTCACCACCCGCGCGGGTGCATCGCCCAGGCATGGAGCATCGCCGAGGTCCTGCGCGGCCTTATCGAGGAGGTTTACGCTTCCGGCCCGCTCGCTTCGTAAAGCCGTCTCAACTCTGAGGCGCTAGGTGTATTCCGAACCATTTCTTCCGCGTCGTGCGCGAACTGCCGCATCGTTTCGAGAAGCTCCCACTCCCGCCCGACCGAGACATAAAGCTCTACTCCCGCGAGCAGCATCGCAAGGCACTCGTCGCCCCGCCCGCTCGCCTTCTCCCGCAAGCGTCGCAGGCCCTCCATAGACTCAGGATGAGGAGGTACGCAACCCATTTTTGTCTCCGTTTCCAGGATATCCGCTGACCTGAGCCTCTTTCAATCATATTTCGTGCTGCCCATCGCTTGACAAAATCATCTGGCCATGCCATCATTCGAGTGGAAACATTCTCAGAGAGGGCAGGCAGAACTCGACGAGACCGCTTCCAGCCCGCCCGCGAGCTTCGGCCGTCCCTCTCTAAAACCACAATCTCGAAGGAAGGAAGCTTATGCTGAATACGCTTTTTGCCAACGATGTCCGTCAGACGCTCGACCACTTCCGGCGTTCTGTCGATCAGATGTTCGAAAACTTCTATGGCAACCAGGGCGCGCCTTCGGCGGCTTCAGCGCAGTCAAGCGACAGAAGCTGGAGTTTCAGCCCGGTGCTTGAATCGGCCTGGACCGAGAGTCTTCTGAACATCCGCGCGATTCTTCCCGGCGTCGCGGAAAAAGACGTCAACGTCACCGTCCAGAATAATCAGCTCATTATCGAAGGCGAGCGCAAGCTGCCGGAGACTTTCGCCAACAGCAAGTCCTGGACGCAGCTCCCCTACGGCCGTTTCTACAGCGCTGTCATGCTGCCGACCGGGCTCGACGTCGATCACGTGACCTGCCACCTGCAGAACGGCGTTCTGGACATCCAGATTCCGCTCGCGGAAGCCAGCCGGCCGCGACAGATCCGGATTCAGACGGGAGAGCAGAAGGCGATCGGCGCCTGAGCCATCGCTGGCGCTCGTATCCGGGCCGCCCCACAATTGGGGGCGGCCTTTTTTTGTGCAGATGCTTTGTGGTATAAAGATCTTTCCGTCAGGGAGAATCCGTGAGCAGAAAATTCAGCGCTCTCGTTCCCGTGGCGATGTCGCTTGCCGCGCTCGCCACAGTCGTCACTCACATCGCCATCTTCGGCGCTGCCCGCCAGCCGGACGAAGGCACCGCCGCTCATATCTGGCAGCTTCTGATGGCCGGGCAGGCGCCGGTCATCGCATGGTTCGCAATCAAATGGCTCCCCAGCGCTCCCCGCGAGGCGCTGCCAGTGCTGGGAATTCAGGCGGCGGCGGCGCTCGCCGCGTTGTTTCCCGTCTGGTGGCTCGGGCTGTAATAATCGGCTCATGAGCACCACCGCAGTTCCGGTTTCCGAATACCTCTACACCGACTACAGCCCGGACGTGGATTACGTCGATGGCGAACTGGAGGAGAGAAACGTGGGCGAACGCGATCACTCGCGACTTCAGGCGCTGATTACTCAGTACCTGATGAACCGCGAAAGAGACTGGGCGATCTTCGTTTATGTGGAGCAGCGGATCCAGATTGCACCCACTCGGTTCCGAGTGCCCGATATCGCCGTCGTCGCGACGCGTCCGACCAGCGGCGTAATCACGGAACCGCCGCTCCTCTGCATCGAAATCCTGTCGCCCGAAGACCGCGCCACTCGCGTCCAGGCCCGGATCGATGACTACCTTAATATGGGCGTTTCCTGCGTCTGGCTCGTCGACCCCGCCACGCGCCGCGCCTGGATCCATACGCCGGCAGGTTCGCATGAAGCGAAAGACGGGATTCTCACCGCTGGCCAGATCCACCTGCCCCTTTCCGATATTGGTGAATAAGCTAAACTCAATGTTTTGGCGGTGTAGCTCAGCTGGCTAGAGCGACGGTCTCATAATCCGTAGGTCGGGAGTTCGAGTCTCCCCGCCGCCACCAGTCGTTTTGTTTTTCGCCTTGTAAAAAACCTGTAAATTCCCTCGCCCTCAGCCTTTCACGTCTTTAGATGCTTTCTCCGCTGAGCTAAAATCGGGGCGCGATGCAGACCATTCTCGTCATCGACGACGATGAAAACCTGCGCGATACCATCGCGGTGCTGCTCGAGCGCGAAGGCTTTAAGGCGCTTCTCGCTCCCGATGGTCGTACAGGTCTTGAATTCGCCGTCATGGCACGTCCCAACCTCATCCTTGCCGATCTTCGCCTTCCCGATATCAGCGGCGTCGAAGTCTGCAAACGGCTCCGCTCCGCTTCGAATCCGACGCCGATCATCGTGCTGAGCGCGGCCGGAGAAGAGATCGACAAAGTTCTGCTGCTCGAGATCGGCGCCGATGATTACGTTGTTAAGCCCTTCGGCGCCCGCGAACTGCTCGCTCGCATTCGCGCCGTTCTGCGCCGCACGGGACCGGACGCCGAACGCGTCATCGCGTTCTCCGATGTTCAGGTGAACCTCGAGCGCCGTACCGTTACTCGCAAAGGTCAGGAGGTCCGGTTCACGCCCGCCGAGTACAACCTGCTTACGTTCTTCCTGCACAATCCCGATCGCCCGCTCTCTCGCGATCTGATTCTGAATTCCGTCTGGGGGTATGAATCCTTCCCGAATACCCGCACTGTGGACGCTCACGTCGTCCGCCTGCGCCAGAAACTCGAGGCCGATCCGAACTGTCCGCGCCACTTCATCACGCTGCATAAAGTCGGGTACCGGTTCCTTCCATGAGCGGCGCAAGGCGGCTCGTGCTGGTCATCGAAGACAGCAGCGATTGCGCCGAAACCCTCCAGATCGCTCTCGAAGCGCTGCCCGATGTTGAAGTCCGCGTCTGCCTGAATGAGCGGGCTCTCTGGCCCATGGTGGAAGCCAATACCGACAGGCTGGCGGCCGTC
>Ga0070680_100000954_pt1 | contig 20480 bp, 30 predicted proteins | sample KBSC73BmetaG_FD_64672 | JGI IMG/M metagenome (GOLD analysis project Ga0070680, IMG submission 64672) | Corn rhizosphere microbial communities from Kellogg Biological Station, Michigan, USA - KBS C7-3B metaG | ecosystem: Host-associated > Plants > Roots > Rhizosphere | place: USA: Michigan...
GAAGGCATCGGGCATGAGACGGTCAAGAAGATCCTGCAGCGGCTGTCCGGACAGGGACAGATCGATAAGGTCGGCACCGGTCTCTACAAGCGACGCGACCAGTGAGCGGGGACAAGCCGCCTCGCGCGTACGTGCGCGTACGCGCTGCCGCGCTGCCGCGCGCACGCGCGTAACGTCCCCTCGTCGTCCCTCGTCCCCCTCCAAAAAAAATAAATAAGGGAAGGGACGGAAAGGGACAAAAACCCCCAAGGGGTGACACCTAAGGTGGAACTGGTGGCATGGGGGACGGGACAGGAAGGGGGCCGGGGTCGTCCCTCTCTTGTCCCCGCTCGGCTCTGGGGCTTGTGTCCAAGGAGACAAGGACTAGGATGGGGGCATGGCTGAAGTTCTGGACAGTTACCAGTTCCGCGACCCGAGCCCGCCCAGCAGCGTCCGCTACCCGTGGGACGAGTGGACCAACGGCCAAGTCTGGGAGCTACGGCGCGGGGTGGATTTCGATATTGAGTTGCGTGATATGGCCCGGGAGTTCCGGCGAGCCGCGGCCAAGCGCGGCAAGCGAGCCCGCACCGCCCGGGTGGCGGCCGTAGGTCTGGTAGTCGTTCAGGCGATCCCCGGGTTGCACGGTGGGCCGCAATGACCACCATCGCCGAGATCTGGTCCGACCATGGGCGCACCGTCAGGTGGCACCGGTTGTGGATCGAGCACCTGAAGCTGCAAGGCGCCGATCCCAAGGCCATCGATAGCTACCAGCGGGTAGCCGACGCTTACGCCGACAGCGAGAGCCCGAACGCGATCGACGTGAACACCAGCAACGGCATGCAGATTGCGCGGCACGAGGTGGTCGCTGCGCTGGAAGCGTTCAATCACGCCGCCGGACGGGACGACGCCCACACTGGGCTGGCCAGCTCCGACATCGTCGACGTGACCACCCAGGGTCAGATCGTGGACAGCCTGTGCCTGATCATCGAGCACGCTTGCCATGTCGTCGGGCGGCTGCGTCAACTGATGGTTGACTACGCCGACACCCGCCTGGTCGCCCGCACCCACGGGCGACCCGCCCAGCTCACGACCTGGGGCCATCGGCAAGCAACAGTGATATCACCGTTACTGGATTGGATCGACCGCGCCATCGACGTCGCCCACGGCTACCCGATGAGGCCGCCCAGCGGAGCCGTCGGGACCAGCGCCGACCTCGCTCGGGTGGTCGGGACCCCCGGAGTCGCCACGAAGGTATCGCGAGATGGTCTGGAAGCTCACACGAGCGTCTCGGAGGGCTCAGAGGGCATTGAGATAGTGCTCGACACGTCCAGTCCAGAAGGACCGCGTATCGTGGGTGGCTCGGGGCCACTGGACCGATATGGCGCCGAGCTGTCGGCCCGGTTCGGGTTCAATGACGTGATGGACGCCAGCCGGCAGGTGTACCACCGGTCATACGACGTGTACGTCGCGTCGCTATTGAGCGCACTCGCATCAATAGCGCAGACCTGGGCGAACGACCGCCGGCTGGAGGCGATGTTAGGACTTGGGAACGAGTCGCACCTTACTGAACAGAGCGCGTCGAGTAGCCTGCCGCAGAAGAACAACCCGAGATTCAGTGAGCGAATCGTCGCTCTGAGTGCAGTTACTCGGAGTCACCTCGGAGCGGTCGCAGAGCTGGCCGGAATGGAGTGGTTCGAAGGTGATGTGAGCACTTCGGCGGCTCGCAAGCTGGTCCTGCCGGCCATGTTCAGCAATGTCGACGAGATCCTCGCGAACTGGTACTACGTGACCGGTCTGTGGTCTCTCGACGAGGCGGCGCTGAGGCAAGAGGTCTACCTGTATCGATATGAGTGGGCCAGTGCCGAGATCATGCACCGGCTGATCCTCGGCGGGGTGAGCCGGACTGATGCCCATCGATACCTGCGCGAGGCGTGGGCGCGGGCGCGGCGGTCGACCAAGACCCAGCGCACGACCGAGGCCGACTGGTTCGAGGTGGCGCTGGGCGCAGTGCTGTCCGATGCCGCGGTCAGCCCGCATCCCGAGCAGGTCCTCACCCGCGAGTGGCTGCGCGACGTGATTACCGAGATGTTACAGGCCCCGATCGGCAACGTCGCCGATCAGATCGACTGGTTGGACCGGCGGACCCACAGCACCGTGCGGCTGGCCCCGGACATCGACTGGGAGCCGTCGATCGCACCCTGAGCCGGGATTACGATTGATGTGAGTTGGTCTATCGCCTATGAGGAGGAGCTATGACCAGGACAATACGTGGGGTGTTGGCGCTACTGGTAGCACTTGGGCTGCTGCTGGTGCCGACCGCGGCCAGCGCCGCCCGACCGGGCGACGCCCTGCTGCCCCCGGTGCCGGGCTGCCAGGAGCGGACCTCGACCCAATCCGACCCCGGCCCGTGGCGCTACAACTATCTGGAGGACTGGTGGGTCGCCGGCAGCTACCGGATCTCGGCCAACTGCGCGGGTCACAACGTGACGGCGTACAGCGACGGGTGGCGGTTCGAGGGCAGCGAGTGCGGGCAGATGTGGGTTCGCCGACAGCGTTCGGACGGGACAACCTACATCTTGCCCGGATCGGTGAAGCATGTGTGCGGGGGTCAGACGGTGGTGTTGGCGTCCAGTCAGCCGGTCAACGCCCGGATCTGGATCGAGGCGTGGCAGTACGACGCGGCGGACCGTCGACCCGGTCTGTGGTGGGTCGGCACGATCCGGTTCTGAGATCGAGTTGACACTCGACGTGGCACCATGATCTAATGGCCCGGGGCCGCCCGCGTTGGGGTTGCGTGATCCAGTTCGCTGCCGGGTCGCGGCTGCGGGCGGCCCCCCCTACAGAGAGGGGACAGGCATGTGGGTGAGGCGAAAGGTCGCCGTCCTGGTCGCGGCTGTTGTGGTCGGGGCGGGCGGCGCGGTCGCTGTCTCGGCTCCCGCCCAGGCGCACACACAATGGGGCTGCAACCACGGCTCCTCGTGCATCACGACGGGATTCAACGGCGGCGGGAACAGGTTCACCGTCATCTGGTCGGCGTGGACCAAGAATGAGTGCCACAACCTGCCGTCCAACTTCCGGAACAACACCGCATCAGCGGTGTCGGACTTCGGGTCCGGGTGGGACATGATCTGGTATCAGGACCTGAACTGCAACGACTTCTTTGGTGGGGACCGGTTCAACTCACCCGGCCAGGTCAACTTCAACGGGGTGTACTGGTACCTGGAAGACGACGTCGAGTCGTTCAAGATCGTGCAGTGAGGGGGGGATACATGAAGCAGGTCCGTGCAGCCGTCGTCGTCTTGCTCGTCGCGCTCGGCATTACGTTCACCGCTGTCACCCCCGCACATGCGGCCTACACCGACTGTCCGCTGAACTTCGTGTGCCTGTTCCTCAATCGCGACGGCGGTGGCGGGTACATCGTCAACATCTATCAGGCGCCTGGAACGTGCTACAACGTGCCATCCAGTGCGAACGACCGCGCCACCTCCTACGTGAACCGCCTGTCCAGTACGAGGAGCATGCAGGTATACCGCAACGCCAACTGCTCGGGGCATGCGCTGCACAAGGACAACGGATTCGGCGGCTCGACTCAGCCGTTCCCATCGTCCAACGCGCCGTACCCCACGAACGTGAATGGGTCGGGCAACTTCATCAACATCGACAACCTGGTGTTACCCGGCTGCAGTCTTCCCGATCACTGTGACAACGACATCGCCACCTCGATCTGGTTCAACAACGTCTAAACCGGCAAGCTCCGGGCCTGGCGACAAGACGGAAGCACCGCAGCCACGTGGTGGTCGCCAGGCCCGGTTCCACCACCTCGTCAATCTGAAAGGAACCCCACGATGGCGAGGATCCCCCCACCCCAGGTGGAGCGCTGCGACGCCTGTCGTACCAACCAGGCGGCGCCGCTGCAGCGTCTGACAGTCGAGCGGGTCGAGGTGGTAGTGTGCGCCGAGGCTGGCCCGTGCATCCGGCGCGCAGAAGCCAACGGGGTCTGGAAGATGCGGGAGGCGCTGGTATGAGTTCACCACGGCCGAACTGGGGAGCATGGGAGCGCGAATCGACCGCCGAGCATCCAGAGCACGTGGCGTGGGACCTGCCCGATAAGCCCCAATGGCCCGCAGTGCTCGGCGCGTTGGTGATGTTGATCGCGTTGGCCGGCCTGGTCGCCCTGGTGATCGTCAAGTGAGCAAGCCGCTGCTGAGCATCCTGTGTCCGACCCGGCGCAGGCCCGGCCAGGTGCTGGCGCTGATCGACACCGCGATCAAGACCGCCGCCCACCCGGAGCGACTGCAGTTCGTGTTCTATGTTGACGGGGACGACCCGACCCGGGCCGAGGTCCAGAACCTGAAGTTGGACGCGCCAGGCCGCCCGATCATCGTGATCACCGGCCCCCGGGTGGTCCTGTCGCAGATGTGGAACGAGTGTTACGCGCAGGCGCAGGCCGATGTGCTGATGCAGTGCGGGGACGACATCCGGTTCCGGACCCGCGGCTGGGACACCAAGGTGTTGAGCCAGTTCCTGCGCTACCCGGACCGGATCGTACTGGTACACGGACAGGACGGGATCCAGGGCGACCGGGTCGCCACCCACGGGTTCCTGCACCGCCGCTGGGTCGAGGTGGTCGGCTACTTCGTCCCGCCGATCTTCGCCAGCGACTACAACGACATGTGGTTGACCGAGGTGGCCGATCTGCTCCAACGGCGGATCTATCTGCCGGACGTCTACACCGAGCACATGCACCCAGTAGCCGGGAAAGGCCCGTTGGACCGCACCCACCAGGAGCGGCTGAACCGGCACAACGTCGAGAACTGCGACCGGCTCTGGCGCGACACTGCGGCCGACCGACAGGTCGACGCCGGCAAGCTTCGGGCCTACATCGAGGGGTTTGCCGCGGCCGGTGCGGGTCCGCACCAAGAAGAAGGAGTAGGGCATGGTCACCGATCTGATCCCCCGTCACCGGGTCAGCTGGCGCAAGGTGGGCAGAGGAAGTCACGCCCACGCGGTGATGCTGGTCGAGAACAACCGGCTGGCGTTTGAGACGCTGTGCGGGCGCCCCTCGGCCGGCTCGAAGTACGCGCCGCATCTGATCGAGTGTGGCAAGTGCGCGGAGCAGCTTGAACCGCTGGTGCGTCCCGATCGGATCCCTGCGTGACCCAGCAGCCGTTGTGGACGATCCTGGTGCCGACGATCGGTCGGCGCCGGGACAAGTTCCGCCGACTGGTGATCGAACTGCTGGCCCAGGCCGAGCCTCGGGTTGGTCAGGTGCGGGTGCTGGCCTACTACAACCAGGGCGAGCGGCCACTGAGCGAGATCCGCCAGGCGTTGGTCGAAGCGGCGACCGGGACCTATGTCAGCTTTGTCGACGATGATGACTGGGTGCCGGACTACTACGTGCAGCAGGTCCGGACCGCGATCCACGAGTGGGCGGCAGCACATGCCGTGCCGCCCGGTGTGTCGGTGATCGGCTCGAAGTGGCCCGACCAGGTTGGTTGGCGGATGCAGCACTACTCGGACGGGCATCCGTCTAAGCCGACCTACCACAGCCTGCAATATGGAAGCTGGCACGAGGATGACAAAGGCTACTATCGGGACATCTCTCACCTCAACCCCGTACGCCGGAATCTGGCCCTACGCGTTGATTTTCGACGGGGTGATCCGCCCGAGGACGTGGCCTGGACCGTTCAAATGCGTGGACACGTGCGCACCGAGGCCCGCATCCCGGACGAGTACGTGATGTACCACTATTACAGCAGTGGCGACTCGACCTGGCGACCGGGCTCGGTCAAGCACGACGGCGGAACGCGTCCCGAGATCTCGCATCCACTGTTCGATTGGCACCCGGATAGCACGCCGTGACTTATGCAAAGAAACCCCGACCGGAGCGTCCGGTACACCCAGTGGTGGTCCAACTGATCCAGGCCCGGCATTATCGCGACTGGTCCCGGCTGATGCTGGCCCGCCGGACTGGTGTCAGTGCCGGCACGATCGGCCAGATGGAGTCGGGGTTGAAGGTTCCGCTGCTGACCACTGTGGCCGACGTCGCTCAGGCCCTGGACCTTCAGATCTGCGCCGTGCCGGTCGGAGCGGTGACCGATGACGCCTTGAGGCGATCTTATCGGGCTGGGTTTGATGCGGGGGTGGCCCACGGCCGTGGCGAGGGGCGGCGGCCCGCGCATGCTCCGATCAACCGTGAGCGCGCGATCGTCCTAGGCGAGGCGTGACTGTGATCCGTCTATTCCTGCGCTTCCAGACCTGGTGGAACCGGTTGGGCTGCCTCCACCATTGGCACTCGGCGGACGCGATGATCCTGTGGCGCTGCTGCTACTGCCACAAGGATGCCGACGGCCATCCGGTCGACCGGACCGAGATCTGCCTCTATGAGTGGGCTAGTTGGGGGCAACCGCTATGACCAGGGTTCTACTGACCGGCGCGGGCGGCTTTGTCGGGTCCCACGTCCTGGAGGTGCTGTTGGCCAGCACCGATTGGGACATCGTTGTCGTCGACAGCTTCCGGCACAACGGCGGCACCGATCGGACCGCGGAGGCGATGGCGACCGGGCGGGGGGTCATGGGCCGCGCGACGTTCCTGGCCCACGACCTGGTCGCCCCGTTCAGCCCGCGCCAGCTCGACCAGATCGGCAAGTTGGACTACATCGTCCATGTGGCCAGTCGCTGCTCAGTCACCGAGAGCATCGATGACCCGGCTGACTTCGTACGCAACAACGTCGACTCGACGCTGACCGTGCTGGAGCTAGCCCGGCATCTGTGGTGCTGGGACGGACAGGATGTGAAGCTGTTCGACCACCGGCTGGTGCACCTGTCCACCGATGAGGTGCACGGGCCGGAGCCGGATCTGCCCGACCGGGCACCTGAGCACCGCCCGTCCAGTCCCTACGCCGCGTCGAAGGCGGCGCAGGAGGACCTGGTCCACGCCTGGCACCGAACCTACGGGATCCCGTCGACGGTGGTCACCAGCGCGAACATGTTCGGGGAGCGCCAGAGTCTGCTCGCCTTCGTCCCGAAAGTGATCGGGGCGGTACTGCACGGCCTGCAGTTGCCGATCCACACCTGGCACGGGCAGCCGGGCAATCGGCGCTACACCTATGTGCGCAATACGGCCCAGGCGATCGTGAACCACCTGAGGGCGAGCGGGAACGGCTGGCCGGGTCGTCCGGCGCACCGGGTCGTGCGGGTCCCGCTGCCCGGTCAGCACCGGATCGATAACCTGGAGTTGGCGCAGCGGATCGCCGGGGTGGTCGGTCAGCCGCTGCGCTACCAACTGGTAGACGGATCGGCGGTCCGGCCAGGTTACGATCGGGACTACTCGCCGCTGGGGGGCGATCCCGACTGGGCCGGGGTGAGCTTTGCCGAGGGGCTGGAGCGCACCGTAAAGTGGTACGTTGATCATCCGGAGTGGCTACAGTGAGGAGACCGACATGACTGAGCCGACCACGCCTGAGAATGGCTGTTGCTCCCCCTGCGCGCAGCATTCCAACCCGCCCGGCGCGTGTCTGGACTGCGGGCACTGCCACCCATGCCACATCGCCCGGGACTTCCCGCCCGGCGCCCCGGTGTTGGGTGAGCACCCGGTGCCGATCAAGATCGGGATCCGCGACGCCCAGGTCTTCCACCTCGCGACGTGACCTCCCAAGACCTGGCCGGCTACGACGTGGCCTACTACCAGCGGGACGCGCCGGAGTTCTGGTTCGCCCGGCATGGCTTGCCCCGACCAGACCAGCTCGCGGCGATCTGCTATACGCTCGGGGTGCCGTTCTGGGGTTCGGAGCCGTATGCTCCGCGCGACCCTGGGCGGGTGCTGTCGGTCGGCTGCGGGGCAGGTCAGCTGGAGGTGACCCTGGAAGGCATGGGACTCACAGTGACTGGGGTCGACCCGTCGCTTGGGGCGTTGGAGCTTTATCGCGGCGGGATGCTGGTGGGCGAGGCCAGGCAGGCTCTGGTGGCCAGCGCCGGGACGGTGATCTACAACGAGTCGATCGAGCATATCCCGGTCGAGCAGACTCTGCAGGTGCGCTCTTGGATGGCGCCCGGTTCGCGGCTGATCGTGACCAACTGGCCGGACTTCCACCCGATCGAGCCGACCAGCGACTGGGACCACATCACCCGAGTCGACGACGCGCTATATGACCGGCTGGCGCGGGGCGGCCAAGTGGTGCTGCGCCGCGGCTCGCACCTGGTGGTGGATGTTGGGTAGCCGGGGGTTCGAGCTGGCAGCCGGTCTGGAGTACCAGCCGGGCGAGGTAATCCTGGAGGTCGGGGCGGACCGCGACGAGGGTTCGACCCCGTTCCTGGCCGGGATCGGCCCACCGGTTGTGGTGGTTGACGTCGACCGGGGGGCATGCGATCGGGTCCGCGGCCTGGGCGGCGTGGTCGCTCTACATGGGCTGGCTGAGCAGGTACTGGTCGGGTTCCCCAATCCGATCAGGTTCGCCTGGCTGGATGGGCACGACTGGCCATACGAGGGTCCGGAGTACCCGCCGGGCTGTTGGGACGAACAGGAGCGCCAATACCGCGACCGGGGGCAAGACTACTCGCAGGCGGCCAGCCAGGCGTCCCACCTGCGGATCGCCGAGCTGATCGCCTATCATGTCGCGCCGGGCGGGATTATCGCGTTCGACGACACCTGGTTGGGCACCCACGGTTGGGACGGCAAAGGCGGCACCGCGATCCCGCATCTGCTCGGCCGAGGTTTTATCCCAGAGGTCCATGCTGACCGGTGCGTCACCCTGCAGAGGCCGATGTGATCGAGCCCCTGGTCAGTGTCTTGCTGCCCACCCGCGGCCGGCCGCAGGCGCTGCGCGAATCAGTCGGATCCCTGTTCGAGACGGCCGGTGATCGCAACGCGTTCGAGGTGCTGTACGCGGTTGACGCGGACGATCAGGAGGACACCCTGACGGTAGTCGACCAGATGATGCTGGACGGGGGGCGACACCGGGTCAAGATCTTTCAAGAGCGTCACGGTTACGCCAATCTGCACGAGTACGTCAACTACCTCGCGGGCAGGCCATATGGCTGGGCCGGCCCGGCCGGCGACTGGCTGATGCTCTGGAACGACGACGCGATCATGCAGACCTATGGCTGGGACTGGCGGATCCGCGAGCTGCCCTGCCGGTTCATCCTGGACACCTGGACCAATCATCCGACCCTGACCTGTACTTTCCCGATCGTGCCACGCGCCTGGGTCGAGACGATCGGGCATTTCAGCCTCAACGCCCATTGCGACACTTGGTGGCAGTTGATCGGCGAGTGGACCCACCGGCTGGTCCGGGCTGACATCGACGTACAGCACAACCGGTTCGACTTGACTGGCCAAAACCACGATCTGACCTACGAACAAGGTCGGCTGCAACACCAGACCATCTCGTTTTACAGCGCCGCGACTACAGAATTGATCAAGCAGGATGCTAGCGTGGTGATGGGTCTGGTGGAGGCCCAGCGCAACCGGCGCCTACAGGGAAGGACCGACTGGGAGTGAAGATCGGGTGGCTGGGCCTGGGTCGTCTCGGACTGCCGTGTGCGTTGATGCTGGCCGACCGCGGGCACGAGGTGATCGGGCTGGATGCGGTCGAGGCTGTGAACAAGGCGATCGACACTCGCAACCTGGGTGAGCTGCCCTACGTGGAGCCCGGGGTGCAGGACCTGATCAATAAGGTCGGGTCCGACGGGTCGGCGGGGTTCCGGGTGGCTTTCAGCCTGCGCGAGCTGGTCGAGCAGTCCGATGTGGTGTTCGTCGCGGTGCAGACCCCGCACGCGCCCGAATACGGCGGCACGGTGCCGGTGTCGACCAGCACCCGTGACTTCGAGTACGGCTACCTGGTCCAGGCTGTGCGCGAGGTCGTGCAGGTGGCGGATGCCCTGGACCGGGATCTGGTGCTGGTGATCGTCTCGACCGTCCTGCCGGGCACGACCGACCGGCTGATCCGGCCGCTGCTGAGCCGCCGGGTCGCCCTGGTCTACAGCCCGCAGTTCATTGCCATGGGCACGACGCTGCGCGACTTCGCCAACCCGGAGTTCCTGCTGCTCGGGTCGGACGACCACACTGCCGCGGGGCTGGTCGCCCAGGTCTTCCAGAAGGTGCACACCGCGGCGCCGATGATCTGCTCAGTCGCCGACGCCGAGATGGCGAAGGTCGCCTACAACACGTTCATCAGCCTCAAGATTGTCTGGGCGAACCACCTGGCCGCGCTGTGCGACGCGACCGGGGCGGACGCCGACGCGGTGGTCGATGTACTACAGCGGGCCAGCGTGCGGGTCACCTCGTCGGCCTATATGCGGCCGGGGATGGGTGACGGCGGGGCCTGCCACCCGCGCGATCTGATTGCGCTGGCTGATCTGGAGGCCCGATCAGACACTCCGGTGACGTTCTTCCACGGCCTGGCGCTGATCCGGGACGAGCAGAGCCTGGCGCTGGCCCACCTGGTCAAGCGCTGGGCGGATCAGGCTCGGTTGCCGGTATGCCTGCTGGGGCTGGCTTACAAGCCGGGAGTACCACTGACCGACGGCTCGCCGGCCCTGTTGCTGCGCCACCATCTGCAGTCGCTTGGCGTCCAGGCGGAGCCGTTCGACCCGCACGTGCAGCATCAATGGGCGCGCAACCTGCCGCCGACCCCCCGGGTGTTCGTGGTCTCGACCAACCACCCGGAGTTCCACGGGCTGAAGTTCCCGAGCGGCTCGGTGGTGATCGATCCGTGGGGCGACGTGAAGCTGCCCCCCGACTCCGGGGTGACCCTGGTGCGGCCGGGCCGTCGATAGGGGAGGGGAGACCGAGGATGGACAAGCAGGAACAGCCGCTGCCGGTGCTGTCGCGGGTGGCGCTACGGCGTTTCCGACAGGCGCTGGACCAGATCGATCCTGTGGATGCGGAGCGTCTCACCGCGCGGATCATCGCCCGCGATCGCAAGCCGCGGGTCGAGGTCGCGCGGTTCGGATCGGCGATCTGAGGCTGACCGGTGGTCTTCCGACGCGATGTGACCGTAGTGATCCCGACCCACCCGGGCCGGGATCCGGCGATGCTACAGCAGGCGGTCCACTCGGCCACCACCCAGGACGAGCCGCCGGAAGCGGTGATCGCCGTCTTCGACAAGGAGCGCCGAGGGGCGGCCTGGACCCGCAACGAGGCGCTGAAGAGCGTCCGGACCCACTGGGTGGCGTTCTTGGATAGCGACGACTGGCTGTACCCGCAGCACCTGCGGGTGCTGCTGGACGCGGCGCAGCAGTCGGGCGCCGACCTGGTCTACCCGTATTTCGACACCGATGGGCCGGACGTGCTGTGCACCAGCCAGTACGGCAAGATCGTGTCCCCCGAAGGCGTGCCGTTCGGGCCGGAGCAGGAGCGCTGGCTGCGCCATCGGGGCGGGTTCATCCCGATTACCCACCTGTGCCGGGCCGACCGGGTCAAGAAGGCTGGCGGATTCCCAGCCCAGGGCAAGTTCGCCGTCCCGGAGGGCAACGTCTCCGGTGACTGCGAGGACTACGGGATGTTGATCCGTCTGCTGGACCGCGGCGCCCGGTTCCACCATGTTGCGGAGCGCACCTGGTTCTACCGCCAGCACGGCGACAACACCGGGGGTCGCCGGGGTGGGCGGACGGAGTTCGAGAAGGCAGCATATGGCCAGCAGTGACACCTCGGGTGGCATACGTGCTACACTTGACGCCATGACCCTGATCGAGGACATCCTGTTGGCGGTGGACTACGCCTCGGAGCACCGAGCGCGCTCTCATCCAGAGATGGTGCCCGGTACGACCACCGACGTGGAGGCTGCCGCGCGGCGCGTCCTGGCCGCTCACTACAACGGCGGCCTGCCCCGGGCGATTGCTGGCCAGATCCTGGCCGGGGCGGAGCGCCGCCTGGCTGCGTTGATCCAGTCCGAGATCGAGCTACTGGCTGGGGGTGGCGGGTGAGCGCCGACGCGGTGGTCTACTGGCTGGTGTTCCTGTGGGTGCTGACCGGCGCCGTGCGGTATTGGCGATGGGCCTGGAGCCGTCGCCGACGGCCTGTGACGCCGGCAGCCTAGTTCTGGCCCGGTCCCGGGGTTCCTCTCGCTCCTCTCTGGCCCCGGGGCCGGGCCGCACCATGTGTGACAAAGATCACATTCTGAGGGTGGCACGTCGGGTGGCACGCCGTGCTACGATGGGGCGTCCGCCCGGACCACCAGGGCCGGGCTTGACAACTCCAGAGAGGAGCACGGGATGTCCAAGCACCCGCACGCAAACCCGTACGCGGCGAACTCCCCCGAGCACGTCGAGGCCCTGCGACGGTACGACGCGGGTAAGACCCGCGGGACGCTGGCCGACGGCACCGAGTGGGTCGTGTGCCCGCCGTTCTCGCCGACCCAGGGTTGGCCGGAGGTCGAGTCCCATCTGTGGGGCGCGTTCCCGGTCCTGGCGATCGAGACCGGTGGCTACAGTGACATCGAGGCCATCGACCCGTTCACCCGCCGTCGCTTCAGTGTGGCCCAGGCTTGGGCCGGGGAGACCAACGTGTACGACGCGATGCAGGAGGTTGGCTTCCTGGACACCATCAACGACGCCCCGGTTTCGCGCACCTGACCCCGTGACCCACGACGCCCCCCCGGCAGCGACAGCCGGGGGGGCGTCGTGCTGTCTCGTGGCACCTTGGGTGGCACATGCTACAATGGAGTGCACACCCTACAGAGAGGGACCCACGATGAAGAGGCTTATCGCGACGACCCTGGCTGGGCTCGCCGCCCTGGTGGCGTTCACCGGCTGCAGCTCGGCCAACAACCTGGTCGCCGACGCTATGCGGGCGCTCGGTGCCACGCCGGGGACCATCTACAACTACGGCGCGGACGGGCAGGTCGTGTATGAGGCACACTGCCGCAGCCTGGACTTCCAGCGCGACATCGAGTTCGACCGGTACAACGCCGACGGCAAGAAGATCGAGGACTCCTCGGTCGTGGAGATCTCCTGCGGCAACAGCATCATCAAGACCGTCGGGTTCACGACCGTCTACATCTCCGACGACGCGCGGGGCGCGCTGTTCGCCAACTCGCAGCAGTTCGCCGACCTGCGGATCAAGAACAACGATCGCGGTGTGCCCCTGGTCAACTTCGCCTGGCGCGCAGTCAAAGACCGGTTCGTCGGCACCAAGCGGGTGGCCCAGGTCTGCGACCAGAACAACAACCCGATCCTGGCTTTCGCCGGCAAGATTGTCGGGTTCGGCACCGACGTGGACAAGTCCACGATGTTCCAGGTGGACTACAGCGGCCACGTCGGGTACGTCTGGGTCTCGCGCGGGTCGTACACCGTCACCGACACGGCCCTGCTCGGATAGGGTGCACCAGTCACCGCCCCCTGGGTTCGCCCGGGGGGCGGTGGCATATCTGCGGCCTACAGCCGGCCGACCAAGCTGACCGCGACCCAGCAGGCGAGGCCAGCAGCGATCAAGGTGCGGCGCGGGTCGGACCGCCAGGACCAAGCGGCGGCGATGATGAACAGCACCAACGCCGCGACCAACAGGACCAGTTCCATGCCGACATCTTACCCGGACGTGGCGCGTTGTATGCTTGATTGGTGACACCTGACGAGCGACGTACGGCAGCGCGGCGCCTGCACGCCGAAGGTCACAGCTATGCCGAGATTGCTCGCATCTTGAAGGTCGCGCCCACAACGGCCAAGAAATATTGTCATGGCCTCGGCCTACCAGACAACCCGGCCAGTCGTCGGGGGGCACAGGAAGTCGCCCAGAGCCCCAAGGTGAACGAGGCCCGCCGCGCGGAGAAGGTGACGCGCATATTCCAGATGCGCCTGGAGGGCATGACCGTCAAGCAGATCGCCGCCCAGGAACATATGTCTTGGACGACCGTGCGGGCGATGATCGACGAGGAGATCGAAAGCCGGGTCAGCCCGAAGGTGGAGAGGCAACGCGAACTGGCCAACGCCCGCCTGGACGAGATGAGTGTAAGGGTGTGGGAGGTTCTGCGCGGCACCGACAGCGCAGAACTGCGCCTGAAGGCGGTCGACCGGCTGCTACAAATCGAACGGCGACGGGCAGCCAACAATGGCTCGGACAGCCCGGTCCGGGTGGAGGCGGTCTACACCGAGATCACCCAAGAGGACATGGAGATCGCCGAGCTGATTCGGGAGGCGCAGGTGCGCAACCAGATCATCGAGGGGCAGGTTGTCGATGACGCAGACGCTACCCCCGAGTGACGAGCTGGAGCTGGACCAGCTTGAGGCCGATCTCGAATACGATCCGGACCAGCTGCCGGTCCCGTGGTGTGCCGACCCCTACGACCCGGCCTGCAACAGCGAGAACTTCGATCTGTACGGCTATCTGACCCAGTTCGACCGGCGCCTGTTCGGTAACAGCGAAGGCCGGAAGGTGCTAACCAGGCTCGATCCGATCCTGTTCGCGATCGTCTACTTCAAGCACCACATCAGCACCGACGGGGTGGTCAGCTTCGCCGATCCCCACTTCGAGTGGGCACGCACCGCCCGGCGCTGGATCCGCAAGGCTGGGCTGAAGCAGGACCGCGACGCCTACGTCGCCCCCCGCGACACCGGCAAGAGCACCTGGTGGTTCCTGATCCTGCCGATGTGGGCGGCTGCGCACGGGCACATCAAGTTCGCCGCGGCGTTCGCCCACTCCGGCACTCAATCGGAGACCCACCTGCACGCGTTCCGCTCGGAGCTGGCCGATAACCGTAAGCTGCGCGAGGACTACCCGGACCTGTGCACCCCGGCCCGTAAGCCGAACGGCAAGACCACTGCCGACAACATCCAGATGTTGCGGACCAAGGCGGGTTTCGCGTTCGCGGCGCGCGGGGTCGACGCGGCCAACCTCGGCCTGAAGGAGAAGGACACCCGTCCGGACCTGATCCTGCTGGATGATGTCGAGCCGGACGAGGCCAGCTATAGCCAGTACCAGATGGAGAAGCGGCGCGGGACGATCATTGAGGCGATCCTGCCGATGAACCTGCGCGCCCACGTGGTACTGGTCGGCACGGTCACTATGCCCGGCTCGATCGTGCACCAACTGGTCGCCCGTGCCCGCGGCGACGACGAGGTGGAGCGCTGGATCGACGAGGAGAACTTCACCCCGCACCATGCCCTGCCGATCATCCATCGCGACGATGGTTCGGAGCGCTCGATCTGGCCGCACAAGTGGCCGCTGAGCTTCCTGCTCAAGATCCGGCACACGCGCTCGTACCTGAAGAACTTCGCCAACGACCCGGCCGGCAACGACGGCGGGTACTGGACGCTGGACGACATCACCTACGGCATCCTGCCCAACGTCACCACCCAGATCCTGGCGATCGACCCGACCGTCACCACCAAGACCCAGTCGGACCCGGCGGGGCTGGCGATCATCTCCTACGCCCCGGCCTACTTCGAGGACGACGGGGCAGGCGGTAGGCGCAAGATCCCGTCCCGTTGCAGCGTCGACTACGCCCGCGAGGTGCGCTACGTGGGCGAGACCCTGCGCGCCTACGTGCTGCGACTGCTGTCCGCCAACCCGCGGGTACGCCTGATCGTAGTGGAGGGCAACCAGGCCGGCGAGAACTGGCATGCGATCCTGCACCACATGCCGGTGCGGGTGGTGGTGGTCTGGTCCACGGTCAAGAAGGAGGTCCGGGCGGCGAACCTGCTGGAGATGTACCAGCATGTCCCGCTGCCCCGGGTGATCCACAGTGCCCGCCACACCGCGTACGAGCAGCAGCTGTGCAGCTTCCCGAAAGGCAACGACGACATGGTCGACGCGGTGGGCTCGGTGGTGCTGCGCCTGCTTGGGCCGCGGGTCAAGGGCGGGACGGTCTTCCCGTCTTGACGGCGGGGGGTCGGGCCGGCTGGGCGCCCCGCCGGGCGCCAGCCCCGGTGCAGCGTCTTGCCCCAGGTCAGCCGGCCCTTTGACCCACAGACCTCGCCATCCACACCTGCTGGACGCGCCGATCCGTGGCGCCGCCGCGGTGCACCGCAGCGGGCTTGCTTGGAGGCCAACCCCCCGAGTGGTGGAGGCTATGTTTGGAGCGGGATTCGAACCCGCCACCTTCGCGTTAGCATCGCGACGCTCAACCGAATGAGCTGTCCACTGCGTGTGAGCACCCGCCGGCTGGGAGGTTGGCACTGTCAGTGTAACACAGGCCGGCCCGTCTCCGCTTCGTGCTACTATGACGGATAGTCGTACCCCGCTCCGATCGGAGTAGCTCGTGACCTCCCCCACCCGGACCGCGCAACTCGTGTACAACCTTCCATCCAGTGCCTTCAATGAACCGGGTCCCAAGAGCGCCGGTTCGGGTGGGGTTTTGCTCGGTCCGGACGACGTCTACCCGGACACCACCGAGCTGCCGCGGCGGGGCAGCGACGAACTGATGGCGGCACTGAAAGACCTGGAGGCCGCCCAGGAGGCATATCGCCTCGCCGACGCGTTCTACGACGGGCTGGCCGGCGACATCCACACCGCCCCTCGGATCGCAGAGCTACTGGCGCGGGCCGGGGCAGCCGACATCGAGTCGTTCAACTACGCGGCAGTGCCGGTCGACTCGGTGGCCGACAACCTGATCGTGCGTGCGGTCACCGCGTCCACCGGGGTGGAAGCTAATCGGACGGTGATACCCGCCGGCCCACCACCGGTCGATGACCTGGCCGAGCAGGCACAGGAGCTGGTCGACGACCTGCGGGCCGACAACGAGCTGGACGCCGAAGAGGCCGTGCTGCACCTTGAGGTCTCGACCCACGGCGACGCCTACCTGTTCGTCTGGCCGCGGATCGAGGAAGGCGAACTACCGGACACCGATCAGGCGGATGAGCTGGACCTGCACGAGGGGGTCTATCCGTCGCAGGTGACCGGGGTCGACATGTGGGTGAACACCGCGGACACCGTCCGGGTGTTCTACGACCGGGAGAACCCGCTGCTGATGACCCACGCGATCAAAGCCTGGGAGTGGGGCGACGGGCGGTACCGGGCCACGCTGTACTACCCGGACCGGATCGAGCGCTGGGTGTCGGACAAGGACGAGGACCGGGCCAACCCGGAGGCATGGAAGCCGTACGTGCCAGAAGGCAGCGAATGGCCGCTGGAGAACCCGACCGGCCGGGTGCCGTTCTTCCACTTCCGCAACCGGCGGCCCTACGGTAAGCCGGAGCACCTGCGCGCCTACGGGCCGCAGCGACTGGTGAACAAGCTGATCCTGGCCCACGCCGGCACGATCGACTACCAGAGCTTCCCGCAGCGCTACATCATGCTATCGGCCAAGACCGAGGACGCGCTACTGAACCTGGTCGACCCGGACTTCCCAGAGGACGACCAGGACGATCCCGAAGGCGATGGGCGCAGCCAGTACCGGGCTGACCCGGCAGCGATCTGGAAGATCCCCGGGGGGGCGGGGGTCGGGCAGTTCTCGCCGGCCGACCCGGGCATATTCCTGGAGCCGCTGGACCGCTATATCCGCTCGATGGCGGAGTTGACCAAGACCCCGCTGGACGAGTTTGTCGGGTACGGCCAGTCCCTGTCCGGCGAGGCCCGCAAGATGGGCCGCAAGCCGCTGACCGACAAGCTGCGCAACCGGGCGAAATCCTATGGGGCGACCTGGCAGGACGCCTACGAGTTCGCGCTGGAGCTGATGTCGCTGACCGATATCACGATCAACGTCGAGTGGGCGCCGTTCGAGACCGCGTCCGGCCTGGAAGACTGGAATGTGATCGCCACCAAGATCAGCCAGGGTGTGCCGGTCAGTCAGGCGTTGCAGGAGGCCGGTTACGAACGCGATGTGGTCGAGACCTGGCTGAACGACGAGACCGGTGCGGACCTGATGCGCCGGGTGACTCTGCTGAATGCGATCGGCACCGCGGTGCAGACGCTGGGGGCCGGGGTCGGGCTCGGTGTGGTCAGCGCGCCGCAGGTGGCGGACATCATCAGCCGGATTCTGGGCCTTACCGGCGAGGCGCTGCCGACGCTGGAGACCCCGGTGGAGATTCAGCCCCCGCCCCCGCCCCCGGTGCCAGGCGCCGGTCCGCCACCGGACGAACAGGACCAGGGGGGTGGTGAGACTGGGGGGACGCCGGCACCACCACCTCCACCGCCGCCCCCACCTCCGCCTTTCCCGGCCGGGCAGGGTAGCCCCGGCCCGAGTAGGGAGTAACAGTGATGGCCAGATGGGACACTCGCAAGCATCCGCGCGACAAGTACGGACGGTTCACCGATTCCGGTGTCCGCGGCGGCTCGGTCTTGAAGGCAGTCAGGGGTGGGCGCTCAAAGATCATCAACAAGAACTCCGATTCGGTCCGGGCCAGGTCGGCTAGTCTGCGCCACGGCGGATACCAGAACCGCATGATCGCCCAGGGTAGGGACCCCTATGGCCTGAGCGCGGCGCAGATACGACGGCTGGCGATCGGCTCGGGGATGCGCCGCCGCGGCCAGGTGGTCCGCTCGATCGAGCGGGTGAACCGGGTCGTGGTCGTGCCGACGTCGAAGGTACGCAGGAGTCGAGCTGTGCGTAGGCGCAGCAGGTAGGAGGAGATCTGATGGCAACGAGGATGCGCAGGCGGGTGGGCAGCATCACCCGGGCGGGGCACCGCGCCCACACCCGGATGGGCCTGAGCCGCGGCAACCCGATGGCGAAGGGCGGCAACTTCGGCCGGGGTCGACGCCGCGCCCGCACGGTGGTGGCTGGGCGGAGCCCGCGCCGCTACTAGCAGGTGCCACTCCAGGTGCCATGGTATAATTGACGGGGAACACCGTCTGGACTGAGGAGGATCGCCGGGGATGGCGCGACGACGTTGGGTAGAGAGAGATCATCCGCGCCACCCCGGCGAGAGCCCGGGTGGCGTGGGTGGTCGGTTCCGTGAGCGGGTCGGCTCGGGTGGCTGGGCGACCCGCCTTAACAGTATGCTCGCCCGCCGGGACCGGGGAGGGGCCAGCGGCCGATCCGATCTGGGCGACACCAGCCGCAGCGACCTGCGGCGGGCACTGGCCGAGTCCGACGCCGACTACGCGCGGGGGATCTCGCCGCGCGAGCGGGCGATCATGGACGAGCGGATGGACGAGGGCGGCAACCTGCCCCGCCTGACCAACCAGGAGGTCGCCCAGGCGCTGTCGGCCCAGGCCAACCCCGACCGGATCCGCAGCGCGCTGCGCGCCCGGGTGAGCAGCGAAGGTCGCCTCGGTGCCCGGATCACCGAGGAGGACCTGGCGGCGTTGAATGACGCGATCATCAACGAAGTGATCGAGCAGACCCGCGGCGAGATCACCGTCAATCCGCTGCCGGCCGGGATGAGCTTTGAGGAGCAGGTGGTCGACACTCTGGCCGAGCTGCTGCGCCGCTTCTCGCCGGACGAACTCTGGCCACACCTGCTCTGAGGAGGAGACACGATGAACCCCGAGGTGAGCCGCGCCTGCGCGGCGCTGAAGAACCACGAGAACATGCCGCCCGGTCCGCAGCTCGACGCACTGATCGAGGCGGCCGAGAACGCCGACAGCCTGGCCGACTTGCCTTCCTGGGTCAAGACCGGGCTGCGTAACATCGGATGGCCGGGTGAATACTGATGGCACAGCGTGTGGTCAATGTGCTGACCGTCCCGCGGACCGACAGCGAGCAGCCGATGCCGCCGGGGCGCCTGATCGATCCGGGTGACGGCCGGGAGCCGTTCGGCGACAGTCCGATCAGCGACCGGATGCTCAATGGTGGCGACGGGCGCCGCGAGAAGTTCGAGTACTACTATGCCGGCTGGTCCAACGGTTACACCCAGACCAAGGCAGCATGAGCCGTGGTCTGGCCGGGTCCGGTCTACTTCCCCGATCTGCTGCCGGGTGAGTGGGACGAGTCGGAACACCCCCGCCACCCCCGCGGCTCCAGCCGCGGGGGTCGATTCCGCGACAAGACCGGCCCGAGCTTCCCGTCGACCGGCAGTAGTGAGCGCTGGATCCAGACCGCCCTGAGCGGCATCGGGATCGACCTGGGCGAGGACGAACTGCGGGACGTGCTGACCCGGGGCCGAGAGGTCGGGCGCACCCCACTGCACGGCGGGTCGGTCGGGACCACCTCAATCGTGACCATGGAGATGCCGGACGGGTTGCGGGTAGCGCTGGTGCACAAGCGCCAGGACGCCGAGTTCTCCGACCTGGAGGTCTGGTCCAGCCGGATTGGGCGGGCGATCGGCGCCCCAGTGCCGACGATGGTGCACGACCCGGACGACCAGGACTCGGTCTACATGTCCTACATCGAAGGTCATGCGGCGCTGCACCGCGCACTGGATATCTCGGCCGACACTGGCGACGACGAGTACGGGATCCTGGACGACCTGACCCAAGAGCACGGCGGCACCCAGCGCGGCGCGCTGCTCGGCCTACTGGATGTCGCTTTGCTCAACGCCGACCGCCACGGCGGCAACTGGGTGATCGACCACGAGAACCGAGCCTGGGGGATCGACCACACCCACATCAGGCCGTGGTCTGACGACGACTACGGTGACGCCGGCTACGAGGACTTCGGCATGCTGGTATATCAGGGCGAGAGTTCA
>Ga0070680_100000964_pt1 | contig 20348 bp, 19 predicted proteins | sample KBSC73BmetaG_FD_64672 | JGI IMG/M metagenome (GOLD analysis project Ga0070680, IMG submission 64672) | Corn rhizosphere microbial communities from Kellogg Biological Station, Michigan, USA - KBS C7-3B metaG | ecosystem: Host-associated > Plants > Roots > Rhizosphere | place: USA: Michigan...
AAGGTCGATCCCTATCTCCGCCCGCTCTACGACGCGCTCTACGACATGCTTCCGACCGAGCAGGTCGAGCGCAAGATCGCCTCGGGGGAGATCGAGATTGCTCCCCTCGCCTTCATGCGCGGCCGGACGCTCAACGATGCCTTCATCATCCTCGACGAAGCGCAGAACACCACGCCGCTGCAGATGAAGATGTTCCTCACGCGCTTTGGAATGCGCAGCCGGATGGTGATCTGCGGCGACCCGTACCAGGTCGACCTCCCCGATCCGTCGAAGTCCGGCCTTGCCGACGCGGTCAATCGGCTTAGCGGCGTCAAGGGCATCGCGGTCGTGCGCTTCACCGCCGCGGACGTCGTTCGGCACCCGCTGGTCGGGCGCATCGTCGACGCCTATGAAGGCCCGGGGGCCTGATGCTCGAGATCGCGCTCGACAGCGATGAGGAATGGGACAGTAGCAGCTATTGGCTGCCGCTGGTCCGCAAGGCTGCCGAAGCGGCTGTCGCGGAAAGCGAGTACCCCGATCTCGCGCGCTCCGACCGGGCGGTAGAGATTTCCGTCAGTCTTACCGGCGATGCGCAGGTCCGGGCGCTCAATGCCAAATGGCGCGGCAAGGACAAGCCGACCAACGTCCTCTCCTTTCCGATGGCCGAAGAGCGAGACTTGGCCGCAGCAAACATTTCCGACTCCGAACTGTTGCTCGGCGACATCGTGCTTGCGCGCGGAGTCTGCGAAGCCGAGGCGCAAGAGAAAGGCATCAGCGTCGCGGATCATGCGCTGCACCTGGTCGTCCATGGCACGCTCCACCTGCTCGGCTACGATCACAGTTTCGAGAGGGACGCGACCAACATGGAAGCGCGTGAGATCCGCGCCCTGGCGCGGATCGGGATCACCAATCCCTATGAGGTCGCCGCCTGATGGCCACGCGCGGAGACGATAGCGGCTCTCGGCTGTGGCGCGGCATGCGCTACCTGATCTTCGGCGAGGACTCGGAGCCAACGCTGCGCGAGGAGATCGAAGACGCGATCGACGAGGCCGAGGAGAGCGAGGGCTCGACTCCCGCCGCGGGCGATCTCTCAGCGGCGGAGCGCCAGATGCTCCGCAACCTGCTCCACTTCGGCGAGGAGACGGCGGGGGACATTTGCGTCACGCGCGGCGACATCATGGCGGTGCCGAGCGACGTCGGCTTCGACGAACTCGTCCGAGCGTTCGTCGATGCGGGGCACAGCCGCCTCCCGGTCTATGGCGAAAGCCTCGATCAAGTGATCGGCATGGTCCACATCAAGGACGTGTTCCTCGCCAGCGTCGATCCGACCCGCGACCGGTCGCTCGATTCGCTGATGCGCGAACCTTTGTTCGTTCCCGAATCGATGGGGGTGATCGACCTGCTCGCCCGGATGCGGGCCGAGCGGATCCACCTTGCGATCGTGGTCGACGAGTTCGGCGGGACCGAGGGCCTGGTGACGATCGAAGACGTGGTCGAGGAGATCGTCGGCGAGATCGAGGACGAACACGACGACGCCGAAGCGGCGATGCTGACGATGCTGGATGACGGGCTGTGGGAGGCGGACGCCCGGATTGAGCTCGAGGAGCTCGCAGAAACCGTGGACCCGCGCCTGTCGTCCGACGACGACGAAGTGGACACCCTCGGCGGCCTCGTCTTCCTGCTCGCCGGCCATATTCCGGCGAAGGGCGAATGCGTCGAGCACCCCTCCGGCTGGAAGCTCGAAACCGTCGATTCTGACCCGCGGCGGGTTGTCCGGGTGCGGCTCCACGCGCCCGCCGGCGATACGGAAACCGACTAGTTCTTCGCGAACAGTTTGGCCGGATCGGCCATCGCCTTGAATTCGAGCGCGTTCCCGGCGGGGTCGAGGAAGAACATCGTCGCTTGTTCACCCGGCTGGCCTTCGAACCGGATCGTCGGCGCGATCACGAACTCCACCCCGGCCTGCTCGAGCCGATCGGCGAGCGCTTTCCATTGCTGCATCGGCAGCACGATGCCGAAGTGCGGCACGGGCACAGCCTCTCCATCGACGGGATTGGTCGCTCGCGCCCGCCCTGCCTGGGGTGCCAGGTGCGCCACGATCTGGTGGCCGAAAAGGTCGAAGTCGATCCACTCTTCCGCGCTGCGTCCTTCGGGGCAGCCGAGCAGTTCGCCGTAGAAGCGCCGGGCTGCGGCAAGATCGTCGACCGGGAAGGCGAGATGGAAGGGCGGCAGGCTCATGCGGTCGCCCTGCAAGGGGACAGTGCGTTTGTCGAGGCTTTCGTTAACGCCGTGTAGCCGCTAGCCAGCACAACAATGCGCTACCTGCTGTACGCCCTGGTCCTTGGTGCCGTCTCGGCCTTCGGGTTTGAGCCCGTCGGATGGTGGCCGCTGCTGCTCGTTGCCTTCGCGGGTTTATGCGAGCTGCTCGACCGAACCAAGTCGCTGGGGCGCAGCCTGCTGCTCGGCTGGCTGTTCGGCTTCGGACAGTTCGTCGTCGGGCTCAACTGGCTCGCGACCGCCTTCACCTTCCAGGCGGCGATGCCCGCGTGGCTCGGGTGGGTCGCCGTCGTCCTGCTCTCGGTGTACCTGGCGATTTATCCGGCAATCGCTGCGGGACTCGCCTGGCGGTTCGGCCGCGACGACCGGGTCGTGCTGGTCACCGTCCTCGGCGGGGCCTGGGCAATCACCGAATGGCTGCGTGGGACCATCTTCACCGGTTTTCCGTGGAATCCCGCCGCCGCCGCCCTTGCGCCGACGCCGCTGATCGGCGTGACGCCGCTGATCGGCACCTATGGAATGTCGGGGCTGGTCGTCCTGCTCGGCGGCGCCATCTGGCTCGAATACTATCGCAAGTGGCTTCCGCTCCTGGTGATCCTGGCCGCGGCCGCTTTCCTGTGGGTTCTCCCCTCGTCAGCCGTTCCACCGGACCCGCTGACCATCAGGAACGTGCGCATCGTCCAGCCGAACATCGGCGAAGGCGACAAGTGGCGGCCCGGGTTCGAGCAGGAAGCCGCACGCCGGTTTGCGAGCCTGTCCGGTCCACCAACCGACCAGCCGCGCTTGTTGCTGTGGCCCGAAGCAGCGATCACCAGTCCGCTCGAGGACCAGCGCATCGCCGGAAAGGCATCAGCCGCGTACGAGCGCACCTGGCCCGCATCGCTTCTTGGTCCGGGCGACCTGTTGCTGACCGGCGGCCTCGCTGTCTTTTCACGCGACGGAGTCACCGTCACAGGCGCGACCAACAGCATTTTCGTGCTCGCGCCCGGCGGACGGATCGTCGCTCGCTACGACAAGGCGCACCTCGTTCCCTACGGCGAATACCTCCCGATGCGGCCGCTGCTTTCGGCGCTCGGGCTGTCGCGGCTGGCGCCCGGGAACATGGATTTCCTGTCGGGGCCCGGCCCGCGCACCGTCGATCTCGGCGGCGAATGGGGCAAGGTCGGTTTCGACGTCTGCTACGAAATCATCTTCTCCGGCCACGTCGTCGACGAGCGCAATCGGCCGGAGTTCATCTTCAACGCGTCGAATGACGCCTGGTACGGATCGTGGGGGCCGCCGCAGCACCTCGCCCAGGCACGGCTGCGGGCCGCGGAAGAAGGCCTTCCGGTACTGCGATCGACTCCGACCGGCATCAGCGCCGTCATCGACGGCCGCGGCAATGTCGTGAAATCACTGCCATGGCGCACGGCCGGTGCGATCGATGCGGTGCTTCCGCCCGCGGCCAATTCGGCGCCCCTGTTCGCGCGCTTCGGCAATGTGATCCCGATCCTGCTCGGATTCCTGCTCATCGCGGGCGGCATTGTGCTCGGGCGCAAGCGCCGCTAGAGGCGGGATATAAAGACTTCCTTATATCCTGATATCGTTCATTCTGACTTCTGAGGGCCGCCTTCATCCCATGCGCAGCAGCAACTTCCTCTTCACCTCCGAATCCGTGTCCGAAGGGCACCCCGACAAGGTCGCCGACCAGATTTCCGACGCCGTAGTGGACCTGCTCCTCGGCAAGGACCCGGAGGCGCGGGTGGCATGCGAGACCTTCGTCACGACGCAGCGGATCGTCATCGGCGGCGAGATTCGCTGCAAGCCGGTGTACGACGAGGATCGCTTCAGAGAGACCCACGGCTGGGCTCCCGGCGCTCGCGACGAGATCGAGCGCACTGTTCGCAACATCGTGAAGAAGATCGGTTACGAACAGAAGGGCTTCCACTGGGAAACCGCGGATTTCGAGAACCACCTGCATGGCCAGTCCGCCCATATCGCGCAGGGAGTCGACGCGGGGGGCGATAAGGATGAAGGCGCGGGCGACCAGGGAATCATGTTCGGTTTCGCCTGCGACGATACACCCGAGCTGATGCCGGCCACGCTCTATTACAGCCACCAGATCCTCGAGCGCATGGCCGAGGACCGGCACTCGGGCCGAGCGCCGTTCCTCGAGCCCGACGCAAAGAGCCAGGTCACGCTGCGCTTCGAGGAGGGCAAGCCCGCGAAGGCGACGGCGATCGTCGTTTCGACCCAGCACAAGCCGGGTTACGACAAGGGCGAAAAGCAGGCCGAGCTCCATGCCTACGTGAAGGACGTGGTGGCCAGTGTGCTTCCGTCACAACTGCTCGGCAACGAGACCGTCTATCACATCAATCCGACCGGCAGCTTCGAGATTGGCGGCCCCGACGGCGACGCCGGCCTCACCGGGCGAAAGATCATCGTCGACACTTACGGCGGCGCGGCCCCGCACGGCGGCGGCGCCTTCTCGGGCAAGGACCCGACCAAGGTCGACCGCTCGGCGGCCTATGCCGCGCGTTACCTCGCCAAGAACATCGTCGCTGCGGGTTTGGCGAAGCGCTGCACGATCCAGCTTGCCTACGCGATCGGCGTATCTGAGCCCCTGTCGCTCTACGTCGACACGCATGGAACGGGCACCGTCGGGGACGACCGCATCGAGGCGGCGATAGGACGGATCGGCAAGCTCGGCGGCCTGACTCCGCGCGGGATTCGGACTCACCTCGGCCTCAACAAGCCGATTTACGGACGCACCGCTGCCTACGGCCATTTCGGCCGCAAGGCGGAAGGCGATTACTTCCCTTGGGAGCGGGTCGACCTGGTCGACGACCTCAAGGCGGCGGTCGCCGCCTGACCTAGCGGTTGGCGCTGTCTCGCACGCCCATGCCGTGCTTGAAAACGAGGTCGCCACCCTTCCAGCCGCTGTAGACCAGGATCAGGACGACGATCACCGACAGATAGATTCCGATCCTCGGGATCGCGGCATCATTGTGCCAGCGAAGGATCAGGTTGATCACCTCGAGTACCACCGCCGTGACGTTCGCCAGCATGTGCTTGACGGCGTCGGGACCCTGGATGCGCTTCTCGCCGAGGAAATCGGTGAGGCCCGCGACGGCCGCCAGGGCGCCCATGATCAGCCCCGCCAGCAGCAGGACGCGTCCGCCGACTGCCCAGCCGTGCCAGCCAAATTTCAGGAACGCGATGTCCGCGGCCAGCGTGCCGATGAAACAGACGATCGGGAACGGGACCAGCATGGGATGGATCGGATGGCCCGCGATCGTCGCCGTGCTTTGCGGATGAGCGTGGGCGCCCTCGTTGGGAGTTGCCATGGCCTTTTCTCCTCCTGCCGCCCTGTTTGATGTTTCAGACGCGAAATAGTTCCCACTGTGAACGTTGCCGCCAAGGCACGCGCCGACTAGCGGGCTTCGCGGCATGACTGCGTTCAAATCCGGCGATCCCCTGACCCTCAACCGCCTCTATGGGCGCGCAAGCGGGCACAAGCTGCGCAAGGGCCAGCAGGAGCTCGTCGACAACCTCCTGCCGCAGATCGAAGTGCCGTCCGAAGGCGAGGTGGATTCAAGGCGCCTGTTCGGTGACGACCGGGCGCTGCATCTCGAGATCGGCTTCGGTTCGGGCGAGCATCTCGCCGACCGCGCCGACATGCTCCCGGACCACGGCTTCATCGGCGCCGAGCCCTTCCTCAACGGCGTCGCAGCGGCGCTCGCCCATATCCGTGAGAAGCAGCTGCGTAACGTCCGGCTCTGGCGCGGCGATGCGCTGGAGGTGCTGCAACGGGTAGCCGACAGGTCGCTGAGCTTCCTATACTTGCTCCACCCCGACCCATGGCCGAAGTCGCGGCACGCAAAGCGGCGGATGGTCAACGACGGGCCGATCGACCTGTTCGCGACTAAGCTGAAGTCGGGCGGCGAATTCCGCCTCGCCACCGACGATCCGACCTATCTCACATGGTCGCTGATGGTAATGCAGCGGCACGAACAGCAGTTCGAATGGCTGGCGGAGCGGCCCAAGGATTTTCTCGACCCTCCCGGCGGCTGGATCGAGACCCGCTACGGCGCCAAGTCGCGGCGGGAAGGTCGCCGCCCCTATTATCTGCGCTACCGGCGGCTCGGGTGAGGCTGGACGATCGCACCCGGCGCAAGCTGCGCGTGCTTGCGCGCCGCTACGGGCCCGCCTCGCCGGTCTGGCGGCGGCGGCTCGCCATGGGCGGCGGAGCGGTCCTCGTCGGGCTGGTCGCGCTTTTATTCGCGGACATGGCCAATGAAGCGATCGACCTGTTCAAGCGGTACATCGCGTCGATCTGGTGGCTGCCGCCGGTCGTGACTCCGCTCGGAGTGGCTGTGATCGCGGTCGCGACCCGCCGCTTCACCCCCGAAGGACGCGGATCGGGCATTCCGCAGGTCATCGCCGCGACCGACGATCCGGAACCGTCGCTTTCCAGCCTGATCTCCCTTCGCGTTGGTATCGCCAAGCTGCTGATGACCGCCGCTGGCCTGCTCGCCGGTGCGTCGGTCGGCCGTGAAGGACCGACGGTTCAGGTCTCCGCCGCGATCATGGCGCGCGTGCACCGGCTGTTCCGAGTGCCGATTACGGCCGGAGTCATCATCGCCGGAGGCGCCGCGGGCGTGGCAGGCGCGTTCAACACGCCGCTCGCCGGAGTCGCTTTCGCCATCGAGGAGCTCGCCAACTCGTTCGAGCAGCGTGTCGCGCTTCTGGTGATGACGGCCATCCTCATCGCCGGAATCACCAGCCTCGGCATCGCCGGCGACTATATCTACTTCGGGACGATGCCCTGGACGATCGGCCTCGGCCGAACCCTGATCATTGCACCTGTCGCGGGAATCCTCGGCGGCCTCTCGGGCGGATTGTTCGCACGCCTGGTGCTCGCGATCACCTACAATCGGCAGCGATATCTCGGGCCGCTCGCCACACGGCCGGTTGCCTGGGCCCTGCTGTGCGGGATCGCGATCGCGCTGATCGGCATCTACACCCAGGTCACCTGGGGCACCGGCTATGCCGAGGCCAAGGCGGCAATCGAAGGCGCGCCGGAATCCATTTGGTTCGGTCCCGGCAAGTTCGTCGCGACTTTGCTTTCGACCGTCGCGGGCCTGCCCGGCGGAATCTTCTCGCCTTCGCTCGCAACCGGCGCCGGAGTCGGCAACCTGCTGTGCCTCCTCTTCCCGAACGATCCGCGCGGCGCGGTCGTCCTGCTTGGAATGGTCGCTTATTTCACCGGCGTGGTCCGGGCACCGCTGACCGCCGTCATCATCATCGTCGAGGCGACGGCGAGCCGCGGCATGATCCTGCCGCTGTTCGCCGCCGCCCTCATCGCCGATTCCTCCGCCCGCCTGGTCTGCAAGGACAAGCTATACCACGCCCTCGCGCGTGAGTTCCTCAGTCGTTCCGAGTCGGATCGGGCGCCAGCCTGAGCAGCCGCCCGCCGCTGCCGTCCTCGAGCAAGTAGATGGCGCCGTCGGGCCCCTGCCCGACGAAGCGGATGCGGTTGCCCATGTCCCATTGGTCCATCTTCATCGCCTGGTCGCCGCGGATCCGCACGTGGATTAGCGCCTTTCCGGCGAGCGCTCCGATGAAGCCGTCGCCCTTCCACTGCGGGAACAGGCTGCCCGTGTAGATCAGCAGGCTGCTCGGCGCGATCGACGGGACCCAGTAAAGCTTCGGCGGCTCGAGGTCGGGGCGGGTGGACGGCTTCGGGATGGGCACACCGTTGTAATTCTTGCCTTCGGAAACGAGCGGCCAGCCGTAATTCTTACCGCGCTCGATGAGGTTGAGCTCGTCGCCGCCGCGCGGGCCCATCTCCGTCTCCCACAGGCGACCGTCGGGCGCGAAGGCGAGGCCATATTGGCAGCGGTGACCGAGGGTCCAGGTCTCCGCGGGCGTGAGGTTGGTTCCGGGCCAATTGACCTGCTTCCCCGGCGCGTGCTTCGCCACCTCCGTGTCCTCCGGCGGATCGGTCACGGTGACCGCCGCCGCGCCGGTTTTCCCGGCCCACGGGTTGTCGGGCGCGGGTTTCCCGTCGAGCGTCAGGTGGAGGATTTTGCCGAGCGGCTGGCTCGGGTCCTGCGCCGGCGTGAAGCGCTGGCGCTCGCCGGAGGTGAGGAACAAGGAATTGCCGTCGGGCGCGAACAAGACGATCCCGCCGAACTGGCCCCCATCGCCGCCCGCCGGGTCGCGCCAGATGACCTGAAGCTGCTGGAGCGCGGGCGCGGCGCCGCGGAGCAGGCGCGCGCGGGCCAACGCGAGCCCGCTCCCGCCGTGGCCTGAGGGTTCGGAATAAGTGAGATAAACCAAGCCGTCCTGCGCGAAATGCGGCGAGACGACGACGTCGAGGAGACCGCCCTGTCCGCTCGTCCCTTCCCTCTGGACCGCAGGCACACCACTCAGCGGCTGCTTCTGACCGTTGGCGGTATTGACCAGCCAGACGCGTCCGGGTTTCTCCGTAACGATCGCCGTCATCGTCCCCGGCAGGAAGGCCATCGCCCAGGGATTGTCGAAGGTGGCGATTGCCTTGCTTGCGAACAACGGCGCGGTCGGCGTGAGGTTTGCAGGTCCGCTCGACGGATCGGCGTTTTGGGCGCTGGTCGAGGTCGAGGTTCCGCAGGCAGCAAGGACCAGAACCGCGACCAGTTGCAGCAAACGCAAGTTCATACGGCCTCCGTCGGAGTGAATAATTGAACCAAAGACCAGTTCCGCCGCTCTATAGAAGTGTGATGCAGCCCTGCAGCCTCCTTTCGCTCGCGACCGCCGTGCCGCCGCATGTGGTCGAGCAAGGCGAAGCCAAGCTCCTGGCGCGCGACGCGTTCGGCGGAAAGAAAGCGCTGTTCGATCGGCTTTCGAGCGTCTTCGACAATGCCGGGATCGCGCGCCGGCAAATCGTCGCTCCGCAGGACTGGTACGTGCATGGCCACGGCTGGAATGACCGCAACGCCGTCTATCTGGAAGCGGCCGAGAATCTGTTCGTCGAAGCCGCCAGCGCCGCGATCGAAAAGGCGGGACTTCTTCCGAGCGAGATCGACGGCGTGGTGACCGTCTCCACAACGGGTATCGCCACGCCGAGCCTTGAGGCGCGCGCCGCGCAGCGAGTCGGGTTTCGCGACAATATTCGGCGCGTGCCCATTTTCGGCCTCGGCTGTGCTGGCGGGGTGAACGGGCTCGCCGCCGCATCGCGCATGGCCTCGTCGCTGCCGGGCAGCAACTGGCTGTTCGTGACGGTCGAGACCTGCTCGATCTCGATCCGGATCGACAGCGACGATCCGGCCGCTGTTGTCGCAACGGCCCTGTTCGGCGACGGCGCAGCCGCGGCGGTCGTCACGAGCGGCGAACACAGCCTCGCGCGGATTACAGCATCGGCCGAAAAGATGTGGCCGGATACGCTGAGGATCATGGGCTGGGACGTCGAGGATCCGGGCCTCAAGGTGGTATTCGACCGCGCGATCCCGCCCTTCGTGGAAGAACAGCTTGCGCAGGCCGTTGAGGAAATGTGCACGAGCATGAGCGTCAAGCGCGAGGACATCGGCCGCTTCTGCTGTCATCCCGGCGGGGTGAAGGTGATCGACGCGATCGAACACGCGCTGGAGCTCCCGCAGGGCGAGCTCAACCTCGAGCGCGAGGTTCTCCACGACTACGGGAATATGAGCGCGCCCACCGTGATGTTCGTGCTCGAACGCCTGCTCGAGCGCGGCCTTCCCGACCGAACGATGATGACTGCATTCGGCCCCGGCTTCACCTGCGGCGCACTGCTGCTCGAAGCCGCGTGATCCTCAACATCGTCATCCTGGCGCTGGTCACCCTCCAGCGGATCGGCGAACTGTGGCTGGCGAACCGGAACACGCGGCGCCTGGTTGCCGAAGGCGCACGCGAATATGGCGCTGGCCATTATCCGCTGATCGTCGCGGTTCACACGCTTTGGCTGGTCACGCTTTGGTGGCTTGCGCCGGAGCGGCCGATCCAGGCCTTCTGGCTCGCGCTGTTCGTCCTGATCGAGGTCGCGCGCGTCTGGGTGTTGTCGACGCTTGGTTCGCGCTGGACGACGCGGATCATCGTCCTGCCGCAAGCGCCGCTCGTCCGCCGCGGCGCGTACCGCTTCGTCGATCATCCGAACTATTGGGTGGTGGTGGGGGAGATCGCCGTGCTTCCGCTGGTCTTCGGGCTCTGGCCCGTCGCGCTTCTCTTCACCTTGCTCAACGCCGCCGTGCTCACCGTCCGCATCCGCGAGGAGAACCGCGCGCTCGGCCGCTAAGCTCTGCTTGCGGAACACTTGCTTCGGGCCTATATCGCGCCTCTCTCCTCGACATCGCCAGATGCCTGAGGCTGGGGCCCCACGGCTCCGGTCCAAGAGACTTTTGTAATCGTGCGGAGCCCCGAGTGACCGACATTGCCGGCCTTGAACGCCTGATCGAACCCGAGCTCAGAAGGCTCGGTTACGATCTCGTGCGGGTGATGATGATCGGCGGCGCGTCCGACCCGACGCTCCAGGTAATGGCCGAGCGGCCCGACACGCGCCAGCTCGATATCGCCGACTGCGAGAAGATCTCGCGTGAGCTTTCGCAGGTGCTCGACCTCGCTGACCCGATAGAGGGCAGCTACCGGCTCGAGGTCAGTTCGCCCGGTATCGACCGCCCGCTTACGCGGCTCAGCGATTATGACGACTGGTCCGGCCACGAAGCGCGGGTGCATCTCGCCGAAGCGCGTGGTGGGCGGAAGAATTTCACCGGCATGCTGCAAGGCACCGAGGGTGAGCAGGTGCTCATCCAGACCAGGGACGGCGAAGCGCACGCTTTGTCTTTTCACGAGATCGCGTCGGCCAAGCTCGTCTTGACCGACAAGCTCATTCAAGCCACCGCGCCGCTCAGCACTGAAGGCGCCGACACAATCGAGACTGTAGAGGAATAATTCGAATGGCCACCGCACCTGCTGCCGTCAGCGCCAACAAGGCAGAATTGCTCGCGATTGCCGACGCCGTCGCGCGCGAGAAGCTGATCGACAAGGGCATCGTGATCGAGGCGATGGAGGACGCGATCCAGCGCGCCGCCCGCGCTCGCTACGGCGCCGAAAACGACATCCGCGCCAAGCTCGATGCCGAGACCGGCGACCTTCGCCTTTGGCGCGTGCTCGAAGTGGTCGAGGAACCGGAAGATCATTTCAAGCAGATCGACGAGAAGGGCGCGCAAAAGCTCCAGAACGGCGCCAAGGTCGGCGACTTCATCGTCGATCCCCTTCCGCCGATCGAGTTCGGCCGAATCGCCGCCCAGGCTGCCAAGCAGGTCATCTTCCAGAAAGTCCGCGATGCCGAGCGCGAGCGGCAGTATGAGGAATTCAAGGAGCGCGCCGGCGAAATCATCACCGGCGTCGTCAAGCGCGTCGAGTTCGGCCACGTCGTCGTCGACCTGGGCCGCGCCGAGGGCGTCATCCGCCGCGACCAGCAGATTCCGCGCGAGATGGTCCGCGTCGGCGACCGCATCCGCTCGCTGATCCTGCGCGTCGCCCGCGAGGCCCGCGGACCCCAGATCTTCCTGTCCCGCGCCCACCCCGACTTCATGAAGAAGCTGTTCGCTCAGGAAGTGCCGGAAATCTACGACGGCATCATCGAGATCAAGGCCGCCGCCCGCGACCCAGGAAGCCGCGCCAAGATCGGCGTCATCAGCCACGACAGTTCGATCGACCCGGTCGGCGCCTGCGTCGGCATGAAGGGCAGCCGCGTCCAGGCGGTGGTCCAGGAGCTCCAGGGAGAGAAGATCGACATCATCCCCTGGTCGCAGGACCTTGCAACGTTCGTCGTCAATGCCCTTCAGCCGGCGACGGTCAGCCGCGTGGTCATCGACGAGGAAGAGTCGCGCATCGAGGTGGTCGTTCCCGACGACCAGCTTAGCCTCGCGATCGGCCGCCGCGGCCAGAACGTCCGCCTCGCTTCCCAGCTCACCATCTCGCAGATCGATATCCTGACCGAAGCCGACGCAAGCGAGAAGCGCCAGCGCGAGTTCGTCGAGCGTTCGGCGCTCTTCCAGAACGAACTCGACGTCGACGAGACGCTGTCGCAGCTGCTCGTCGCCGAAGGCTTCACCAGCCTCGAAGAGGTCGCTTACGTACCCGTCGACGAGATCGCGCAGATCGAGGGCCTCGACGAGGATATCGCGACGGAGCTCCAAAGCCGCGCCACCGAAGCGCTCGAGCGGCGCGAGGCGGCGTCGCGCGAGGAGCGGCGCAAGCTCGGAGTCGAGGATGCGCTCGCCGAGATCCCTCACCTCACCGAGCAGATGCTGGTGACGTTGGGCAAGGCGAACATCCGCACGCTCGACGACCTCGCGGACCTCGCGACCGACGAGCTGGTGCAGAAGAAGCGGCCCGAGCAGCGGCGCCAGCGCGAGCCGAGCAACCGGCCGGAGGACAAGGGCGGGATTCTCGCCGAATACGGCCTCAGCGAAGAGCAGGGCAACGAGATCATCATGGCCGCCCGCGCCCACTGGTTCGAAGACGAGCAGCAAACCGAGGAGGCCGCCGATGCGGAATCCTCCCAATGACGATCACGCGCTAGCGGAACCGGCGTCACACGTTCCCGAACGGACGTGCATCCTCACGCGCCGCAAGGCGAGCAAGGATGAGCTCATCCGGCTCGCCCTTGGCCCCGACGGCAACGTGGCTCCCGACGTCCGCGCTCGCGCTCCGGGGCGCGGGGCGTGGATCGGCGTCACCCGCGCCGAGCTCGAGGAGGCCAACGCGAAAGGCAGGCTCAAGGCCGCGCTCCAGCGTGCGTTCAAGACGAACGCGGTCGCCGTTCCCGCCGATCTCGGCGAACGAACGGCGGCGGCGCTTCGTCAATACGCGCTCGATCGCCTGGGCATGGAAGCGCGGGCGAGCAACCTCATCAACGGCGCAGACCGCGTCGAGACGGCCGCCCGCGCGGGCAGAGTGCACTTCCTCATCCATGCCGCCGATGCCGGTGAGGACGGGCGCAGGGCGCTCGATCAGGCATGGCGGGTCGGCGGGGGCGGCGAGCGAGGGGTGATATTCCCGGAGCCACGCACTATCTTGTCCATGGCACTTGGGCGCGAAAATGTGGTACATGTCGCGCTGACCGATCCTGCCGCCGCTTCGCGTGTTCGTCACGCGCTTGCCCGGTGGCTGGCTTTCACTGGCCCGGAACGTGGTCTTGAAGGTGGAGAACCCGCCTTGGGGACACACTCGGCTGAAGAAGATTTGACGAAGGAATAGAATGGCAGACCAGACCGAAAAACCGAAGCTTGGAACCCGGCCTCCGCTGGGGCTCAAGCGCACGGTCGAGACCGGCAAGGTCAAGCAGAGCTTCAGCCACGGCCGATCGAACACCGTGGTCGTGGAGGTCAAGAAGCGGCGCATCCTCGGACGTCCGGGCGAGGCTCCGCCGGCCGAAGCGCCAAAGCCCGAGCCTGTCGCCGAAGCGCCGAAGCCGGCGCCCAAGCCTGCCGCACCCCAGCCGCGCAAGCCGTCTGCCCAGGATGAGATCGCCACCCGCAAGGAGCTGCAGCAGAAGCTGCTTCGCGAGGCCGAGGAAGCGCGTCTCGCGTCCCTCGAAGAGGCGCGCCGGCGCGAGGAACGCGCCCGTAGCGAGCAGAGTGAGGAAGAACGCCGCCGCGCCGAGGAAAACCGCAAGGCCGAGGAAACCGCTGCGGAGGAAGCGCGGCTGAAAGTGGAGGACGAAGCGCGCCGCGCCGCCGAGGCGCCGCCCGAAGCGGACGTCCCGACCCCGAGCCAGGCGCAACAAGCGGATGAAGAGCGGGCGCCGCGCCGTCCCGGCGGTCACGCGCCCGCGCCGCGCCGCCCCGAGCCCGCGCGCCCGAACCGCGGCCGCGGCGACGAGCAGCGCCATCGCGGCAAGCTCACCGTCACTCGCGCTCTATCCGACGAGGACGAGAGCCGGGCGCGTTCGCTCGCCGCGTTGCGCCGGGCGCGCGAGAAGGAAAAGCGCCACCACATGGAGACCGGCCCCGCGACCAAGCAGGTTCGCGACGTCGTCGTCCCCGAGGCGATCACCGTTCAGGAGCTCGCCAACCGCATGGCCGAGCGCGGCGCCGACCTCGTCAAGGCGCTTTTCAAGATGGGCATGCCGGTCACCCTGACTCAGACCATCGACCAGGACACGGCCGAGCTTCTGGTCACCGAGTTCGGTCATCGCATCAAGCGCGTCAGCGAGAGCGATATTGACATCGATACTTCCGAGGACGTCGATGCGCCCGAAAGCCTCAAGGCACGGCCGCCCGTGGTCACGATCATGGGCCATGTCGATCACGGCAAGACGTCGCTGCTCGACGCGATCCGCGGCGCAGACGTGGTTGCACGTGAGGCTGGCGGGATCACGCAGCACATCGGCGCCTATCAGGTGCAGCTGCCCGACAAGTCCAGGATCACCTTCCTCGACACGCCGGGCCACGAGGCGTTCACCGAGATGCGCGCGCGGGGCGCCAACGTCACCGACATCGTCATCCTGGTGGTCGCTGCCGACGACGGTTTGAAGCCGCAGACGATCGAAGCGATCAATCACACCAAGGCGGCGGGTGTTCCGATGATCGTCGCGATCAACAAGATCGACAAGCCCGACGCCAAGCCGCAGAAGGTCCGCGAGGAGCTCCTCCAGCACGAAGTGATCGTCGAAGACATGGGCGGCGACGTCCAGGACGTCGAAGTCTCGGCGCTGAAGAAGACCAACCTCGACAAGCTCCTAGAAGCGATCCAGCTCCAGTCCGAGATCCTCGAGCTGAAGGCAAACCCGGACCGCGCCGCCGAAGGCACGGTCGTCGAAGCCAAGCTCGACAAGGGCCGCGGTCCGCTTGCGACCGTGCTCGTCCAGCGCGGCACGCTTAGGGTGGGCGACGTCTTCGTCGCGGGCGCCTCGTCCGGCAAAGTCCGCGCGATGATCGATGACAAGGGGCGCCAGATAAAGGAAGCTGGCCCCTCGGTCCCGGTCGAAGTGCTCGGCCTTTCCGCGGTCCCGTCGGCGGGCGATGCGTTCACCGTCGTTGAGAACGAGGCCCGCGCCCGAGAGGTAGCCGCCTATCGCCAGAGCGTGATCGACCGCAAACGCACCACTGCCGCGCCGGTCACACTCGAGAACATGTTCGCCTCACACCAATCGACGCACATGGAATTCCCGCTGGTCATAAAGGCCGACGTGCACGGTTCGGTCGAGGCGATCGTCCATGCGCTCAACCGCCTGTCGACCGACGAGATCAAGGTCCGCGTGCTCCACTCGGGCGTCGGCGCGATCACCGAGAGCGACGTCACGCTGGCGAGCGCCAGCGGTGCGCCGATCATCGGCTTCAATGTCCGTCCGAACGCCAAGGCGCGCGAAGTCGCCGAGCGCAGCAAGGTCGAGTTCCGCTATTACGACGTCATCTACCACCTCACCGATTGGGTGAAGTCGGCCATGGCGGGCGAGCTCGGTCCCGAGATCATCGAGACGGTCGTCGGCCGCGCCGAGGTCAAGGAAGTCTTCCCCGCAGGCAAGAAGGACAAGGCCGCCGGCCTGCTCGTCCTCGAAGGCGTCATCCGCAAGGGCCTCAACGCCCGCCTGACCCGCGAGGACGTGATCGTCTCGAAGACGACGATCAGCTCGCTCCGTCGGTTCAAGGACGACGTCGCCGAAGTGCGCGCCGGCCTCGAATGCGGTGTGATGCTGGCCGACACCAACGACATCAAGGCGGGCGACAATCTCGAAGTGTTCGAGGTCGAGGAGCGCGCGCGGACGCTGTGATTCTAGCCCTCTCCCTTGATGGGAGAGGGTTGGGTGAGGGTGAGGTCAATGCAGATCACCGCCTTTTCCGGGTACATCACCCGACCCCGACCCCTCCCCATCGAGGGGAGGGGCTAAGACTGATGCGCCGCACCGAGACCCACGAAGGCCGCTCCGTCCGCCTGCTCCGCGTCGGCGAGCAGGTGCGGCACGTGCTGAGCGAGCTGCTCGCCCGCGGCGACGTGCATGACGAGACCCTGCAGAGCCACCTCGTCAGCGTCACCGAAGTGCGCATGTCGCCCGACCTCCGCCACGCGACCGTGTTCGTGAAGCCGCTGCTTGGCCAGGACGAGGACGCGGTGCTGAAGGCGCTGCGCCAGAACACCGCCTTCCTCCAGCGCGAGGTCGCCCGCCACGTGCGCATGAAATATGCCGCCAAACTGAAGTTCGTCCCCGACGAAAGCTTCGACGAGGGCACGCACATTGAACGCCTCCTGCGCTCGGAAAAGGTGGCGCAGGATTTAGAAAGCAAATGAGCCGTTCGGCTGTGCTTCTATGCGCAGCGCTCGCAGCATGCGTGCGGAATGACCCACCGGCCCCAGCGTCTGATCTTCAGCAGCTCATCGAAGTTGCTTTGTCGGCAGACCTTGCTCAGGCACGTGCGGGGAAACACAAGATTTGCATTCAACGTGAATTCGAGCCGCCGCTCCAACAAACTCTGGAGCAGTGGCAGCTCACGAAAGCGATCCCCACCGGATGGACTGCGCCTTGGAATGCCGCGAATGAGCGGCTCCCACGCGCCGTTGACGTGCAGACTGGACACGCTCTTGAGGCGGCGATCAAAGACGCGCTCACTGGCAGAGCAAGAGTCACTCGCAATACCGTCATCAAAGCCGTGCCAGCCCCACTCATTTTGGATTCGTCTGGTCCACATCAGGACTCGGAATGCGAGCGCGAAATGCCGCACGATCTTGGACCACCTAAGCCGAATGGCCCTGAAGAAGTCTCGCTCAGTCGACCGGTGTTTGTGGATGGATTCGCATTCGTGGAATATGCGAGCGGATGCGGTGGTCTTTGTTTCGGCAGTTTCCTCAAAGCCTTCCAAATTCGGAATGGCAAATGGACTTACGTTGCCGACGCGCCGCTCGCTGTTGGCTGATCTGAAAACCCGAGAGGGCTTAAAACAGCGCTCCATGCTCCACGGCTGGATCATCCTCGACAAGCCGGTCGGGCTCGGCTCGACCACAGCGGTGAGCGCGGTGAAGCGCATCCTCCGCGAGGCGGATGAACCCAAGACCAAGGTCGGCCATGGCGGAACGCTCGATCCGCTGGCGAGCGGCGTTCTCCCGATCGCGCTCGGCGAAGCCACCAAGCTGTGCGGCCGGATGCTCGACGCGACCAAGGCCTATGATTTCACGATTTCGTTCGGCGAGGAGACAGATACGCTCGACGCCGAGGGTGAGGTCGTCACCACGAGTGACGTCCGGCCCACGCTGGAGCAGATTGAAGGCATCCTCTCCCGCTTCGGCGGCGCGATCGAGCAGATCCCGCCCCGCTACTCGGCGCTGAAGATCGGCGGCAAAGCCGCTTACGCGCGAGCGCGTGCCGGTGAGGAGATGGAGCTGAAACCGCGGCTGATCACAGTGCAAGATCTCTTCATTCGTCACCCCCGCGAAAGCGGGGGTCCCGCTTCATTTCACGAACAGCGGGATTCCCGCTTGCGCGGGAATGACGAGGTGTTTCTGTCCTGCACCGTCTCCAAGGGCACCTACGTCCGCAGCCTCGCGCGCGACATCGCCCATGCGCTTGGAACCGTGGGGCACGTCTCCTATCTCAGGCGCACGCGCGCCGGGCCGTTCCCCATCGAATCGGCCATTTCGCTGGACTTTCTGCAAGAAGCCGCTAAGGCGCGCCGACTGACGGAGACGGTATTGCCGCTGACCGCGGCGCTGGACGACATCCCGGCCCTCTCCGTCACTCCCGACCAGGCCCGTCTGCTCCGCCATGGACAGATGCTGTTCGGGTTCCCCGCGACGCCGGGGCTTCAGCTGGCGACATCGGACGATGTTCCGGTCGCGCTGGTCGAAGCTTCGGCCGACGGCCTCCGGGTCGTCCGGGGCTTCAACCTTTGAAAAGAACAGGAGTGAAACGATGTCGATTACCGCGGAGCGCAAGCAGGCGCTCATCAAGGAACATGCGCGCGGCAAGGGCGACACCGGGTCGCCCGAAGTTCAGGTCGCGATCCTGACCGAGCGCATCAACAATCTCACCCAGCACTTCAAGAGCCACGCCAAGGACAACCATAGCCGGCGCGGCCTTCTGATGCTGGTCAACCAGCGCCGATCGCTGCTCGATTATCTTCGCCGCAGCGACCAGGCGCGCTACACCGACCTGATCGCCAAGCTTGGCCTCAGGAAGTAATTCGAAGTAGCGGCCCAAATCGGGCCGCTTCGCATATGTTCAGTCCCGCAATTCGGCGGGGCGTCCAGGAGCCCGTCAAAGTGTACTTTGATTGGGACCTCCACCGGGGCCGATTGACGCCCCGAACCGCAGCAGGCCGGTGAGCCTGCAATTGCTGAACCGGCTGGCATCCGGCCGCCGGGACTGAAGGAACGAAAATGTTCAATACGAAAACTGTCGAAATCGAGTGGGGCGGAAAGACCCTCAAGCTCGAAACGGGCCGCGTTGCCCGCCAGGCCGACGGCGCGGTTATCGCGACCCTCGGCGAAACCGTGGTGCTGTGCGCAGTCACCGCCGCCAAGTCGGTCAAGCCGGGGCAGGACTTCTTCCCGCTGACCGTCCACTACCAAGAGAAATTCTCCGCCGCAGGCCGGATTCCCGGCGGCTTCTTCAAGCGCGAGCGCGGAGCGACCGAGAAGGAAACGCTGACCAGCCGCCTCATCGACCGGCCGATCCGGCCGCTCTTCCCTGAAGGCTTCTACAACGAGGTCCTCGTGATCGCGCAGGTCCTGTCCTACGACGGCGAGAACGAGCCCGACGTCCTTGCGATGATCGCGGCCAGCGCTGCGCTCACCCTCTCCGGAGTCCCGTTCATGGGCCCGATCGGCGCCGCGCGCGTCGGCTTCAGGGACGGTGAGTATATTCTCAACCCGGGCCAGGCGCAGATCGCCGAGAGCGACCTCGACCTGGTCGTCGCCGGCACCCGCAATGCGGTGATGATGGTCGAATCCGAAGCCAAGGAGCTCAGCGAAGAGCAAATGCTCGGCGCGGTCATGTTCGCGCACCGCGAGAGCCAGAAGGTGATCGAGGCGATCATCAAGCTGGCCGAGCAGGCCGCCAAGGAGCCGTGGGAGCTGTCCCAGTCGACCGACAAGCCGGCGATCAAGAAGCAGCTCTTTGGTCTAATCGGCAAGGACGTCGAGGCCGCCTACAAGCTGACCAACAAGCAGGAGCGCCAGACCGCGCTCGCCGAGGCTCGCGCCAAGGCCGCCGAAGCGTTCGGCGAGGCGGATCCGCAGCAGCAGATGGTCGCTTCCAAGGTGGTCAAGTCGATCGAGGCCGACGTCGTTCGCGGCGCGATCCTCAAGGAAGGCCGCCGCATCGACGGCCGCGACACCAAAACGGTGCGCCCGATCGAAATCAGCGTCGGCTTCCTGCCGCGCACCCATGGCTCGGCGCTCTTCACGCGCGGCGAGACCCAGGCGATCGTGTCGACGACGCTCGGCACCAAGGAATCGGAGCAGATGATCGATGGGCTGGAGGGCCTCTCCTATCAGCGCTTCATGCTCCACTATAACTTCCCGCCCTACTCGGTAGGCGAAGTCGGCCGGTTCGGCGCCCCGTCGCGCCGAGAGACCGGCCACGGCAAGCTCGCCTGGCGCGCGCTTCACCCGATGCTGCCGAGCGCGGAGGAATTCCCGTACACAATCCGCGTCCTCTCCGACATCACCGAGTCCAACGGCTCGTCGTCGATGGCGACGGTGTGCGGCGGAAGCCTCGCGTTGATGGACGCGGGCGTTCCCCTGAAGCGCCCGGTCGCCGGAATTGCCATGGGGCTGATCCTCGAGGGCAAGGACTTCGCGGTGATCAGCGACATCCTCGGCGACGAGGACCACCTCGGCGACATGGACTTCAAGGTCGCCGGCACGTCGGAAGGCATCACCAGCCTTCAGATGGACATCAAGATCGCCGGCATCACCGAGGAGATCATGAAGACCGCCCTCGCCCAGGCGAAGGAAGGCCGCGCGCATATCCTCGGCGAGATGGCCAAGGCGCTCGACCACACGCGTGAGGAGCTCAGTGCCCACGCCCCGCGCATCGAGACCATGCAGATCCCCAAGGACAAGATCCGCGAAGTCATCGGCACCGGCGGCAAGGTCATTCGCGAGATCGTCGC
>Ga0070680_100000968_pt1 | contig 20318 bp, 19 predicted proteins | sample KBSC73BmetaG_FD_64672 | JGI IMG/M metagenome (GOLD analysis project Ga0070680, IMG submission 64672) | Corn rhizosphere microbial communities from Kellogg Biological Station, Michigan, USA - KBS C7-3B metaG | ecosystem: Host-associated > Plants > Roots > Rhizosphere | place: USA: Michigan...
AGGAGGCCGATCGCAGTCTCTACGATCGCATCGGGCAGCTGTCCACGGCTCGTTTCCTCGGCAAGTCCGACCGCGTGTTCAATCGCCACCGCGGCGGGAAGATTCGCACTGTGGCCAGCCTCCCGATCAACACGCAGCAGATCCTGCGCGATATCTATACCCCGGGTGTTGCGCGGGTGTGTCTGGCGATCGAGAAGGACCCGTCCGCAGCCCGCGACTTCACGAGCATCGACAACACCGTCGCGGTCGTCACGAACGGCACCGCAGTGCTGGGACTCGGAAACATCGGGGCACTGGCCGGGCTACCGGTGATGGAGGGTAAGGCCGCGCTGTTCGCCGACCTCGTCGGCATCAACGGAGTCCCCATCCTGCTGCGTGAGACGCAGGTCGAGCGCGTCGTCGAGATCGTGGCGGCGATCGAGATGTCCTTTGGTGCGATTCAGCTCGAGGACTTCGCCGCTCCCGAGTGTTTTGCGATCGAGACCCAGCTGCAGGAGCGACTCAACAAACCTGTTCTGCACGATGACCAGCACGGTACGGCCGTGGTCGCTCTGGCGGCCCTGATCAATGCCGCCCGTTACGCGGGTCGCAATCTGCGCGAGAGCACTGTCGGGCAGATCGGCTTGGGCGCGGCCGGTACGGGAATCGCTCGCCTGCTGCGGGCTTACGGAGTGGGGCGCGTACTGGGGACGGACCGCAATCCTGCAGCCATCGCGCGGCTGGTTTCCCTTGGAGGCGAGGGCGGCTCCCTGGAGTCCATCATGGCGCGCGCCGACATCGTGATCGCCACGACCGGCGTCAGAGGACTGATACGTCCCGAGTGGGTGAGGCCGGGCCAGGTGATCCTGGCGCTCTCCAATCCCGATCCGGAGATCGAGCCGCTGCTGGCGCGCGAGCGCGGCGCCGCATTCGCCGCCGATGGCAAGGGGATCAACAACGTGTTGGCATTTCCCGGCCTGTTCAAAGGCGCGTTGAGCGCACGAGCCCGACGCTTCTCAGGGGTGATGCTGATGGCTGCGGCGGATGCGATCGCACAGCTCGCGCGCGCCGATGAGCTCGTCCCGGATCCGCTGGATAAAAATGTCCACGAACGCGTAGCCGCCGCGGTTCACGAGGCGGCTACGCCGGCTGGTTGAGAATCAATCGAGGTACGGCGATGCCGGGCCATGACCGTGGGCGAGGGCCGGCCAGCGGGCGAGGCTGGCCGGGTTGGGCTGGGCGATCAGGCTGCGGGCGCCTGCGCTGCCGTCATCAGGCCGCGCAGCTTGCCCATCGCATTCGACTCGATCTGGCGGATGCGCTCCGCGGACACCCCGTACTTGTCGGCGAGCTCGTGCAGCGTCGCCTTGTCTTCGGTCATCCAGCGCCGCTGCAGGATGTCGCGGCTGCGGGGGTCGAGGCTGTCGAGCGCGCCGCGCAACCGATCCGAGGAGTCGGATTCCCACTCGGCGTTCTCGACGCTTTCGGCGGGGTCCGAATCCGGCGATGGCAGGTAGGCCGCCGGGCTGTAGACCTCCTCGTCATCCGTCTCCGGGGCCGGATCGAACGAGAGGTCCCGGGCAGCCAGGCGCTTCTCCATCTCCGTCACTTCGCTGACGCTGACACCCAGGTCGCGGGCGACTGCGGCCGTCTCTTCTGCCGACAGCCACGCCAGGTTCTTCTTCAGCTTGCGCAGGTTGAAGAACAGTTTGCGCTGCGCCTTGGTGGTCGCAATCTTGACCAGGCGCCAGTTGCGCAGCACGTACTCATGAATCTCCGCGCGGATCCAGTGCACGGCGAAGGACACGAGCCGCACATTCATGTTCGGATCGAAACGCTTCACGGCCTTCATCAGGCCGACATTGCCTTCCTGAACCAGATCGCCGATGGGCAATCCGTAGCCGCCGTAGCCCCGCGCGATGTGGACGACGAAACGCAGGTGCGACAGCACGAGTTGCCGGGCGGCGCTCAAGTCGTTGTTGCGGCGAAAACGGACAGCGAGATCGCGCTCCTCCTCACGGCTCAGCACGGGAATCCGGCTGACCCGATCCAGATACGCATCGAGGCTGCCGACCGCGCCGGTCAGGGCGAGGTCACCGTTACGGGCGACGAGGGCGGTGCTTCCGGTCATTGACTCTCCTGGGTTTTGGGTGGGCATTCTAGCACTCGCGTAGTTAGAGTGCTAACGGCGGAAGGAGTTCCGCGCCGTCGCACGGTGATTTTGCCTGTCGAAACAAAAGCTTAAGCTACCTCCAGCGGTCCAGTTTGGGGTACACTGCGGTCCCAGGCCGCAACGAACGGCGGGCCCTGCAGGTTCCAAGGAGCTCAATGCCTCCACGGCAGCGAAGCGGTATCCCGGCACCCGGCGGCGGGAGGTCCTGAAGTGGACCCTCACGCCCTGCTGCTGGCCCGCCTGCAGTTCGCTTTCACGATCAGCTTCCACATCATCTTCCCGGCGTTCTCCATCGGGCTCTCCGCCTTCATCGCGACGCTGCTGGTGCTGTGGCGGCGCACGGGCCGCGAGCACTACCACCGGCTGGCGCGGTTCTGGACGAAGATCTTCGCTGTATCCTTCGCCATGGGGGTCGTTTCGGGAATCCCCCTTTCGTATGAGTTCGGCACCAACTGGAGCCGCTTCTCGGTCGTCACCGGCAACGTCATTGGACCGCTGATCGGCTACGAAGTGCTGACCGCCTTCTTTCTGGAGGCCAGCTTCCTGGGGGTCATGCTGTTCGGCTGGCAGCGGGTCAAGCCCTGGCTGCACCTCACTGCGGCGGTCCTGGTCGCGCTGGGGACGGCCATCTCGGGCTTCTGGATCCTCTCCGCCAATAGCTGGATGCACACCCCGGCGGGCTACGAGATGCACGGGGGCGTCGCCGTACCTGTCGACTGGCTGAAGGTGATCTTCAATCCCAGCTTCCCGTACCGCTTCGCCCACATGATGACGGCGGCGTACCTGACCACCTCGGTGGTGGTCCTCGCCACCGGTGCCCGCTACATGCTGGCCGGAAAGTTCGAACAGGAAGCCAAGACCATGCTGCGCATGGGCATCGGCATGGTCGCGATACTGGGCCCCGTGCAGCTCCTGCTCGGGGACCAGCACGGCCTGAACACCCTGAAGTATCAGCCGATCAAAATCGCTGCGCTCGAGGCTCACTGGAAGAACGACGGCCCTGCCGACCTCGTCGTGTTCGCGCTTCCGGATGAGAAGCACGAGCGCAACCGCGCAGCCCTCACCATTCCCCACCTGGGCAGTCTCATTCTGACCCATGACTGGAACGGGCGTTTCGCGGGCCTCGAAGATGTGCCACCCGCGATGCGTCCGCCGGTGACTTCGATCTTTTTCGCCTTTCGCCTGATGGTCGGGATCGGGCTGCTGCTGATTGCCTTCGGGCTCACGGGCGCGGTGCTCTGGTGGCGCCGGCGGCTGTTCACGACGCGCTGGTATTTGCGCATGGCGCAGCCCGCGTGGCCGCTCGGCTTTGTGGCGATCCTTGCCGGATGGCTGACGACTGAGAGCGGCCGGCAGCCTTATATCGCCTACGGCATCCTCCGCACCGACCAGGCGCTCTCGCCGGTTGCCGCCTCCACGGTTGCGACGTCGCTGGTGGCGTTCGTGCTGGTGTACACGATCGTGTTTTCGATCGGCATCCGCTACATGTACAAGCTCATCGTCGTGAAGGGACCGGAAGGCGCGGCGCTCGAGCCGGCGACACTTCCGGAGGGCCTGCCCAATCGGCCGCTATCCACGGCGGATGAGCCACTGCGCGAGTCGGGCGCGCGACCGCCCGGTACTTGACCCATGAACCCGGGCAACCTCATCGGCGCCACTTACTGGCTTCCACTGATCACCGCGCTGGTCATCGCAGTCGCCGTGGCCATGTATGTCGTGATGGACGGATTCGACCTCGGTATCGGGATTCTGTTCCCGTTCTTTCCCCAGGAGGGCGATCGGGATCAGATGATGAACTCGGTGGCGCCGTTCTGGGATGGCAACGAGACCTGGCTCGTGCTGGGGGGCACCGGGTTGTTCGTCGCCTTTCCGCTTGCGTATTCGGTGATCGCGCCTGCGCTGTACGTGCCGCTGTTCACGATGCTGCTGGCCCTGGTGTTGCGCGGGGTGGCGTTCGAATTTCGATGGATCGCAAAACCCCAGCATCGAAAGTGGGACCTGGCCTTTGCCGCGGGATCGACCATCGCCGCGTTCGCGCAGGGCACGATGGTCGGCGGGCTGCTCAGCGGCATCAAGGTCGATCACGGGCAGTTCGGCGGCGCCGCGCTCGATTGGCTCAATCCCTTCAGCCTCATGTGCGGCATCGGCCTGGTCGTCGGGTACGCGCTGATCGGCGCCTGCTGGCTGGTGATGAAAACGGCGGGAGGCGTAGAGCAATCCGCGAGGCGTCGAGGCAAGCCACTGCTGCTGGCACTGCTGCTGTTCATCCTGTTGGTGAGTGTCTGGACGCCGCTGCGGTTCGAGCGCATTGCGCAACGCTGGTTCAGCTGGCCGAACTGGCTCTACCTGTCGCCCGTTCCGCTGATCACGCTCGGGCTCGCCGTCGGCTGCTGGCGCGGGTTGGTTGGGAAGCACGCCAGCGCTGCGTTCTACAGCGCCGTCGGGCTGTTCGTCATCTCCTTCGCGGGGCTCGCGATCTCGACGCTGCCCTACCTGGTATTTCCGTCCATCAGCTTGTGGGACGCGGCGGCGGCGCCCAAGTCGCAATCGTTCATCCTGATCGGGATTGCGATCCTGTTGCCGATGATCTTCGGGTACACGGTGTTCGTGTATCACACCTTCCGGGGAAAGGTGCGCCCGGGAGAGGGGTACCACTGATGTGCAAGGCACTGGCTACGCGCGCGGCTCGATGGCGCGCAGGTGGCGCGACGCGGAGACCCAGGCGCCCAGCCAACCGAGCACTACTCCGGCCCCGAGCAGAATTTCGATGTCCTGCTGGGACAGTCCCTGCAGCCTGAACTGACTGCCGTAGAGCCGGGACAACGTCGCGACCGGCTGCCCCAGCACCACGACGGCGGCAGCGACGATGGCCCACGCGAGCAGGGCACCTCCGACTCCGTACAGCAGTCCTGAGTAGAGGAAAGGCCTGCGTACGAAGGCGTTCGATCCTCCCACGAGCTTGGTCACTTCGATTTCCGCTCGGCGGTTGAGGATCTCCAGCCTGATCGTGTTGCCAATGATGGCCAGCACTCCCAGTCCGAGCAGCAGGGCCGCCATGGCCAGCAGGCGCTGCAGGACATCCAGGATCGCATTCAGGCGATTGACCCATTCGGTGTCCATCTGCACGGTGTCCACTTCGGGCCAGGCGCTCAGATAGTGCTCGAGGGATTGCAGGGTTGCCGCCGACTCCGCGCTGACTCGCGGGCGGATGTGCAGCACGTGCGGCAGGGGGTTGCTCTTCAAGGCTTCCAGCGCCGCGCCGAATCCGGAGTACTTGCGGAACTCCTCCAGTGCCTGATCCGCCGGTATGAGAGTCACTTCTGCAACTTCCGAGCGCTCGCGCGCGGAGCGTGCGAGCTGTTCGGCCTTCGCCAGCGGCACATCCGTCTTTAGATAGACCGTGAGATCGACGGAGTTGACGAAGCCGCCCACGGCGAGCTGCGCATTGTCGACGAACAAGCTCAGGGACGCCGGCAGGGCGAGCGCTACTGCGATCACCAACAGCGTGAGGGCGCTCGCGAAGGGGTGGCGCGCCAACCTCCCCAGCGCGCCGAAGAAGGCTTGAGCGTGACGTGCGCCGTGTCCGGAGAGACTCACTGCAGGTGCCCCGGCGCGCTCACCGCGTTGCCATCAGGCTCGGCAGCGCGTCCCCTGCATCGCCTTGCACTTGCCCGTTGTCGAGCACGATCTCACGCTGGCCGAACTCGCGTACCAGGTGGATGTCGTGGGTTGCGACGACGACCGTGACGCCGACATCCTGAAAGCGGCGAAACAGTCGCATGACCTCCAAAGCGAGGTCCGGGTCGAGATTTCCTGTGGGCTCATCCGCGATGAGCAACGGCGGCTTGCTCACTACCGCCCTGGCGATGCCGACGCGCTGCTGCTCGCCCACGGACAGCTCGGTGGGCAGCATCCGCTCTTTGCCGAGCAAGCCAACCTGGTCCAGCGCGGCCCGCACGCGTTTGTCGGTCTCTTTCAATGCGACGCCCGCGACCACCAGCGGGAGCGCGACGTTGTCGAACACCGGACGGTCGATGAGCAGCTTGTGGTCCTGGAAGACCATGCCGATGTTGCGGCGGAAGGCGGGGATGTGGCGCGCTGCCAGTGTGCTGGTGTTCTTGCCCGCCACCAGGATCCCGCCGCGCGAGGGCCGCTCGAGGAGCGCGATCAGCTTCAGCACGGTGCTCTTGCCCGCGCCCGAGCGCCCGGTGAGAAACACCATCTCGCCGTTGTGGATGTTGAAACTGACGCTCGAGAGCGCTTCACGCCCGTTCGGATAGCGCTTGGCCACGCGGTCGAACACGATCATGTCGTGGCGCTTCCCGCTGGATCTCAGTGCGGCGCCGCGGCCGGGGGCGGCTGGCCCATCTCGGGCCCGGAGGGACCCTCGACCAGGGCGGCGGCAAAAGCCTGCGCGTCGAACTCGCCGAAATCCTCCTGCTGCTCGCCGATGCCGATAAAGCGAATCGGCAACCCGAGCTTGCGGGCGATGGCGACGACGATGCCGCCCTTGGCGGTGCCGTCGAGCTTGGTGAGCACGATGCCGGTGACCCCCACTGCCTCGCGGAATTGAATGGCTTGCGAGAGCGCATTCTGCCCTTGGTTGGCGTCCAGCACGAGCAGTACTTCGTGCGGCGCCGTCGGGTCAACGCGTTGCAGCACGCGCTTCACCTTCTTCAGCTCCTCCATCAGGTGCGACTGGCTGTGGAGCCGGCCGGCGGTGTCAGCCAGCAGCACGTCGATCTGCCGCGAGCGGGCCGATTGCAGAGCGTCGAACATGACCGCCCCCGGATCTGCGCCCGCCTGTTGCGCGGCGAACTCCGCGCCGGTGCGTTGTGCCCAGATGTGGAGCTGCTCGATCGCCGCGGCACGGAAGGTGTCCCCGGCGGCGAGCATCAGGCTGCACCCCTGCTCGGACAAGGTGTGCGCCAGCTTGCCGATGCTGGTGGTCTTGCCCGAGCCGTTGACGCCGACGACGAGGATGACAAAGGGCTTGCGGCCGGCCTCGACGGTGAGGGGCACCGCGCAGGGGGCGAGGATCTCGACGATGGCGGTTCGCAGGGCCGTGATCAGGGCGGCGACGTCCGCCAGCTCGTTGCGGGCCACGCGGCGCTGCAGGTCCCCCAGGATGTGCTGAGTGGCTTCGATGCCCACATCTGCCATCAGCAGCCGCCCCTCGAGCTCCTCGAGGATCTCCGCGTCGATCTTGCGTCCCCGGAAGAGTTTGGCCAGGTCGTACGTGAGCCAGGCAGGGCCGCGGTTGAGCTTGCTGCGCAGACGCTCGAAGAACCCCGCTTGCGGGGGCGCCTGCTCGGTCGTGCTGGAGGATTTGCGCTTGAAGAACATGGGCATCCTGAATTGAATGCCCGATTGTAGCCGTCACCCGGGGTTCGAGTGCCCCAGCTGCGCGGACCTCGACCCTTTCGCACGCCGCGCTCGCCGTTCACGGCCTGCGCTAGAGGAGCCTCAGGGCTGGATCACCTGTGGGTAGGTCACCACGATGGCGGTCCCGGGTGCTGCTGCCGGGGCCGGCGGCGGGAAGCCGGCCGCGAAGAACACGCTTTCCGACAGCATTTCCGCGGTTGCCGCCGCGTTCGCCGTGGGATCGATGATCGACCCATGATTGCCGACGATGAAGTTCACATACGCGCGCTGTCCGGGTGGCGTGCCCCCCATGGCCAGGATCGGGAAGGGAACTCCGGGTGTACTGGCGGGCGCCGGAATACGCGTCAGGCCGCCCGCGTCGATGAGGCGCTGGGTGGCGGCGTTCGGCACGACCTGGTCGGGCGGCACGGCGCCGCCGCCGACGACCTGCACGACGTGCAGCGGATGATTACGGGCGGCGGCGGCGATGAAGTTCACCGGATCGCCGGAGTCAACCGCTGTCTGCGCATCGCGGAAGAACTGCTCGAAGAGCGTGGTTCCCTGCTGGATCCCCTGCGCCTGGAGGCCCGCGACGATGCGGGGCCCGAAGCTCGGTGAGTTCAGCAGCAGCTGCGCGATGCCGCCACCGGGCATCGCCAGCGTGGCCGTCCAGACGTCCGTGCTGGGCATGACCCCCAGATACACGCCGCCGACGATTCCGCCGAGCGAGTGGCCGACGAAGTGGACCTTGGTCAGGTCGATGTCGCCGCCTGCGGTCGCATCGAGGTTCAACCCGGAGAGGGAGCGGTTGAGCGCGATGAGGTCGGCGGCCGACTCGCGCAGATTGTCACGCGAGGTCAGCAGGCTCGTGAGGTTGATGAAGCTCGCGCCCGAGGCATCGATCTGTCCGTCCGGGCCGGGGGCACCGGTGGTGTTGTTCATGACATCCAGATCGAACGTGCGCTCGATCGAGCCGCTCGCCGGAAGCGACAGGCCTGCATACAGCGGGTTGGCGGCGGAGGCGTAGAACGGATTGGTGGGGTCGGTGAGGCCATGCAGCGGCAGGTCGATGGCCACGACGACGAAGCCCGCATCGGCGAATGCATCGGCAATGGCGAGCATATCCGTGCGGTTGCGGGTGATGCCGTGCTCGAAGATCACTGCCGGCCAGCCGCTCGGCGGCTTGATGCCGCCCTCGGCGGAGGATGCGTTGGGCACCGTGGCCAACACCGGCACCTGCAGCGTGGTGGTGGCAACGGGCAGCGGATTGAAACGGGTCAGGAAGTGGCTGCTCGCATCCAGCGGCGACGGTCCGCCCTGCCAGGAGCCGGTCAGGGGCGCCGTGCGGTTGAGGTAGTACGGGATCGTGAGCGTGCCGATGTAGATGTTCGCGTGACCGGCGAGCAGCGGACTGGCCTGCTTGGTCGTCAGGCCGGTGTTGTGAACGGTGATCGGTTGGGCCGTGGTCGTGGCCGCCAGCGCCGCCAGCGTGTCGGTTGTGGACTGCGTCGAGAAGCTGAACGACAGCACCACGTTCGCCGGGTTGACTCCCAGGGCTTGGGCGATCTGCAGGTTGGCTCCGGTGAGCATGCAGATGCCGTTCAGCGTGGTGTCGGAGATGCTTTTGCAGGTGGGCAGAGCGCTTTTTATCGTCGCGTAGTCCGCGTCGGCGGTTACCGCGGCGCCGTTGGAGTCCTTGATGCCGTTCGTCAGCACCACCAGATAGCCGTTGTCCGTGGTTCCGGTGCTAGCCACCAGCGGGTGCGAGGGACGGATCTCCAGGATCGTATTCCCCACTCCCGTCTCCGGTCCCAGACCCACGGCGTAGTCGGTTCCGAGTTGCAGTGGCCGCACGACTCCAATCGTCGCCCGTGTGGTGTTGTCGATGGTGACCTGCACGACGATGACCGAGCTCGCCGTGAGCGAGGTCGCATCGATCGGGGCGCTGAAGCGTGCGCGAATCACGGCGTTGGTGGAGTAGCCGTCGAGCGCATTGATCGCGGACTGGGACGGCATCAGCGCGTTGGCCGGCTGGATGTTGAGTGTGCCGTCCGTGGAGCCTGCGAAGTACAGGTCGGTCGGGTAGGGAAGGATACCCTGCTCGGGCTGGAAGAGTGCCGCGGTACCGGCCGGCGGGGTGACCGCAGTGGCGCCGCCGGGATTGCCGTTGCCGCTCGCGGTATCGGTCGGGCCAACAGTCCCGTGTGCCCCTCCCGAGCAGCCGCCCACCGCGAGGGCCGCCACCAGGACTGCAGTCGCAAGGAGTCGGTCCATATCCCTCACGGAAGTGCCCCCCCGAAATCCGGACGCCGCGGTGGCGCGCTGACCACGTGCTTGTAGTAGTCGATGGCTAGGTTACGCTTAGCGCGAGAAAGGTGGCAAGCCGCCTCGGAGCGCGGAACGCGTTGACTCGCAGAGAAAAATCCAGACGGCCCGGTGACACGCAGCCCGCCCGGGGGGCGCAGGCGCGCCAGCTGCGAATCATCGGTGGCACCTGGCGCGGCCGGCGGTTCCGATTCCCGGCTTCTTCCCAGATACGTCCCACGCCGGACCGTGTTCGCGAGACTCTGTTCAACTGGTTGGGGAGCTACGTGTCAGGCGCGAGGTGCCTGGACCTGTTCGCCGGCAGCGGCGCCCTCGGACTGGAGGCGCTGTCGCGTGGCGCTGCGGAGGTTACGTTCGTAGAGCGAGACTCGTCCGCTGCGAGCGAGCTTGCCTCGCGTCTGACTGAATGGGGGGCCAGTGGGGCGCGGGTCGAGCGGTGCGACGCGCTGCAGTTTCTCCGCGGTCGCGCGCCGGTGCAGCCGTTCGACATCGTGTTTCTCGATCCGCCGTTCGCCGAGGGGCTGCTGCAGAGCACGGCGGAGCTGCTCGAGAGCCGGCGCTGGGTGGCACCCGCAGCACACATCTATGTCGAATGCGCCGCACGCGATGGGCTGCCGCGCCTGCCGGCTCCCTGGACGCTCCTCAGGGGGAAGCAGGCCGGCGAGGTCGGGTATCATCTGCTCGCGCGCAGCGAGCCTGAGCTCTCGAGGGGGACGGTGCATACATGAACCGCACGGCTATCTATCCGGGTACATTCGACCCGATTACCAACGGTCATCATGACCTGGTGCGCCGTGCTGCAGGCATTTTCGAGCGGGTGATCGTCGCCATCGCCGCCAATCCGAACAAGGCGCCGATGTTTCCCTTGGACGCTCGCGTGGATATGGCGCGGCGCGTACTGCACGACTTGCCGAATGTTTCAGTGGTGGGATACTCGGGACTCACCGTGGAGTTTGCGCGCGCAAACAAGGCAGCTGTGGTGGTGCGCGGACTACGAGCCGTATCGGACTTCGAGTTCGAGTTTCAGCTCGCGAACATGAACCGTCACATGGTGCGGGACATCGAGACGGTGTTCCTGACGCCGCAGGAGCAGTTCACGTTCATCTCCTCCTCGCTCGTGCGGGAAATCGCCGTGCTCGGCGGTGACGTGCGCGAGTTCGTGCATCCCATCGTCGAGGCGGAGCTCAAGAAGCATCGGCGCGGCTGATCAGTTGCTGCTGAGCATTACCTGCGCGCGCGCTTCGACGGCGCTTTCCTGAGCCGCGGAGAAGTCCGCGCCTTCCTTTGCGCAGGCGGCGACGCCTTGCGGGCGACCTCGCGTGACTTGCGCGATCGACCCGCGCCCGCGCCCGCACGCGCACCCGCGCCCGCACGCGCACCCGCGCCCACACGCGCACGCGCGACTCCATTGCTGCCGACTGTGCGCGACTTGCCCGCAGCCACGCGGGTTGTCTGCCGCGTCGCGGCCCTCGCGCGTGGCGAGCCCGTCGCTTTGCGCGCCGCGCGACGCCTGCGCGGAACCCTCGGCAGCCGAACGCGCTCCACCGGTGCGGGCAGCTTGCCCGCTCGAGCCAATTCCACGGCGCGCCACAGAAACCATGCAGCGACACTTCGATGTGGCGCCCAGCGCGCGCCGAAAAGCGCGAGCGCCTTCGGCGAGGGCATCTTCTTCAGGCCGTAGGCGAGGCGAAAACCGTTGCGGACGCCGAAGTCATCGACGGGCAGGATGTCGGGCCGGCCGAGCCGGAACATGAGCATCATTTCGACTGTCCAGCGGCCGATGCCTCGGACTTGCGTGAGGCGCGTGATGATCTCTTCGTCGCCGAGCGTGCGCAGCGTCTCGTGATCCGGTACCACGCGCGAGAGTGTCTTGTCAGCCAGGTCGCGCAGCGAGGCTATCTTTGCGTAAGAGAATCCAGCCGCGCGCAGAGTCGCTTCGGGGGTTGCGAGGACGGCCTCGGGCGTCGGAAACAAGCCGCCGTCGCCGCAGCTCTTGATAAAACGGCTGAGAATCGTGTTAGCCGCGGTCCCATTGAGCTGCTGGTGCGCGATCGCCTGAGCGAGAGTCTGAAAGGGAGCGCCATCGGGCTCCACGACCAGCGTCGATGGGCCGAAGGCGCGAATGACGCCGCCCAGGATGGGGTCGACGGTCGACAGGTGTGCGATCGCGAGCTCGCTCATGGTGGCGGCCATCCCCGGATGTCCGGTCGGCTACTTCTGGCAGGTCGCGCAATAGTACGTCGAGCGCTGGCCTTGAGTCAGCTGGCGGATGGTCGCGCGGCAAGTCCGACAGGGCTTGCCCGCGCGCTCATACACGTAAAGTTTTTGACGGAAGTACCCTGGTGAACCGTCGGCTCCTACGTAGTCGCGTAACGTGGTCCCACCTACTCGAATAGCCATCGCCAGCACCGTGCGAACCGCGCGTGCGAGCCTGGAGACTTCCTGTCGCGACAGGCTGCGCGACTGCCGCCGTGGCCGGATCCTCGCACGGTACAGCGCTTCGTTCGCGTAGATGTTGCCGACCCCGACAACCAGGCGGCTGTTCATCAGCAGCTGTTTGATCGCGACCTTGCGGCGGCGGGTGACGCGCCACAGATAGTCGGCGTTGAACTCGTCGTCGAAGGGCTCCGGGGCGAGCTTCGCGAGGAGCGGATGCTCGTTCGGATCGCCGGCGACGTAATGCAGGCTGCCGAAGCGGCGTGGATCGTTGAACCGCAGCAGGCTCCCGGAATCCAGGAGCAGGTCGATGTGGTCGTGGATGAGCCGCGGCGTATCGCCGGGGAGCACCCGCAGGCTGCCTGACATTCCCAGGTGCAGAAGAAGGGTGCCGGATTCGAGCTCGAGCAGGAGGTACTTGGCGCGGCGCTTGGCGTGAAGGATGCGAAGGCCGGCGACACGCGCCGGCAAATCCTCCTGCACGCGCCAGCGCAGGCGCGGCTCGTGCACGTGCAGGGCGACGATGCGCCGGCCGACCGCGTGCGGCTCGATGCCCCGTCTGGTGGTCTCTACTTCAGGAAGCTCGGGCACATCCGCTGGTTCGGGATGGGAGCGTGACGCCGCCGCGGCGCAGCGCGCGGCTACTTGATCTTGGTTTCCTTGTAGGCGACGTGCTTGCGGGCGACCGGGTCGAATTTGCGCACTTCCATCTTGTCCGGATGCAGGCGCTTGTTCTTGGTGGTGACGTAGAAATGGCCGGTTCCTGCGGAGGACAGGAGCTTGACTTTCTCGCGCATGGGATTCTCCGTGAGTCTCTTTCAGGCCCTGGACGTCAGACCTTGACGCCCTGGGCGCGCAGCTCGGCGACGACCTGGTCGATGCCCTTTTTCTCGATCGTGCGCAGGCCCTGGGTGGAGATGCGCAGCGACACCCAACGCTTCTCGGTCTCGAGCCAGAACCGCTGGGAATGCAGGTTCGGCAGGAAGCGGCGGCGCTTCTTGTTGTTGGCGTGAGAAACGCGGTTGCCGACAGCCGGCTTCTTGCCAGTGATCTCGCAAACCCGGGTCATAACGGCTTTCCAATCAAGAGGTTACTGAGGTGGTGGGGCGTTGCGCCGAGCCACCGGAGCCGCGCTTTATACCAGCTTCGGCGGGGGAATGCACGCCGCCCGTGGGCCGGCCGCCGGGATACGACGGCCGGCTCCGCACGGCATCGGACACCCACGAGCCGGCCACCGGTTCCAGGCGGCTGCGACCTTCGTCGGCCGCACCGCTCCCGCTTCAGTGCCCCTTCGGCGGCAAGCCCGCGGCAATGTTCGTGGCGTCGGCACTGCACTGCGGATGCCCCCATCCGCTGATGCTGGTGCCGGACTGCTGCCCGGCCTGCGGGATCAGATCATAGACGATGTTGTCCGGCCGGCTGGAGTCGCCGCTCACACCCGCGGGCACGTGATCCAGGCCAAGGTTGTTGCGGGTGCGCCAGGCGATGTTGTGGTCGGCACAGGAGCTGTCGCCGCTGACCCCGAGCGCACCGATCAGAACGTGCGCCGCGTTGTACAACGCCAGTCCACCGCCGAACACGTTCACTCCGCCGATACGGAACCCCACCATCGGATCGCTGCGCGTGCCGAACGCCACGGCTGGGCCACGGTACGCCACCTGAGTGTCCACAGGGTTGCTGTGCTGCAGGCCATACAGCGAGCCGCCGGGTTGGGTGGCAAAGTAGAGGTTGGCGGTGGACAACGCCAGGCCCGGCAGGCTGAAGGCGTTGGCCGTGTTGGCTTTCTGCGCAGAAATGACACGGCTGCCGGGCCATTGCTGGCCGCGGTCGGTGCCTGTGAAGGCCACCGCGCAAACCACGCCGTCGCGGTTGACTATGGTTCCCCACATGTCCAGGTTGAATCCGCCATTCGGCTGATCGCGGGCCTGCGTCAGCGCGTTCTTGAGGGCCGTCTGGCTCGGCAGGCCGCTGCAGGTGTTGCGCCCTTCGGCATCCCCGCTCTGGCCCCACGACTCATCATTGGCAAACGCCGCAGGAGCTGCACTCAGGAGCGCGGTCGAGACAGCGGCGGACAACGCGATGGCGAGAGAGCCTGGTCTTGGTGTTGTCATGGAGGTTCCCCTTGGAAGCAAACCAACACTAGCGCCGGCGCGGCCGGGGCGGCGGCGTGGGCATCGTTGTTGTCACGCGCTGGCCGCACTGGTCAGCGTCGTGCGCCCGGCCCGATCGATGATGAACGCGCAGCATTACAGAAATATTGAACGGCTGACACTCAGGTGTTGCCTGAGGTTGGGGGCGCTGGCACGGGCTGCGGATGTTGGATCGATTCCGGCACACTGCGGCACGCTGATGCATCGCACCATCCCGATGCAGCGCTCTGGCGCACTCACAGCAGGCCGCGCTCTGCAAATGACAGACAGCGTCCATCTCCAACGATGATGTGATCGAGCACACGAACGTCCACGAGCGCGAGCGCTTCACGCAGGCGCTGCGTGGTGAGCTCATCAGCTTGGCTGGGCTCGGTGACTCCGGACGGGTGGTTGTGCGCGAAGATGACCGCAGCCGAGTTGTGTGTCATCGCGAAACGCACAACCTCGCGCGCGTGTACGGTGGCTCCGTCGATGGTCCCGCGGAACATCTCTTCGAACGCGATGAGCCGGTGCCGGACGTCGAGGAACAGGCAGCAGAAGACTTCGTAAGGACGGTCCCGCAGCTGCGCAACCAGGAACTTCCGCGTGGCTTCGGGCGCGTTCAATGCCGGGCCGACGCGCAGGCTCTCACTGTAGTGCCTGCGCGTGAGCTCGAGGGCGGCCTGCATCGTTGCGTAGCGGGCGGGTCCGATGCCGGCGAACCGCGGCGGGCCGAAGCCCTCCGGCGGCATCTGCCCCTGCGGCCTGCGGCGGCGAAGTCCGGCGACGCCGGCAGCGTCGGGCTCCCGGATCCAACGCGCTCGCTCGGCGCTCAGCAGCTGGCGCAGGGAGCCGAAATCGGCGAGCAGCGCCCGGGCCAGCTCGACGGCCGAAAGCCCCTTGCGGCCGCACCCGATAAGCACGGCCAGCAGTTCGGCCTCCGAGAGGGTATGGGCGCCGCGGGCGAGCAGCCTCTCGCGGGGACGCTCTGTCTCTGGCCAGTCGCGAATGCTCATTGACAGGGGCTTCGGGGGAAGGGCGAGTAGTCTGCGCCGGTCGTGCGAACCCCGGGAGGGGACAAAAGCGGCTGGAAACGCCAGAAACACGACCCGCAGAGCTGTCATCCGCACCAGCGCTCGCCCAGCCGAGGCCACCGGCGACTTTTGCCTATCCACCAGCGGGGCCGGATAATTGAAGCCGACGGCGTGAACGAGACCTTCGATGCAAGGCAAACGGATTCTCCTCGGTGTCACCGGCGGCATTGCCGCTTACAAAAGTCCCGATCTGGTGAGGCGGCTGCGCGAGCGCGGCGCCGAGGTTCAGGTCGTCATGACCGCCTCCGCGCGGCAGTTCGTGAGCAGCCTGACCTTCCAGGCGGTGTCCGGCCATGCGGTCCGGACGGATCTGTGGGACCCGGCCGCCGAGGCGGCGATGGGACACATCGAGCTGGCGCGCTGGGCGGACCTGGTGCTCGTAGCCCCCGCCAGCGCCGGATTCATCGCCCGGCTGGCCGGGGGCCAGGCGGACGACCTGCTGACGACCTTGTGCCTGGCGACCGAGGCGCCGATCGCCCTGGCGCCGGCGATGAACCGCGTCATGTGGGCGAATGCCGCGACGCGCGCCAACGTGGCGACGCTGCAGGCCAGGGGTATCCAGACTTTCGGTCCGGCCGAAGGCGACCAGGCCTGCGGCGAAGTGGGTTCCGGACGCATGCTCGAGCCGATCGAGCTCGCCGACCGCGTCACTCAGCAGATTCTGCGGGACGGCCCCCTCCAGGGGCGGCGCGTCCTGATCACCGCCGGTCCGACGCGTGAGCGCATCGATCCGGTACGCTTCATCAGCAACCGCAGCTCCGGAAAGATGGGGTTCGCGGTGGCGCAGGCGGCGCGCGAGGCCGGAGCCGAAGTCGTGCTCGTCTGCGGGCCTGTGAGCCTGCCGACTCCCACCGGGGTCCGGCGCGTCGACGTCGAGAGCGCGGCGGACATGCTGGCCGGCGTGCTCCGCGAGGTCGAGGACTGCGATATTTTCATCTCGACCGCGGCCATAGCCGACTATCGTCCCGCGCAGCCCGCGAGCCAGAAGATCAAGAAGACCTCCGATACCCTCGATCTGAGCATGGAGCGCACCGTCGATGTGATCGCCACCGTCGCAGCGCGGCCCCACCGGCCCTTCGTGGTGGGCTTTGCCGCGGAGACCGAAGCGGTCGAGCAGCATGCGCGCGGCAAGCTGCTGAAGAAGAATCTCGACATGATCGCGGCCAACGAGGTGGGCCACGACAAAGCGTTCGACTGCGAGGAAAACCAACTGGTCGTGCTGTGGCGCAACGGCCGGCAGGAGCTGGGAAGGGCCTCCAAGCTGGCACTGGCGCGCGAGCTCGTCGCGTTGATCGCCAAGTCGTTCGAAGCGGCACGCGCGGGCGGCGCGGCTCAGACCGCGCGGGCTTGAACGTGAGCGGCTCCCAACTTCGTCCGCTGAAAGTGCGGATCCTGGACGCACGCATCGGCACCGCCTTCCCCTTGCCGGCCTACGCGACCGGCGGCTCCGCCGGACTCGATCTGCGTGCCTGCCTGGATGGGCCGGTGACGCTCGAGCCGGGGCGCGCCCAGCTCATTCCCACGGGGCTCGCCATTCACCTCGAGGATCCGGGACTGGCGGCAGTGATCCTGCCGCGCTCGGGGCTCGGCCACAAACACGGCATCGTGCTGGGGAATCTGGTGGGGTTGATCGACTCGGACTACCAGGGCCAGCTGCTGGTGTCCTGTTGGAATCGGGGCCAGGAGCCCTTCACCATTCAGCCCGGCGAGCGCATCGCCCAGCTGGTGGTGGTCCCGGTCGTGCAGGTGGCGCTCGAGGTGGTGCAGGATTTCACCGGCTCCGCCCGCGGCGGTGGCGGATTCGGCCACTCCGGCCGGAGTTAGGCCGCAACCGGCGTGTGCCGCGGCCGGTTCCCGGCTGGCGCTCTGCGAGATGCTCCGCCAGTCCCTCCGGCACCCTCCGGCACCCCAGGAGGGTTGGCCTTCAGCGATCGGGCGTCGTGTGCAGCTGGCGGTAGCGGTCGATGTCCGCCTGGAACTGGCTGCGCAGGCTGGTCTCTTGCGCGTGCCGCTCGACGATCGCCGCGCTCTGGGAGCGCATCTCGTTGAGCGTTCTCACCAGATCTTCCGTCAGGTCGTCGGGCACGCGGTGAGCGCCCGGCTTCGGGTTGTAGGGAGTGAACAGCAGCGCGCGCGATTGCAGTGCCGCCAGGCGCGTGCGCAGCGTCTCGACGTACGCCTCCGCGGCCGCTCGCTGGGCCTTGAGCTGCTGGAGACGCTCATCGCGCAGCGCCTCGATATCGGCGACGGAGGTGTAGGTGGTCAGCAAAAAGCTGTCGTGCTGCTTCTGGCGCAGGATGACTTCCTGCGTGCGGGCATCGCGGGCCTGCTGCTCCGGCGACTTCTCCGCATCCAGGCGCTTCAACTCGACACCCTCGGCGTTGAGCTCCGTGTGCTCCTTCTGTGAGTACTGAGGGGGGACGTGGTCGCCGTAGTGCACGATGCCCTGATCGTCGACCCACCGGTAAGTCACCGACTTGCTGGGCGCGGCGGCTGCGGCCCCCGCCCAGGCGGCGGCCAGCAGGAACAATGCTGCGAATCGCGGCCCACCAGCCGACATGTAACCCCACCCTCTTACGTCACGGACAACCTGTTGAATATTCCGACGGAGCTGCCATCGTGGCAAGCCTCATGTAACCCCGAAAGCCTCCCGGTAGGCCCGCAGAGATGTGAGCTGCTCTGCAGAAATGCGCGCCGGTCCGCGGACCGGGCGCGCCAGGGCCTCGATGAGGTCGGTGAGTGTGACCACGCTCACACACTTGAGCCCGTAGGTCGACTCGATCTCCTGGACCGCCGAGAGGGCCCCCTGGCCGCGCTCCTGGCGGTCCAGTGCCAGGGCCACTCCGGCCGGCTCGGCCCCGGCGGCCCGGATGATCTGCAGCGATTCACGGATGGCCGTCCCGGCCGTGATGACGTCGTCGATGATCAGGACCCGACCGGTGAGCGGGCTGCCGATGACGCTCCCTCCCTCGCCGTGCTCCTTGGCTTCCTTGCGGTTGAATGCATAGGGAACGCTGCGGTCATGATGCTCGGCGAGCGCAATGGCGGCGGCCGTCGCCAGCGGGATGCCCTTGTAGGCGGGGCCGAAGACCATGTCGAAGGGGATCGCGGAGCGGGTGATGGCGCTCGCGTAGCACTGCCCGAGAACCAGTGCGGCTTCGCCGTCGCTGAATTGACCGGCGTTGAAGAAGTAGGGGCTCTCACGGCCGGACTTGAGCGTGAAACGCCCGAAGCGCAGCGCGTTGCGCGCCAGGGCGAGCTCGATGAAGTTGAGCTGATACTCCTGCATGGCCTCTCACACGTTCGGATCGGGTCGCGCCGCACGGTGCACTGCAGGGGCAGTGCTGTCAACGCCCGCGCTCGCTTGAGACCCCGGCCCACGCCAGGGCCGGCCACTGCCGCTATGATGCTCGCATGCACATCGATAGGGCGCACACGGAATCAGCTCCTTGAGCACTGACACCGGCAAGCACGGCACATACGTTGCCCGCCAGGAGCCGGCCAACAGCGGACGTGCCGGAGCGGCGGTGGAGGCGAGCGCCGCTGAGCCGGTTGCGGGCGAGGGCCGGGGTTGGGTCGGCGCATTGCGCACCTACCTGCAGCCTCGCCCGATCGCGATGCTGTTTCTGGGTTTCTCGGCAGGACTGCCCTTCTACCTGGTGTTCTCGACCCTCTCGGCCTGGTTGCGCCAGGTGGGCGTAGCGCGCGCGACCATCGGCATGCTGTCGTGGGTGGGCATCGTCTACTCGATCAAATTCATCTGGGCGCCCGTGGTCGACCGGTTGCGACTGCCACTGCTGCATCGACTTCTCGGGCGCAGGCGCAGCTGGATGCTTCTGGCCCAGATAGGCATTGCGGCCGGCCTTCTGAGCGCGGCCTCGAGCGATCCGGGTTCCGGGGTGCGCGCGCTGGCGTTGTCGGCGTTGCTGGTGACTTTCTGCGCGGCGACGCAGGATATCGCGCTGGACGCCTGGCGCATCGAGTCGGCTCCCCTGTCACAACAGGGCGTGATGGTCGCCACCTACCAGGTCGGATACCGGGTTGGGCTGATCTGCGGCGGCGCGGGGGCTCTGCACTTCGCTGCCCAGGCGGGCTGGGGCAGCAGCTACACGATCATGGCCGCTCTGGCTTGCGTTGGCATCATCACTACGTTGGTGATTAGAGAGCCGCACCCTGTCGCACCGCGCGGCTCCGTGGAGCGTGAGGCGCGCGTGGTGGAATGGCTGGAGCGCAAGGCGCATTGGCCTGAGTCGCTGCGCGGCATCGGCGGGTGGTTCATCGGCGCCGTGATCTGTCCTCTGGTGGACTTCTTCGGGCGCTACGGCTTGGGGTTGGCGGCGCTCACGCTGGTGTTCGTCGGCATCTACCGCCTGACCGAATTCACGATGGGGTCGATGGTCAATCCCTTCTACATCGACCACCACTACACCCTCGATCAGATCGCGGCGGTGGTGAAGATCTACGGGCTGTTGATGTCGATCGTGGGGGTGTTCGTCGCCGGGCTGTTGGTGGCGAGGATCGGCCTGCTGCGAACGCTGATGCTCGGGAGCCTGTTGCTGATCTCCTCCAACCTGGGCTTCGCGTGGCTCGCTACTCGCCACGAGCCCACGGTGCTGGGTCTCGGACTCGTCAACGGCCTGGACTTCCTGGCCATCTCGACCCAGGGGGTCGCGCTGGTCACCTTTCTCTCCAGCCTCACCAGCGTCAAGTACACGGCCACGCAATATGCGTTGTTCTCCTCGCTGTACGCGATCCCGGGCAAGATTCTCGAGGGGATGTCGGGTGTGGTGGTGGACCACATCGGCTATGTCGCGTTCT
>Ga0070680_100000969_pt1 | contig 20316 bp, 16 predicted proteins | sample KBSC73BmetaG_FD_64672 | JGI IMG/M metagenome (GOLD analysis project Ga0070680, IMG submission 64672) | Corn rhizosphere microbial communities from Kellogg Biological Station, Michigan, USA - KBS C7-3B metaG | ecosystem: Host-associated > Plants > Roots > Rhizosphere | place: USA: Michigan...
CAGTGAAAAGAGACGCGGCGGTATCGTCTAGGGGACTAGGACGGGGCCCTCTCAAGGCCCAAACACGGGTTCGAATCCCGTTACCGCTATGACGATTTGTTGAAGTGAAGGCAGGACCGTGGTGTGCGCCGGCCCGTTCGTCTATCGGTTAGGACGGCACCCTTTCACGGTGCAGAGAGGGGTTCGACTCCCCTACGGGCTATAGGCGGATGAACGGTGGAACGGTGGAACGGTGGAACGGTGGAACGGTGGAACGGTGGAACGTTCGAGCGTTCAAGCGTTCAAGCGTTCAAGCGTTCAAGCGTTCAAGCGTTCAAGCGTTCAAGCGTTCAAGCGTTCAAGCGTTCAAGCGTAAGTGTTGGGGGCGTAGCTCAGCTTGGTTAGAGCACTCGACTGTCACTCGAGAGGTCGCGGGTTCGAGCCCCGTCGCTCCCGTGTGGGACAGCTCACAGTGACACTGGCAACACGGTGAATTGGGTGGTCTTTCCAGTTTGCTGATGCTGATGAACTGATAGCTGAATGCAGGAGACGCAGGACACGCAGGACAGGCAGGACAGGCACGGTGAAGGTGCGGGGCCCTGGTGGTGAAATTGGTAGACACGCCATCTTGAGGGGGTGGTGCCGCAAGGCGTCGCGGTTCGAGTCCGCGCCAGGGCATGCACGGCAGAGGACAAAAGTGAAGGGACGGAGGGTTGCCACAGTAGCTCAGGGGTAGAGCACTCGATTCGTAATCGAGCGGTCGTCGGTTCAATTCCGACCTGTGGCTCTGGAAGCAAGCTCATCTGAGAATTCGAATAGACGTTGCACCTCGAAGGCGCCGCCATCCGGCGCCTTTGCGCGTTTTTGTGACCGATCACGCGCCACTTCGTGTCGCCGCGTCATTCGAATTCTCTTATTTCCGGTGAGCGTCACACCGCGTGCGTGACCGTAATCACATTTGTGATACTGTGCTCGGTTCTTGCACTGCGCGCTCCGTGAGGTCCCATAACCGTCTCACCGGAGTCTCGACACATGCGCTACCTCACAGGACTGCTCGTCGCCGCCGGGGCAAGCACGCTCCTCACCGGCTGCATCGCCACGCAAAGTCAGTTGAAGCACGCGAGCGACCAGCAAACGTACGCCCTCAACACCGAACGCGCCGAACGCGTCGCCAGCGACAGCGCGCTCGCCCAGCAGCTCGGCATGGTCCGTGGCGACGTGCAGGCGTTGCGCGCCGATCTCGAAAACATGCGCACCGAATACGGCGCCAAGATCACTGCGCTCGAGGACGGGCTGCACTTCGCCATGCCCGTCAACTTCGCGTTCGACGACGCGAGCGTCCGCGATGAGGATCGGGCGCAGCTCGATCGCTTCGCACACGTCGTCAACACGTACTACCCGGGCTCGAAGGTGACGGTGGAAGGCTTCGCCGATCCCGCCGGCTCGAACCGCTACAATCTCGAGCTGTCGGCGCGTCGCGCGAACAACGTCCGCCAGTATCTCCTCAGCGACGGCCTGACCGGCAACCCGATCGAGACCGTCGGCTATGGCGAGACGCGGCTGGTCACGCCGGGTGCGGCGCGCAACGATCCGGGCGCTGAGCTCAATCGTCGCGTGGTGTTCGTCATCGAATCGCGCGGTCAGGCGACCGTCGCGATGGCGCCCGAGCACGAGTAGGTGGCGCACCCTCGGCGAACGACGCATCGTCGTCGCCGAGGCTGTGGGACGGGGTGGGGTTGGGAGATCCGGACGCGCCGCCGCAGGCGGGTGGGTGCCGGCGTCGCGTCCGGATGGGGTGGCCGTCTTTCGTCGCCCGCCGACCCCGGAAGCGTTCGATGCGCGGGATGAGCGGAGGGGTCGAAACGATTGCCTCGTTTCATGCGTCTGCCGTGGAGCGTGTACGTCATCCCGTATGTTCTTCTGACTCCCCATTCATGGTAATCCCACCCGCCCCCACCGCGGGCTCGCGCACGGCCGTTGGCGAGCAGCTGACTCCCGAGGCCCGTGAGGTCGAGGACCGATTTTTCACCATCTCCATCGACATGCTGTGCCACCTCGGCTTCGATGGATACTTCACCCGGCTCAGCCACGCCTGGGAGCGCACCCTCGGCTTCACGCGCGAAGAGTTGATGTCGCGTCCGTTCATCGAGTTCGTGCACCCGGACGATCGCCAGCGGACCCTCGAGCAGAACGCGCGGGTGAGAGCCGGCGGCCAGGCGCTGGAATTCGAGAACCGGTACCTCTGCAAGGACGGATCGTATCGCTGGTTTCGCTGGAACGCTGCCCCGGATCTGCCACGGGGCCTCGTCTATTCCGTGGCGCGGGACGTCACGGAAAGCAAACGAGCCGAGGCCGAGCGCGAGCAATTGGTACGAGAGCTCCAGGCGGCGCTGAAGGAAGTGCGCACGCTGCAGGCGATACTGCCGATCTGCTCATACTGCAAGAAGATTCGCGACGACGAGAACTACTGGCACACCGTCGAGTCGTACATTTTGCAGCACACGTCGACGCAGTTCAGCCACGGCATCTGTCCGAGCTGCATGGCGAAACACGTCGGTCCGCAGCTCGAGGAGCTCGAGCGGAGGAAGTAGAGCCGGGTTGATCGCGGGGACGGTAGGACTGTGGGTTGCCGGTTCGCGTCAAGGCTGCTTCCCGCGGGCTGGGCGGGAACCTATACTTGATGCACGCGGGCGTAATTCAGTTGGTAGAATGCCAGCTTCCCAAGCTGGACGTCGTGGGTTCGAGTCCCATCGCCCGCTCCTTTGCAGCACGCCTCGTGAAATAGCTTGATAGCCGCGGCCATTTTCGGCCGCGGCTCTTGCATTTCCGCTCGTGTTCTGGACGTCATGCGTTCGAGTGGCCGCTCAGATGCTTGCATCTGTTGGACTCGCGCGATGGCGCAACACTGCGGTTGCGTGGACCCGGGCGCGAGAACACCGGTGGACCCTGCCCACAACAAGGCGTACAACGGTTGACGGAACAATTTTCGTTGATATAATTCCGTCGTGACTACAACGCTCCGCAGCACCGCCGGCATCGATCGGGCTGTCGCGCTCTTCCATGCGCTATCCGACTCGACTCGCCTCGCCGTCCTCGACATGCTCAAGGAGGGCGAGTGCTGCGTCTGCGAACTGCAGGACGAGCTCGACGCCACGCAGTCGCGACTCTCGTTTCACCTTCGTGTGCTCAGGGAGGCGGGGCTGGTCACCGATCGGAAGGAAGGCCGGTGGATGTACTACACAATCGCACCCGACGCGCTCGCCGAGGTGCACGATCTCGCCGTCGCGATGCAGCCGAAGAAGAACGGACTGCCGGTCCTGCGCCGCGCGTGCTGCCGCTGAGTGTTTTTTATTATCGAACGTATCAACATTTTTTGATAATCTGAGGCGAACATGAGCGATGAGGCAACGGTCCCTGCGCGGCTCGACGAGATTGGGATGCGTGACTGGGGTTGCGACGATGGTTGCTGCAACTGAAGTACCTCAACTCCGCTCGGCGACTCACGCCGACCTCGGACAAGTCGAGCGGTTGCTGGCCGCGAGCGGCCTTCCACTCGGCGGAGTGGCCGATGCGCTCCCCGCGTTTATTGTCGCGCAGCATGGCGATGCCGTCGTCGGCGTCGCGGGCCTCGAAGTGTGCTGCGACAACGCGCTGCTGCGATCCGTCGCCGTCGCCGACGAATGGCGCTCGCACGGCCTCGGTCGCGCACTCGTGACGCGCGTGATCTCGGAGGCGGAGGCGCGCGGCATTCGTGCGCTATACCTCCTGACGACGACCGCGGAGCGGTACTTCCCGACCTTTGGGTTCCGCACGATCGCGCGGGACGCGGTCCCGGACGACATCCGGGCGACGCAGGAGTTCCAGGGCGCGTGTCCCGCGTCGGCTACTGTGATGTGCCGCGACTGCGCGGCGCCTTCCGCGGCCTGAGGCGATGATGACGACCGCGGCTCCGCTCCAATCCTCGCCACGCATCGCCCGAACCCCTGAGCCGCAGTCCGTCGCGCGGCGACTCTCTACGCTGGATCGTTTTCTGCCGCTGTGGATCTTTGTCGCGATGGCTGTTGGGCTCGGACTTGGGCGCGTCTTCCCGACGCTCGGGGCCACGCTCGATCGGGTCAAGGTGGCTGGCGTTTCCGTGCCGATTGGCCTCGGCTTGTTGTGGATGATGTACCCGGTGCTGGCGAAAGTACGCTACGAGACGATTGGCACGCACGTCGCCAACGGCAAGCTCCTCGGGACATCATTGTTCTTTAATTGGGTGCTCGGTCCGATCGTGATGTTCACGCTGGCCTGGATCTTCCTGCCCGATCTGCCGCACTATCGGACCGGGTTGATCCTGATTGGCCTCGCGCGCTGCATCGCGATGGTCCTGATCTGGAACTCGCTGGCGTGCGGCTCCGGCGAGTTGGCCGCCGTCCTCGTGGCCCTCAACTCCGTATTCCAGATTCTCACCTACAGTGTGCTCGGGTGGCTGTTCCTCACCGTGGTGCCCGCGTGGTTTGGCGGCGCGACGGCGGCGGTGCACGTGTCGATGTGGTCCATCGCGAAGAGCGTGCTGATTTTCCTCGGCATTCCGCTCATCGCGGGCTATTTCACGCGGCGCATGCTCGTGGCGCACCGTGGCGAGGCGTGGTACACCGGCGCGTTCATGCAGAAGTTCGGGCCGACGGCCCTGGTGGGGTTGCTCTACACCATCGTGCTCATGTTCGCGATGCAGGGCGATCGCATTCTCCAACTGCCGATCGACGTGCTGCGGATCGCCCTGCCGCTCCTCGTCTACTTCGGCATCATGTTCGGACTCGCATTCGTGCTCTCGGCGAAGCTCGGATTCGGCTATGAGGAAACCGCCTCGCTCTCGTTCACCGCGGCCGGCAATAACTTCGAGCTCGCGATTGCGGTTGCCGTGGCGACGTTCGGGATCGGCTCCGGGGAAGCACTCGCGGCGGTCGTGGGTCCCCTCATCGAAGTGCCGGCGCTCATCGGGCTCGTGTACGTCTCATTGTGGGCACGCCGGCGATTCTTCGCGCCGGCGACCTGAAGCGAATGCACGCCGTGCGTGACCTGTCAACGTCGAGCAACTCAGTATGTCCATTGAGCCGGAACGCACTGCGAAACCCCATGGCGACCGCTGCACTGCGGGCGGATGGGATCGACTGCGCTGGGCGTCGCCCGAAGTCGATCGACGCGGTGAAAGATCAGCCTTGCGATCTGATCATTACGGCGTGCGATCGTGCGTGCAGCGCGCCGAGGTGCACTGGAGGTACGGGTGCGGCAGATCGCGGATGAAGCTTCCATGCGGCCGAGGGCCTTGAGCTGATATGCTCCACGCACTGATTTCCGACATTCACGCCAACCTGCCCGCGCTCGAGGTTGTGCTCGCGCACATCGGGGAGCACGCGCCGGAGACGCCCATCTATCACCTCGGCGACTTGGTCGGCTATGCGCCGTGGCCGAACGAGGTGGTCGCGACGCTGCGTGATCGGGGGATCCCCGGAGTTGCCGGCAACTATGACTCGACGGTTGCCACGCACTACAAGCATTGCGGGTGCAAGTACGAGGATCCGCGGCAGGAGGAGCTGTCGCATCTCTCGTTCGCGTGGACGCTGGAGCACACGTCGGACGCAACGAAGCGGTGGCTCGGCGAGCTCCCGCTCCGGATTGATCTGCGTCCGCTCGGCGGACACACGGCAGGGCCGACGGTCGTGCTGCTTCACGGGAATCACGTGCTCAACACAGTGTACGTGCATGAGGAACGGCCCGACGACTTTCTCGCGAAGATGGGCGCGGCGGTCGGTGCCAGCGCCGGGGACGTCGTGTGCTTCGGCCACACGCACAAACCGTGGCACCGGGTGTTGCATGGTGTCCACTTCGTGAATGCCGGAAGTGTCGGTCGGCCAAAGGACGGTGATCCGCGCGCTGGCTACGTGCTGCTCGATGTCGCCGATACTGGCGCGGTCAGCGTCGAGTTCCTGCGCGTCCGGTACGATGTCGAGCAGACGGCACGGGCGATTCTCGCGAGCACGCTCCCAGACGACTTCGCGGAGTACCTCCGCACGGGAGGAAAGACCGCCCCGCAGCCAGCGGCGCGCCGGCGCTGGTAGTCGACGGCGAGGTGCGTCTGTGCGATCGTGTGGCGAGCAGCGAGGAGATCGGACAGCTCCTCGACCGACAGAGTCGCTAGATGCTCGCGATTCGCGTGAGTCGCTCCCGGTCCCGCACGACGAAACGCCCGCGTGATGGGCTGTCGAGCAACCCCCTCTCGCGAAAGAGGCGCAGTGTGCGGACGAGCACCTCGCGCACCGTGCCGAGATCCTCCGCAGCCTCGGCCTGCGTGCCCCCTAGTGTGAACGGCGCGCCTTTCGCCTCGGCCTGTCGCGCCAGTACGTAGCTCGCGAGTCGCTGCTCGACCGTCTCGGCCGTCTGTTCGTCGAGTCGAGCGACGAGTGCGCGCACGCGAACGGCGAGCCGCTCGAGCCAGCGGAACGCCACCTCGGGGTCGGCGACGACGGCGCGTGCGACGGTGGCGCGGTCCAGCCAGAGACACGTCGTCGGCGCGGTAGCGATCGCCGTCGCCGGATATCGTCCGCCGGCGAAGAACGGCACCTCGCCAAGCGTCCCGCCCGGGCCCTCGGTGTGGACGCCGTACTGCCGACCGCGTGGCGCGCGCACCACGCGAACGCTTCCGTCCAGGACCACTGCCAGCCCCTGGGCGTCGGTGTCCGCCGACCAGAGCGTCTGCCCACGGCGAAAGCGCCGCCGCGGGGCGGCAGCGAGGACGCTCCTTGCCTCAGGCTTGAGTCCGCGAAAGACCGGTAGGTCCGGAAGAAGCGACGACGACGAGGCCGACATCACGATGGAACCTTGGTTCCTTTGCAGCACCCGTCAAGTCGGCAGGTTTCGCATTAGGGCGGCGGATGTACTTCGCCGCGCACGTGCGGGCAGTGTTCACTCGAGATCACAGAGGTACTCATGCGACATCTCACCCACCGAACCGCCGATTCTCTGACGCGACATGCACTCCTTTCGGTGCTGGTCGCGACGGCTGCCGCCGTTCCAGCGAGTGCGGTCGCGCAGCGCCCCGCCGGTGCGATGCCGCCAGTGAGGGCCACGCGGCATGACTCGGACACAATGGCCCAGATGTCCGTAATTCACGAGCTGGTGATGAACCATGACCGTGTCACGCGGACCGTGACGAACCTGCCGAATGGCACCCGCATCGTCACAGAGTCGAGCGACCCGCAGGTCGCACGGATGCTCAAGGATCACGTCGCTACGATGGGGACGCGCCTCGAGCAGGGCAGCGACCCTGGCCTCCCCATCGAGAGCCCGGCCCTGCGCACGCTCTTCCGGAACCGTGCGAAGATCACGACGCATGCGGACACTACGGCGACCGGCGTGATCGTCGTCCAGACCTCAGATGATTCGGAGACGGTCGCCGCGCTTCAGAAGCACGCGGGGGAAGTGTCCGATCTGGTACGCGAGGGCATGCCCGCCCTTCACCGCGCCATGGCGGCACCAACGGGCGGCGGCATGACGCACGCCGGCATGATGCAGCGTGACGCCGACAGCGCCTTCGCGGCGATGCAGCGGCGCGGCGCGGATGCCCGCGCGATGGGCGTCGACCAGTATACGTCCGTGCACCAGTTCGACGCGCTTCCCGATGGTGGACGCATCGAATTGCAGCGCGACGTGGACGATTCCGCCGGCGTGGCGCAGATCCGCAAGCACCTGCGGGAGATCGCGGCCGCGTTCAAGCAGGGCGACTTTCGTACACCGGCGTTCGTACACGACCAGCAGGTGCCGGGGACGATCGTGATGGCGGCGAAACGGGAGGCGATCACGTACACGGTGCATGACCTGCCACGGGGCGGGGAAGTGCGCATCGTGACCCACGATTCCGAGGCGCTCGCCGCGATTCACGAGTTCATCGCGTTCCAGCGGCACGACCATCACGCCGGCGGTCGCAGTATGCCGAAGCGCCCTCGGCCGGAGCAGCCAGCGCTGCGCGCGGAGGTTCTCGGGAGACGATGGCGAACTGGTGTCCTCCCCAAGCTGGGCGTCGTGGGTTCGAGTCCCATCGCCCGCTCTGGATCGATTTAGCGGCTTCTCGTCGCTCCGGCCTACTTGCCCCCACTCCGCAGGTACGCCTCCGGTATCGGCAGATCCGGCCGCTCCGCCTGCCAGTACACCGTCACAACCCACCAGCGCCTGCCATCGTTCAACAGTTGAATGCTGTTGATCCCTCGCGCGAACGGCTTCGCATCGTTCGCCTGATGTCGTGATTCGTAAGTACTGAAGATCTCCGTGATCGGACCGAAGGTGTGTCCGTTGCGCGCGGTCTCGTGCTCGAAGAAGCCGTTCTCCTCCATCCCATTGCGAACGCCCGCGACGTATTCGTCCGGCGATTCGACGAGCGTGCTCACCTTGCCATCGGGCGTGCGGCGCGTTGGAATCAGCCGGCCGCCGGCGACGAACAGCGAGCGGAACCGATCCCAGTCGCGACGTTGGCAGGCGGACCCGGAGATCGACGCATACAACGCCGCGACGATCGCGTCTTCGGACGCGACGTCGGCGGGATCGGCGCCGCCAGGTGCGCTCGTCGCGCGCAATGCCGGATCAGCATACGTCGTGCAGCCCTCCGGCGGCGCTCCGGGCGGCACCATGCGCAGCCCGAGCGTCCGGGCGATCGGCGGCTCGCCGTCGATCTCGATCGTGCCGCGCAGATAATTCCCATTCGACTTCTGTCGCACGAGGAAGTCGAGACGCTGTGGTTGCTCCTTCAGGATCTTCACGAACTCGACGTCGCCGAGGCTGCGGCGCATCGGCACGCCGGCCGTCGGCGGTACTGTCGGGGCGTACTGGCGATTGAACGCCACCATCCTCGAGCTGTCGCCGGAGTGATACGCATCGAGCCACGCCGAGAGCACTGTGCCGACGGGTGTCGACGGGATCTGGCCGTGCGCCTGAGCGCGCACGCTGAGCGAAAGTGCGGCGAGGCAGAACAGCGGACGCAGACGCATGCGATCCTCCGGGCGCTCGGGTTGGCAATGATACTACCACGCTCGCGGACAACTCTCTACCTACGTCCGGCGCATGCGACGCACGAGCGCCGGCGCAAAGCTCATCGTGACGAGCACCACCCCCGCACCGACTGACCAGAGCAGCGCCTCGTGGGCGGCGCCTTTCGTGAGCCCCGTCGCCACATGCGATGCCAGAAACACGAAGATCACAGTGCTCGTGAATGACCCGAGCATCGTCGCGCCAACGTACGCCACGTACTCCATGTGGGCCGTACCGGCGGAGTAGTCGAGCAGCAGCGACGGGATCAGCGGGATGGCGCGCAGTCGCAGCAGAGTCAGGAAACCGCGTCGCCCGTGGAGCTTCGCGATGATATTCTCATGTCCCTCGAGCAGCCGCGCCACCGACGCGCCGCCGACGAGTCGCGCGATCCAGTACGCGCCCGAGGTTCCGAGCACCAGGCCGACCCACGCGACGACGACTCCCTCCAGGAACCCGAACAGCGCACCGGCGAGGAGAACCAACGGAGTCAGCGGAATGCCAAACGCCGCCACGATGGCAAAGCCGACGACATACAAGGGACCGATCCACGGCACGCGATGCAGCCGATTCATGAGCCGGCGCAGGCCCCCGCTCCCGAGCAGCTTGAAGTAGCCCAGTCGCCATGCGACGAGGCTCGCGGCGCCGAGGATCACGACCAGAATGGCGATGCGGATGAGAAATGTCCGGCGGAGACCTCGGCGGTTCTCGGGCGAGCGGTTCACCGGTGGCGTCGCGTGCGTGGCAGGCATTCGTGCTCACGAAGGCAAGGCACGCGCCAGACGAGACCGGTCTCCTGGCTTCGCACCCGCCACTCCGCCGCTCCGGCGCTCCGGCGCTCCAGCGCTCCAGCGTTCCGCCTATTTTATCGGATCGGCCGGCACGCCTTCTCGCGTGATCTTGACCGGAAGAATGAATCCGTGCGGATCGAAGCGCAGGGCATCGATGCTCACCACACGGTGATTGCGGTCCGTTTCGCCGAGCGGCCGGCGATGGTAGACGATGTACCAGTTTCCGGCCGGGGACTGAAGCACTGAGTGATGGCCTGCACCGGTGGCGACCGTCGAATCCTGCTGCAAGATCTTTCCGATGCGCTCGAACGGTCCGAGCGGCGATGCGCCGATTGCGTAGGCGACGGCGTAGTTCGGACCGGTCCAACCGCCCTCGGACCACATGAAGTAGTATTTGCCGTCCTTGAGCAGCATGAAGGAGCCTTCGACGTAGCCGTGCGGCGTGATTTCTTTAAAGGTGCTCCCGTCGGCGAAGGGAACGAACCCGGTGAAGTCGGCGTTGAGCCTGGCGATGTTGCAGTGCCGCCAGCCGCCGTACGTGATGTAGTACGTGCCATCATAATCCTTGAATACGTACGGATCGATGGGCTGGGCGCCGTTGTGGAACTGGCCGATCAGCGGCTTGCCGAGGTAATCGACGAAGGGGCCGCCGGGGCGTCGGGCGCGGGCGACGCCGATGCCTCCGATCTCGCGATCGTTCTGAATGTCATTGGCGCCGAAGAAGATGTAGTACCAGCCGTCCTTCTCGACGACGGACGGCGCCCACAGCGCGCGACGAGCCCACGGAATGTTGTGAATGTCGAGCGCGTGCGGATGCTTCTGCCACGTCACGAGGTCCGTCGACGAGAAGACATCCATGAAGGTTTGCTCGTCGTAGGGCGCGGAGTACGTCGGGTAGATCCAGTACGCGGTCTCGAAGACGTGGGCTTCGGGATCGGCATACCAGCCGGGGAGGATCGGGTTGCCGGACCGCGGCGCTTGGGCGGCGAGTGAGGCCGCGAGCGTCGCTGTGAGGGCAACGAACGAACGGACGCGCATGCGCACCATTATCGCCAGCCCAGCGCCGGCGCAACGTGCGTGAGGATCGACTCGATCACGTGCGCATTGTATTCGACGCCGAGCGTGTTGGGAACGGTCAGCAGCAAGGTATCCGCTTCGGCGATGGCCTCATCCGCTCTCAATTCTTCGACCAGCACATCCGGCTCTGCGGCATAGGACCGGCCGAACACGGCGCGCATGTTGTCAATCTGTCCTATTTGATCGCTGCTGTCGTCGCCGCCGAAGTAGGCGCGATCGAGATCGTTCATCAGTGCGAAGATGGAGCGAGACACCGAGACGCGCGGTTCGCGCGTATGGCCGGCGTCGCTCCACGCCTGGCGGAAGAGTCGGATCTGGCGAGCCTGCTGGACGTGAAATGGTTCGCCCGACTCGTCCGCCTTGAGCGTGGAGCTCTGCATGTTCATCTCGTGCTGCGCGGCCCAAATTGCCGTCGCGTTGGATCCCGAGCCCCACCAGATGCGATCACGCAATCCCGCCGAGTGCGGCTCGAGCCGAAGCAGGCCAGGCGGGTTGGGGAACATCGGCCGCGGATTGGGCCGGGCAAATCCTTCTCCCTTCAACAGATCCAGAAAGACCTTGGCGTGACGCCGGCCCATGTCTGCGTCGTCCTCGCCTTCTGCCGGCGCATAGCCGAAGTGACGCCACCCTTCAATGACCTGTTCTGGCGAGCCGCGACTGATGCCGAGCTGGAGCCGGCCGTTGCTGATCAGATCGGCCGCGCCCGCGTCTTCGACCATGTAGAACGGATTCTCGTATCGCATGTCGATGACCGCCGTCCCGATCTCGATGCGGCTCGTCCTTGCACCGACCGCCGCCAGCAGCGGGAACGGAGACGCGAGCTGCTGGGCGAAGTGATGGACGCGAAAGTATGCGCCGTCCGCGCCGAGCTCCTCTGCGGCAACGGCCAGCTCGATCGATTGCTGCAGAACGTCGCGCGCGGACCGCGCGGCCGAATGGCGCGATGTGTTCCAGTGGCCAAAGGAAAGGAAGCCGATCTTTTTCATGGGTTGGCAGGTGTCAGCGGGCCTCGAAGTCGCTCGTAATATCAACGAGCCGCGAAGCGGTCGTTGAACCTGTTCGGCGCTTGCAGTAGCGTTGCGGCATGTACACACGCCGATTCCTGCCAGTTGCGGCGACGCTGCTGTTCGCCGCGAGCGCCGCTGCGCCAACGACCGCTCGTGCTCAGTCGAAGCTGACGGTCGATCAGCTCATCGCGATCAAGCATCCGTCAGGCCACCAGTGGACGCCCGACGGCCGTCACGTCTGGTTCACCTACGACAGCGCCGGCGTCGACAACGTCTGGGTCGCACCTGCGGACGGCAGCAGCCCGGCGCGGCCGGTCACCACGTACGCCGACGGCCAGAGCGGCAACGGTGGTTTCTGGAGCACGGATGGCAACACGTTCTTCTTTCCGCGCGACAGCGGCCTGTTCGCCGTTTCGGCCACCGGCGGCGCGCCGCGCATCGCGTGGCCCTCGGCCGCGCACGCACATGGTTTCTCGCTTTCGCCGGATGGCACTCGCATCGCGTTCGTCACCGGCGACACGAGCGGCGGCGATCTGATCGTCCACACGCTCGCCACGAACACCGATCGAACCATCGCCCACGCCGACAGCACGCTCGGCACGCCGTCCTGGTCGCCCGATGGCGAGACGCTCACCTATTCCGTGGGCGCACGCGGCTTCGAGACGATTCCGCACTACGCGTCACCGCCCGAGATCGGACCGAAGCTGATCTTCGTCGCCACCGAGTACGTGCGCGGCGGCCGAGGTGGTACGACGTACACGATTCCTGCGAGTGGCGGCACACCGGAGCGAGTCACAGCGCGCGGCCGCGGCGGCAACATGATCGACGCCACGCACTCGTTGTCGATCCGTGTGTCCAACGGCGGACGCACGCGCACGACGGAGTCCATCGACGCGAACGGCGGCCCGCCGCTCATCCTCCACGTCGATACGGCCGAGAAATTTTTCAGTTCTGTCAATACGACGAACAACGCGCTCTCGCCCGATCATCGGTGGCTCCTCTATACGAGCGACGTCACCGGGTGGGATCAGATCTACGTCGTCCCCACGGCCGGCGGCACGCCGGTGCAGATCACGAAGACGCCGGGCGAACATTGGCGCGCCGTCTGGTCGCACGACAGCAAGCGGATCGCATGGGACGCGAACACCGTCGACAAACCCGGCACGCGTGAAATCCAGGTCGCAACGATCGGCGACGATCCCGCGCAATCCACGATCGCCACTGTCACGTCTGGTGCGGGCACGAACACGGCGCCGGAATGGTCGCCCGACGATCGGCGCCTGGTGTTCCAGCACACCGACCATCAGAACTCGGCGGATCTGTACGTCGCGGACGCCGTCGCCAACGCGAAGGTGACGCGACTCACGTCGTCGATGCCGGCGAGCGTCGACAAGTCGCAGCTCGTCGCGCCGGCGCTCATTCACTACCCCGGTCCGGACGGCAAGCTGGTGCCCGCCTGGCTCTTTGTGCCGAAAAATTTCGACCGCACGAAGAAGCACGCCGCGATCGTCTGGATTCATCCGGACGGCGTGAACCAGAACTACGACGGCTGGCATCCCGACCGCAACGAAGCCGTCTATTACGAGTTTCATCAATACCTGCTGCAGCAAGGCTACGTCGTCATCGCGCCGGACTATCGCGGCAGCATTGGGTACGGCCGCGAGTGGCGCAACGACGTCTACATGGACGTCGGCGGCAAGGATGCAAAGGACGCCCGTATGGCTGCGACGTACCTGAAATCACTCGGCTACGTCGATCCCGATCGCATTGGCGTGTGGGGGCTGAGCTACGGCGGCTTCTTCACGCTGCTCGCCATCACGCAGGAGCCGACGTGGTTCCGCGCCGCGGTCGACGTCGCCGGCGTCGCCGATTACAAGCTCTATTATGACGATCCATATCACGGCGGCTGGACGACGAGCCGCATCGGGACGCCCGAAGAGCATCCGGACGTGTACGCCAAGGCGGCGCCGATGTCACATGTCGATCAGATCCAGCATCCGCTGCTGATCCTGCACGGCACCGCGGACGTGAACGTGCCGTTCATTCACTCGGTGCTGTTGGTGGACCATCTGCTCAAGGCGGGGAAGGGGGACCTCGTGAGCTTCATGGTGTATCCGGGAGAGTACCACTACTTCGACCGCGGGTTCGTGCTGCGCGACGCGTGGCATCGGGTGGACGCGTTCTTCAGGCAAAATCTGCGACCGGAGGTGGCCAGGTAGATCGCTGCCGGGCGGCGCGGGCGGTTACATAATCGCCGTCCCGCCGTTTTATTGGAAAAGGTGACCTCTCCGCGACACCGCGGACCCGTCTGCACGTCCCACCGAGTCACTCGATCATGCACGCTCGCCAATTCTCCACACTCGCCGCGCTCATCGGCTGCGCGGCCCTGTCCGCCGCTCCCTGCGCCGCCCAGTCGCTGCATGGATCGCTCGCCAGCGTCAAGCACATGTACCACGAGGCACGCAGGGAAGGATTCACCTTCTTCTCGACGCCGAGCAGCGTGCGCAAGGCTGTGGCGGCGGGCTATCTGGTGCGCCTCGTGCCGGACGGCAATTTCACGCTGCACGATGTGAGCTACCCGTTCGTGCGGCCGGCGGTGCTCACGTTCGTCGACCGGCTCGGCACCGAGTATCGGAACGCGTGCGGCGAGACGCTCGAGATCACGAGCGCCGTTCGGCCGGCGAGCCTCCAGTTGCCGAACAGCGTCGCGCGGACCGTGCATCCGACCGGCATGGCGGTGGATCTGCACAAGTCGAGCAATCGCGCGTGCCGAGCGTGGCTGCGCGAGACGCTGCTCGAGCTGGAACGCACCGGCGTTCTGGAAGCGACCGAGGAGTTCTCCCCGCCGCATTTCCACGTCGCCGTCTACCCGGCACCGTACACCCGCTACGTCGCGAAGCGGACGGATGCGTCGGCGGTGCGGCTCGCGTCGAATGGCGAGGTCGACCTCGAGCGCTATCGCGTGCGCGAAGGCGACACGCTGTGGGACATCGCGCGAGAGCACGACACGAGCGTTCACGCAATCAAGCTCGCGAACGACCTGGACGGCTCGCTGATTCAGCCGGGCGACACGCTGCTCATCCCGAGTCGGCGCTGAGGCTAACTCCGCAGCGCCACCGCCGGATCGATCCGCGCCGCGCTCCGCGCCGGAATCCAGCACGCGAGCACGCCAACGATCGCCATTACCACCGACACACCGGCGAGCGTCACCGGATCGTGCGGCTGCACGCCGAACAGCAGTCCCTGCATCAGCCGCGACAACGACAGCGCGCCGATCACGCCGATCGTCAGGCCGAGCACGACGAGCAGTCCGCCCTCGGAGATGATCATGCGCTGCACGCGTCCGGCGTCCGCGCCGAGACTCATGCGAATGCCGATCTCGTTCGTGCGCGCGCCTACCGAGAACGCCAGCACGCCCGCGATGCCGACGGCTGCGACGAGCAGCGCGAGTCCGCCGAACGACGATACCAACATCGCGTTGAGCCGGCGCGGCGCGACACTCTCGTCGGCAATTTGCGCCACCGTCATCACGTGCTCGATCGGTTGATCAGGCGCAACCTGACGCACGGCCTTCGTTGCCGCCGGCGCGAGTGAAGCGGGATCGCCCTTTGCGCGAAGCACGAACCCGCCGATCGGAAAGTCGCTCTGCGCGAACGGCGTGAACACCACCGGCAGCGGCACGGCGTCCAGGCCGCCGTCCTTCGTGTCGCCGACGACGCCGACGACGGTGCGCCACTCGTCAGACACACCGATGAATCGCAGCACGTCGCCCGTCCACGCCACGTGCTGGCCGATCGGATCCTTGTTGCCGAACAACCGCTCGGCCAGCGTCTTGTTGAGGATCACGACGGGCGCCGACTTCGCGTCGTCATTGTCGGTGAACACGCGTCCCTTCAGCAGTGGAATGCCTGACGCATGAAAGTAGTCCGGCGCGGCCGTCCGGTATTCGCCATGCGGCTGTGCTTCGCCCGGTGCGACCGGATGCGACTCGGCCTTGACGTCGAGCAGAATTCCCGCCGAGCGCAGCGGCATCGTCGAGCCGAGTCCCACTTCCTGCACGCCGGGCAGGGAGGCGAGCTGCCGCCGCATCCGCTCGTAGTCGGCGATCATCTCGTCCTTCTTCACACCGTTGAAGTCCTTCGGCACTTCCATCGTCAGCATGTTGTCGCTCGTGAGGCCGGTATTCACTTCCGACAATTGTTGCATCGTCCGCATCAGCAGCCCCGCGCCGGTCAGCAGCATCACCGACACCGCGACCTGTGCGACGACCAGCGTCTGCTGCAGGCGCTGGCGACGGACATTCGTCGACCGCCGCGCGCCGGCCGAGAGCGACGCGCCGAGCGTCGCTTCGCTGGCCAGGCTCGGCGCGAACGACAGGATGATCGACACGACGATGGCGAGCAGCAGTGTAAAGGCGAGCACCACGCCGTCGATGCGAATCTCGTCGGCGCGCGGGCTGTAGCGCGCGGCGAGCGCCGTCAACATGCGCACGCCGCCGAATGCGATCGCCAGTCCGAGCACGCTGCCCGACAGCGCGAGCAGCAGATTCTCGACGAGCAGCAGCTTACGCAGTCGCGCCACGCCGGCACCGAGCGCCGCGCGGATCACCAGCTCGTGCTCGCGACGCACGCCACGCATGAGCGTGAGGTTCGCAACGTTGGCGCAGGCGATGATGAGCACGAACGCCGCGGCGCCCATCAACAGCCAGAGCGTCAGCTCGGCCTTTTGCCCGAGCACTTCCTTGTACGGCGTGACCGTCACGTGATAGTTGGAGGCCGCGTCGTACGATTCCGGATATTGCTTGTGGACGCGATTGGTGATGCCGGCGACTTCGGCCCGCGCCTGCTGCAGCGTGGCGCCCGGCGCGAGGCGCGCGATCATCTCCGTCATGCGGTGCGTACGCCCGGTGATCATCGTCGCGCTCAGGTGATGCTCGCTGTTCACCATGTTCATGAATGCGTCGATCTTGGCCGGAAAGTACGGTGCGGCTTGCAGCACGCCGACGACGGTCACTGCATGGCCGCCGGCGCGCAGGGTCTGCCCGACGATCGACGGATCGCCGCCGAACTTCTTCTCCCAATATTCGTGCGTGAGGATCATGACCGGCGCGGCCGCGCGGCCGTCGTCCTGCGGACCGAAGGCGCGGCCGAGCACGGGCGAGAGGCCCATGACGCTGAAGTAGTTGCCCGTCACGAGTCCGACCGAGAGCCGCTCGGCTGACTGCCCGCGGAGGAGCGTGAGCGTGAACGGCGAATATTCGGCGATGCCGCCGAGCGTCTTCGACGATTCTCTGAAGTCGTTGATCTCGGGAACGGAGAAGGCGATGTTTTCGCCGCCCGGTCCATTCATCGACTGCCGCAGGTACATCAGGCGATCGCCGTCGCGATTCGGCAGCGGGCGCAGCATCACGCCGCGCACGACGCTGAAGATCGCCGTGTTCGCGCCGATGCCGAGACCGAGCGTGACGATCACGGCGAGGGCGAAGCCGCGCGAGCGTGACAGGCTGCGCAATGCGAAGCGAAGATCGGACATCAGCATGGGACCACACCGGTTGAAGTGGAACTGGGGCGCTACGCCTTCATGAACCGAGGAGATCGACCTGTTCGGGTCGTCTCCTTACGCTTACGTCGAACAAAGGTGTCGGAAATCGACATTCCGGCGATGGCGGTCGCCAGAAGGCTCGAGGTTGTAGCCGGCGATCGCCGTCAAGACGAGCCCTGTTGCCTCTCGGACACGGCAACCGCCGGCGGAAGGGTGAAGTAGAAGGTCGTGCCCTTGCCCTCTTCGCTCTCCACCCAGATCCGCCCGCCATGGGCGTCGACGATCGCCTTCGCGATCGCCAAGCCCAAACCGAGCCCGCGACGGTCGGCTCGATCCGCCTGCCAGAACCGGCCGAACACCTGATCGAGGCGATCGGCGGGAATTCCCGGCCCCGTGTCTGATACGGCAATTTGCACCGCACCATCCCCGCTCGCGGCGCTGATGCTGATGCGGCCGCCCGCTGGCGTAAACTTGACGGCATTGCCGACGAGATTCGATAGAATCTGCTGCACGCGTCCCGAGTCGACCTGGACAGCCGTCAGGCCGGGCGCCACATCGGTCGTCAGTCGGATCGACTTGGCGTCGGCTATGGGACCGAGCGTGTCTTGCGCTTCGGCGGCGATTGTTGCGACGTCGACCTGTTGTGTCTTGAGGGCGAGTCGTCCCGCCTCGAGTTTTGCGACGTCCAACAAGTCCTGCACAAGGCGATTCATGCGTTCGCCGGCGCGTTTGATCGCCCGCAATTGACGCGCGCGAACGTCGGGCGTGAGCTCCTCGTCGAGCATGAGCGACGAAGCCATGGCAATCGTGCTCAGTGGATTGCGCAGGTCGTGCGATACGATCTTGAGTACATCCTCACGTGCCGCGATCGCCTCCTGCGCCTCCTCGTAGCGACGCGTGATGTGCATCTGGCCGATGCCGTGCGTGACGACTTGACGGATCAGCGTGGGCGACCGGCCGACGACCAGCCCGGTGATGCCGATGAGGGCGGCGATGAGCAGGGCCACGGCGAGGTTGAGCTCGACGGCATGGGCGGCGGCGAGGACGATCGCCACGGCGAGAACCCCGCTGAGCTGGGCCGACGATCGAGACAAACGCGGTCCACCCGTGCCGGCGAGAAAGGCGCAGAGTGCGACGACGAATCCGAATACGCCGCGACGCGGCACCGGTGCGAGCGAGAGCGACTGCACGGCGACCATGATCGCGATCGCCGTCGCGTCGACGATCGGTACGGCATGGCGCAGCCAGAGGCGGTACCACCCGCCGCGCAATGCCACGAGGAGGCCTACCGACCAGACCGCCCATACCAGTGCGACGACGACGACGAGGAGGCCGTCGTTGGTGAGCGAACCGCCACGCGTGCCGATCGCAACGCCAAACAGGCCGCAGAAGACGACCACCGGAATTCGGAACGCTGCGATCGAGAGCTCGCCCAGGCGCGCTTCCTCGAGCAACGCACGCTGAATCGCCGCCGATAGGCCCTCTTCAGGGGCTTGCCGCATTCCGCTACGCAGCGCACGTTCGATCGACGCGGCCAGGACGTCGTAGGAATCCGATGACGACATGAGCACTGGTTGACCTGTTGGAGACAACGTAAGTTTGCGGGCGCCTACGGGGAGGATGTTCGGTGGGCGATATCCGGGTCTCGACGGAATTCGATTCCGCGTGGCTGGCGCCGTCGGGGGTGCTCGACGACCGCTACGAGATCACACGCGTGGTTGGCCGCGGCGGTGCCGCGATCGTTCTCCTCGCGCGCGACCGGCGCTACGACCGCGAAGTGGCGATCAAGGTGCTCAAGCCCGAGCTGGCGGGCCTGGTCGCTACGCAGCGGTTTCTTCAGGAAGTTCGAATAACCGCGTCGCTTCAGCATCCTCATATCCTTCCCCTGCTCGACTCGGGAGAGGTGCGCGGCCTGCCGTACTACGTGAGCCCGTACATCACCGGCGGCTCCCTTCGTGATCGGCTGAGCCGGGAGCGGCAGCTTCCGCTCGGCGAAGCGCTAGGCATCGCGGCCGATGTCGCGTCGGCTTTGGCCTACGCCCACGAGCGAGGCATTCTTCATCGGGACATCAAGCCCGAGAACGTACTCATCTCCGGGAGCGATGCGATAGTGGCCGATTTCGGCCTGGCGCAGGCGCTCGTCAGAGCCGGTGGCGATCGGCTGACGTCGTCCGGAATTGCCGTCGGGACGCCGGCGTACGTCAGTCCCGAACAGGCGCTGGGCGACCGCACACTTGGTCCGCCGACGGACGTCTACAGTCTCGGCTGTGTGATCTATGAAATGATTGCCGGCGTGGCGCCGTTCGTCGGACCGACTGCGGAATCGGTGATCGCGCAACGTTTTCGTGGGCCGCCGCGGCCGCTGCGCTATTATCGAATTACGGCCTCGCGCGAAGTCGAGCTTGCGGTTTCGCGCGCGTTGCTCACGACGCCGGCGGATCGATTCGTCTCGTCGAATGACTTCGCGACCGCGCTTGGCGTCGCCCGCAACGCGACGCCGCCCGCCGGCACGTATCGCCTGAACGGGCGTTCGCGCGTTCGTGCCCGCACCCTCGCGGTGGTGGGGTGTGCCGTCGGAATCCTCGTCCTTGGTGCTCTCGTTTTCGCGCGGTACAATCCGTTGCCATCCGCGGCGAGCTCCGTCGATCGCGGCGCGATCGCATTGTCGGAGGGCAATGTCGACAGAGCCGTGGCGTCGTATCGCCGAGCGGTTCGGCTTGATCCACGGAACGCGGTGTCACAGCTCGGTCTCGCGCAGTCGTTGTTGCTCGCGGCGAGCGACACGACGGCTGAGTGGCGCAGCGCGGTGCGCCTCGCTGCGGCAGGGCAGGCGACGTTGTCGGCGGCTGACCGCCCTCGGGCCG
>Ga0070680_100000971_pt1 | contig 20306 bp, 17 predicted proteins | sample KBSC73BmetaG_FD_64672 | JGI IMG/M metagenome (GOLD analysis project Ga0070680, IMG submission 64672) | Corn rhizosphere microbial communities from Kellogg Biological Station, Michigan, USA - KBS C7-3B metaG | ecosystem: Host-associated > Plants > Roots > Rhizosphere | place: USA: Michigan...
CGCACGATCCCCGAAGTGCTGCGGTCGGGGGATCATGCGAAGATCGCGGCGTGGCGACACGAACGCGCGGTCGAAGATACACGGCTATGGCGGCCGGACCTGATCGAGCGCCACGGGGGCGCATCGCAGGCACCGCCCTCTGGCGCGCGGCGACGAGATACGAAGGCGAATAAGAAATGAACCTGATCGAGACTCTCGAGCGCGAGGCCATCGAAGCGCTGACCGCCGACAAGAACGTCCCCGAATTCCGCCCCGGCGACACCCTGCGCGTCGGCGTCAAGGTCATCGAAGGCGATCGCACCCGCGTCCAGGCGTTCGAAGGCGTGTGCATCGCGCGCTCGAACAAGGGCGTCGGTTCCAGCTTCACCGTCCGCAAGATCAGCTTCGGCGAGGGCGTCGAGCGCGTCTTCCCGCTTTATTCGCCGATCATCGATTCGATCGAGGTCGTGCGCCGCGGCGACGTCCGCCGGGCCAAACTCTATTACCTGCGTGGCCGCACCGGCAAGGCGGCGCGCATCGCGGAGCGCCGCACGATCCAGCGCGACGTCACTGGCGGTCACGGCGCCGAGACGGAAGCCCAGCGCGCCGACAACGCGCCCGAGGCTTAAGCCCCACAACAGCAGTTGCAGGAAGGAACGCAGCCGCTACCACAGCGGCATGCGTTTCCTTGCCCTTTTCGCAGCCGTGCCGCTGCTCCTCGCCCTCGCGCCTCCGCCCGGCGTTCCCCAGAAGAAGCTCACCATCGAGCGGATCTTCGCGAGCCCGCCGATCTCCGGGCAGACTCCGCGTTCGCTCAAGCTGTCGCCGGACGGCCGGTACGCGAGCCTTCTGCTACCGCGGCAGAACGATCGCGAGCGCTACGATCTTTGGGCGATGGATACCTCGACCGGCGCCAAGCGCATGCTCATTGATTCGACCAAGGTCGGGGGCGGCGAGATTTCGGAAGCCGAGAAGATGCGGCGCGAACGCGCGCGGGTCGGCGGCACCAAGGGCATCGTCGAATATGAATGGTCGAAGGACGGCAAGTCGATCCTCGCTCCGGTCGACGGCGATCTCTATCTCGCCGACGCCGCCACCGGCGCGGTCCGCCGGCTGACCAACACGCCGCAGACCGAAATCGATTCGCACATCTCGGAGGGCGGCCGTTACGTCAGCTTCGTCCGCGACCAGAACCTCTACGCGATCGACCTTGCGACTGGCGCCGAGCGGCCGCTGACGAGCGAAGGTAAGGGAACGGTCACCTGCGGCACCGCCGAGTTCGTCGCCCAGGAGGAAATGGACCGGCGCACCGGCACCTGGTGGGCGCCGAACGACAACCGCGTCGCTGTCGAATGCTATAACGAGTCCAAGCTCGAGGTCGTGACCCGCGCCGCGATCGGGGCCAATGGGACGAAGACCTTCGACCAGCGCTATCCCGCGGCCGGAACGCCGAACGTCGATGTCACGCTGTGGCTGATGAACCCGGATGGCAGCGCGCGCGCGAAAGTCGACCTCGGCTCCAATCCCGACATCTATCTGGCACGGGTGAAATGGTCGAAGGACGGTCGCACGCTCTACGTCCAGCGCGAAAGCCGCGACCAGAAGCGCCTCGACCTGCTCGCCGTCGATCCTGTCGCCGGAGCCAGCCGTCCCATCCTCACCGAGACGGCAAAGACCTGGATCAACCTCAACGACGACTTCCATCCGCTGACCGACGGGAGCTTCATCTGGGGATCGGAGCGCACCGGGTTCCATCACCTTTACCGCTTCGCCGGCGACCAGCTGACGGCGATCACGCATGGCGACTGGGTGATGACCGGGCTGGTAGGCGTGGATGAAGCCAATCACCGGCTATTCTTCACCGGCAACAGGGACGGTGTGCTCGAGCAGCACGTCTATTCCGTCAATTACCTCCAGCCCGGCGAGCCGCAGCGGCTGAGCGAGAGCGGCTATTGGAACGACGCGGTGATGGACAAGGCGGGGACGCACCTCATCGTTACGCGATCGTCGCCGGATCAGCCGCCGCAAGTGTATCTCGCCGACGATGGCGGCAAGCGCATCGCGTGGATCGAGGAGAACAAGCTCGACGCCTCGCACCCGTACGCGCCCTACATGGGGGCCCACCGCCCGATCAGGTTCGGGACTTTGAAAGCCGCGGACGGGACGACGCTCTACTGGGAAATGATCACGCCGCCGCTGAAAAAGGGGAAGAAATACCCAGTCTTCTTCGAACATTATGGCGGCCCGGGGACCGGACAGCAGGTGACTCACGCCTGGGCCTCGCCGATGCGGCAATATTGGGTCAGCAAGGGCTGGATCTATTTCCAGATCGACAACCGCGGTTCTTACAATCGCGGCAAGGCGTTCGAGGACCAGATCTATCACGCGATGGGCACGGTCGAGGTCGAGGACCAGGCAGCCGGCGCGCGCTGGCTTCAGAAGCAGTCCTATGTCGATCCCGCCAAGATCGCGATCTCCGGCTGGTCCTACGGCGGTTACATGAGCCTCAAGATGCTCGAGGAGGCGCCGAAGGGGCTGTACGCCGCGGGCGTGGTCGGCGCTCCGGTGACGAAGTGGGAGCTGTACGACACCCACTATACCGAGCGTTATCTCGGTAATCCCTCGATCGACCCGAAGCCGTACCAGAGTTCGGACGCGATCACCGACGCGGTGAACATCAAGGAGCCGTTCCTGCTGCTCCACGGGATGAGCGACGACAATGTCGTGTTCGAAAATTCATCAATGTTGGCGGATGAGCTGCAGCAGGCCGACCATCCGTTCGAGATGATGTTCTACGTCGGCCAGACCCACCACATCGCCGGCGAAGGTCGACAGGCGCACGTGCAGAAGACGATCGAGCACTTCCTCGACGAGAAGGTGCTGGGAAAGACGGTCGACTAGTCGCGGCGCCGTCTTCGTGCCGGAATCGCCTCGCGGTCGACCAGGCGCGTGTAGAGGTGCCAGGTCGAATAGCCGAGCCACGGCAGCACGAAGGCGAGCCCGACGAACAGCGGGATCGAGCCGAGCACCAGAAGCGCGGTCACGACCACGCCCCAGCGGATCATCTCGCGCTTGTTTACGTGCGCCGCGCGCCACGAGGCGGACACCGCCTCGGATGCGCTGACGTCGCAATCGACGAGCATCGGCAGCGACGCGACGCTGAGCGCCAGCACGAGCCAGCCGAAGATCACGCCCACGATCGCTCCGGCAATGATCAGCATCCATCCCCGCGCGGTCGTGAAGATCATCGCGAGGAAGCCGCCGATGGAAGTCGGCGTGGTCCAGCCGAAGATCAGCCAATAAAGGGCCCCAGCCGCGATCAGCCACGCGAGGAAGATCACCAGCAGCAGGCCGGCGACCATGCCCATGTCGTCGACCGAAGGCCGCTTTCGCACATCGATGAAGTTGAACCAGTGGACTTCGTCGCCGCTCTCGCGCCGCCGCGCGAGCTCGTAGAAGCCGACCGCCGCGATCGGGCCGAGCAGCGCCACGCCGGCGACTACCGGATAGAAGAACGGCATCAGCGGACGGCTGGTCGTCATCACCACCGCGGCGAGACCGAGCACGGTGTAGATCAGCCCGGCGAAGACGAGGTCACCGCGCAAGTCTCCGAAATCGGAATAGCCTTGCCTGAGGGCGAAGCGCAGGTCGTCGTCGTTGATGGTACGGACGGGGATCGGCTTGGAACGCGCTCGTTGTGACGCGGACACGGTCTCGGTCGCCATGACACCTCCTTATGACGGGTGCCGTCCGGCGCGTTGCCGCCGGGCGCCTTTCAACCCCTTAGCACAGTGCGTGCGAGTCGGTCAGAGGTTCACGTGTGCGGCCGCCACCGACTGGTCGGGCACATATTGTGGCCTGGCGTTTGGAGGTCGACCCTCAAGCAGTGGTGCGGCCGAGGCCGGCAAGCCGTTGCTCGAACCGGTGATGATGATCGGGATCGGCTTGGAAGTCTCCGCGTCGATGATCAGCTCCGCGCCGTCGCAGCTGCGGCCGGTGCAGGCGATGCTGAACTTGCCCGACGATGCGGCGTCACCAGCGATCGGGCGGACGACCCCCGCGATTCCGGCGGTACGAAGGTGCGCCGTCGCGGGAACGGTAATGAGGATGCGCTCGGCGCCGTTCGCCCTCAGGCGCAGCCGGATCCGGCGCTCGTCGCCGCTCTGCAGAATCTCCAGTAGCTGCACCGACGGTGCCTGAATGCCGGCGGCGGCCGGTGCCGACGTGAACCAACGCTCCCGGTCCGAGGAAGGCAGTTTTCCGTACGTCCATTTGCCGAGCCCGGAATAGCTCGTCGGCAACGCTGCGCCGTCGTTCAACACTGACCAGTAGGTTTTCCCCGATGGGAACTCCGTCAGATGCTCGATCGTGAAGCGTTGCTCGTGGTCCTGCGAATAAGCTGGGGTCAGTCCAACGACAGTCCAACTGAGAAGCGCGATCGCTCCCGAGCCCGCAAGAAGCGCGGGCCGGTGAGCGTCGCCGAAAAGGCCATGCGTTTCGGCCAGCGCCGGAACCATCATGATCGCCGCCACCGGCGCTGCGATCCACAGCGGCCCCGGGCTGAACAGCACTTCCAGCAGCGCCAGCATCTCGCCCCATGTGAGGTAGAGAATCAAAATCGCCACAAGGCCGCCGACTGTTTCAGCGCCGCGCCACCACTTCGATGCTGCCATTCCGATCAGGACGACTAGCGGCGGCGCGAGAAAATAGATGATGGCACCCGACGCGACCGATCCCAGCAGCGCGCCGAGGAGGAGGAATATGAGCCAGGTGCCCGCTCGGAGCTGTTCGCGGCTCGCCCCGGCGCCCAGCGTCCGAAGCACCACAAGCGCTCCGAGGAGGACGGTCGCGTAAATCGCGACGAAGCTCGGTTCCGGATGGGCTCGCCAGTATGTGCCGGCACGGACCGCGCCCATGATCAGGCTCGCGAGCCATCCCGCGACGCTGCCGAGCACGATCGCTCCGATCGGAGCGGCAAGCGCCCGGCCGTACGCTCGCCGGCGCCACACGATCATCGCAAAGGAGAGGAGGAGCAGGACGAAGATGACAAGGCCGGCGGCGAGCGGCATCTGGACCAACCCGCGTCCCAGCACGTCCATGAAGACGCGCTGTCCGCGCACTTGCGGCATGCCGGACGAAAGTTCGGTCGAGACCGCCAGCGCCTGATTGCCCATGTGCTGCAGGCTGCGCCGATCGAGCCCGGCGAGATCGTCGCCGGGGCTGTGGTAGCGCGTCTCGTTCCCCGCCATGGCGAAATTCAGCGCGAGCCAGCCGCGTTCGTTGTAGGTGGTGACGTCGGTGTCGTTCGGCAGCAGGTGATAGACGTCGGTCGAAAGGCTGCTCGCGAACGGCCGCTTCACGGCACGGGCGAAGGCGTCGATCGCGGCGGCGTTGGGACGGCTGGTCTCGAACATCGTCACCGGGCCGGTCACGCCGCGCGCTTCGAAATTGAGCACGCTGTCGACGCTTCGGCTGAGCGGGTCGGTGAGGAAGGCGCGCGCGCCAATGAGGCCGAGCTCCTCGCCTTCGTTGAACAGCACGATCACGGGGCGTTTGAGCGGCCGGTCCTTGAGGATCGATCCCACCTCGAGCAGCGTCGCCACTCCGATGCCGTCGTCCGAAGCGCCCGGGCCGACCGGGACGCTGTCGTAGTGCGCGCTCAGCAGGAGCGCTTTTCCTTTATGTGGGCCGAGGATCGCGATGACGTTGCGCACGCGCGCGCAGGAAACGTAGCGGGCTTTCTGAAAATCGTTGCAGGCGAACTGGTCGCGGACGATCGGCTGAAGCCCCATCTGCTGGAGCGTCGCGATCAGCCGCGCCCGCACGGCGTCGTCGGCGGGGCTGTCGGCGGGATGCGGTCGCTGGTCGCCGAGGATGAACGCCAGGCGCGCCTTCGCCCGCGAGGCGTCGAACCCGCCGGGAGAGCTCTCGACCGGGGGAAGTGAGATCAGCAGCGACTTGGCGCCAAGTGCCGCGAGAATGAGGAGGAGCACGCCAAGCGCCAGCAACGAGCTTCGCCGCATCCGCATCCCCCTTGTCCCCGCGAGCGTTGGAGCCATATCGCGTCCCGCCGCCACATGCGATAGGCGGCGGCGCGGAAGCTGGAGAGCATTGATGGGTTATCGGGTCGCGGTGGTTGGAGCGACGGGGAATGTCGGGCGCGAGCTCCTGAATGTCCTCGCCGAACGTCAATTCCCGTTTGACGAAGTGGCCGCGGTCGCTTCCGCCCGCTCGACCGGCGATCGGATCGAGTTCGGCGACAGCGACGAGATGCTCACGGTCCGGAACCTCGAGCATTTCGACTTCGCCGGCTGGGACATGGCCTTGTTCGCCGCCGGCTCGGCGGTCTCGGAAATCTATGCGCCGAAGGCCGCAGCCGCCGGGTGCACCGTCATCGACAACAGCTCGCTGTTCCGCATGGACCCGGACGTGCCGCTGATTGTGCCCGAAGTGAACTCGGACGCGATTGCCGGCTACCGAAAGAAGAACATCATCGCCAACCCGAACTGCTCGACGGCGCAGCTGGTCGTGGCGCTGAAGCCCCTTCACGATGCGGCGAAGATCAAGCGCGTGGTCGTCGCGACCTATCAGTCAGTCTCGGGCACCGGAAAGGCCGCGATGGACGAGCTGTTCAACCAGTCGCGCAACATCTTCGTCGGGGATTCCAACGAACCCGCTGTCTATCCGAAGCAGATCGCGTTCAACGTCATTCCCCAGGTCGACGTGTTCCTCGACGACGGCTCGACCAAGGAGGAATGGAAGATGGTGGTGGAGACCAAGAAAATCCTCGACCCTTCGATCAAGCTCACGGCGACTTGCGTCCGCGTGCCCGTGTTCGTCGGGCATTCCGAAGCGGTGAACATCGAGTTCGAGAACGAGATTAGCGCGGACCAGGCGCGCGATATCCTTCGCGAGGCCCCGGGCGTGCTCGTCGTCGATAAGCATGAGGACGGCGGCTATGTCACGCCGGTCGAATGCGTCGGCGATTACGCGACCTACGTCAGCCGCATCCGCGAGGACCCCACGGTCGAGAACGGGCTCAGTCTCTGGGTCGTCAGCGACAATCTGCGCAAGGGCGCCGCGCTGAACGCGGTGCAGATCGCCGAGCTATTGGGACGGAAGCATTTGCAGAAGGCGGCGTAGCGCGGGCTACGGCATGTCACTCCAGTGCCGCAGCAGGTTCTGCTGGATCAGCTGCAGCCGGCCGTAATTCTCGGGGTCCATCTTCAGGCCCTCGAGCGCGGCGACCTCGTTGAGCTCGTAGAGCATGTTCCGGCGGAACGGGTCCTGGATGCGGCTCTGGATGAAGGTGATCGCGACCAGCCGCTCGCCGCGCGTCACCGGCGCCACCTGGTGGAAGCTGTCGGATGGATAGACGATCGCTTCGCCCGGCTTCAGCTTGAACGTCAGCTGCGCGTCGCCGAGCCGGACGTTGAGCTCGCCGCCGTCATAATCCGTGGGGTCATTGAGGAAGATGGTGCACGAGAGGTCGCTTCGGATCGTCGCGCCCGGCAGCTGGATGAAGGCGGCATCGGCGTGCGCGCCATATTTCATGCCCGGCTTGTACCGCGTCATCATCGGCGGAGCGAGCGACACCGGGAATGCGAAATCCATGAACTCGGCCGAGCGAAGCATCGCGTTGCGGAGCAGCTCGGAGCTCTTCTGATAGGCGGCTGCGTCGTGCAGCTGCTCATTCTCCTTGGCCCTGTTGTGCGGGTTAGTGATCCGGCCGTGCACGAACGGCGCCGCCGCCGCGATCTTGCGACATTCGGCGACCTCTTCGTCCGTTAGTATTTGCAGGACCCGGTACATCAACCTTCCTCTGAGCGCGCGAGTGCACGCGCGAGCAGCGGAGACTTTTCGGCCGCGCGCGCCAGCATGGCAAGTGCGTCGTCGATTGCACGTCCGTGCGCGGCACTGGCCTCGGCGATCAGCTCGCGCCTCAGCTCGGCGCTATATTCGTATTCGGCCGCTTTCGAATAGCGGCGCGTCAGCGGCCCATGCGCGATTTCGCGGCTGCGCTCGGGCGTCGCGTCGAAGCCGAAAACCTCGACCGCTTCGCCAAGCGCATCGGGAAGGTCCTCGAGCGCGCGGTCGAAGTCCATCCAGCCAACATAATGGTTCGTGAGCTTCTCCGAGGCGGCTTCGAGCGCCGTCATCTCGCACGCCCAGGCGGTAGCGGCCAGCGCGGCGTCGCCGGATGCTGGTCCAAGGTCGATGCCGCGCTGCCGCAGCCTCGCCGTGCGCGAGGGGCCAAGCGCATGAAGCTCACGGACGCTGTTCTCGCCGGCGAGGATGCTCGCGACATAATTGCGTGGGGCCGCATACATGAACAGCACGCGCTGCTGGGGCGGGATCAGCTCGGCGGCGATCTCGCTGACGAAGCTCGTCGCCTTGACGCACGCGGTCTCGCGATCGTCGAAGCTCCGCGACATCAGCCGCGGCACCGGCGCAAGGTAGCGCGGGCGGATGCTCGCCGGCATCAGCGCCAGGTCGCGGAGCAGCCGCGGCTCACGGATGGCGAGCACGCCGTCGATCTCGCCGAGCAGCCGCGACATGAGCGTCGAGCCGACATGCCCGATGTGGAAGATCCACCGGGCGTCGGAGCGGAAATCGTCGGTGATCGCCTCTTCGATGAGCGTCCAGGAGACGAGCTGGGCATCGACCGCCAGCTGCGTGATCCGATCGTCGAGGAAGCTCGCCGCGCGATAGCTGTCGCGGTCCATCGCGATCAGGCGCACGACGCCCGCAGACGGGTCGAGCGCCTGCGCGAGCCAGGTGGCGTCGCGCGCGATTTCTTCGGCGGTCGGAGCGCTGGACATGCTACCCCTTAGCCCTGCAATTGGCGTCCAACCAAGGGAGCCGAAACATGGCCGAGCAAATGACCGGTGGCTGCGCCTGCGGCCGCATCCGCTACACCGCCGCTATTCACGACGACGAAGCATATCTGTGCCACTGCCGGATGTGCCAGCGCGCAACGGGCTCGGTCTCGATCGCCTTCAAAAACGTGAAGCAGGCGGACGTCCGGTGGGAGCATGAGCCCGACTGGTACGACAGCTCGGCCATCGCGCGGCGGCCCTATTGCCGCGAGTGCGGCACGTCCCTCGGCTTCCAGTTCAAGGACGGCAGCGAGAACATGGACCTGACGGTCGCGAGCTTCGAGGATCCCTCGCGCTTCGTCCCGAAGCATCACTTCGGCGCCGAGAGCATGCACCGCGCCTGGCTCAACACCGAAGGGCTGCCCGAGAAGAGGACCGAAGATTATCCGCCGCTCGTGGACAAGTGGATCGACGCCACGGGGGAGTTTCCGGGTTAGAACGGAGCGACGTTCGCTTTCGACAGATTGCGGGCATCGGCCCAAAAACGCTACCTGCTCGGCGAACAAACGGCTGAAGCGAGTATCGTCGAAATGGCAGGAACAAGCTTTCTTCTGCTGGTGTTAGTACCAGTGCTGTTGTTCGCCGTTTTGTCGCGCGTCGACAGGAGCGTCGCTGATCCTGATCCGCCGGACGATGCCCCCGATCCCGACGAAGCCGACCTGATCGTTGCGAACCTTGCAGCCGCGAAGAGGCTGCGGCGGGAGGCTGCAGCGGCCGAAGATCCAAGAGAAAAAGCTTCGCTGGCGAGATTCGCCGACGAAGCGGAGAGCGACGCGGAAAAACTGAAGAACGACTTGGAATAGAGTACCAACACTGGTCAGTGGCCTCGTGTGTGCTTCCACTCGAAGCGGACATTGCAATGTAGGAATTCGGCTGACATGCGCTCTGGGCGATGCTGCTGTGCGAGTGCCACCTGCCTCTCCGCCTGTTGGCCTCTCGCGCACGCGTAGGCTTGTTGCGTTCGCTGCGTTTCGGTCGCGTCGGCCTCGAGCGCACGACCGTGAATATTGTGGAGATTCGCGCTGGATGACGGGCGTGACCACTCACTTCTGGACCGCGTCGGACGGCGTCCGGCTCGCCTATCATGAGGTGGGGCAGGGCCGGCCGGTGATCCTGCTGCACGGGTTGTTCTCCGACGCCGAGATGAACTGGATTAAGTTCGGCCACGCAGAGCGGATCGCTCGAGACGGCTTTGGAGTGATCATGCCCGACCTGCGCGCGCACGGCCAAAGCGACAAGCCGCACGGCGAGCAATTCTATCCGCGAGGCGTTCTCGCCCGCGACCTCCGCGAGCTGATCGCGCTGCTCGAGCTGAGCGAGTTCGACCTGGGCGGATTTTCGCTCGGCGCGCGGACAACGGTCGAGGCCGTGGGCGAGGGGCTCCGGCCGCGGCGCGCGGTGCTTGGCGGCGCGGGGCTCGAGGGGCTGCGCAGCTGGAAGCGGCGCAAGACCTTCTTTCTCGACGCGATCGCGATGTTCGACACCGTGCAGCGCGGGGACCCGCACTGGCTGTCGATCCAGTTCATGAAGAGCCAGAAGGTCGACCGGGTCGCCGCCGCGCAGCTGCTCGAAAGCTTCGAGGATGCATTCATGAGCTGGCTCGAGGCCTTCACGATGCCGACACTGGTGGTCTGCGGCGACCAGGACGACGACAACGGCTCGGCGCAGGAGCTTGCCAACGTGCTCCCCAACGCCGTGTTCGAGGAAGTGCCGGGGACGCACATGAGCTCGGTGACCAAGCCAGAGTTGGGCGAGGCGATCGCGGTATTCCTCGCCGGTCCATAAAAAAAGGGGCGCCGACGGGCGCCCCTTGGTTCAATTGAGAAAGGAGACGTCTCAAGCCACGGTCTTGCCGGTTTCCTTGAGCGTCATCGCTTCCTCCGCGATCTCCGACTGACTCTTGGCTCTGCCACGCGGACGCGGACTGGCGATGAAGCTGTCGCTCGCGGTCTCGTCGTCGCTGCCCGACATGAAGCTGTCACGCCATTCGCTGATCTGGTCCGACAGGTTCCCGATCTGCTCACTGATCTGGTTTCGGCGCGACCACAGGAAAACGCCGGCAGCAACCGCGCCGCCGACCGCTGCGGCAGCCGCAATCGGGTTTTCGCGCGCGCGGCCGCTCAGCCCGCTATACTGGTTGTGGCCCTCGGGATTGTTGTTCCGGCCCCGGTTTCCGCCCCGATTTCCGCCGCGATTGCCGCCTCGATTATTGGTCGCCATGTCATGCTACTCCTCTACTGGAACTCACTTTTCACAACGCGCGGAAAGGCGGCGCGTTTCGGGCGAGCGGCAGGGAGACGCAGGACAGCGGCCAGCCGTAAGGCGCCAACGATCAAGCGGTGGCCAACTGGTCCAGCATGTGCTCCGCGCTCGAGGCCCGATACTCGCCCGGCGCTTCGACATTGAGCTGCTCGACGACGCCGTCATCAACGATCATCGAGTAGCGCTGCGACCTTGTTCCAAGGCCGAACTTGCTTCCGTCCATCGTCAGCCCGATCGCTTCGGCGAACTCGCCATTGCCGTCAGCCAGCATGGTGATGTCCTCGCTTCCGTCGCGCTGGCCCCAGGCCGACATGACGAACGGGTCATTGACGGAGATGCAGGCGATCTCGTCGATGCCCTTGCCTTTGAGGTCCTTGGCCTTGTCGACATAGGAAGGAAGATGGCGGGCCGAGCAGGTCGGCGTGAACGCGCCAGGCACGGCGAACAGCGCGACGCGCTTGCCGTTGAAGAACTCGCCCGTCGTGGCCGGCTTGGGCCCGTCCGAGGTGGCAATCGTGATCGGCACGTCGGGCAGCCGCTCGCCCACTTGGATGGTCATCGAATATCTCCTTTGCGTCAGTCGAAGCGGCAGATAGGCCCGCCGGGAAGCGGCCTCAAGTATTGCCCGCCGCGCGACGGCGTCCCATTGTCGCCCCGATGATCGGACAACCCACGTTCCTCTCCGGCAAGCTGCTCCTGGCGATGCCGGGAATGGCCGATCCGCGGTTCGAGCGCGCGGTGATCGCGATGTGCGTGCACGACGAGAACGGCGCGGTCGGCGTCGGGGTCGGCCACAAGCGCGCGGGGATCACGTTCCGGGGCCTGCTTCGCCAGCTCGACATCGATCCGGGTGGGGCACCGGATTGCGCCGTCCACCACGGCGGCCCCGTCGAGCCCGGCCGGGGGTTCGTCCTCCACTCGACCGACTGGGGCGGCCAGGACAGCATCCAGGTGAACGGGGCCGACGGCGAGATCTTCGCCATGACCGGCACGATCGACGTCCTGAAAGCGATTGCGGAAGGGAAGGGACCGTCGCGCTGGATCGCCGCGCTCGGCTATGCCGGCTGGGGTGAGGGCCAGCTGGACGAGGAGATGACGAGGCACGGCTGGTTCGCCGCCCGTGCCGACGCCGGCCTCCTTTTCGACACGCCGACTGACGAGCGCTGGGCGGCGGCATTCAAGGCCGAAGGAATCGATCCGCGCCTGCTCGCAAGCGAAACCGGCGCCGCGTGAATCCACATATAAAGCTTTCTTTATATGAACTGCTGAGCTAGGGCGCTGCCGAATTGATGCGGCCGTTCTTGGCCGAGCCAGCAACCTTGGAGATTCTCGACGTGGCGACACAGGCTGAAACGCGTTTCGACGACTATGTGGTGAAGGACCTTGGCCTCGCCGACTTCGGTCGCAAGGAAATCGAAATCGCCGAGACCGAGATGCCAGGCCTGATGGCCCTCCGGGAGGAGTTCGGCGGATCGAAGCCGCTCAAGGGCGCGCGCATCACCGGCTCGCTGCACATGACCATTCAGACCGCGGTCCTGATCGAGACCCTGGTCCAGCTCGGCGCCGAAGTGCGCTGGGCGAGCTGCAACATCTTCTCGACGCAGGATCATGCGGCGGCGGCGATTGCCGCTGCGGGCGTCCCCGTGTTCGCCGTCAAGGGCGAGACGCTTGAGGATTATTGGAAATATGTCGTGCGCATCTTCGACTGGGGCCGCGACACGACCGCGAACATGATCCTCGACGACGGCGGCGACGCCACCATGTTCGTGCTCTGGGGCTATCGGGTCGAGAAGGGTGAGGAGTTGTTCGCGCCGACGAACGAGGAAGAGGAGATCTTCTGCGCGACGCTCAAGCGGTTCATCGCCGAGCGGCCGGGCTACCTCACCAAGACAGTCGAGAACATCAAGGGCGTGTCCGAAGAGACGACGACCGGCGTTCACCGGCTCTACGACCTCGCCAAGCAGGGCAAGCTTCCCTTCCCGGCGATCAACGTCAACGACAGCGTCACCAAGTCGAAGTTCGACAATCTCTACGGCTGCCGCGAGAGCCTCGTCGATGCGATCCGCCGCGCGACCGATGTGATGCTCGCCGGCAAGGTCGCCTGCGTCGCCGGCTTCGGCGACGTTGGCAAGGGTTCGGCGGCGTCGCTACGCAACGGCGGGGCGCGGGTGATCGTCACGGAGATCGACCCGATCTGCGCGCTTCAGGCGGCGATGGAAGGCTATGAGGTCGTGACGATGGAGGAGGCGACTAAGCGCGCCGATATTTTCGTCACCGCGACCGGCAACATGGACGTGATCACGCTCGATCACATGCGGGCGATGAAGAACATGGCGATCGTCGCCAACATCGGCCATTTCGACAGCGAGATTCAGATCGGCGCGCTGGCCAACTTCAAGTGGACCGAGATCAAGCCCCAGGTCGACGAGGTCGAGTTCCCCGACGGCAAGAAGATCATCGTGCTTTCCAAGGGGCGGCTGGTGAATCTCGGCAATGCGACGGGTCATCCGAGCTTCGTCATGAGCTCGTCCTTCACCAACCAGGTCCTCGCGCAGATCGAGCTGTTCAGCAAAGCCGAGCAATACCAGAACGAGGTTTACGTGCTCCCGAAGCACCTCGACGAAAAGGTCGCGCGGCTCCACCTCGACAAACTCGGCGTCAAGCTGACGACGCTATCGGACAAGCAGGCAGCCTATATCGGCGTTTCGGCGGACGGACCGTTCAAGCCGGAGCACTACCGCTATTGAATTCCGGAGAAGTGGCCCGGTTTTCGGACCGGGCCACTTCTGTCGTCCACCCGACACCCACCTGAATGTTGCATTAATGTTACAGCAATGAGCCTTTTGGTTCTCCGGTTCAATTAGCTGGTTCCCTTTTCCGCCCCGTTCCAGCACCGTCTGCGGGGATTAATCCGATATTGTTGCGAGGGGACCTTCGAGCCATGCGCCGATTTACACCGTTCATCCTATCGACCGCTTCGATCGTGGCGCTTGCCGCCACTCCGGCATTCGCCGGGACTCAGCCGAATCAGCCGCCGACGCCGCTGCCGGACCAGGCCAACCCGCCGCCGTGCCCGCCGGGCACCGTCTCGACGAACGGCAGCTGCGTAACCGGGCAGGTCACGACTGCAACCGGCCAGCCGGCGAATCCGAGCAACTCGAACGCGATCGTCGTCACCGGCACGCGCATCCAGCGCCCGAACCTGCAGTCGCCGGTTCCGATCACTTCGATCAGCCAGGACGAACTGACGAACCAGGGCCAGGCGAGCGTCGGTGACGCGCTGAACGACCTTCCGGCGCTCCGCTCGACCTTCAGCCAGCAGAACTCGGGCCGTTTCATCGGCACTGCCGGCGAAAACTTCCTCGATCTTCGCGGCCTCGGCACGAGCCGCACGCTGGTGTTGGTCAACGGCCGGCGCATGATTACGGCGTCGCCTGGTGACTTCACTCCGGACGTCAACGACATTCCGCAGGATCTGATCGACCGTGTCGACGTCGTGACGGGCGGCGAATCGGCCGTTTACGGTTCGGACGCCGTCGCCGGCGTCGTGAACTTCATCCTCAAGAAGGACTTCGACGGCTTCCGCATCCGCGGCCAGGGCGGCATTTCCAAATATGGCGATCGTCCGGTCGACTTCGTTTCCTCGACCATCGGCAGGAATTTCGCCGACGGCCGCGCCAACGTCGCATTGAACCTGGAATATACGCATGCGGGTGAGCTGTTCTTCCGCGACCGGGCGCATTTCGCGGACGTTTGCGGCTTTGAACCCAACCTCGCCGACGCGGGCGGCAATAACGATCCGCTCGTAGGCTCGGCCGACCGCACCAACGGGGTTCCCGACAACGTGTTCGTCTGCGGGATCCGGAATAACAGCATCACGAATGGCGGCTCGTTCGGGAGGTTTGTTGGCGGTCAGGTCCTCTCTTTCGATCCGAGGGGCAACCTCGCTCTGTCGACTGTGCCGACGCAAGACTTCACTTCCCTAGGCGGCGGCGTCGTCACGAACGATCCGAATGGCGGATCCACGCTGCGCGAAACAGGCGATCTTGCGGTCGGCCAAAACCGCTACAGCGTCAGCCTGCTCGGCCACTTCGACGTGTCGGACCTGTTCAAGCCGTTTGTCGAAGCCTTCGCGGTGAAGCAGAACGTCCAGCAGGAGTTCCAGCCGAGCTTCTTCCAAGGCACTCTCGGCGGCTTCTTCGGCGGCGCTGTTCCGGATATCACTTGCGGCAATCCGTTCCTGACGGCTCAGAATCTCAACGTTCTGATCAACGGCTCGAACAGCCTCACCAGCATTTTGTCGCGCTGCGCCGCGAAGGTTTTCGATGCCAAAGGCAACCCGATAGCGTTCGTGTTGGACGCGAATGGCAAGCGCGTGCTCAATCCAAATCAGGTTCTGCCGATCAACCGGTTCAATGTGGACCTCGGCGGCCGTGTCGAGAACGACAAGCGCACGACCTACCGGATCGTCGGCGGTTTCACCGGCGACTTCAAGAACGACTGGCATTACGAGGTCTCGCTCAACTACGGCCACCACCACGCCGACAACATCCAGCATAACGACCTCCAGATCGCCGATGCGAACGGCAATCCGGCGGGCTTTGCTCTGGCCGTCGACGCGGTCTCCGTTCTCAATGGTGCGATCGTGGCCCCCGGCACGCCCGGCTCGACGATTGAGTGCCGCTCGACGGTGACCAATCCAGGCAACGGGTGCGTTCCGATCAACCTCTTCGGCGAAGGCCGTGCAAGCCAGGCGGCGATCGATTTCGTCAATCGCACCTCGAACCTGTACCAGACCGCGAGCGAACTCGACGCGATGGGCTTCCTCAGCGGCGACACCGGCAAGTGGTTTTCGCTCCAGGGTGGCCCGATCGGCTTCTCGGTCGGCGCCGAGTACCGCAAGGAAACCGCGGAATCGCATGCGGATCCGGTCAGCGCCGCTGGCGGCACCTTCTTCAACGCCTTCCCGGAATTCGCTCCGCCGGCGTTCAAGGTGACCGAGTTCTTCGGCGAGCTCAACGTGCCGATCCTCAAGGATCTGCCGTTCGCTCATGAGCTGACGGTTTCCGGTGCAGCGCGTGAATCGCATTACAACACGTCGGCTGGGCACACCTTCGCCTGGAACGCGAACGCGATCTGGGCGCCGACGCGCGACCTCAGGCTGCGCGGCAACATATCCAAGTCCGTGCGCGTGCCGACGCTGAGCGATCTGTTCACGCCACCGACGGTGAATTTCAACTTCGTCGTTGACCCGTGCGATCAGCTCGCTCCGGCAGGTATCAAGGCGAATCCCAACTTCGCTGCGAACTGTGCCGCTGCAGGCGTTCCGACCACGCTCGCCGCCGGCAATCCTTGCGTCGACGGAACACACCCTGTCGGTAGCCCGTTCTTCAATTGCGTCGCCCAGGCTCAGACCATTCAGATCTCTTCCCAGGGCAACCCGTTCCTGAAGGCGGAGACGGGCAGGAGCGTCACATTTGGTGGCGTGTTCACGCCCCGGTTCATTCCGGGCTTCAGCTTGAGCGCGGACTACTTCAATATCCGCGTCTCGAACCTGATATCGGTCCTGGGTGCTCAGCAGATCCTCAACCTCTGCTTCAGTGCGCAGAGCCTCAACAATCAGTTCTGCCCGCTGATCTTCCCGCGTGACCAGTTCGGATTGTTCGCTTCGCCGGCGTTGATCTCGGGCGGCGTGAACTTCGCTAAGCAAGTCTCGCGTGGCATCGACTTCGACCTCGGCTACCGGCACACGTTCGCGAACGGGAACCGGTTCAACATCCGCGGTATCGCCACCTACACGCTGACCCGCACGAACTTCACCGATCCCACGAACCCCACTCACGGCGTTCGCCAGCTGAGCACGCTGGGTGACCCGGTGTTCTCGGGGACGATGATCACCAACTACGGGATCGGCAAGTTCAACTTCCGCTGGACCGCACAGTTCATCGGGTCGATGACCGACTTCGCGTACGAGAGCACGCATCCGTTCGCACCGGCGTGCACGACGAACTCGGCTGGGGTCCAGTCCTGTCCGCCGTTCAACTCGGACATCGCGCAGAATGGCAAGATCAACACTGGGTCGGTCTGGTACCACTCACTGCGGATGGACTACACGATCCACCGGTATAACTTCTATTTAGGTATCGATAACATCTTCAACCGCCTCCCGCCGCTCGGTCTGACCGGCTCGGGTGCAGGGTCGGCGATTTACAGCAACACCGGCCGCTACTTCTACGCGGGCGCGATTATCGACCTGAAGTAAGCTTGGACTGCCGCGCCTGCGCGAGCGGGCCGGCATCCGGGACGAGGGCGGGAGGCCAATGGCTTCCCGCCCTTTCTTTTGGGCGGCTCTTAGCCCTATCATTCCATTCCGGAGGGGTAGCGCGCGGCAGTGATGGGCGCTCTTGGCGCGACAAATCTGATCATTGCGGCGCTGGCACTCCTGTGGCTGGCGGTCGCCATAGCCTTGTCGCTCGTCGCGGCGCGACGCTTTGCACTTGCCGAGCGGGTGCTCGGCGGCGCTCGCTCCAATGCGAAACTGCTCGAAATCTCGCCGGCGCGCCCACTCCTCGTTCGAAGCGACGGGCGCGTCGAGACCGACGCGCTGCTGGTGCGCCAGCTCGGACTGAAGTCGCGGCCGAAGAAACTTGCAGACTTACATGCAGAGCATGGCGGGCTGGTCGCCGAGGACCTTGCCGAGCTCGCGCGCCGGATCGACGCGGCGGCAGGTTCGGCATCGCGGGTCGCAGCAAAGGTGCGCCTGGTCGGGTCATCGCGCGTGTTCGAGGTTCGCGGCGGACCGGCGCCGGCCCCCGAGCAGTCGGGCACACTGCTGCTGTGGTTCTTCGACACCAGCGCCGAGGAGGAGGAGCGCGCGAAGCTCGGATTGCGGCTCCGCCAGACGGAAACTGCGCTCAACTCGTTGACCCACCTGATCGAGGCCGCGCCTTTCCCGATGTGGTACCGCGGCCCGGATCTCAGGCTCGGTCTCGTCAACAGCGCCTTCGTTCACGCGGTGGAGGGCAAGGATGCGCAGGACGTCATCGAGCGATCCGCCGAACTGATCGACGAGCAAGGCGAGAACAGCGGGGCGGCAACGGCGCGCGAAGCGCAGGAAAGCGGCCGCGTCGTCTCACGGATGCAGCCGGCCATCATCCACGGTGAACGGCGGATGTTGCGCATCGTCAACGTCCCGCTGGCGAGCGGCGCGGTCGCCGGGTTCGCCGTCGACGTCCAGGACCTCGAGGACGCGCGCACCGAGCTGGCGCGGCACATCGAATCCCAGCGCGAGCTTGCCGACCGAATGACGGCAGGGACCGCTCAGTTCGATGCGGAGCGTGCGCTGAGCTTCTTCAATCGGCCGTTCGCGGCCATGTCCCGCCTTGATCCCGATTGGCTCGCGGAAAGGCCCGAATTCGACCGGGTGATCGATCGCATGCGCGACAACCAGCGCCTGCCCGAAGCACGCGACTTTCCCGCCTGGAAGGAGGAGCGCCGTGCGTGGTTCACGAGCACCGAAGAGGTGATCGAGGAGGAATGGATGCTCGCGGGCGGCGACCACCTTCGTGTCGTTGCCCAGCCGCTGCCGGACGGCGGCCTCAGGCTGTTCCTGGAAGACAGGACGGAACAGCTCCGACTGGCGTCGGTCCGCGACACCTTGTTGCGTGTACGCGCCGCGACATTCGACAATTTGTTCGAAGCAATCAGTGTGTTCGCCAGCGATGGCCGGCTTTACCTGTGGAACCGGCGCTTCCTCGAGGACTGGGAGCTCGACGAGGAATGGCTTTCGACGCACCCGCGTGTCGACGAGCTGGTTCCGGCGATGGCTCGCAAGCTCGTCAATCCAACCGCCGCCGCGCAAGTCCGTGAAATGGTCCGCCAGACGACCAACGAGCGCCAGTCGTCGAGCGGCCGCATCCTGATGACCGACGGGCGCCATTTCCAGTTCGCGGCTGTGCCACTGCCCGACGGCAACGCGCTTTTCACGATGGTCGACGTCACCGACTCGAGCCGGATCGAGGCGGCGCTTCGCGAGCGCGCTGCGGCGCTCGAGGAAGCCGACCGGGTGAAGACCGACTTCGTTGCGAACATGAGCTATGAGCTCAGGACCCCGCTGACCTCGATCGGCGGTTTCGCCGAGCTCTTAGGGGGAGGCTATGCCGGCGAGCTCACCACGAAGGCGAAGGACTATGTCGGGGCGATCGTCGAGTCCGTCGAGCGTTTGTCGAAACTCATCAACGACGTCCTCGACCTGACAACCGGCGACGCGCGCGCGGTCGCCCTCGAAAAGGAGCGGGTCGATATCGCCGGACTGTGCCGCGCTGCAGTCGATACGGCGAAGCGCCGCGCGGCTGAAAAGGCACAGAAGCTCGAAGTCGAGATTTCCCCCTCGGCGGGGCACGTGTTCGGGGACGCCCGCCGCCTGCGCGAGGCGGTCGAGCATGTCCTTCACAACGCGATGGCTTATTCGGATCGCAAGGGGCGCATCAGCCTCACCGCGGAGGGGGACAAAAAGCATGCCATCATCCGGATCAGCGACAATGGGCCGGGAATCGCGGCGGAAGACCTGCCAAGAGTCTTCGACCGCTTCCACCGGGTTGCCGACGCCGCCTTTCGCGGCGAGGCGGCGCTCGGGCTCGGCCTTCCGCTGACGCGCCAGTTCATCGAGGCGCACGGCGGCACGGTGGACCTCGAATCGAAGAAGGGGAAGGGGACGACGGTGACCCTGACCATTCCCCGCGGGTCGCGGTGATCCTCCGTGATGAAAGCGAAACAGCCGCGGCGGGCGCCCGGCTGGCCGCCGTCTCTCGTTCTGGCGACGTCATCACGCTCTCGGGGCCGCTCGGTGTTGGCAAGACGGCTCTCGCACGCGGTTTCATCACTGCTCTCGGGCACGAAGGCGACGTTCCGAGCCCGAGCTTCGCGATCGTCCAACCTTATGAGGAGCTCGACCCCCCCGTGTGGCACGTCGACCTGTACCGCGTCGAGCTCTCGTCCGAAATCGACGAGCTCGGGCTCGACTCTGCCGCGAACGCGGTACTTCTGGTCGAGTGGCCGGAACGGGCCGGCGCAAATGTGTGGCCTGAAGTGCTCGCCCTCACGCTCGAGTTCGGCAGCGGCAACGAGAGAATCTTGACAGCCAAGGTGCCCCCGTCATGGGATGCGCGATGGCCATTACAATGACCT
>Ga0070680_100000973_pt1 | contig 20303 bp, 21 predicted proteins | sample KBSC73BmetaG_FD_64672 | JGI IMG/M metagenome (GOLD analysis project Ga0070680, IMG submission 64672) | Corn rhizosphere microbial communities from Kellogg Biological Station, Michigan, USA - KBS C7-3B metaG | ecosystem: Host-associated > Plants > Roots > Rhizosphere | place: USA: Michigan...
CCAGTAGTCGGCGAACTTCTCGACGACGATGCGGTCCTGCTGGACCCGTTCGACGAACTTGTAGGGGCCGGCGCAGACCGGATGGAGGCCGAACTTGTCGCCGGCGGCTTCGGCGGCCTTCGGCGCCACCATCATGCCGGCGCGGTCGGCGAGCTGGGCCAGCAGCGGCGAGAACGGCTCCTTCAGCAGCAGGCGGATCGTGAGGGGATCCGCGATCTCGACCTTGTCGATCAGGCCGATCTCGGGCTTGCGGAACGATGCCTTCATCGTGAGATGGCGGTCGAGGCTGTATTTCGCGGCCTCCGCATCGAAGGGCTCGCCGTCATGGAACTTCACGCCGGGGCGGAGCTTGACCGTCACGGTCTTGCCGTCCGCCGAGGTCTCGTGGCTGAGCGCGAGCTGCGGCACGATCTTGAGGTTCTCGTCGATGTCGAACAGCTTGTCGCAGATCGAGGCAAAGACGATGCGCGCGGTGTAGGTGCGCGACAGGGTCGGATCGAGCACGTCGGGATCGTCGCCGATGCCGATGCGCAACTGGGTCTGGGCGAAGGCGCTGCCCGTCGCGAAGGCGTTCCCTGTCGAGCAGGCGAGAATCAGGGCCAGGGCGAGACGACGCGCAGTGTGCTTCAAGGACTCCTCCGCGAGGACAGGAAGCTTGTCTAGAAGGTCACGTCTTGCGCAGGCTGCCGATGCCGAGCCCACTTCCTTCCCGCAATTGCATCAGTGGATTGGGAGTGGGTTCGGCGACCTTCACGAGAGTGTTCTGGTCGCGGTGGCGGAAGGGCTCCGGGCGCCCGCGCACCATGAGCATGGTGTCGGAGACGTAGCTCCAGCTGCCATCGGCATTGAAGGTGACCTCGAGGCGATAGGAGTCGGTCCGGAAGGCGTATTCCAGGAAGGCGGTCGAGCAGATGCCGTATTCGGTCTGCCCGCGTTCGGCGGCCACGACCAGGCTTGTGTCGCTCGGCTTGGCGTGTCCCGAGGCAATCGCCACTTGCCCGCGCGGGATGGTCAATGTCTGGAGCACGAGGCCGGTGGCGGGCTCCCACAGCCAGTAGCCGACCTGGTCGTGGAAGGTACCTTCCTCGTCGGTCGCGACGATGTGCGTATGATAGCGCAGCCCGAAAAACAGTTGCGGCCCGTTGGTCTGGCCATCGATCGGCTGCAACTCGATGCGCTCGATGTATTGGCGTCGCTCCGGTCCGTCGGCCTTGGGGTTGAGATCGACGCCGGCCCGGCTTTCCCAGATGCCTGCCATCCGCCGCAGGGGCCCGAGGTTGGCCAGAGTATCGGGATCGACATCGGGCTCGGTGAAGATGTCTTCGGGAAACGGAGTCATGGTCTCTCCCGCTGCTTAGAGAGCGCCCGGCGCGGGGCCGCGCGAGCGCTTGGCGTTGAGCTTGGGCGGATGCGTCACGATCGACTTCAGTGCCGGCGTGGGCTTGGCCAGCTTCCTGAGGTTGGGCCGCGGGCGGGCGAGGCCGGGGATGGTCTTGAACGCCTGTTCCATCGCGTGGGCCGCGCCCAACACCTCGCCGTCGCCGCGGAAACGGCCGACGACCTGCAGGCCGAACGGCATCTTCCTGTGGTCGACGCCGCAGGGCAGCGACACGGACGGATTGCTGACCAGGGTGATGAAGTACTTGGTTGCCATCCAGTGGTAGTAGTTGTTGAGCTTCTTCCCATCCATCTCGTCGATGTAGAGCTGCTTCCAGGGAAACGGCGTGAAGCCGACCGTCGGGCCGATCACCAGGTCGTAGTCCTTGTAGATTTCCTGGAAGCGGCGGAAGAGGCGCGTCTGCTCGCTGTGCGCCCAGGCGAAGTCGGCGAGCGTGAGCTTGGCGCCCAACTCGTAGTTCGCCACGATGTTGGGCCCGAGCATCTTGCGGTTGTTGGTGTAGGCGTCGCGGTAGCGGCCGAGGAAGGCCACCGCGCGCACCACGTCGAAGCAGCGGTCGGCGCCGCCGTAGTCGACCTCGACCCTGTCGAGGCGGCGGAACAGGTGCTTCATCGACTTGATCTTCTCGCGGAAGACCTTGCGGATGGCCTTCTCGACGGGCGCGCCGCCGTAGTCCTCGGTGTAGGCCACCCGCAGGCTGCCGAGATCGACCGGCCATGGCTCGGCGTAGGCCATCGGGTCGAGCGGGAAGCTGAGCGGATCGGTGTCGTGCTGGCCGATCTGCGTGGCATAGAGCAGGCTGACGTCGGCCACGCTGCGGCCCATCGGGCCCAGCACCGAAATCGGCGTCCAGCCCATGGCGCGGCGCTCGACGGCCACCATGCCGGGCGAGGGACGGAAGCCCACGACGCCGCAGAACGAGGCCGGGTTGCGCAGGCTGCCGCCGGTGTCCGAGCCGGTGCAGACCGGCAGCATGTCGGTCGCCAGCGCCACGGCCGAGCCGCCGGACGAGCCGCCGGGGTTGAGGGTCGGATTGAACGGATTGCCCGTGGCGCCCCATACCGGGTTGCGGCTGTTCGAGCCCGCGCCGAACTCCGGCACGTTGGTCTTGCCGACGACGATGGCGCCCGCGGCGCGCACGCGGCCGACCATGACGTTGTCGGAAGCCGGCACGAAGTCGCGATAGAGGGGCGAGCCGTAGGTGGTGAGAAGGTCCTTGGTTTCCTCGAGGTCCTTGATGCCGGTCGGCAGGCCGTGCAGCAGCGGCAGGTCCTCGCCGCGGCGGACCGCCAGTTCGGCGGCCCTGGCCTCCTTGCGGGCGCGGTCGACGCACATGGCGGTCACGGCGTTCACCGCCGGATTGATGCGCTTGATGCGCTGCAGGCTCGCCTCGAGCAGTTCGACCGGCGAAATTTCCTTGGTGCCGATGCGGCGGCGCATCTCCACGGACGAGAGCGCGAGCAATTCTTCGTTGGCCATTCTTCCCCCTTGTGGACGGCGGAGCTTAAGGCACGATGGTCGCCGGAGGAAACCAAACATGGCGCACGCGCTTCGCGACACGGCGGCGATCAGCGGCATCGGCGAGACCGCCTATACGCGCGGCACGGCGAAGTCGGGCCTCGCGCTCCAGCTCGAGGCGAGCCTGGCGGCGATCGCCGACGCGGGCCTCGGCCCGCGCGACATCGACGGCATCATTCCCTATTTTCCGGGCGGCGGCATCGCCGAGGACTTCGTCGCCAATCTCGGCCTGCCCGACCTCGCGCTGTCGGCGTTCATTCCGATGGGCGGTGCCACCTGCGTGGCGGCGCTGCAGACGGCGGCGATGGCGGTGGCGACCGGGGTTTGCAAGAACGTGCTTATTTCAGTGGGCCGCACGGGCTATTCCGGTGCGCGCGTGTCGACGCGCCTGCAGCAGTTCCCGCAGTTCGCGCTGGCCGCCGAGTTCGAGGCGCCGATCGGCATGTTCGCCCCGGCCCAGCTCTATGCCCAGGGCGCGCGCCGCCACATGCAGCTCTACGGCACGACGCCGCGCCACTTCGCCGAAGTTGCCGTCACCACGCGCAACCATGCGATCCTCAACGGCAACGTCGTGATGAACAAGCCGCTCACCGTCGAGGACCATCACGCCTCGCGCATGATCTCCGACCCGTTCCGCCTGTTCGACTGCAGCCTCGAGAGCGACGGCGGCGCGGCCGTGATCGTGAGCGCCAGCGACCGCGCGAAGTCTCTGAACAAGCCGCTGGTCACCATCATGGGCGTGGCCGAGGGCCATCCGGAGTCGCCGGCGTCGATCGCCCAGCGGCCGGACCTGCTGGAGTTCGGTCTCGTGAAGGCGGCCAGGCGCGGCTACGAGATGGCGGGTGTGGGCCCCAAGGACATGGACGTGGCCGAGATCTACGACTGCTTCACCTTCACGGTGATCCGCCAGCTCGAGATCCTGGGCTTCTGCAAGACGGGCGAGGGCGGGCCATTCGTGATGGACGGACGCATCGGGCTGGGCGGCGAGCTGCCGATCAACACGCACGGCGGGCTGCTGAGCCAGGGCCATGTCGTGGGTCTCAACCATGTGATCGAGCTCACGCGCCAACTGCGCGGCGAGGCGGGCAAGGCGCAGGTCAAGGATGCCGAGATGGGGCTGGTGACGGGCTATGGCGACATGGGCGACGGCTCGCTTGCGATCCTGCGGAGGGCGGCATGAGCACGACGACCGCACCTGCTGCGCCGGCCGCCCCCGAGCGGCCAATGCCGGTCCCGACGCGCGAGAGCAAGCCCTATTGGGATGGCTTGCGCGAAGGTCGCTTCATGCTCCAGCACTGCGCGGCGTGCGGCAAGGTCCGGCACTATCCACGGCCGGTCTGCCCGCACTGCTTCTCGATGGCGAGCAGCTTCAAGGAAGCGCCGCGGGGCGGCACGGTCCACACCTGGACGGTGTGCCATCACCCGTTCAACTTCTTCTTCAAGCCCCAGGCGCCGTACATCGTGGCGCTGGTCGACATGGACGCGGGCGTGCGCGTGAATGCCCAACTGCACGGGGTGGCCGAGAAGGATCTCAAGATCGGCCAGCGGGTGAAGCTCGCCTTCGAGCCGATCACGGCGGAGATCACTCTGCCGTTCTTCACTCCGTCCTGAGAAACTTCACGATCACGTCGGCGGCATCCTCGCCGTAGAGGTCGGGAAAGAAGTGGCTCGATCCGTCGATCACCACCCGCTGCACCTGCGACGGCAGCCGCTTGACGAGGTCGGGCACGACCTCGTCCTTGCCGGCCACGATCACCAGGGTCGAGTGGCCGGTCTCGGCGGCGAGCTGCGGCAGGAATTCCTGGTAGGCATCGAGGAAGGTGGCGCCCAGGACCGGCGCCTGCTTGCACAGCAGGAAGTCGACGGTGAGCTTCTGCAGCGGCAGCTTCCTGGCCTCGTCGAGCGTCGGGCCGAGCGGATGGCCGAAAGCGCGCTGGTAGGCTTCAGCCTGTTCGGCCGCGGTGGCGAAGGCGGGCGCCATCAGCACGACGTGCTTCACCGGCGTCAGGTTGGGCGCCAGCGCGGCGATCTGCGCGCCGCCGCGCGAGAAGCCGATCAGGTCGATCGCCCGGGCGCCCTCGGCGCGCAGCCACGCCATCCACACCGCGAGCTCGCGCCGCGTGCCGGCCAACGCATAGTCGTGCAGCACGTCGCAGGCGCGTGGGCCCTCGCGGTTATCGACGCCCAGCGACAGGGTGATGGCCAGCGAACCCACGCCTCGCTTCTTCAGGTTCTCCTGCAGGGCCGCGATCGTCTCCTGGCGGGCGTGCGACTGCGTGCCGTGCAGGATCAGGGCGATGCCGTCGGAAATCTTCTTGCCCGGCGGCAATTCGAGATTGGCGTTGAGCCGCAGCAGGCTGGGCTTGAGCTGGACGGGCTCGGCGCGCGCCGTCGTCGTCGTGGCAGCTGCCAGGATGCCGAGCGCCGCCGCCGCTAGCCCGCGCCGTCCTGCCTGGAGAAAGCCTGCCGTCATACGATTCCTCTTTCGAATGCCCGACAATCTATCACTTGAATAATGTCAAAACGTCAGCAATCTCCGGCGGTGAAAGGCGAGGTTCATGAAAGCAACGGTTGGAGCGGGTGTGTCGCTGGCTCTCCTGCTGACGGCGGTTCCAGTCGGGGCGCAGTCGGGCGACGCCGGGCGGGGTGAACGCCTGTTCAATCAGCAGTGCAAGGTCTGCCATACGGTGGAGAAGGGTGGTGCCAACAAGGTCGGCCCCAACCTGTGGGGCCTGTTCGGTCGCAAGGCGGGCACCGTGGCGGGATTCTCGGCCTCCGAGGCGATGGCCAAGTCGGGCATCGTGTGGGACGACAAGACCGTGGCTGAATACCTCACTGATCCCAAGACGCGTATTCCTGGTAACAAGATGGCCTTCGCGGGCCTGCGCAAGCCCGATCAGCTCGACGACGTGATGGCATATCTGAAGAAGGCGACGCAGTAGATGATCAGGCTCTTCCGCATCGCCATGCTGGCGATGGTCGTGGCGACACCGGCGGCGCTGGCGCAACCGAAAGCCCAACAGCCGGCGCCGCTCCAGCTCGAGGGATCGGCCGCGCCGCAGCCGTGGCAGCGCTACAACGGCTGGAACAAGACGCGCTGGGATACGTTCAACACCCTTGCCAGGCACGATCTCACGCCGCCCAAGGGCGGCGAGATCGAGATGAAGACCGTCACGGGCGACGCCGCGCGCGGCCAGAAGCTCGCCTTCGACCGCAGCCGCGGCGGCGGATGCCTGGCCTGTCACGTCATGGGCCCCAAGACCCTCGAGGTGCCGGGCAATGTCGGCCCCGACCTGTCGGAGATCGGTGCGGCCGGTCGCACCGATCAGTGGCTGTTCAACTACGTGTTCGACGGCCGCGTCTACAATCCGCAGACGGTCATGCCGCCGTGGGGCAAGCACGGCTTCTACAAGGAAGACGAGATCAAGGACATCGTGGCCTTCCTCAAGACGCTGAAGACGCCGGCGAAGTTCGCCGATCCGCTCGACGATCCCGAGAAGCGCCCCAGGCCGGTCGAAGACCGCGACGCGGCCGATCCGTTCGTCAACCCGTCGGTCGATCGCATCGAGGTCGGTGCGGCGCTGTTCAAGAAGGCCGGCCCGAATGGCCAGGCCTGCGTGGCCTGCCATGCCGATCCGAAGACGGCGTTCAGGCGCTGGGCGGTCGAGATGCCGAAGTGGGAACCGCGGCTCAAGAAGGTGCTGGGCGCCGAGGAATTCATCGCCCGCCACGCCAAGGCCACGACCGGCGCCGACATGTTGATGGAGACCCGCGACAACATCGACATGTCGATCTACCTGCACAACCTGGCCAACGGCCAGGCAATCAAGGTCGACCTGTCGAACCCCGACGCCAAGGCCGCCTACGAGCGCGGCGTGGCGCTGTCGCAGGTCAAGGTCGGCCAGTTCAACTTCTCCTGCGCCGATTGCCATCAGCAGGCCGCCAACAAGTGGATTCGCGGCCAGTGGCTGGGCGAGGCGCGCGGCCAGTACGATCATTTTCCCATGTGGCGCACAAGCCGCAGCGAGAACTGGGACATCCGCAAGCGCTTCCAGTGGTGCAACATCCAGGTCCGCGCCGACGAATTGCCGCCCGACGCGGTTGAATACGGCGAGCTCGAACTCTATTTGCGCAAGGCCAACGAAGGGCTGACACTCTCGGCCCCCAACATCCGGCACTGAGGCCCCCACGACCATGAAGGCGACGATGAAGACTCTTCTCACACGGCGAACGGCGATGGCCGCGATTGCGGGCGTGATCGTCGCGCGCAACGCCTGGGCGACGCCGGAGCAGACCAGGGAGTGGCTCTCGGCCGCCGCAAAAGGCACGCCCAAGGAAGGCAAGGTCACGCTGAAGGCGCCGGAGATCGCCGAGAACGGCAACGCCGTGCCGGTGACCGTCTCGGTCGAGAGCGAGATGACCGATACGTCCTACGTCAAGGCGGTCTACATCGCCGCCGACGGCAATCCCAATCCCGGCGTGGCGACCTACGAATTCACGCCGCTGAGCGGCAAGGCCGAGGTCCAGCTGCGCGTGCGCCTGGCGCAGACGCAGAAGCTGGTCGTGGTCGCCGAGATGAACGATGGCACGCTCTACACCGCGAGCCGCGAGATCAAGGTCACCATCGGCGGTTGCGGCGGCTGAGGAGGAAATCATGGCTGACGACATCAAGCCGCGCATCCGCGTGCAGAACACCGCCAGGAAGGGCGAGGTGATCGAGGTCAAGACCCTGATCACCCATCCGATGGAGAATGGCCAGCGCAAGGACGCCGCCGGCAAGGTGGTGCCGCGCATGATCGTGAACGCACTCAAGGTCACCTACAACGACAAGCCGGTGATGGACGTGAAGCTCGAGACGGCGGTGGCCGCCAACCCCTTCATGTCGTTCTTCGTGAAGGTCGAGGAGACGGGCACGCTCAAGTTCACCTGGACCGACGACGAGAAGAACAGCTGGACGGCCGAGAGCAAGATCGAGGTCGCCTAGGCACATGAGCGGCCTCGGCAGACGCGAGCTGCTGCAGGTCGCCGCGGCGACGGCGGCGCTGGTGGCGACGAGCCCGGCGCTGGCGCAGGGCCGCACGCCGACGCAGGACGACCTGCTGCGCTTTCGGCCGGTGGGCCAACTCACCCTGCTGAACTTCACCGACCTGCACGCCCAGCTCGTGCCGCTCTATTTTCGCGAGCCCTCGGCCAACATCGGCGTCGGCGCCGACAGGGGCCTGCCGCCGCACCTCGTGGGCGAGAAGCTGCTCGAGGCGTTCAAGCTCGGCCGCGACAGCGTCGACGCCTACATGCTGGCCAGCACCGATTTCGAATCGCTGGCGCGGTCCTTCGGCAGGGTCGGCGGGCTCGATCGCATGGCCACCCTGATCGCCGCGGTGCGTGCCGAACGGCCGGGCAAGGTGCTGCTGCTCGACGGTGGCGACACCTGGCAAGGCAGCTACACGTCCCTGCAGAGCAAGGGCGCCGACATGGTGAAGGTCATGAACGCGCTGGGGCCCGACGCCATGACCGCGCACTGGGAGTTCACCTACGGCGCGGCGCGCGTCGAGGAGCTGATCAAGCAGCTCAAGTTCCCCTTCCTTGCCGGCAACGTGAAGGACGCGACCTGGGGCGATCCGGTGTTCGAGGCCTACAGCATCGTCGAGCGTGGCGGCCTCAGGGTCGGCGTGATCGGCCAGGCCTTCCCTTACACGCCGGTCGCCAACCCGCGCTACATGATCCCCGACTGGTCCTTCGGCATCGAGGAGGACCGGCTGAAGCAGAACGTCGCCAAGGTCCGCGCCGAGGGCGTCGACCTGGTGGTGCTGCTGAGCCACAACGGCTTCGACGTCGACCGCAAGCTTGCCGGCCGTGTGACCGGCATCGACGTCATCCTGACCGGCCACACCCACGACGCGCTGCCCGGCACGATCAAGGTCGGCGACACCTTGCTGGTGGCGGCCGGCAGCCACGGCAAGTTCCTGGCGCGCCTCGATCTCGAGGTTTCGGGCAAGCGCATCGTCAACTACGCCTTCCGCCTGATCCCCGTGCTGGCCGACGTGGTGGCGGGCGATCCCGACATGGCCGCGATGATCCGCGAGATCCGCATCCCGCACGCGGCCGCGCTCGACGCCGTGCTGGGCCGCACCGATTCGCTGCTCTATCGCCGCGGCAATTTCAACGGCACCTTCGACGACCTGATCTGCCAGGCGCTGCTGGCCGAGCGCGACGCCGAGATCGCCCTGTCGCCGGGCTTCCGCTGGGGTGCCAGCCTGCTGCCGGGCCAGGACATCACGGGCGACGACATCTACAACCAGACCGCCATCACCTATCCCGCAGCCTATCGCACGGAGATGACCGGCGCGGCACTGAAGGACGTGATGGAGGACGTGGCCGACAATCTCTTCAATCCCGATCCCTACTACCAGCAGGGCGGCGACATGGTGCGCGCCGGGGGCCTGACCTACACGATCGACGTGACCGCGAAGGTGGGCCAGCGCATCTCCGACATGACCCTGCTCAAGACCGGCCAGAAGATCGACCCGGCGAAGAAATACGTCGTCAGCGGCTGGGCATCGGTCAACGAGGGCACCGAGGGGCCGCCGGTCTACGATGTCGTGGCCAGCCACGTCCGCAACGTGAAGAACGTGCGCCTCGAGCCCAATCGCCACGTCAAGGTCGTGCACGCCGACCCGGCCGGTTTCGAGCCGGGATAAGGAGAACCCATGAAGTTCCGTGACACACTGCTGGCCGCCCTGATCGTGCTCGCCGCCTGGCCGGCCGCCGCTACCGACAAGATCCATCACCTGGCGCTGCAGATCAGCGACGAGTCGCCGGAGAAGATGACGACCGTGCTGAACAATGCCGCCAACGTCTCGCGCTACTATTCCGAGAAGGGCGAGGAGGTCGAGATCAAGGTCGTGGCCTTCAATGCCGGGGTCAACATGATGCGTACCGACAAATCGCCGGTGCTGGAGCGTCTCAAGTCGGTGACCGAGAGCTTGCCCAACCTCACGCTGGAGGTCTGCGGCAATACGCTGGAAGGCATGGCGCACCGCGAGAACAAGCAAGTGAGCGATATTCCGCTTTTCGCCGGCTCCAGGGTCGTGCAGGCGGGCGTCGTCGAGCTGATCGAGCTCAGCGAGAAGGGATATACGATCGTGCGCCCCTGATCGTGATGCGGTCTAACCCGAGGCGTTGTCGGGTGAGCGCGAGTAGGGGATGAGGCCGATCACCAGGCCGGCGGCGAGCGTGGCGAAGACATAGCGGTAGGCGAGGTCGTCCGCGCCGAAAGCCTCGACGATGTAGCCGGTGAGGGCGGGCAGCACGGTGAGGCCGAGGCATTGCGCCATGTTCACCGTGGTGACGCCGCGGCCGCCGAGGCGGTCGGGGAAGAGCGTACGGCCCTGCGCCACGATCACCGTGCCGAAGGCGCACAGGAAGCAGGCGGCGACCAGCAGGGTGACGGCGAGCCACAGCGGCGGCTGCGGCACCAGCGCCAGCGCGGCCAGAACGAGCGCCGACAGGATGGCGCCGGCGAACACCACCTTCTTGCGCGAGTGCAGCACGCGGTCCATCGGCCCGTACGCCAGGATGCCCAGCGTCTGCGCCACGCCCATCGCCAGCAACACGTTGCCGCGCTGCACGCCGTCGAGCCTGTGCACGTCGAAGAGATAGGGCCCGCCCCAGACGCCCAGCACCGTCAGCATCGTGGCGTAGGCGAAGAAGTGCATCGACAGCAGCGGCAGCAGGCCGGGCGTGCGCCACACCTGCCACAGGCCGCGGAAGACGTCGCCCAGAGACTCGCGCTGGGTCGCCGGCAGGCTGGAGCCGGGCGGCCGGTCGCGCACGACGATGTAGAACAGCACGGCGACCAGCACCGTGACGACGGCGAGGCCCAGGAATCCGTTGCGCCAGCCGAAGACCGCCGCGACCCAGGCCAGCGGCGTCGCGCCCGCGAGAGTGCCGAGATTCGAGCCGGCGAACACCCACGACAGCGCCGTCGCCAGCCGGCCCGGCTCGAACCAACGCGCGCACAGGAAGACCACCGACATGAAGGACGCCGCACAACCCAGACCCACGATCGTGCGGCCGACGATGAGATCGGTGGCATTGGCGGCGTAGGCGATCCACACAGAGCCGGCGGCCGCGATCACGGAGACGACCGACACGGTGAGACGCGCGCCGAAGCGGTCGAACCACAGGCCGACGGGAAGCTGGACGGCGAACAGGGCGAAGAAGAAGGCGCTGCCGGCCCAGCCGAGCTGGCGGGCGCTGAGGCCGAGATCGCGCACCAGCTCGGGCGCGATCACGCTGTTGGAGACACGATAGAATTGGCTGAGGCAGGTGACGGCGACCAGCAGCAGAATAAGCGGCAGTTTCGAGGTCATGCCGGCACAGACCTATCATGAGGCCCGCGGCCTGTCCTTCGGCATGGACCGAAGGATCGTCCTGCGCCACGATGCGGAACCCATGGCCGCCGCTTCACGTCCCTCTCCGATTGCCTGGCTGATCGCACCGGCGCTGCTGCTGTTCGTGCTGTTCTTCGTCCTGCCGTTCGGCGTGATGGCGGTGATGTCGGTGTTCTCGGGCAATCCCGTGACCAACCCCAACGCCTTTCTGACGACGCGCCACTACATGCGCTTCATCGCCGACGATGCCGGCATCTTCCACGACGCGCTGTGGGCGACCCTGCGGATCGGCCTGGTCACCACGGTCGTGTCGCTGTTGATCGGCTATCCGCTTGCGCACTGGATGGCGCGCATGCAGTCGCGGCTCGGCCACGTGCTGGTGCTGATGGCGGTGATCGCGCCGCTGCTCACTGGCATCGTCGTGCGCACCTTCGCCTGGATGACCATCCTGCAGGACAAGGGCGTCATCAACACGACCTTGATGTCGTGGGGCCTGATCCACAAGCCGCTGCCGTTGATGTACAACGAGTTCGGCACCACGGTGGCCCTGGTCCACATCTACGTGCCGTTCATGGTGCTGACCTTGACCGGCGTGATCGGCCGTATCGATGAACGGCTGGAGCAGGCCGCGCGCAGCCTCGGCGCCGGCCGACTGCGCGCCTTCGTCGAAGTCACCCTGCCGCTCAGCCTGCCCGGCGTCCTGGCGGGCTCGCTGCTGGTGTTCGCGCTGTCGATCAGCGCCTACGTCACGCCCTCGCTGATGGGCGGCACCGACGTGCTGACGCTCCCCATGCTGATCGCCCAGCAGGTCGGCACCAGCTTCAATCCCAACTTCGCGGGCGCGCTCGGCATGATCCTGCTGCTCGTCTGCCTGGTGATCGTGATCGCCTACAATAAGATCCTGGCGCGGCTCAGTGGCGAGAAGGGGCTGGCATGAGCGCGGTGCCCAACAAGATGCCGTTCGATCCCGGCCGCGCGGCCTACGTGACCTTGAATGTCGTGCTGCTCGGCTTCCTGCTGGCGCCGATCGCCATCGTGCTGGTCTTCGCCTTCAATCCGACGCCCTATATTTCCTTCCCGCCGGTCGGCGTGAGCCTGCGCTGGTTCGACAAGTTCTTCGCCAGCAGCGACTTCATGAACGCGCTGTGGCTGTCGCTGTGGATCGCGGCCTGCGTCCTGGTGCTGGCGGTGGTGATCGGCGGCGCCTGCGCGCTGGCGCTGGCGCGCGGCAACCTGCCGGGACGCGGCTTCTTCACCGCGTTCTTCATGTCGCCGCTGATGCTGCCCGCGATCCTGACCGGCCTGGCGCTCTTCCAGTCCTACCTGCTGGTGGGCATCGGCCGGCCGGTGTGGGGCCTGATCATGGCGCACACGCTGATCGCCGTGCCCTACGTGCTGCGCACGACCTTGGCGGTCCTGCACAATTTCGACCGCCGCATCGAGGAGGCCGCCGCGGTGTTGGGCGCCAGCCCGCTGCGCGTGTTCTTCGAGGTCACTCTGCCGCTCATCCGGCCGGGCGTGTTCGCGGGCGGCGTCTTCGCCTTCATCGTCTCGTTCGACCAGTTCCCGGTATCGCTGTTCCTGGTGGTCCCCAAGGGCGAGACCTTGCCGGTGGTGCTGTTCAACTACATGAAGTTTGATCTCGACGGCGCCATCGCCGCGGCCTCAATGGTCTCGATCCTGCTGGCGCTCGCCGTGGTGCTGGTGCTGGAGAGGCTGATAGGGCTCAAGGCCTACGTTAAGCTCTGAACGGAAAGAGGAGGGGTTGTCATGATTTCACGCCGTAATGCCTTGAAGACCAGTGCCGGCTTTGCCGCCGCCGCAACCGTCGGCGCGCCTTCGATCCTGCATGCCCAGACCGCCACGCTCAAGATCACGACCTGGGGCGGCAAGTGGGGCGACATCATGAAGGCCACCGTCCTGCCGGCCTTCGAGAAGGAGCACAAGTGCACGGTCTCGGCCGACCAGGCCTTCCCGTTCCTGCCCAAGCTTCAGGCCAGCAAGAAGAACGATCCGCTCTACGACGTCTTCCACACCAACTCGAACGAGCAGTGGAGCGCGCTCACCGAGGGGTTGGTGATGGACAAGTTCACCACCAAGGAAGTGCCCAACATCGCCGACGTCTATCCCTATGCCGTCAGCGACAAGATCGTCGGCGTCACCATCTTCACCAGCGCGATCGGGCTGGGCTATCGCACCGACAAGGGGCTGACGCCGCCCAAGTCGTGGAAGGATCTCGCCGATCCCAAGCTCGCCGGCCAGCGCGGCGGCTATCTCATTCCGGTCAACAGCCTGGGCCAATGCCACCTGATGATGCTGGGCAAGGTCTACGGCAGGGGCCTCCAGGACCTCGATGCCGCCTACAAGGCGCTGGAGCAGCTGAAGCCGATCAAGCTGGTCGATTTCACCGGCCAGATGGAGAAGATGCTGCTGTCGGCCGAGGTCAGCGAAGGCGTGATCCACGACTCGGGCGTCTACCGCTACGAAGGCGCCAATCGCCAGCCAGTCGACTTCTGCAGCCCGACCGAGGGCGTGATGGCGCTCGAGCAGGTGCTGAACGTGCCGCCGGGCTCCAAGCTCAAGGAGCTGGCCTACGCCTACATCGACTACATGCTGCGGCCCGACGTGCAGAAGCTGCTGGCCGAGGCGGTGTGGTATTCGCCGGCCAACAGGAAGGTGAAGCTCAGCGAAAAGTACGACGCCAAACTGCTGACCACGCCGGAGCGGGTGGCGACACTGATCCAGCCCGACTGGAAATGGTACAACGCACGCAAGGACGACATCGACGCGCGCGTGACCAAGATCCTGAAAGGATAGCGCATTGTCCTCCGCCGCCATCCGACTGGAGGAGGTGACCAAGACGTTCGACGGCAAGGTCGTTGCTGTCGACGCGGTCACGCTCGACATCAGGGCCGGCGAATTCTTCTCGCTGCTCGGGCCGTCGGGCTGCGGCAAGACCACGTCGCTGCGCATGATCGCGGGCTTCGAGCGGCCCGATTCCGGCCGCGTCCATGTCGGCGGCCAGGACATCACCGACGTGCCCGTGCACCGGCGCGACATGGGCATGGTGTTCCAGTCCTACGCGCTCTTTCCCCATCGCACGGTGGCCGAGAACGTGGCCTTCGGGCTGCGCATGCGCGACGTGCCCAAGCCCGAGATCGCCCGCCGCGTGGCATCGGCGCTCGCACAAGTGGCGTTGACCGGGCTGGAGGAACGCAAGCCCGGCCAGCTCTCGGGCGGCCAGCAGCAGCGGGTGGCGCTCGCCCGCGCGTTGGTGATCGAGCCGCGCGTGCTGTTGTGCGACGAGCCGCTGGGCGCGCTCGACCGCAAGCTGCGCCAGCAGATGCAGTTCGAGCTCAAGGAGCTGCAGCAGCGCCTCGGCGTCACGCTCGTGTTCGTGACCCACGACCAGGAAGAGGCGTTGGCGATGAGCGACCGCATCGCCGTCATGAACAAGGGCCGGGTCGAGCAGATCGGCGCGCCGACCGAGATCTATGAGCGCCCGCGCACGCGCTTCGTCGCCGACTTCATCGGCGAGATCAACCTGCTGGATGACGGCCCCCACCCGCGCGCGCTGCGTCCGGAGAAGATCCGGCTGGTGTCGGCGCCGGGTGCGCGGTTCGCCGGCACGATCGAGACGGCCAATTTCCTCGGTGGTGCGACGCTCTATCGCGTGCGCACGGCCGACGACCGGTCCTTCCTCGCCCGCGAGACCCATGCCGGCGAACGCTCGCCCCGCACGGCGGGGGATACCGTCGGACTGGCCTGGAACGATGCGGATACGGTTGCCTTGGAGGGTTGAGATGCCTCGCACCCTGGGAGTGGTCACCATCGGCCAGGCGCCACGCGATGATATCGCCGCGCTGTTCGCCGAGCATGCGCCACCGGGCACGCGAGTCGTCCTGCGCGGCGTGCTCGACGGGCTGGGCGACGCGGAGATCGATGCGCTGATGCCCGAGAACGGCGGCGACACGCTCTACACGCGGCTTCGAGGGGACCGTGGGGGCGGGGGCCGCGACGTCAGGATTTCCAAGAAGGCGGTGATCGCGCGCTCGCCCGCAGTGCTGACCCGGCTGCGCGACGATGGCTGCGACGCGATCGTCTACGCCTGCACCGGCGAGTTCCCGCCCATGACGGGCGACGAGAACGTGCTGTTTCCCTCGCGCGTGCTGAATGGCCTCGCGACGGGCCTGCTGCCACGCGGGCGGCTCGGGCTGCTGATCCCACTCGCCGAGCAGGCCGAGAAGCTCAGCGCCAAATGGGCGCGGCCGGGCCTCGAGGTCGTGGCCGAGGCGCTGGCGCCCAGCGCGGGGCGCGACGAGGCCACGGCCGCCGCGCGACGCCTGGCGGCCAAGGGACCGGACCTCGTGGCCATGGACTGCATGAGCTACACGCCCACGACCAAGGATTGGGTGAAGCCCGGGCTCGGCGTGCCGGCGCTGCTCGCCATCACCGCCACCGGACGCGTGCTGAGGGAGATGCTCGAATGATCAAGACGCAATGCTGCATCGTCGGCGGCGGCCCGGCGGGCATGATGCTGGGCTTCCTGCTGGCGCGCGCCGGCGTGTCCGTGGTCGTGCTCGAGAAGCACGGCGACTTCCTGCGCGATTTCCGGGGCGATACCGTCCATCCCTCGACCTTGAACGTGATGGACGAGCTCGGCCTGCTCGACGAGTTCCTGAAGTTGCCGCATCACAAGATCCAGCACTTCGCCGGCTTCTTCGGCGACACCAGGGTTCAGATCGCCGATCTCACGCACCTGCCGGTGCGGGCGCCGTACATCGCCATGATGCCGCAATGGGACTTCCTCGATTTCCTGAAGTCGCACGGTGCGGCGTACGCCGGCTTCAAGGTGCTGATGCATGGCGAGGCAAAGGCGCTGATCGAGGAGGGTGGCAAGGTCGTGGGCGTACGCGCCACCGTCGATGGCGCATTGCAGGAGATCCGCGCCGATCTCGTTGTCGGCGCCGACGGCCGCCATTCGACCGTGCGCGAGGCAATGGGCTTCAAGGCCCGCGATCTCGGCGCACCGATGGACGTGCTGTGGTTCCGCCTGACGCACAAGCCGGGCGACGCCGGCGAGGTCATGGGCCGCTTCGACGCCGGCAGCGTACTGGTCATGCTCGATCGCGGCGACTACTGGCAGTGCGCCTATGTCATTCCCAAGGGCTCGGCCGACAAGGTCCGCGCCGGCGGCATCGAGAAGGTCCATGCCACGATCGGCCGTCTGATGCCGGCCTTCGCCGACCGGCTGAAGGACGAGCTCACGACCGTCGACGACCTCAAGCTGCTGACCGTCGGCGTCGAGCGCCTCGACATCTGGTGGAAGCCGGGCGTGCTCTGCATCGGCGATGCCGCCCACACCATGTCGCCGATCGGCGGCGTCGGCATCAATATCGCCATCCAGGATGCCGTGGCCACGTCGAACATTCTCGCCGCCCCCTTGCGCGAGAACCGGCTGAAGGATGCCGACCTGGCTGCGGTCCAGGCGCGGCGACTGTTCCCCGCACGTGCCACGCAGGCGGCACAGGTCTTCCTGCAGAACCGCATCATCGCGCCGTCGCTGCTCAATGCCGGCGGCAAGATCGAGGTGCCGTTCGTGATGAAGCTGATGCAGTGGTTCCCGGTCCTGCGCCGCGTGCCCGCCCGCCTGATGGGCATGGGCGTGCGGCCCGAGCACGTGCGGACCAAGGCGGCCTAGAGATCCGCCGGGAGACCCGCCGAGACCAGCAGGAAGGGCGGGCGCTGGCGCTCGCTCGCCCAGTCGGGATGGGCCGTGATCTGCGCGTCGCTCGGTCCCCATTCCTCGACCCGCAGGATCGTGAAGCCGGCAGCGATCAGCGCGTTGAGATAGGTGGCGATCGTGCGGTGCTGCTTGACCACGCCCTTGGCCAGCCAGTCGGTCGTGCGCGGCCCTTCCTCGAGATAGCGATCGAGTGGCCAGGTACCGTCGATCCATTTTGGATTGCCGGGCGCGGTGTAGAGCGGATGCTCGATGGAGAAGACGAAGCGTCCACCTGGCGCCAGCGCGCCGCGCACGCCGGCCAGCAGACCCGCCAGTCCCTCAATGTAGTGCAGTACCAGCGAACTGTAGACCAGGTCGAAGGCCGCCGGCGGCAGGTCGAGCCGCTCGAGGTCGGCCTGGCGGTAGGCGATCGCGGGATCGGCCGTCGTCTCGCGCGCCCGGGCCAGCATATTCTGCGACACGTCGAGCCCCAGCACCTCGGCCGCGCCCGCCTCGCGCGCGAAGCGGCAGAACCAGCCGAAGCCACAGCCGAGGTCGACCACGCGCCGTCCCGCGAGATCGGGCAGCAGCGCGCGCAGGGTCGGCCATTCGGGCGCGCCCGCGAGCCCCTCCCGGGAACGGAGGAGCTCGCTGTAGCCCGCGAAGAACGCGGGATTGTCGTAGATGTTCTGCGTCACTTCACGCCGGACGCCGCCCTGGTCTTGCGCACCGCGAGCGCGATCGACGCGCCGAGGTCAGCAAGCATCTTGCCCGTCGCTTCGTCGGTGAGCTTGCCGTCGGCGAACTTGTTCTGCGCCTGCGCGATCATCACTTCAGGGCGGTTCACCGGGTAAGCGTCGAGGAACACGCAGATCTGGCGCAGGTGATATTGCATGCGGGCGGTGCCGAGGATGCCCATCGAGGCGCCCAGGATCGCCACCGGCTTGCCGGCCAGGGGCTGCGGCTGCGTGCGCGACAGCCAGTCGAGCGCGTTCTTCAGCACGCCGGGAACGGAGTAGTTGTACTCGGGGCTGGCGATGACGACGGCGTCGGCCGCGAGCATGGCCTTCTGCGCGGCCTGCACCTTGTCAGGGAAGCCCTTGGCCTGGACGTCGGCGTCGTAGAGCGGCCAGTCGCCGATCTCGACGTTCTCGACCGTGACGCCGGCCGGCACGCGCTCCTCGAAGGCCTTGAGCGCCAGGCGGTTGAAGGACGCCTTGCGCAAGCTGCCGCAGAAGGCGACCAATCTGATGGACTCGGACATGGCGTGGTTTCTCCGTGGTTACTGGTGCTTTGTCAGCGGTAAGGTCGCGGGCTACATAGAAGCCGTTGGGAGAATTGGCAAACGCCATGCCGTTGCGCGATATCACTCTGGACGACATCGAATCGCTCGCCGTGGGCGCCTGGGTTCTGGGCACCGGCGGCGGCGGCAGCCCCTATCTGGGGCTCCTGAACATGCGCGCCCTCTACAAGGAGGGCCACAAGGTGCAACTCATGCCGGCGTCGGAACTGGCCGACGACGACTGGGTCGCCGCCGTGTCCAACATGGGCGCGCCGCTGGTCGGCCAGGAGCGTCTGACCGACAGCCGGACCATCGCCCGCGCCGTCGACCTGATGGAGCGCCACACCGGCCGTGTGTTCCGCGGAATCATGGCGCTCGAGATCGGCGGCGGCAATTCGATCCAGCCGCTGATGGCTGCGGCGCACCTCGGCCGCCCGGTGATCGACAGTGACATGATGGGCCGCGCCTACCCCGAGGCGCAGATGACCTCGGTCGCCGTCGGCGACCTGATGCCGTGCCCGCTCACTACCGTCGATGTGCGCGGCCTCGAGTCGGTCGTCGAGAAAGTGCCGACCTGGAAATGGATGGAGCGGGTTAGCCGCAAGATCTGCGTCGAGTACGGCTCGATCGCGTCGACCTGCAAGGCGCCGCGCACCGGCGCCGAGGTCAAGAAGTGGGGCATCCACGGCACCACGACCAAGGCCATCGCCATCGGCCACGCCGTGCGCGAGGCTCAGCGCCGGCACGAGGATCCGGTGGCTGCCATCCTCTCCGTCGAGCCTGGCAAGGTGCTCTACCGCGGCAAGGTGATGGACGTGGAGCGCCGCGCCACCGAGGGCTTCCTGCGTGGGCGCACGCGCTTCGACGGCATCGACGAGTATCGCGGCTCCAACCTCGATCTCAATTTCCAGAACGAGTGGATCGTGGCCTGGCTCGACAAGAAGCCGATCGCGATGTCGCCCGACCTGATCTGCGTGCTCGATTCGGTGTCGGGCGAGGCCGTCGGCACGGAGACCATCCGCTACGGCCAGAGGGTGACGGTGATCGCGCTGCCGCCGCCGCCGGTGTTCCTGAGCGCCAAGGGCCTGCAGCACGTCGGGCCGCGCGCATTCGGCTACGACATCGACTTCAAGAGCGTGTTTGCGTGAGTTCGCGCGAGATCACCCTGGACGAAATCGAATCGCTTGCCGTCGGGGCCTGGGTGCTGGGCACGGGCGGTGGCGGCAATCCCTACCTGTCGCTCCTGAATGCACGCGCTCTCTACAAGGAGGGCAAGCGTACGCAGCTGATCGACTCCGCGGACCTTGCCGACGATGCCTACGTCGCGGTGATCGCCGGCATGGGCGCGCCGCTGGTCGGCATCGAGCGCCTGACCGACCACCGCGTCTTCGCCCGGGCGGCCCGGCTGATGGAGACGCACACCAAGCGCCGGTTCGACGCGGTCATGGGCATGGAGATCGGCGGCGGCAACGGCGTGCGGCCCTTCCTGGTGGCGGCCAACCTCGGCATACCGGTCGTCGACAGCGACACCATGGGTCGGGCGTACCCGGAAGCACAGATGACCTCCGTGGCGGTGGGCGATCTCACGCCCTATCCGATGACGGTGGTCGACGTGCGCGGGCTGGAGTCGGTGATCGAGAAGGTACCGAGCTGGAAATGGGCGGAGCGTGTCGGCCGCAAGATCGTCGTCGAATACGGCTCGACGGCCTCGACCTGCCAACCGCCGCGCACCGGCGCGGAAGTGAAGAAGTGGGGCATCCACGGCACCACGACCAAGGCGATCGCGATCGGTCACGCCGTGCGCGAGGCGCAGCGCACCCACGCCGATCCGGTCGCGGCGATCCTCGCCGTCGAGCCTGGCAAGATCCTGTTCAGCGGCAAGGTGATCGACGTCGAGCGCCGCGTCACCGACGGTTATCTGCGGGGCGTCACCCGGTTCGACGGGCTCGACGACTTTCGCCAGTCGGTTCTAACCGTCGACTTCCA